>Ga0134122_10002628_pt1 | contig 13236 bp, 13 predicted proteins | sample KB302_FD_96461 | JGI IMG/M metagenome (GOLD analysis project Ga0134122, IMG submission 96461) | Terrestrial soil microbial communities without Nitrogen fertilizer from Kellogg Biological Station, Michigan, USA - KB3-0-2 | ecosystem: Environmental > Terrestrial > Soil > Unclassified ... | reverse complement strand
TGTCCGTCGATCCTCAAAGGGACACCCCCGAAGCCTTGAAGGCGTACTTGCAGTCCTTCAATCCGGGGATCACGGCCCTGACCGGCAGCCCGGCGCAAATCGCCGCCGCCGCCGCCCAATTCGCCGCCGCCTACGCCAGAAACGATGGCGAAAATGGCCATTACAGCTATGACCACAGCGTCAAGACCTATCTCATTGGTGTCGATCAACACCTGTTTGCGACCCTCGACCTCAACAGCGAACCGGCGGTGCGGCGCAACGTCTTGCAACGTCTGCTCCCCGATTGATGGCAATCTCTCGGGACTGACGACCCCGCCGCAGGACCCGAATGGCCCCTTAACCCCGCCGCAGTACGGTTTGGGGCGAGATCGCTATCCCCCGAGGCTTGCCGAAGTGGCGCATCGAGCCGGCAAGAACCTGAGCCTTGGCCCGCCTTGGCGCAGCCGCCGAGGCCCGGCCGCGCCACGGCCCATAGGCCCCTTACCCTTGGCCCCCTGACTTGGCCAACCGACAAAGGCTTGCTCACGCTTGCGGCACAAAAAATCACGGCCGGCGAGGCCGTTAGCAGCATAGCCGCGGCTGGCGGCGCCACCCCCAAACCTCGGGGGGACCTCGGGGGGACCAATGCCCCAGCTGGGCGTTTGGCAGGGGCGGATGGAGCTTCCGGTCCTGAAGATCCCTTCACTTTGGTCCGATTGCAGGGGAGCGCCGCCGTCGTATCTAGTTGAAAGTGATTATCAAGTGCAAGACCATGGCGCTCCCATTTCAGGCAACGTTGCCATTCGCGGTAGAGCCACGACGACGGTGGCAGGGTCTCGAACCCGCCTCCAAGCTTTTCGTGGTGGCCTGCCTCGTCGTGGTATGCGGCGCCCTCTACGCCTCGACCGTCGTGGCGAGCCACATTGAGGCGGCGTTTGCCCAGAAAGCGGCGGCTACCACCGCCTTGCATATGGACAGCGCCGTCGAACCCCTGGTTCAGGAACTCGCTGCCAAATCCTCACTCTCGAGCGAAAACCGCAAGGCGCTCGAGCGCTTACTGTCGTCGCTGTCGCTAGGCAAAACCATCGTTGCGTTCAACATCTGGATCGGCGACGACACCGTTTTCAGCGCACCACAAAAAATTGTCGATCGCCACTCCCCGCCAGCCGACATTCGCGATCGCGCTCTGCGCGGCGAAGTGGTCGCCAAGTTCGCCGCCGATACGGTGGATCCGTCGCAGGCGACGCATGGGCTCGTGCCGGTGCTGGAAGTCTATGCGCCGATCCGCCAAACGGGTAGCAGCCGCATCATTGCGCTTGCCGGCACTTCCGAGCTAGCTGTGGCACTGAACCGGGAAACGCGCGCCGCCCAATATGCAAGTTACGTCGTCATCGCCAGCGCTGCCATTGCGCTTGTGGTCGTGCTCTTCAACCTGACCCGCCGCTTGCAAACGCGCATCGGCGAACTTTCGCTACAACGGACAGCAGACGAGCAATTTCGTCAGCGCTTGTGCGAGGCCAACGGGCGTGTGTTCGAAATCAATGAGCGCAATCTGCGGCGCGTCGGCAGGGAACTGCATGCGGGGCCCCTGCAACTTGCGGCGCTGGCTTTATTGAAGGTCGACGCCCTTTCGCAGCCGCCCGGCCAATTGAGCCCAGTGTCTACCCAAAGGGCAAATGACATCGAAGCCATGCGCAAAGCATTGACCCAGTGTCTTCGCCAAATTCGTGCCTTGTCGGCGAGCCTGGCGCCTTCCGAATTGGCTGGCCTGTCCTTCGCCGATACCTTGGGAACGGCGATCTGTTTGCACGAGCTGCGGACCGCCACCCCCGTGGCGTGCGACTTTGGAGATTTGCCAGCGAGCGCACCGGACGCCCTCAAGGCCTGCGCCTACCAGTTCGTCTCCCACGGCCTGACCAGGGCCTTCCAGCAGAGCGCAGGTGGCGCGGTGCACGTTCGTGCGACGGGCCGTGAGAACCTCGAGATCGAGGTTTGCTACGAAGTGGAGCGTTCGAAACGGGTGCCCTGGCTGGCGGAGGAGTTCGAACACGAACACCTGCGGCGCCACATCGAAGCGCTGGGCGGGAAGCTGCTTGTGCGCGCCGAGGCCGAGCGCCTTCTGCGGATCACCGCGCGCTTCGGCGCGGCCAGCCCAGGAGGCACGCGGGCTGCACCCGCGCCCGCGGCCTAACCCGCACCTCACAACTCCGAACCGCAACGCTGGTGGGCGACGCTGCACGCGCGTCACGGAATGCTCGTGAGCGGGGCCGCGCCGGGCCGTTTCGGTCGCCACATCGCCCGTTGGAAACGGCGGCGTTGGCGGTTCGATCGCAAAGCACCGCCCGCCCGCAGGTTCTGCCGCGCTATCATCCCCATGCAAGCGCCCACGATCACGCTCGTGTGCGAGCGTCGGCAGCGAACATCGAAGGCATCAGACGATGCGTTCGATGCGGATGGGCAGCCCGTCGCGCGGCTTCGGAATCGGCCACATCTGCCAGCGCGGTACGTAGTCGGCGGCGAAGCTCAGTCGTGTCGTCGTCAGCAGATGATAGAAGAAGCTTTTGGCCTGCATGTACGCGAAATGCAGGCCAAGACACATATGCGCGCCGCCGCCGAACGGCACCCAGGCATACTTGTGGCGCGTGCGAACCGCTGCGTCCGCAAAGCGCAGCGGATCGAACGTGAGGGGCTCCGGCCAGATCTCGGGCATGCGATGGGTGAAGATGGTATTGACGGCAACACGCGTGCCGGCCGGAATATCGTAGCCTTTGAAGCGAAACTCACGCACGGCGCGACGCGGCACCGAAACCACCGGCGGATTGATGCGCATCGCCTCCTTGAAGGCCATTTCAAGCAAAACAAGCTCGCCCAGCCGTTCGTAGGGAAGTGGTGCGCCGGCCGGAAGCCCAAGCCCCCGCATCTCTGCTCGCAGCTTCTCCTGCCATTCGCCGTGCTTGCCCAACAAGAAGACGAGCGTCGTCAACGAAGAGGTCAGGGTGTCGTGTGCCGCCATCATCAGAAAACTCATGTGGTCGGCGATTTCCTGATCGGTCAGTAGCGATCCATCCTCTTTGCTCGTGCGGCAAAGTTCGGAGAATAGATCTGTCCCCTGTCCTGACCGCCGCCTCGGAATCTCTTGCCGCAAGAAGGCAATGATAGCCTCCCTGCCTTTGACGCCCTTCCACATTTGCGTGCCGGGAATGGGGGAGCGGACGACGCCGATACTGGCCGCTACCATATCGACGAAGGCGCGGTTGATGACATTAGCCTGCTGGCCGAGCTCGATGCCAAGGAAAGAGGTTGCGGCCAAATCAAGGGTCAGCTGTTTGATGGCCGGATAGAACTGGAAATCGGTACTGCCACCTTGTCCCGCCCCCTCCAGGTGCCACTCGGCAATACGCCGAGAGATCCCACTGTTGAGCGCCCCGAGATAGGCCTTCATTGGCGATGGCTTGAAGGCGACCCCCAACGCCTTGCGGTGTAGGCGATGCTCCTCAAAATCCATCAGCATCAGCCCACGTGGGAATAGGCGGTCGAGCAGAAAGCCCCAGCCACCCGACGAGGAAAAATTCTTGTCGCGATCAAACAGAATGAGCTCGTTGGCTTCTGGTCCGAGCAGGGCGACGCTGCGCACGCCGAACAAATGGTCGCGATACACCGGGCCGTGCTTGCGGTGCATCAGCGCGACATGGCCGACGGGGTCCTTGAGAGCGGCAAAAGTATTGCCAACGATCGGCCAGCCGTCTTCCCCGGGGAGATGGGCCAACAGATGGCGTTCGGGTCCGGCGCCGATGTTTGCGGTCGAACTGTTCGTTATTGGCATGCTCATGGTCTGCCTCCCTAAGCGGCTAGCCCGGCGGATGCCCATTTGCCATACGCATCGCAAAAACTCCGTGTGGCGGAACCTGCAGGCAGGTCGATCGCAACCACGCCACCGCTAGAGGTTCGCTGCTCCGCTGCTCTTCTTGGCTTGATCCCACCACGGGCAGACCCCGGCCGAAACGGCGTAGTTGCCCTCCAAGACCTGCACCGGCTGTCGCAACCCCGCAGCGGCGACCTGCAACTGGATGTCGCGCGCGTTCTGGCGCCGTTCGGCATCGAGCCACAGGCGTTCGTGGCCCCACAGGCTGCCACCGTGTGCCATTTCACCCGGCTGCCAGCTCGCCGGATCGATGCAGCGACCTCCCCAGCCGTATTCGACCATGAAGCCGGACGGCGTTCGCGAATAGAACGAGGTCATGAAATCGTTGGTATGGCGGCCAATGGTCGTACCGAGAGGCACTTCCAGGTTCTGGGCTATGTCGAAGCCCTGCCCAACATCGTCGAGACTGTAGAGCTCGACCATGAAATGATGGATGTCGTTTTTCCCGGTCTCAATCAGGGCCAGGCTGTGGTGGCGCGGATTGACATGGAAGAAATAGGCCTTGAACGGCTTCACCAACCAGTCGCTGAGGCGAAAACCCAGTAAATCACGATAGAAAGGAAGCAAGGTCTCGAGCTTCTCAACGGCAAGCACCGCATGGCCAACCCCGAGCGGACCTGTCCGAAACCCCGAGATGGCGCGACCCGGCTTGAACGGCTCGTCGGCAGTCTCGGCGCCATGGAAGGCCTCGAGCCGCGTCCCGATGGGGTCCGTGAAAAGGATCAAGTCCTTGACCCGCCGTTCGGTCGCCAGCGCCCGGTTGCCACGCTTGACGTCGACCCGGGACGCCTCCAGCCGAGCTGCCAGCGCCTCGAGCGCCGCCGCGTCGGTCAACTCCCAACCAAACAGGGCCGCCCCCTCGGCAATGTCGGGGGCAATGACGAGCCGCTGCTTGCGGTCATCCATTCTAAGCCGCAGGCTCTTTGCACTGCGCTCGGCGATCTGCATGCCAAGAAAGCGTGATGCAAAGGTTGCCCAGTCGTCAAGCCGATCCGACCTGACGCCGACGTAGCCCAGCGCTTCGATCTGCATGGCTTTTCTCCCATGGCACGTCAGGAGCGGGCGCCGCAGCCCTCCTGGCCATCGCCCCGCCGGTCGCACTCAAGGGGCGCAACAAACGGGCCATCGGGCCTTTACCAATCGTCTTTGCCCAGTTGCATCATGCCTCAGTGTTGCGAACAGGGGAAGGGCCGGGGCCGCACCGCGCTGGGCGAGCATGACGGCACCCCTCCCCGGCGTCAAAGAATGCCCAAGAAATAACAAAGCAGCCGATGGAGAAAAGCCCTTCACCCAGCGGCCAGTCTGCCCGGGCGAAATGGCGGTCACCCGTTGCGGCACGGCGGTCGCAACCTCACCGTTCACGCGAAAAGTCGAGTTCGATCGGATCTAAGCCGCCCTTGCCCGCATGTGTAGATCGCTGCCGCCGCAAGACGGGCGAGAACCCACCGAGCCAACTCTGCAATGGGGTCGATGGCAATGCGCTCGCCGGTCCACAAAATTGTATCCGCAAGCTGCGGGGCGAAGGGCAAATCCGCACCAACCATGAGGTCGCCCACCACACAGTTGCTTTCATCCTCACGCGGCTCGTGCAGGCCAGCACCTGAGGTCGCGATCATCCGAACTGACGGGCCACACTGGGTTGACTTGGGTTGCGGGGACAAAGTGTGGTGCTCCTCGCAGTTCAAGGAGCCGGCGAGGTATGGCGGCCGCATCGGCATGAAGGGATAAGCCAAGTCACGCCATCAGCAGGGGCTGGGCACGCTGGCCCCTGGCATTGGGGCATTGGGCATCGCGACAAGAGGCATTGGGTAAGCAAGTGACCGCGTTCGAGCTCTGCCTAAAAGCTTACTCGAACGCGGTCCAAGGCGAGCAGAACGTGCCCTGACCAGCCGGGAGAGGAAAGGCCGGGCTTGCCTCTGCGGTGCCGGATATTGCCCCCAAACGTGGAACGGATCGCGCCCTGATGTGCCCAAACCGGGCGGCCCGCTCCCAAACCGGCATTCTTGCTTACCGCCGCAAATGGCCCCGGCAGGGTGGTCTTTCGATCCCCAGTTAGGGGGAGACCATTGGCTGAATTGTAGGAGCACCTACAAACGGCAGACGCTACCCGGCAAAAAATCCCGCCGCATTCAGTATTACTCTGCATAGAAACCAACTGCGTCCCTTGCCATGAATGTAGCAAGCGCCCGTTGCGGTCTCTTCCCTCGACCCAATGGCGCAGGGCCACACCGTCCTACCCCCGTATGGCAGTGGCCTAGGGCGAGAGCGCGCTGTGTTCCCCCGATACTACCGCTCTCGCCCGTCCTTCCTCACCTGCAGAAGTTGCAACTGCGTATCAACTGCAAAAAAGCGCGGCGCGGTTGCGCCCAATTTGGGCACAGCCGTTCGTGGGTAGCCAGCGCATCGGTACTCATTGTACGAATTAATCGCGGCGGTCGCCTGCAAGACCGCAGTCATTCGATACGGGCGGTCCCCGGGGCTTGATCGCTGGGCGCCTTAGTTCGGGGGGGTTGGAGACTAACGGCGCAAAGAGCCGGGCGTTCGCCTGAGGGAGGCGGTCGCCCGGCTTTCATTTTCCGACCCACGCCCTCAACTTGCCCACTTGCACCTCATTGGTCGCACCGCCCGCGCTGGTGGTCGGCACCTCCGGCGTAGGTGCGCGGATCGCCCCCTCGCACGATTGCCTCTGCAAAATCGTCGCGTCGTTAATTTCTTGATCGTCTCCGCACGGCATAATTGCCGTGCGGGTGTCCAGCGCAAAGGCTGGAGCACATTGCGGGGTCTGCTCTGGCGGACGGTGCGGGCCGTCAAGCCCCACCCGTGCGCGATCATAGGCGGGGACGCAAGTTCCATCGTCCCGGTGTGGTGTCGTGACCAAAAGGCCCGCTGAGGCGCAAGATGGCGCCCGACCATCCGACCCTTTGCAAGGGTCCGTCTGCCCTGGCGTCACCCACGCCCAAAGACGATCCGGGATGTGCGCGACGGCTCGCCTTTGGCCGCGACGGGCTGGCGCCGGCATGCAGGCTGAAGTTAACACTCCTTAAAGGACATGGTGGGCGACGTTCGCCCGGTCATTTGCCCATGGGCGGATCCTGCCATGACATCCCCTCAAGGGTGTGCCAACGTTTGCGGTAGGAATATCCGGAGATCGCGATGGATATCGTCTGGTCGACTGTGAATTGGATTGATGGTTGGCTCGGTCCATACGGCACAGTGGCGATCGTGGGCGGCATGATCGCAGGCTTCCTCTATTGGATGCTGAGCGCGTCGCGCTAACATCGAGCCGAACCAGCGGGACAGATCGCCGGCGGCCGGGGATTTTTCGCCGCCAACAGCACACAAGCCTTCGGACCCGCCGTAATTTTACCTGCGATGCCGTCCTTGCGATTGCTCACGCCAAGTTGGGCGGTTGGGGTGGAGTGCGCCAGCACGATGCAACTGCGATTAGAAAACCCGCACAATGGATGCCCGCTGCATTCGCAACTTGAGGGTTCCGGGCATCAGTTCCAGCACGCTAGTGTCGGACCGGCCTGTCTGCTGCGGGCGCAAGCCACGAGGCAGTCTAGGCGCGGCGTTGCGAGAGCGCGGAGCGCCGCTGCAGCGCCTTGCACCCCGTTTTTGCGGCCTGGTGAGAGGAGAAACGGCCGAGGCGACCGGGCACAACCTTTGCCCCGAACCGCCGGACGGGTCGGCCGCCTTGGGAGGAAAGGCGATGCGCGATTGCGAAAAACGCAGGCCGTGCCATTGGGTCGCACACGTACGAATATTGCGGCAGGGAATTTACCCCCTATCTATATGGCAATCTCAACACCAATTGACCACAGCTTTGCGGCCACCTGGCGCGTAGCTCGTGTCCAGTGGAAGGGCCAATGACCAAGAAGAAGCGCAAGACCGTCACAACCCTGGAGCCGCGGGACTGCCGCTGGCCGGTGGGCGATCCCCGACAAGCAGATTTCCACTTTTGCGGCGAGCCGCAGGTGCGCGGGCAATCCTATTGTGGCGAGCATTTACGGCTGGCCTTCCAGCCTCCAAAGCCACGCCACTACCCGTCGGCCCCCAGAATACCGGTGGCCCAGGCGGCCTGACCTACCAGCACCGAAAGGCTCGAACTGAGTGGCCGCAAGTCTTGGCCTGGTTGCACGGCTTTGGTGCGGCCAGACCGCCTCTCGTGCGCCCAGCCGCAGTCAAGAGCGCGCTCCTGCGAAGGGCAAGAAAATGTTATTCGCCGAGCGCGCCTCGAGTCGGCTAGTGTCCTATAATCTGTCTCCTACAGATCTTGCGGTGCAGGATGGAAAGGGGCCGCTTCAACCTCCCGGAGCGGCTCCTTTCTTTCTCGCGCGTGCTCCCAGTCTCAAACCTTGCCTTCGCCGCGCCGCTATGGCTGCCCATCGAGGGCGTCGCAACGGTGAACTTGGGTCTCAGGACGTGGGGTTAAGGTAGCGTAAACGCAACCAATTCTAGTCTTGTGTGTTTACGAGCCATGGACATCGGTATGCAGACCCTTCACAAGCCGCGCCGACGGCGGCGCGAGCAAGAGGCTGCGCTCGACCCGAACGTGGTGGATGTAGGTCCGGGGACGAAGTGGCAATTACCGTTCAAGAAGAAGGACGTCGACACGCTCCTCAGCAGCGAAGCGGACATTGCGGCCGCGGTGAAGGCGGGTGGCTGGAAGGCCGGTGCGCTCATCCTCTACAGGGATTTTCTACGGGAAGAGAAACTCGATCCGAGCGAGCTCCAGGGTAAGGACTTATCGTGTACCTGCAAGCTCACCGAACCTTGCCACGCCGATGTCCTGATCGAATTGGCAAACGCCTGACCTCGCCGACCTCACCACTCGCGTGAGCGTCGACTGCCAGAAACAAGTTGCAGAGGCGGGCCCGACCCGCGGGTTAACAACCGCCTCGATGCCATGCGGGACCGAACGAGGCATTGCTTTTCTCCTGCGCGCACGGAAAGTACGATGTGCCGAGCGGTGCCTCTGAAGTTGGCGGTGCCGGCATTCGTAAAAAAAGGAAGAATGCAGGCGGGGTTCGAAGAAATTTAAATAGGCCGTGCTCTGAGAAATAAGCCCAAAAAGCGCGCGTTGTGGTGTTCGGTCGGCCTGTGCCCGCACATGAGCCAACCAAGCGCGGGGCGTCGGAAACGTAACCGTTACCGACGCCCTCGCGATCACTGACTACTCGTAGGCCTGGCCCTCGTTACATCCAAAGGATGGTCGATAAGATCTTGCACCCGCTGCAGGAAACGGACCGTATGCGGCAAAGTCGCGTGCCTTTCGAAGGCGGCCTCATCGATCCAGCGTGAATGCACATAAAACAACCTTGGATCGCGGGTGCAGAGATAGTGTTGAATGGTCTGGCAGCCGGGCTCCTCACGGGTAGGACCAAGGACGTCTCGCAGCGCAGCCGCTACAGCATCTTGCTGCCCTTCCTTTGCGTGAAAGCGGGCGAAAATGAACAGCTCCATGTTGCCTCTCTCACCTTTGCGGAAACGTCGGTTGTCACAAGCTCACGGCAAGTACAGGTTCACCTATCGCTGCGAAGAAATACGACGTTGCGGTTACGTATGGGGGACCCCCAGGTGGTATTGCTGCCAAGGCTGAGCATCACCGGTAGGGCTTCGACAAGCGCCCCGTCCTTGGTGATGATCCATGCAGTGTAGCCATAGGTGCTGCAAATCGCTTCCGTAAGGTCAATAGGGCTGGCATGGGTGCCCGTCAGCAATTCTACAATGAGCGGCGGGCGATAGCGTTGGATCGTCTCTCGACCGCCCTCGAGGACTTCCATTTCGCTACCCTCAACGTCGATCTTGACGACCCGAACTTCCTCGAAGGCATAGCTATCAAGGGTGCGTACCACGACATCGAAGCGCAGAACTTTCGATTGCGCCTCAAATGATTGTCGCAAACTTCCGCCAAGGTGCAGAACCGTTCCGTCCTCTGAGACCGGGACAATGAATTCGGCTGCGCCGGTCCTATTAGCCAGCGCGACCTCGTGGACACGCGCGCGCGACCCCAACATGCGTCGCGCAAAGAGGGCATAGTCCGGGTTCGGCTCAAAAGCCTCAACCCTATCCACTAGGCCAGAGAAGGCGAAGGCGAACACACCGTCATTGGCTCCGACGTCGATCGCCGTCCCGCCGCGCGCCACGAATTTGTCCAGCGCGCAAAGTTCATGCTCTCCCCAGGTGGCTTCGTCGGCAATCCGACGGCGGAAGTAGAGCGGCGAAGGCATAAGCATTGTGGCGAGCCGCTGCTTCAGGGACAGTGCCATGCGATTGCTCCAGCACCCCAACGGGCAAAGGACGACAGCATCAACATAAAGCGGCTCATCAGTGAACCCGAAATTGGCGAGGGGCGTGGCAGCCTCAAAGCCTTCCTATGCCGTGGAGCGAAATAATCCCGACCAACCTTGGATCATGTCTGTTGCCAGCAGGCGCAAGGCCTGTGCGATTATACATCGACGCGCCTAACCGCGCGGGAACTCCGGCGGGGACACCGAGGCGTAAGCGCAAAAATGATTTTGTCGTGCCGGGCACGCGAGCATTTTTTAAGGAGCAACGGCAAAGACCCAATGCCGCGGTCCAGCGCCGGCTAGGGCTCGACCACTTGATCGGCCTTGGAGCCGTCGAAGCCGTGCATGTAAAGCGCCCACTGCAGACCAACCAGTGTGCCCTTAATGCGGGGCAGCAACCACAGGCAGCTTACCAGGGTCAGCGGCATCCAAATCGCAAGTTGTACCCACTCGGGCGGCGCCAAGCCCTTATGCAGGGCAAGGATCCCACCGACCATGAAATGACCGACCACGACAATGGTAAAGTAGGCCGGCGCATCGTCGGCGCGATGGTGGTGCAAAGCCTCGCCGCAGCAGGGGCATTCATCATTCACCTTCAGGTATTTCCAAAACAGGCTTCCCTTACCGCACTTCGGGCAACGTTGCGCAAAACCACGGCGCATGGCGGGCACTGTGTCGCGGCGAGGCCGGTCGGTGATCCGGATTGGCATGCTCGTTAGATGCCCCTGCAGGGCGCGAAAGTCCATGAGCTAATTGCCCCAGGGGAACGCCACCCCACCCAAGGGGAACGCTGCCTCGGTGGCGGGCCTAACGGGTTTTAGGCGTCCGCCTTAGCTCCCGTGCCGACCGGGCAGCTCAGGCCCGTTCCGCCAAGGCCGCAATAGCCATGCGGCACTTTGGCGAGGTACTGCTGGTGATAGTCCTCCGCGAAGTAGAAGGGTGAGGCGTCGAGAATCTCGGTGGTGATCGGACCGTAGCCGTTCGCTGCCAAGACCTTTTGATAAGCGGCTTTCGACGCTTCAGCTGTACGCCGCTGCGCCTCGGAGGCCACATAGATGCCGGAGCGATATTGCGTGCCAACGTCGTTGCCCTGGCGCATGCCTTGGGTGGGATCGTGACTTTCCCAAAACGTCTTGAGCAACGCCTCATAGGTCAGCTTTTTGGGATCATACACGACGAGCACGACCTCGTTGTGGCCGGTTTGCCCGCTACACACCTCCTCATAGGTGGGATTGGGGGTCAGACCGCCGCTATAGCCGACGGCCGTAACCCAAATCCCATCACCCATTTCCCAGAATTTGCGCTCGGCGCCCCAAAAACACCCGAGCCCGAAGATTGCCGTCTCGAGGCCATCGGGGTAGGGACCCTTGAGCGGCCGTCGATTGAGGTGGTGAAGCTTAGCCGTCGGAATAGGCTCAGGCCGGCCTTTGAGCGCGGTCTCGGCCGTCGGCATTTCGGACTTCTTGCGAGCAAACAACATCGATCAAACTCTCATAGGGTCGCGAACCACCACACATATAGTGCGCCGCCACCCGCGGCGCTAGAATTCGCCATCGCATGGGGCGTTATGCAAGGGGGTCAAGATGCCGTCCGCAGGCCAGGAGCGCACCGTTTATGAGGCCGGCGTGGGACGCAAGACGTTCCTCTCATTGGCATTTTTGATCCTCCTCCCATTCTACGCCAGCCTCGGCCCCATGCTGGCCTGGCGTTTTGCACACGGGCTGTGGTTCGACACCATCGGTCTCATGGTGTTCAGTTTGATCTTTACCGCGCTAATGGCGCTATTGGGCATACAGATCTACCAATCGATCCGCTCTAAGGTCGTCCTCGGAGAACGGGCCGTTCGGATCTCCCTCCCGCAGGGGAGCGGGGCGATCCCGATGCTACGGTTTGTCGACCGTGAGGTGCCCTACGAGCAAATTCAGGCGGTCGAGACGCGTTGCGTGCTGTTTGGCAACGTCATGGCTCCCGTCCTGCTCCGTGCCACCCGGCTGCTCACCAAAGACGGCGAACACATCCGTCTTGGCACGGTGAACGAAGACAATGTCGACCAGGCGTTGCCCTTTCCGGAGATCGCTAGCAAGATCGCCGAACGGGCCGGTGTAAACATCCTCGATGGCGGCACGGTACGCCGTTCCATCGAGCGGCGCATGCTCGGCTTCATCCACCGCAAAACGACACCCGAGAACAGTCCACGCCTCACCGATGGAGAACTCAAGGACCTACAGCGCCGCCACAAGCGAGCGATGCTCTATCTTGTCGTCGCAGCGACCGTGCTTCTAGTGGGCGGCATCGCGGTCGATGTCCTCACCGCACCGCGAACGTCCTTCGCCGGCGCGGGCACATCTCTGCCCGCGAGCAAGCGCTAGCTTCAGTTTGCGAACACATTGACGCGGCGACGGCGGCGGCCCGTATAGGCAGCAAGCAGGCCGAGGCTCGCGAATACGGCCCAAGTGGGTAACAGTAACAGTCGCTGGATCAGCCCGTCCCAGACGAAAGGGTGAGTGTAGCGCCGCACTGCGGCTTGGGCATTCTTGTGCGATACTGGGGCCACTTTCGACCACTGCTCACCCAGGGACGTCATTGCCATCTCGCCCCCCCTGCTCTCAATCGCGCGCGTGCCGTCATAGATCCCGGCAACGACGGCGACGAGCAGTAGGACACCCGCGAGGAACCGCAAAAAGCCCATTTCTAGCCACCAATGGATACCGATCGTGAAGCATACCGCGTGGCGCTGTGATCGTGTAGCTCGATCACCAAGCTTGCGGCGCTTGCAAGGCTCCGGCTGCCCTCTATATTCGCGCCTGCTCCAGTGACGCGGAGGGATGGCCGAGTGGCTGAAGGCGCACGCTTGGAAAGCGTGTATACGGGCAACCGTATCGTGGGTTCGAATCCCACTCCCTCCGCCAGAACATTGTCTGTCCGGCCCGGACACATGGGTAACAAAACGTACCTAAGACATAGGTGACAACCTGGGCCCGAACGGGTTGTCGATGGGTTGCAAGGTTCTCTGCTCCAAGTCGATATATCCCAGATCATAGT
>Ga0134122_10002627_pt1 | contig 13237 bp, 7 predicted proteins | sample KB302_FD_96461 | JGI IMG/M metagenome (GOLD analysis project Ga0134122, IMG submission 96461) | Terrestrial soil microbial communities without Nitrogen fertilizer from Kellogg Biological Station, Michigan, USA - KB3-0-2 | ecosystem: Environmental > Terrestrial > Soil > Unclassified ... | reverse complement strand
TTCCTTCCGCTGCGCCACGCCTACGCCGGCCAGCGGGCGCTCGACCTCCTGCTCGCCGAGTGCGCCGCACAGCCCGAATGCCATGCCGCCTTCCCCGACGTCAACGCGGACCTGAGAGCGATCAAGGAGCGTATCGACCAGCAGGGCGTGACCGTGGCCGTCACGAACACGCGCACGGGCGAGAGGCAGGAGGTGCGGCCGGTCTGGGGCATGGTGGCCGAGGGCATCCGTTTCCTCCTCTACGGCCAGGGCGGAGGGAGACTGCCGCTCCAGGTCCGCAGGGCCGTCAATGGCGATCTCGCGCCGCTCGTCCAGATGGCGATCGAGCAGCGGCTGGCAATCGACGACGTCCTCGCCATGGGTCTGTTCTTCTCGGTCACCTGCGCCGAGGACCTGCCCTACATCACCGAGCAGATGATCCGCGAGAACACTCCGGGGACGTTCCTCGGCGACTACCGCATCCGGCAGCAGAAGGCGGTCTGCGAGCTCTGGCCGCGGGGCAAGGTGCCGGCGGATGTCCATGAGCTGGTGCGCTCGGACGTGCCCGTGCTGCTCCTCTCCGGCGAGCGCGATCCGGTCACTCCGCCGGAGATGGCCGAGCAGGCTGCGCGCTTTCTGACGAACAGCCTGCACGTGGTCGTGCCGCGCGGCGGCCACGGCGGCAGGGGAGACTGCATTGAGAACCTCATCCGCGACTTCATCGACCACGCCTCGGTCCAGGGGCTCGACACCTCGTGCGTCGCGGACATCAACGGGCCGGTGACGTTCATGCTGCCGTAGATTTTCGAAAGGTCAAATTGTAGGTGAGCTCGCGATCAGCGCGACCGCGCGGTCCACTTCTTGAACAAATGCCTCGGCCACCTGGAGGCTCCGTTCAAGGTACCATTCAAAGGCATCATCGATTTCCCGGAGAGCTTCCGGGGTAAACTCAACCTTGGCGTCGCTCACTGAGCCTCGTCAGGAACCGATCTCGGATCTCCTCCCACGGGGTCGTTGTCACGGCCCCTGCTTCCAGCGCAGCCATCCGAGCAGCAACTTCCTGACGCCACGCCGTCTCGACATCGGCTTCCGGCGCAAGCTCTAAGCTCTCCAACAGGGCACCCGCGATCTCCGCCCGTTCGGTGTCGGGTAGACTCAGCACCTCGTGCAGTAGGGTCTCGGCTTTTCTCATGCGGGTAATTTTACCATATCCGGGACTTACAGTCGCGGCTAGGTCAAGGAATTTGTAACGGCAAGTTTCCGAGTCAAGAATGAGCTGTGGGCGAAAGAAAAGGAGCGGTAACCATCGAGTTCCTCGGGCCGCTGGCGGTGGCCCCTGGCCGGGTCGAGGCGATGGCTGGCGGTCCTCATCATGCTCCAGGAGTCGCTGCACATTGTGGCAGGCGCTGGGTTGGACTAAAGTAGAAGCACCGCACAGAGTTCGATCAGGCTCTACGGCAGCTAACGGTGAGGTGTCTTACGACCGAGAAGGAGGTCCGAATGCGAAGAGTCACAGGCATTGGCGGCATCTTCATGAGCGCCAAGGATCCGAAGGCGCTATGCGATTGGTACAAGAAGCACCTCGGGATCGACGTTCAGGACTGGGGTGGAGCAGCCTTCGACTGGACTGACTCCGAAGGCAACCCGATCAAGGGAACTACGGCCTGGTCGATCGGTCCAGCGGACGGCAAGCACTTCGCTCCGAGCAAGTCGACTTTCATGGTCAACTATCGAGTCGAAGATCTGGCGGCACTTCTCAAAGCACTGCGCGAGGAAGGTTGCGACGTGCTCGAGAAGACCGACGACTCGGAGTACGGGAAATTCGGATGGGTCATGGATCCAGAGGGCAACAAGGTCGAGCTCTGGGAACCACCTGTGGGCCAATGAACTGGCGCGCCATAGGTCATCGCGCGGTGCGGTGACGGAGACCGCAGGCCCTCGTATAGGGCGGAAGGGTCGAACGCTGGGGTCCCTGGGGCAATGAGCGACGACGACATAAGCGTTGTGAAGGTCGGCGGTGTTTGTGCGCTGCTAGGAGCGTGCGCCGGAATCATCGGATCCGTCGTTGGCGCGGTGTATGGCCTTGGCGGACAGCAGATCCCTGTTGGTGACGGCGCAGAATTGCTACGTCTCGCGCAGTTGCAGCCGCACTACGTTACGCGCGAATGGCTGTTCCTTGCCTATGCAGTGTTCGCGACGGGCGAGGGTGTGGGCCTTTACTACTTGACGCGACGCTCTAGCAACATCGCGTTGTGGGCGCTAGTAGCGTGGTTTACGGGAATAGTCGTCGGAATCGTGCAAGACGCTATCGTGGTTGCGTTCGTCCATCGCTTTCCCGCCGACTATGCTGCAGCGAACGCGGCTACGCGTGTGATTCTCGAACCGTTAGCGCGGAACGTTCTGGCCATAGTGGATGTGCAGCAGTCAGTTGCGAACGTGCTGCTAAGTATTGGCGTGGCGCTCTATTCTGTTTCCATTCTTCGCACGCGCACCGCGATAATCGGGTTCGGTCTTTTTGGTATTCCCGCGGCGGCAGCCGGTGTGTTTTATGCTCTCGTGATAGTGTCCGGGCCACAACTAGCCGGCCTTCAGCCCCTGGCGGAGCAGATATTCGGATTGGTGGTCTTGTGGGACATCTGGGCAGGAATCGTGATGCTGCGTGCTCGCCGGCGTGATGCGGTAAGGACAGTGCATTCAGCCCCTGCTCCTGATAGGGAAGGCGCCTAACTCTGTGCGCGGCCGTCGAGAGCGGGGTTGGAGATGATCCAGCAGCGGACTGGTGGTGGTTCACCGCCTTGGCGATGGACGCCAAAACAGCTTTGGAGCTACTTCCTGAGCTCCGGGCAAGCGGTCTTTTAACTCGGCTGTCCTCTCCGCGCAAACTCGCGCGGAACGTTGGCGAGCTTCGTTACGAGGTGCGAGGATTGGCTCTCCGGAGAGGCGTCTAAAGCTGCGGGTGAGCCTGGAGAAGGCTACGAAAGCAGCTTGACACTGCCACACGCCTCCACTACGATTCAAACGTTCGTTTGAAACGGACGTTTGAATGGAAACCACGACCGACACCCGGGAGGCGCTGCTCGACGCGGCGGAGGGCCTGTTCGCCGAGCACGGCATCCAGGCCTCCTCGCTGCGCGCCATCACGCAGCAGGCGGGGGCCAACCTCGCCGCCGTCCACTACCACTTCGGCTCCAAGGAAGGGCTGGTGAAGGCCGTCTTCTCGCGCCGCATCGGTCCGCTCAACCTGGAACGGCTGCGGCGGCTCTCCGAGAGTACCGGTGAGGTCGAGGAGGTGCTTCGCGCCTTCATCGAGCCGGTGTTCGAGATGAAGCGCGAGGCGCCCGAGGGCTCGCGCCAGTTCGCGCGGCTGATGGGGCGCTCCTTCAGCGAGCCGAGCGAGGACGTGCGGGCGATCATGACCGAGGAGCTCGGGCCCATGTTTCGCCGCTTCGTCGAGGCTCTCGCCTGCCGGCTGCCGCACCTTTCGGAGCCCGAGATCCTCTGGCGCTTCCACTTCGTGGCCGGCGCGATGGCGCACACGATCTCGTGCGGCTATCTGCTGGAGGCCTACTCGAAGGGTGCCTGCCACGCCGGCGATCCGGAGGAGGCTCTGGAGCATCTGGTCACGTTCCTGGCGGCGGGGTTGCGGGCTCCCGCGGTCCACCGGGAAGGAGAAAGAACTTGAAGATTCGTGCCGTCGTTCTGCTGATGCTGGCGGCTCTGCCCGCCGTAGCGCAGGAGCAACCCGAGACGCCGCCTTCCGCGCCGCAACCCGCCGCCGCGGCGGCGCCGGTGACGCTGACGCTCACCGAAGCGCTGCAGCGGGCGCTCTCGGACAATCCTGCGGTGGCGCGGGCGCGGGCCGAGATCGCCGCCACGCAGGCGCAGGAGAGGATCCTGTTCTCCACGGTCCTGCCGCGGGTCGGGGTCAACGGCACCTTCACCGGCAACAGCGAGGAGGCCGCGTTCGGCTCCGGAGCGGACCGCCGCGTCATTCTCCCCGGCACCAACTGGAACTATCAGCTCAGCCTCTCGCAGCCGATCTACGCCGGCAACCGCGAGCGCAAGGCGATCCGGCAGTCGCGGCTGGGCATCGATTCCGCGCGTCAGGGCGCCATGGACGTCGAGGAAGCCGTCGTCCTCGCCGTCTCGACCGATTATTTTGCCGTCCTGGAGGGCGACGAGCTGATCGGTGTCGAGCAGTGGAACCTCGATCTCATTCGGCGGCGGCGGCAGCAGGCCCAGGACCTCTACGAAGCCGGCGAGACCACCAAGGTCGAGGCGCTGCGGGCCGAGGCGGACGTCAAGGCCGTCGAGCGCCGGCTGGCGGACGCGCGGAAGATGCGCGAGGCGGCGGCCGGCCGGCTGCGGCTCGATCTCGCCCTCAACGCTCCCCTCCAGGTGAGCGAGCCGCGCGAGATCCTGCCGCCCCTGCCGCCGGAGGCGGACCTCGCCGTGCAGGCCGCGGCCCGCCGCCCCGAGCTGGCGCAGGCCGAGACGGCGCTCGCCATCGCCAAGCTCGAGGTCTCCAAGCAGCGGGGAGCCCTGCTGCCGGTGGTCACCGCCGAGGGCGGCTGGCTCAACCAGAAGTCGGCGTTCCCCTCCGACAACTACGGCTTCCTCTCGCTCAAGCTCAACGTGCCGATCTTCCAGGGCGGCGAAGTGGGTGCGCGGGTGGCCCTGGCGAAAGAAAGGCTGAGCCAGGCGGAGTCGCGGCTCGCCGAGCTGAAGCAATCGGTCCGCGAGGAGGTTCACCAGTCGCTGGTGGACCTCTCCACCTCCGAGGCCAACCTGGGTCTCGCCCGCGAGCAGCTCGCCGCCGCCGAGGCCGAGTACGACCAGGCCACGGAGCTCTACCGCGCCCAGGAGATCACGTCCCTGGAGGCCGAGACCGCCGAGGTCTCGCTCGCCGATTCCCGCCGCGCCGTCACCACGAGCCGGCTCGATCTCCGGCTCGCCCAGCTCCGCGTGCTCGCCGCCGCGGGCCTGCTCAAGCAAGCCGCTCTTCCGGAGGGTGCGCCATGAAGCGCTTCTTTCTTCTCTTGATCTTTCTCATGATTGCCGCCGGCTGTGGCGGGCCAAAGGCCAAGGCTGATCTGCGGCAGGACCAAAAAGACGGCAAGGACGCCAAGGACAGCCCGGCAATCAAGCCGCCGCTGCCTGCCGACGTCGCCGATCTCGAGCCCGCCGCCGCGAAAGCGCCGGCCACTGAGCCGGATCGCCCCGCCGCGCAGGACGCCGCGGCTGTCCAGGCCATGCCGGACGGTCCCGTCAGCGCCACCGGCGAGCTGGTGTCCCCGGTCCGCTCCGAGCTCGCCGTGCGGCAGCCGGGCCGGGTCGGCCGCGTCATGGTGGAGGAGGGCCAGCGGGTGCGCCGCGGCCAGCCTCTACTGCAGCTCGAGACGCAGTACCTGGAGCTGGACCTGAAGCGCGCCGAGGCGGACGTCGCCAAGGCCCGCGCCGCCGTCGACGACGCCGACCGCGACTTCAAGCGCAAGAAGGAGCTGATCGCCAAGGGCTCCGTCTCGCAGGCGGCGTACGACAAGTCCCAAGCCGCCAATGACACCGCCCGCGCCGCCGTGGGATCCGCCGAGGCCGCGCGCGACCTGGCGAAGCAGCACCTCGCGGATTCCGTGCTGCGCTCGCCCATCGACGGCGTCGTGGCCGAGCGCCGGACCGACGTCGGCGAGCGCCTGGGCGACAGCTCCGTAGCCTTCGTCGTGGTGCAGACCTCGCCGCTCAAGCTGCGCTTCCGTCTGCCCGAGCGCTACCTCTCGCGCGCCAGACCGGGCCAGGAGGTGCGCGCCCAGGTGGACCCCTACCCGGGTGAGACCTTCACCGGCCGCGTCAGCCTGATCAACGGCGTCGTGGACTCCGCCACCCGCACCGTGAGCGTCGAGACCGAGTTCGCCAACCGCGACGGCCGCCTGAAGCCGGGGCTCTTCGCCCGCGTCGAGCTCGATCTCGGCGCCGTGGTCAAGGAGGAAGCGAGATGAAAAGGCTCGCCGCGATCTGCATCGAACGCCCCGTCTTCGCGACGGTGCTCATCCTCTCCCTGGTGGTCGTGGGCATTGTCTCCTACTTCAGCCTCGGGTTGGACCGCTTCCCCAAGGTCGACTTCCCCACGATCTCGATCACCACCCGTCTGGCGGGCTCGAGCCCGGAGGAGATGGAGACCGAGATCAGCGACAAGATCGAGGAGGCCGTCAACACCATCAGCGGTCTCGACCAGCTCAACTCGACCTCCTCGGAAGGCACTTCGGTCGTCATCGCCACCTTCAACCTCGAGAAGGATACGGACGTGGCCGCCCAGGAGGTGCGCGACCGGGTCAACTCCATCCTCGCCCAGCTCCCCCAGGAGGCCGATCCGCCGGTGATCGAGAAGCGCGACCCCGACGCCCAGCCGGTGCTGTCGATCGCCCTCTCCGGCCCGGCGCCCATCCGCGACATCACCGAGTTCGCAGACAAGGTGCTGAAGCGCCAGATCGAGTCCATCTCCGGCGTCGGCCAGGCGCGCATTGTCGGCGGGCGGCCGCGGCAGATCAACATCGTCCCCGACACGGCCAGGCTCGCCGCCCTCGGCCTGACTTCCGCCGACCTGGTGCGGGCCGTGCGCGCCCAGAACGTCCAGATCCCCGGCGGCCAGGTCGAGCAGGGGATGCGGGACCTGACCCTGCGCACCTACGGCCGCGTGAGCGCGCCGCGCGAGTTCGGCGACATCTCGATCCTCTCGCGCAACGGCTACCCGGTGAAGGTGAGCGACGTCGCGCGGGTGGAGGACAGCGTCGCCGACGCCGCGACCATCGCCCGCGTCGACGGCAAACCCGCCGTGGTGCTGCAGATCCGCAAGCAGTCGGGCTCGAACACCGTCGAGGTCATCGACCGCGTCAAGGAGCGGCAGAAGGAGCTCGCCTCGCAGCTCCCCAAGGGCTGGAAGATGGAGATCGTGCGCGACCAGTCCGCTTTCATCACCGCCGCGGTCGACGCCGTGCAGGAGCACCTCGTGCTCGGCTCGCTCCTCGCCGCCGGCATCGTGCTCCTCTTTCTGCGCCGCTTCCGCCTGACGGTGATCGCCGCGGTGGCCATTCCCACCTCGCTCATCGGCAGCTTCGCGGCCATGCAGTTCATGGGTTTCTCGATGAACGTCATCACCCTGCTGGCCCTCGCGCTGGTGGTGGGTATCGTCATCGACGACGCCGTCGTCGTAATGGAGAACGTCTTCCGCTTCCTGGAGGAGAAAAAGCTCAACCCGCGGGAGGCGGCCCTCCAGGGCACGGCCGAGATCGCCCTCGCCGTCCTCGCCACTTCGCTGTCGCTGGTCGCCGTCTTCCTGCCCGTGGCCTTCATGAGCGGCATCGTCGGCCGCTTCATGCACTCCTTCGGCATCACCATGGCATTCGCCGTCCTCATCTCCCTGCTCGTCAGCTTCACGCTGACGCCGATGATGTGCTCGCGCTGGCTGCGCACCCCCGAAGCCGAGGACAAGGATGGGGAGAAGAAGGAGATCAGCCGCGACAAGGGCTTCTACCCTCTCGTCGAGCGCTCCTACCTCGCCCTGCTCGACTGGTCGATGGCCCACCGCTGGGTGATCGTGCTGGTGATGATCGCCGTCTTCCTTTCGACCGTTCCTCTGTTCAAGAAGGTCAACAAGAACTTCATACCGCAGGACGACGAGTCGCAGTTCGAGGTCGTCGTGCGCGCCCCCGAGGGCGCGAGCCTGGAGGCCACCGAGCGCATCTCCGACTCGATCGCCGCCCAGGTGCGCAAGATGCCCGAGGTGCGCACCGTCGTCATGACCATCGGCGACGACACGCAGGTGACCAAGAACCTCGGCGACCTCTACGTCGCCCTGGTGCCGGTCGACGAGCGCAAGGCCAACCAGTACGAGGTCATGAGCCGCGTGCGCAAGGAGATCCTGCCGCGCTACGCCCGGCTGGGCTTGCGCAGCTATGTGAGTCCCGTCGCCGCCATCGGCGGCGGTAACAATGCCGAGATCCAGTTCTGGCTCGGCGGTCCGGACCTCGACAAGCTCTCCGGTTACTCAGCCCGGCTTCTCGCCCAGCTCAAAGGCATGCCCGGCGTCGTCGACGCCGACACCAACCTGATCGTCGGCAAGCCCGAGCTAGGCGTGCGGGTGGACCGCGCCAAGGCGAGCGACCTCGGCGTGCGGGTGGAGGACATCGCGTCCACCCTGAACGTCCTGGTCGGCGGCCAGGAGGTGACGACCTACTCCGAGGGGGGCGAGCAGTACGAGGTGCACGTACGGGCGGAGGCGGGCGACCGCCGCGACCGCCGGGGTGTCGAGCAGGTCGAGGTGCCGGCCGGCGGCGGCCGCACCGTCGAGCTGCGGGACGTCGTCAAGCTGAACGAAGGCGCCGGCCCGTCGCTCATCAACCGCATCTCGCGGCGCCGCCAGGTGCTGCTCTACGCCAGCATGCTGCCCGGCTCCTCCTCGCAGACGGTCATCGACGCTCTCACCCAGGCGGCTCAGAAGCTCGACATGCCGGCGTCCTACTCCTACGGCTTCACCGGCCGCTCGCGCGAGCAGGGCCGGGCGGCGCGCAGCTTCGGGGTGGCCTTCCTGCTCTCCATTGTCTTCATGTACCTCATCCTGGCGGCGCAGTTCGAGAGCTGGCTCCACCCGGTGACCATTCTGCTCGCCCTGCCGATGACGGTCCCCTTCGCTCTGCTCTCCCTCATCGTGCTCAACCAGTCGGTGAACATCTTCTCGGCGCTGGGCATCCTGGTGCTCTTCGGCATCGTCAAGAAGAACAGCATCCTGCAGATCGACCACACCATCGGGCTGCGGGCCCACGGCCTGGCGCGAGCCGATGCGATCCGCCTCGCCAACCGCGATCGGCTGCGGCCCATCCTGATGACCACTCTCGCGTTCGTGGCCGGCATGATCCCTCTGGTGGCCTCTTCGGGCACCGGCTCGGCCACCAACCGCGCCATCGGCTCGGTGATCATCGGCGGCCAGACCCTCGTCCTGCTGCTCACGCTGATCGGCACGCCGGTGGCCTACAGCCTCTTCGACGACGTGGTGGAGGCCCGGATCTTCGGGCGGCTGGGCGAGAGGCTGCGGCGGGTCTTCAGGCGGAGAGAGCCGGCGCCGGCGGGGTAGAGAGACCTCGATCCAGATTGCCTAGAACGCCAACACCTCCCGTGCCGCCGCCAGCACCTTCGCTTTGTCCGGCAGCAGCATCTTCTCCAGGTTCTTCGCGTAGGGCACCGGCCGGTCCGGATAGGCGACGCGGCGGATGGGCGCGTCGAGCCAGGGGAAGGCGGCGTCGGCGAGGCGGGCCGCCACCTCGGCGCCGAAGCCGAGGGTCAGCGGTGCTTCGTGGACGACGAGGGCGCGGCCTGTCCGCTTGACGGAGGCGAGCACCGTCTCCTCGTCGTAGGGCACCAGCGTGCGGAGGTCCACCACCTCGGCTTCGACGCCCGATCTCGCCAGCTCCTCGGCAGCTTCGAGACAGGTCCACGTGGAGGCGCCGTAGCCGATCAGCGTCAGGTGCCTGCCCGGCCGCATCACCCGCGCCTCGCCGATACGGGCCTCAGCATCGCCTTCCGGCAAGGCGCTCTTGATGCGGCGGTAGAGAAACTTGTGCTCGAAGACCATCACCGGGTTGGGATCGCGGATGGCCGCCTTGAGCAGGCCCAGAGCGTCCGCCACGGTGGCCGGGCAAACCACTTTGATACCGGCCGTCTGCGCGAACCAACCCTCGTCGTTCTGCGAGTGGAACGGCCCGGCTCCGACGCCGCCGCCGGAGGGCAGCCGAACGACGATCGGGCACGGCACCTGCCAGCGGTAATAGAGCTTGGCGGCGACGTTGACGAGTTGGTTGAAGCCGCAGGAGATGAAGTCGGCGAACTGCATCTCGACCACCGGGCGGTAGCCGAGGAGGGCGGCGCCGATGGCGATGCCAATCGTGCCGCTCTCGGCGATGGGCGTGTCCAGCACGCGCTCCGGCCAGCGCGCGTGGAGCCCACGGGTGGTGCGGAACGCCCCTTCGAAGACCCCGATGTCCTGGCCCATGAGGACGACGGACTCGTCCCGCTCCATTTCCTCGAGCAAGGCCTGGTGGATGGCGTCGACGTAGGTGGTCTCGCCGGCAGGCCGCTTCGCGATGACGGCGGGAGCCTCGCGAATTTCTCGCTCCGGCGGCGCCGGAGCGAACACCGGACGCAGGGCCACCTCGTCCGGCGGCGGCGGCGCGTCGATGGCCCGCGAGATCGCCGCCTCGACCATCTCCGCGATCCGCTGCTCCAAACGCTCGCGGAGCGCGCCGTCCATCACGCCCTCCTCCTCCAGGCGGCGGGCGTAGGCGGGCACGGGATCGCCGGCGCGGTAGCCGGCGAGCTCCTCGGCGGGCACCACCTTCAGCGAGTCGTCGCCTTCGCTGTGGCCGCGCATGCGGCCGAGCATCGCCTCGAGGAGCGTCGGGCCCTCGCCGGCGCGGGCGCGCTCGATGGCGCGCCGGAGGGCTTCCGCCATGGCGTCCGGATCGTTGCCGTCCACCGTCTCGGCGGCGACGCCGTAGCCGCTGCCGCGGTCGGAGAGCCTCGCGGCGGCGTACTGCAGCCGCGCCGGCGTCGAGAAGGCGTAGCGGTTGTTCTCGATCACCAGGATCAGCGGCAGCTTCCAGACGGCGGCCATGTTGAGCCCCTCGTGGAAGTCGCCCGTCGAGGTGCCGCCCTCGCCGATGAAGTTGATCGCCACCCGGTCGCTGCCGGACTGGCGGAAGGCGAAGGCGCAGCCGGCGGCCACCGGGATCATCGAGCCCAGGTGGCTGATCATGCCGACGTGCAGGATGCCGTGCTCCGGCGCGAGGTAGCCGTAATGGAAGGAGCGCTCGACGCCCTGCGAGAAACCCTCACCCTTGCCGAGGAGCTGGCAGGCCAGGCGGTGCAGCAGAACGCCGGGCTCGGGGCGGCGGCCGTCCGGCTCGCCGAAGCCGAAGCCGGGGAAGGCGCGGGCCGGATCGAGGTAGACGGCGAGGATGGCGCCGAGGTCGCGGTGCAGCGTGCACAGGGCATCGCCGGCGCCGAGGGCCAGGCCGGCCGGAATGGTGGTGGCCTCGTTGCCGACTTCGCTGTACCACTTGGAGACGCGGCCGGTGAGCAGCAGGGCCTCGAACCGGGAATCGAAGTCGCGGGTGAGCTTCATGAACGCGTAACGGAGCAGCCGCTCCCGGGCGCTGGCCGGCGTGGCGACGGTGGTGGGTTCGGGGGAGTGGACGGTCATAGGAGAAACTCTATCAACGCCGGTCGCCTCACCGCTTCAGCCCATTCACCTGCTTCTCAAGCCGCTTGCGGTGGCGATTCTCGGGGTCCATCTGGAGGAGGATTTTCAAGGCCAGTTGCGCCTTGGCGGCTTCGCCCTGCTCGATGAAGGTCTCGACCTGCCGCACGCCCTGCTCGACGGATTGCTGGCGCTGATGGATGGACTCCAGGCGCTCGACCTCGGCGAACATGGCCGAGGCGCGCGGGCTCGACGGCAGGACCTTCTGCAGCTCCAGCGCGGCGTCGCGGGCGGCGAACCAGTCGTGGCTCTCGACGCTCTGGCGGTAGCGCCGCTCGAAGACGGCCGTCTGCTCCTCCTGCTGGAGGCTGGTCCGAGCCTCCTCCAGTTGCTCGCGGAGGAAGTCGAGGGTGACTCGCGGCATGTCCAGCCGCGAGAGGGCGTCCAGCTCCTCCTTCGCTTCGACGATCCGGTGAGCGGCGAGCAGCTCCTCGAAGCGGTGCCGCCGCCGCTCGCTCTCGGCGGCCTCGCTGGCGTCGCGCTCGGCCGTCTCCAGCTCGTGGTTGAAGGCCTCGGCCCGCTCGCCGCTGGGATCCTCGCGGGCGATCGTCTCCAGCTCTCTGCGGGCCGCCTTGAAGTCCCGCCGCGCGAGCGCGGCCCGTCCGGCGGCCAGGGCAGCCTCCGCCCGCTTCGCCTTCTCGGCCTCGTCGGCGAGGAGCTGGATCCAGCCTTCATAGTCGGCGCGCTTGGGGTGGTCGGGCCAGACCTCGAGGAGCGTCTCGAGGGCGAGCCGGGCGAGAGGGAGCTGCTTGCGCTGAAGATAGCCGGTGAGCACCTGCTCCGTCCCGGCGGCGCGGCGCGACTGTGCCAGGCGCTCCTTCAGCCGGTCGAGCCCCTGGGCGCGAGGGTTGGTGGACTCGACGTGCGCGATCAGCTTCTGCGCCTCGTCGAGCCGGCCCGCCGTCAGGGCGGAGGCGGCGCGGGAGAGCTCCTCCGCGCTCTCCTGCACCCGCTTCGCCGCCCGGTCGATCTGTGCCAGCAGGTCCAGGCGCTCCGCTCGCGAGAGCTCGCTGGAGCTGCGCTGGCGCGGCGGCGGCGGGAGCGGAGGCGCCGACGCGGCGGCGGCGAGATCGTCCAGGGGGATCTCCCTGGTCTCGGCGGCGCTCAGGCTCCGCTCCACCTTCTCGAGAGCGGTGACGAAGCTGCGGGCGTCGGGATAGCGCTGGTCCCGGTCGCGCTCGAGGGCCCGGCGCAGGATGCGGTCGAGCTCGGCCGGAACGTCGATGCGGGGATTGCGGCCGCGCAACGGCAAGGGGTCCTCGGAGAGCCGCTTGAAGATGAAGCCATGCAGGTTCTCGGACTCGAACGGCGGCAGGCCCGCGATCATCTCGTAGAGCACCAGGGCGAAGGAGTAAAGGTCGCTGCGATGGTCGAGCGTCGCGCCGCCGGGCACCCCGGCCTGCTCGGGCGAGCAGTACTGGAGCTTGCCCATGAACATGCCGACCTGGGTGATCTCGAAGCCGGCGGCGTCGACCTCCAGGTGGCGCGCGAGACCCAGGTCGATGATCTTCACCCGCAGGTTGCCGGCCTTGTCCTCGGTGATCATGAGGTTGTCGGGCGAAAGGTCGCGATGGATCACGCCGGTCGCGTGAATGGCCTCCAGTCCTTGCAACGCCTGGATGCCGAGGCGGACGGCCGTCGACACGGAGAAGGGCCCCTGGCGGTGGATGCGGTCGCCCACGTCCTGGCCCTGGATGTGCTCCCAGACCATGTAGAAGCTGGCGTCCGGCAGGGTCGAGAAATCGTAGAGGCTGGCGACGTTGGGGTGCTTGATCTGGGTAGCGAGGCGGGCCTCCCGCATGAACCGCTTTTGCGCCGCGGGATCGGTCGCCAGGTCCTGGCGCAGGATCTTGACCACCCGCAGCTCCTGCAGGTGGATGTGACGCACGAGGTAGACCTCGCCCATGCCGCCGCTGCCGAGGCGTTGGACGATCTCGTACTTGCCGTCGAGGATGG
>Ga0134122_10002625_pt1 | contig 13250 bp, 19 predicted proteins | sample KB302_FD_96461 | JGI IMG/M metagenome (GOLD analysis project Ga0134122, IMG submission 96461) | Terrestrial soil microbial communities without Nitrogen fertilizer from Kellogg Biological Station, Michigan, USA - KB3-0-2 | ecosystem: Environmental > Terrestrial > Soil > Unclassified ... | reverse complement strand
GACAGGATCTGGAGCCGCATCGCCGGTGTTACATCGCCGGTCGTCGGGGGCATGTCGGGACCTCCTCCGAGCGCGTCATCGACCGTAGCCGACTGGCAACAGGATGTCGCCTTTCGTTGTCAGGTAGTAGACCTGCCAGCCGTAGTAGCCGCGGTACGCATCGGGCTCCGCGCGCATGACCTCGGCGTACGCGGTCACGGCGCGCACGTAGCGCTGTGAGTTGTTGTAGCGAAAGAGCGCGTTCGGCATGTTCGCGGGAGCGCCGTTGGCCTTCAGGTAGCGCGCGGCCGCGCGGATCGCATCACGGTCGGAGTTCACATCGCCTTCGCCGTATGCGGCCCACGTGCCCGGCATGAACTGCATCGGCCCCTGCGCGCCGGCGACAGACGTGCCGCGGATGCGGCCCATGCGTGTTTCGACGAGATGAATGGACGCGAGATACGGCCACGGCACCCCGAACTCGGTCTCCGCGTCGCGGTAGAAGCGCGCCAGGTCGTCGAGAGGCGCGGGATCGACGATGCGCCACGCGGTGGGCAGATCGGGCCCGGGAACCACCGTCGCGCGCAGCTCCGAAGTGGCATCGAGATTCGCGGTGACGACGCCGCGGATCGCGACCGGGACCGCCGCGAGGAACGGCTCGCGCCATTCCGGTCGCGCCGAGATCGTGCGATAGATGCGCTGCTGCAGATGGCCCATCCACGCCAGCTCCGCGCCAGTGACCTTGCTGTCACGGATCGCACGCTCGGCGCTCGCGATCTGCGCTGCGAGGGCGACCGGGTCGGCGGCAACGGATGGCGGTTCCTCGCGGGGCGTCGGCGTCGGCTGCGGAGTTGGCGTGGCCGTCGGTGCGACCACGGTGGGAGAAGCGTCCGGCGTCGCGGTGGCTCGCACGCTCGGCACGGCGGACGGCGCGCTGCTCGAGACAGCGCACGCGCCAAGCAGCACAACACCGGTCGCCATGGCGAGGATCCGCCTGGTGCGCGCTGTCAGCGCCACTCGATCGATGCGACCTCCACCGGCTCGGGCATGTCCTTGAGCGTAAGGCTGCGATTCTCGCTGGGATACGTCGTCTTCGCGGCCGCGATCGTGCCGGCGCTCGCGAGGATCTCGCCGGCTCCGGCGGCCCCGGCAATGCGAGCGGCTTCATGGATGCCGACGCCGGCGTAATCCAGCCCTCGACGATGCGCGACCGCCGTGTGCATACCGATCCGCACCTGCAGGGCGAACCCTTGCTGCTTTCGCTGCTCGTTCAGTCGACGCTGGATCGTCACGCCGCAGTCGATCGCATCCGTGGCGCTCGCGAACGCGACGAAGAACCCATCGCCCGTGTGACGGATCTCCTCGCCGCGATGCTCCGCTATCAAGGCGCGCAGCGTTTGGTCATGCCAGCGGATCAGATCCTTCCAAGCGTCGTCGCCGATCGCCGCGGCGAGCTTGGTCGAGAGGACGATGTCGGTGAAGAGGAACGTCCGCTCGACCGTCTCGAGCTGCGCGTCGGTCGGACGGCTTGCGGCGTCAGCACCGAGGAGCTGTCCAGCGTGTTGCGCATCGCGACGCGCGCCGAGGCGCTCGAATGTCGAAAGGGCGGCCTGGAGCTCGAGCGTCGCCGCCATACCGTCACCCTGTTCGCGAAGGGCATCGGCCAGGAGCACACGGGTTCGCGCGACCTCGTAGGGAACATCGAGCTCCACCCAGAGCCGGAGGGTCGACCGCAGGGTCGTCTCGGCCGCGACAGCCTCACCGTTCGCGAGCTGGAGCGCGGCCCGTGCTGCGCTGGCGATGGCCTCCATCGCCGGGGTTCCGAAGGACTTCGCGATCGCGTCTAGCTCCTGTGACGCCGCGGCGGCACGCTCGCGTTCCCCGAGAAGGAGCGCCACGTCCACCTCAGCGGGCAACAGCCGCGCGCGCCCGTAGCGCCCGCTCTCATTGGACAGCGCGCGGCGCAGCGAGGAGCCTGCCGACTGCGCGTCACCCTCGGCGAGGCGGATCAGGGACATGCCGGGCTCGGGGACCATGCCGAGCTCGTGTGCACGCCGGAAGGCATCCTTGGCGGCGGGAAGGTCGCCCATGCGTTGCCGGATCTCACCTATCTGGTAGAAGCCAAGGGCGGCTGTCAGGTTGATCTGATAACGCTGGAGCTCCTCGCATGCGCGCCTGGCTTCCTGCTCTGCCTGCGCCCATGCGCCCCGGAGCGCAACGATCTCAGCACGGTGCACTCGGCAGACGCCGGGAAAACCGGTGACCGACTGCCGCTCGCACCAACGCGTCGTCGCCTCGGTCCACTCGCTTGCACGTTGATAGTCGGCGATCTCGAGGCATGCGGTGATGGTGCTGCAGTAGATCCACCCGGTCGGCCACACACCGAGCTCACCCGCGGCTGCCGCGAGCGTCGCCGAGTCGAATTGCGCGAAGCCCGCTTTGACATCTCCGCTTTCAAGGAGCGCGAAGCCTTGGGCCATCGCGCCGAACGCCTGCAGATCGCGATCACCAGCACGCTCGCCGAGGAGCGCGATCCGACGACCGAGCGCGACTGCCTCGTCTTTGTCCTGCGGCCCTGCCCCGAAGAGGACACGGCCGAACAAGATGTAACCGTATTCGGCCGACTCCTCGTCGCCTTCCACCAGCTTCTCGGCGCGCGCGAACCACGCCTGCGCGACCGCCGTCGCCTGCTTGTTCATGTACTCCTGAGCGAGGCGCAACGCCATCAGCGCTGCACGCCGCGGAACGCCTGCCGCGATGAACGCGCCGAAAGCTCGTTCTCTGGCTGCGACGGACTCGGCTGGCTCCGCCATCCACCACGCTGCATCGGCGAGCATCTCCAGGCCGCTCGCGTCGAGCTCCTTCGCGGCGTCGGCCCGTCTGAGTATCGCCAGCGCCTCGGCCCAGGCGTGGCGCTCGAGGGCATTCCGACCCGCCTCAAGTAGCGCCGACGCCTCGCCCATTCCGGACATTCTCGCCCTAGCGTCTAAGAGGATGCGTCCTCACCTGTGCACGCCGCGGCGCGCTGGAGGAGTAGGTCGCGCTCGCGCTCGTTCTGCGTCAACGCTGCGGCGCGCTCGAACTCCAGGCGTGCCTCGTCATGGCGGCCGAGCTTCGCGAGAAGATCGCCGCGCACGCTCGGCAGGAAGTGGTACGTCTTGAGCGCGGGATCCGACCTGAGGGCGTCGACCAGCTCGAGACCGGCCGCAGGTCCGAACGCCATCCCGACCGCGACGGCGCGGTTCAGCTCCACGACCGCGGAGGGCGCGAGCTCCGCGAGCGCGTCGTAGAGCGCGACGATGCGCGACCAGTCCGTCTCCGCCGCTGTGCGCGCCCGCGCGTGACACGCGGCGATCGCGGCCTGCAACGCGTACGGACCGAGGGCGCCGCCAAGGCGCTCGGCTCGCTCGAGGGCGGCGAGCCCCCGACGGATCAAGAGCTGATCCCAGCGACCTCGGTCCTGATCGAGCAGGAGGACCATCTCGCCGGACGGCCCGACTCGCGCGCGCGAGCGTGACGCCTGGATCTCCATCAGCGCGACGAGACCGTGGACCTCAGGCTCCTTCGGCGCGAGTCCGGCGAGGATCCGGCCGAGTCGGAGCGCGTCCTCGCACAGCCCGGCGCGTAGCAGATCATCGCCGGCCGTCGCTGAGTATCCCTCGTTGAAGACGAGGTAAATGACCTGCAGCACGGACGACAGCCGCGCGTCGAGCTCGGGTCCGTGCGGAACTTCGAAGGGAACTCGTGCCTCGGTCAGCGTTCTCTTCGCGCGAACGATGCGCTGCGCGATCGTCGACACCGGGACGAGGAACGCGCGCGCGATCTCCTCGGTCGTGAGACTCGCGAGCAGGCGCAGCGTCAGCGCGACGCGCGCCTCTGGCGCGAGGATGGGATGGCAGGAAATGAAGATGAGGCGCAGGAGGTCGTCGCCCTCCTGCTGACGTTCGTGGACTTCCATCTCGCGTCCGATCTCCTGGTTCTTGCGTTCGAGCCGCTCGTCCCGACGGAGACGATCGATCGCGCGATGCTTCGCCGTCGCCATGAGCCAGGCGCCCGGCTTGGCCGGGACGCCTGACTCAGGCCACTGTTCCAGCGCCGCGACGAGGGCGTCCTGCGCGAGGTCCTCGGCCAGGCCGACATCGCGCACGATCCTCGTGAGCCCCGCGATGAGCTTCGGAGCCTCGATCCTCCACACCGCATCGATGGCTCGATGTGTTTCGGGATCAGTCACTGAGGCATCTAACCCCCGAAGACCTCTTGGATGAGGCTGTCGCCATCGCCGACGATCTTCCGGAAGCGCTTGGCCCACTCGATCGCCTCTTCACGCGACTTCACCTCGATCAGAGCGAACCCGCCGACAAGCTCCTTCGTCTCGGTGAACGGTCCGTCGGTGACGGCCAGCTTGCCGCCCGTGTTGCGGACTCGCGTGCTGGACGGTCCGAGGCCGCCGGTCGCGAGCAGGATGCCGGCTCGCCTCGTCTCGTCGGTGAACTTTCCGACCTCTTCGATCATCTGCGGGGTCGGTGGAGCGCTTGGCTGCGTGTTGTCGCCCGTGGTGTAGAGCAGGAACCGCATGTTCGACTCTCCTTCTTGTTTCTCTACCTACACGTCGAATAAGGCCATGGCGGAATCGACAGCATGGTGGCGCTCTGTCTAGCTGTCCGCTTTCACGGGCCGCGAGCTTCGGCGTCGCTTGCGGGTGCCCCAACGCTTCAGCGCGTTGATCGTCGGGCGAAGCTCGCGGCCGCGATCGGTGAGCGCGTACTCCACCCGGGGAGGCACTTCCGCGTAGATGGTGCGTGACACGAGGCCGGCCGCCTGGAGCTCGCGCAGCCGCGCCGTGACCATCTTCGGATTGGCGCGAACGAGCGAACGTTCTATCTCAGTGAATCGGCGCGGACCGTTGAGGAGATCGCGAATGATGAGCAGCGTCCATTTGTGCCCGACAACAGCAAGTGCGCTCGCAAGCTCATCCATACCGTTACTTACTTTATTGTTACTTACTTGCTATTTGCAAGTATTGAGAGTACGGTGGACCGAGAAAGAAGGGCATCTATGACACTCACACAAGACAAACCGATCGTCGCGCAGAACGGCACGAACAACGGCGGCATCAACAACGCCGCAGCCAACACCGCGACGATCAAGCAATGGGTCGCAGCCATGGTCAAGGGCGACCTCGACCACGCTCCGTACGCTGAGGACGCCGAGACCTCCGACCCGAGCGGCAAGTACAAGGGCAAGACGCAGATCCTCCAGTCATTCAAGGTCTGGAAGACGGCGTTCCCTCAGGGCACCGCGGAAGTCACGAATCAGATCGCACAGGGCGACCAGGTCGCTTCAGAGGTCGTCTACAAGGCGACGCACACCGGCCCGCTCGTCGGATCGACGGGAACGATCCCAGCGACGAACAAGCCGATCGTGCTCAAGACCATGCTGATCACCGCGTTCCGCAATGGCCTGATCCAGCGCGAGCGCACCTACTTCGATCAAGCCGACCTGATGAAGCAGCTCGGCATCACCACGCAGCCCAAGCCGTAACTCAACCTCGCGGGAGAGACAAGAGGAGCACCGAAAGGTGCTCCTTTTGTCATGCCCGGCGCGCGACGGTCAGGCCTGGGCTTGGACCTTCCGCTGGCAGTACGCGTACAGCGCATCGAGCAGGGGCATCGACGCTTCGCGCTGTTTGTGATCGTTCGGGTGGTGGAGATGACGCAGGCCGTCGAGCAGCGCCTCGACACCTTGCGACTCGGGAGTCAGCGTCTTGTCATCGGTGTCCGCCCCTCGGATCACTTTCGCCATGTACACCATCGCTGCGTCCTTATCGAGATCGTACTTGTGCACGAAGGCGTCAAAGCTGCACTCGGCACCGTGGTGACCGAGCTCGACATCCTTGATATCGAACGGCGTCGCGCCCCGCTTCTGAGCTTCCGACACGACCTGGTCCGACGGGACGTAGATGAACTCCGCATGTTTGTCGACGAACCGCTCGATGAGCCATGGACAGGCGACTCGATCGACGCGCGGATGTTCGCGGGTGATCCACTTCACGATCTGCCTCCCCGTACGCGTACTGTCGCGAGGCCGCCGGCTAGACCGGTCCGTTCGCCTTCGTGCCAGTGCCCGGGACGAATCGGTACCCACTGCCGGGGACCGTCTCGATGTATCGCGGCTTGTGCCAGTCGTTCTGCAGCTTGGCGCGGAGGGCACGCACGTGGCGGTCGACGACGTTGCTCTCGATGACGAAGTCGGTACCCCAGAGCGCGTCGAGGATCTGCTCGCGCGTGAGGACGCTCCCCGCATTCGCGGCAAGGAGGTACAGCAAGGCCTGCTCGAGCGACGTCAGATGCAGCTCGTGATCGCCTGCGAGGACCTTTCGGTTGAGCACGTCGATCTCGAGATCGCCGATCCGAAGGCGTGGCACGAGCTCCCCGGCCTTTCCGTGAGCCCGGCGGATGACCGCGCGCGTGCGCGCGACCAAGTCGTCTGGAACGAAGGGGACTCCGATGTAGTCGTCGGCGCCGCGCTCAAAAGCGTCGAGCTTCCCGCGAAGGTCGCTCCGGCGAGTCAGGGCGATCACGCCGATCGGCCCTCCGGCCCGCGCCTCGTCGATCAGCTGGATGCCCGCGCCAGCCTCGAGGTCGATGTCGAGAAGAATGAGGTGCGGCTTCCAGTCGGAGATCGCGGCCCTGGCAGCCTCGACACTTGCCTCCGACCGGCGAAGATAGCCACCGTGTCGCAGGGTGAGGTCGATCGTGTTCGCGAGCGCCCGGTCTTCGATCACCAGGAGCACGCGGACGGCACGCTCGGGATCCTTCGCGCCCGGAACGGGCGGTTGCTCTGACCTAGAGGCCATCCACTCTCCTACTCACCACCAACGTATAGGTCCAAACCTATTGCACTTGTCGATGACGCTTCGCAATATTGTGCCTTGGGTTGGCAATGCCTAACTTGAATTCAGGTTCAATTACGAAGCAAGAGCGTCCGGCGACGGCCCGTGAGCGCGGGGACAGCTTTCGGCGCCTCCTGGACGGGGCGGAGGCCACGTTCGCCGAACGCGGCTACAACGCCGCCACGATCCATGACATTTGCGCTCGGGCGGCCGTGGGAATCGGGACTTTCTACACGCATTTCGGCCGTAAGTCCGAGCTCCTCCGGCAGGTTATGGTCGTCCGCGCGCAGGTCCTGTCGCGGATCCTGACCGCGAAGGATCTCGGCGATGCGGAACTGCTGGCCGCCGGGCTCCGCAAGACGGTCGACGATCCGAGATCGGTCGGTCTGTGGCGGGCCTGGCACGACGCTGCGCGGCAGGAGGACGACCTCGCGCGATTCCACACCGAGTGGCGCAGCGCTGTCCGCGATGAGCTCACCGCGATGATCGAGCAGGCCCGCGCCACGAAGCCAAAGCAGGACGGGCAGATGGATGCGAAGTTCGTCGCGTGGACGATGATGACGCTCGCCCGAGAGCTCGCGATCCACGACCACACGGGCGGAGCCGCGGATGTGGAAACGGCCGCTGAGCTCATCACGCAGCTCGTGACTGGGGCCGCACGCTCCTAGCTCCGAGCTAGGACTGACTCTCGTAGATACGGACGCCGAGCGCGCTGCTGAAGGGCAGCGGCCAGTCGCGCGGAGCGAACATGGCGCCGGCGGGATCGTCGTGATCGCCGACGAGGACCATCAGACCGGCATAGGTCCCCAGCGGCAGACCGATCCACAGCAGACCAAGCGGCGTCGCCGCTCCCGCATCGACGGGGTCGCGCGGCGCGGCGGCGAGTGCTTCAGAGGACGCGTTGTTGATGCCTGATTCCGTGACGGCGAGTCGGTAGTACGACGACGGACTCTCGGAGCGCTCAATGATCCGCGGCCCGTAGTGCCTCGTCGGCTGCCAGCTCGCCACGAGCGGTTCGAGCGCGACGCGTTCTGCTGGATCACCCGCGAGGGGCTCTCCCGGATGAAACGCACGCACCGTCGCCACATCGCGGTTGTCGTCGATGCTCGTGAGAAGAGGTACGGCTGGTCCGATCCCACGTGAGAATGACGCGACGATTCCCGCGGCATCGGCGGCGGTATCCGCGCTGTGCAACCGGAACTCCTGGACCACCAGGGCGTTGATGCGAACGTCGATCGTCATGTCCACAGGCTGACCCTCGGAAGCGCTCAAGTCATGACTCGACCGTCATCGTCGCGCGAGGAGAGGGCCGATTGACGCGGGTGAACTCAACTTCAGCGGCGGACCGGCAACTATCCGCGCCCTCGGCGCCGAAGTGATGACGATTTCGTCATGACGGTTCGGTAATGACGGCGCAAGCCGACCAGGCTCATCTTCACGTGAGCCTTATTTAACCGCCACCCCAACCCCTCCCCACAGCCGCCGTCGGCTCGCGTCGCGGACCTCGCGCAGGCTCGAGGCGCGAGCCCGGCGGCAACAATTGCCGGAATGAAGCGCGTGCTCATCACCGGCATGTCGGGCACCGGCAAATCCACCGTCATCTCAGAGCTCGCCGCGCGCGGGTACAAGGCTGTTGATGCGGACTACGGCGGCCTTTCCGAGCTCGTAAGCATCCCTGCGACGAGCGACCGATCGGGTCTCGGCGCGGAACAGGATTGGGTCTGGCGAGAAGACCGGATCGCCGATCTCTTAACCATGGAAGACGCGGATGTGCTCTTCTTGAGCGGCACCGCGTCGAACCAGGTGAAGTTCTACGGCCAGTTCGACCACATCGTGCTGCTCACGGCGCCGGCATCGGTGATGACCGAGCGGCTGGTCGGACGAACCAACAACCCACATGGCAAGGACCCAGCGGAGCTCGCCCGAGCACTCGCTCTGAAGCGGACGGTCGAGCCGCTGCTCAGGCGAAGCGCCGACCTCGAGGTCGACACGAGCGTGCCGCTCGATGAGATCGTGGAGAAGATCCTGGGCGTCGTGTTGCGCTAGCGCGACGCGAGGTTCAGACACTCCTTTGGTCCCCGGACGTGCCGCACGGCCGGCGTGGAGGGACGTTCGGCCCTCTCACTGCCGGACCGGCCGGCGCAGGCTGAGCACATGTCAACCGATGTCCCGTACATCCTTGTCGGACTGGCCGCGCTCGTCCTCTTGGCCATCACGTTGGGGATGCTCAGCGCGAGATGGTTCGTGCACGCGACAAAGGGATAATCGGGCTATGAAAGCGCTGAAGCAGCTCACACCCGATGAAACGCGCGTCATCGTCAACAAGGGGACAGAGCGCCCATTCACCGGCGAGTACGACGACTTCTTCCAAGAAGGCACGTACGTCTGCCGGCGCTGCGAGGCGCCACTGTACGTATCGGATGCGAAGTTCCACTCCGGCTGCGGTTGGCCGTCGTTCGATCAGGAGATCGAAGGTGCCGTCAAACGGCTACCAGACCCGGATGGCGATCGCGTCGAGATCGAGTGCGCCGCCTGCGGCGGTCACCTCGGCCATGTGTTCGTTGGCGAGCGGTTCACCCCAAGGGACACGCGGCACTGCGTGAACTCGATCTCCCTGAGGTTCGTGCCGAAGGCCTAGGTCGCGCGCCCTCGCTGCGCTAAAGCTCGAAATAGCGGAGCGACGCAAAATTCGCGATCACAGCGAGGACCTGCAACGCCAAGACGATCAGTCCCTGAACTGGGGCACGCGGCAGCCACGTGATCGCGAACGCCGCGATCACCGGTACCTGTGCGGCCATGAGGAGCTGCCAGACATGCGCCGCAGTTCCCTCATCGGTCGCGCGGACGCCGCCAGATGTTGCGACGTGCCCGAAGATCAACGCCAGACCGGCGAGCGACATCGCCAACGGAAGAATCGCGCTCCACTGCTTCATCGGCGATGCAGTCACGACCGCATCATGTGGCCTGCCGCTGCGTGCGGCGTCTCGTGCGTGAGCCACCCAGCGACTACGCGAGCAGCAGAGCGACTCCGCACGCGATGAGCCAAAGGGACCAGGCGATGTAGGCGATCGGAGTCACGCGTTCGGCGACCGACCATCCTTTCGGCTCGTTGGGGCCTACAAACTCCAGCGCGCCGATGAGAAGAGCAGCTCCGATCGGGATCGCGAGCCAACCGAGTAGCGCGGGAAACATTGAGCTGCCGAGGATCAGCACGCCGGTCAGGATCGTCCAGCTGCCGGTGAACAGATAGCCGAGGTGTTCGCCCACGGCGACCCCGAGATAACGATGGAGCGCGTCGAACACAAGCTCCGCGGCATCGCGTTGACTCTGAGTCGCGCCGGGGTCGACGTAACGGCGCGCGAGCAGCGGGACGACGAAGGGCCAACGCATCAGGCCAAGGGTCTGGACGAGGGCGGACAAGAGTCCGGCGGCAAGAGCGAGCGCGCGCAGCGGCTCGTCATCGAAGAGCGAACTGACGACCAGGACGACCGGCACCATCAGCAGCGCGGTCAGCGCGAAGGCCCACCACCGCACGACCAGCGGGGTACCGCCCGCGCTGAATCTGGTGAGGATGGCGCCGGCTGGCTGGCGAAGGATGTCGGGATATGAGAATGACCGCGCGAGCAACGTGAAAGTCACGTTGAACGCGACGGGGACCGCGATCAGGAGCACGGCCGCGGCTGACTCCGTCGTCATGCGAATGCGGGCTGCACGCCCTTCCGGCCCATCGTCACGAGCACAATTCCGGTCAGGATCTGCGCGACCAGTGCGCCGCTCACTCCAACGACCGGCCAGCCCGCCTCGGCCTGAACGCCGATCGACGTTGTCACGAGCCAGCCGATGGCCCAGGCGATCCCCATCGTTGGGATCCAGATGGTCGGCGTAGGCAGACGGTCCGAGCGTACGAAGGACTGAGCGATCCCGACGCCCAGTCCAGTAACGGCCCCGATGACAGGCGCTGCCGCTGAGCTCGTGGCCCCAGCCGCCTGCACGAGGACGAACGAAACGCCGAGACCCACTGCTGTCGCGCCGACCCAGCGCAGCGCTGAGACATGGCGGCCCAGTGCGAGCCACTGAGCGAGTCCGAGGATCGCGCCGGCGACCGCCGCCGTGACGAACGCAAAGACCAGGCCGTCAGCGGGATTCGCGATCACCCTGCCCAACCCGCCCGCGATCGGGTACGCGATGAAGACAGCCAACCACATGGCAAAGTCGCGACTGAGGATGCGAGACATGAGGACCCCTTCCTTGGTCCACGCCAATCGAACGCTGAGTCAGTGTGTCATGCGGCTCAGGTCCGCGACGGCCGGAGCAGCTCAAGGCTCACGACCACAAGCACGATGACCGAGCACACCGCAACAGCTACGCACCACGGACACACAGCGCCGAGCACGAATAGCTCGATGTAGGTCAGGTACGCGACGTAAAGCGTCGCCGCGATGCTGAGTGCGAAGATCGTGGTGTCGGCCCATACCGGCGCGGCCTCGCGCAGCCGGACCAGTGCGACGGCGAAGATGAGCGCAAAACCAACGAGGCCGATGAGAGCGACGGGCACGCCGCCCGCGACGGCGAAGCGGCTGCCTTGGACGGCCTCGCAACCACCCACGCCGATGCAGAGCGCGAGGTCGCCCGAGTAGTGGATCCAGGTCAGGTATGCGGAGATGACCAGGCCGATCCCCGAGACGAGTGCGACCGTCCTTCTCAACGAGGAGCGATGAGCGCGTCGATGATCGTTTTCAGCTGATCGAACGTTGCCGCACCCTCGATCTTCCGCTCCTGCACGAACAATGTCGGTGTGGCGCGTACGTCTTTGCGCTGACCGACTTGCGTCTCGTCACGAATGCGCTGGGCGTGGCGGCCAGAGTCGACGCACGCCGCAAAGGCGGGACTGAGCCCGAGCGCCTCGCCGATGCGCTTCAGGTTGTCTTTCGAGAACGTCCCGCGATTCTCGCCGGCCTGAGACGCGAAGAGACGATCATGGAATTCCCAGAACTTCCCTTCCTCGTCCGCGCACTCCGACGCCTCCGCGGCCCACTGCGACTCCGGGCCGAGGAACGCGAAGTGGCGGTAGACGATCTTCACCTGTCCTCGAGACACATACGTCGTGACGAGCTGAGGCTCGGTCGCGCGCGCGAACATGCCGCAGGCCGGGCACTGGAAGTCCGCCCACTCCTCGATCGTGATGAGCGCGCTGTCCGATCCGCGGACGTGGCTCGACTGCCGCACAGCCGGTGCCAGCGTGGACGACGGCGGCGACGCGCCGCCGCTGAGCGCGATGAAGGCGAGGACGCCCGCGACCGCGACGAACCCTGCGATCGCCAGCTGACGTCCCGACGGACGCGACGGATCAGCCCGCGCGCCGCCGCGACGGATGCGCTGACGCTCCGCGCGGGTCTTCGGCGGGGCCATGGATCGGATGGTATGGCCACGCATGGGGCCGATCAGCACGAGCATCGGGACCTCGGACTCTGTCTAGATGCAGGTCCGGCTGGCAGCCTTTCAAAGGCGAGGAGGTCAGCAATGATCGAGCCGAGCGTTGTCGACATCAAGGAAGCCACGAAGGAGAACGGCTTCTTCCTGAAGGTCCTCCTCACCCCGACCAAGGTCCAGGTGATCGTCATGTCCCTGCTTCCCGGCGACGAGATCGGGTCCGAGATCCATGAGGGAGACCAGCTGCTGTATGCCGCGAAGGGCCAAGGCGTTGCCATTCTCAACGACTCGAACGAGAACTTCGAAAAGGGCACGATATTTTGCGTGCCAGCCGGCGCGCGCCACAACGTGATCAACACAGGCGGAGTGCCGCTAGAGCTGCTTTCGATCTACGCACCACCGCCGGAGGCGACGCTCGTCGCATCCTGAATACCGCAGCAACGGGTCGCGGTCCTCCTCGGAAGCGACCTATGGCGCCCCGGGCCCAAGGTCCGCCCGTCAGAAGTCCCCCGTCAGAGGTCCCCTTACGCGGGGTCGCTCGGCACCCCGGTTTGGGCCGTTCAGTACTCCTCTGGAGCCGCTCCAAGCCCGACTGTGAGACCCAACAACCGTTATTACGGAGGGAATGAAATGAAGCGCCGGACACTCGACATCACGCTCGCGGGCGGAGGCCTCCTGGTCGCCGTCATCCTCGTCGCGCTGGGATTCGCACTCTTCACTCAGTACAGCTTCTCGCAGAACTACGTGAAGGAAGAGCTCGGGGCCCAGAAGATCACCTTCGCGACCGCCGACAAGCTGACCGCCGAAGAGACGACCTGGAAGGCCGGCTCGGCCTGCCTCGTCACCTACGCCGGACAGCTAATGGAGACCGGCCCGCAGGCCGAGTGCTACGCCAAGTACTACATCGCCAAGCACATGGACACCTCAGCGATCAACGCTGGCTTCCCGG
>Ga0134122_10002621_pt1 | contig 13264 bp, 4 predicted proteins | sample KB302_FD_96461 | JGI IMG/M metagenome (GOLD analysis project Ga0134122, IMG submission 96461) | Terrestrial soil microbial communities without Nitrogen fertilizer from Kellogg Biological Station, Michigan, USA - KB3-0-2 | ecosystem: Environmental > Terrestrial > Soil > Unclassified ... | reverse complement strand
CTCACGCTTGGGCTTATTGCAGAAGTTTGATTTTCTTTCGACCGTCTCAGGCGGCGGTTACGTCGGGAGCTGGCTGTCGGGCTGGATTCATCGCGACCCCGCGGGTCCTGCCGGTGTCTTTGAGCAATTGAAGGGCAAGCCCAGGTCGGCAATGGAACCAGAGCCTGCGCCTGTCCGGCATCTGCGAGCCTACAGCAATTATTTGAGCCCGATGCTGGGGTTGCTCTCGGCGGACACCTGGACGCTCGTGGCAATAGTCGGGCGCAACTTGATTCTGAACTGGACGGTCCTTTTTCCATTGCTCGCTGCTCTGTTGTTGATCCCGCGGCTTTGCGTTTCATTCGTCCGGTTGAATCTCTCTGATTCCTACAAGAGCGAAGTGCTGACGATTCTCCTATTGCTCGCGTTCCTTGCGGGCATCGTGTCGATCGCGTTCATGGGCATCTTCCGGCCAAGCCTGAACAACTACCGCAAACCGGCATACCGGGCAGCGGCGAGTCAGGCCGGCTTTCTGAAGTGGTGCTTGTTCCCGACTCTGTTGATGGCGATTCTGTTGAGCACCTATTGGGGCTGGCTTCGCAACGCAGACATTCCGATACACGAACAACTCTCACCAATTTTCAAACTCCACATAGAGTATCCGTGGCCCTTTTTCCTTTTTGGCTTGTCGATGCACCTGGGTGGTTGGCTGATCTTCACTCTATGGATGAAACGATTCGCGCTCAGGGAACTAGTCGTCGCGATATCGGTCGGCTTCACCGGCGGCGTATTGCTGTGGCTGGCGGCGACAAAAGTCTTTCCCAAGCCTGTATACGACAGCGATGCTTCGATACCGGCCACTGAACTGTTCGTGTGCTTTGCGTTACCTTTAATAATCGCAATGATGCTTGTGGCTGTAACCCTCTTTGTGGGATTCGCCAGCCGATTCACCGAAGACGAGGATCGAGAATGGCTCGCGCGATTCGGCGCCTGGGGTTTGATCGCAGTTCTCGCCTGGAGCGTGGTCAGCTCACTGGTGATATTCGGCCCCGAAGCGCTGATGCGGCTCGGCATCGCGGCGAAAGTTGCAGTCGCATCGTTGGGCGGCATATCCGGTTTGATTGTCGCCGTGCTCGGTCGCAGCGCCAAAACAGCCGCAAGTCAGACCGAGGCGAGCGAAGGACAACAATCGCCGGTGATGCGCATAGTGCTGGCCCTGGCCGCGCCTGTCTTTGTCCTTATCTTCCTGGTCGCTTTGTCATTGGGAACCAGCGCGCTCATTCTGGCGGTGGCCCCTCGCCTGGCCGCTAAGATTCCCGCTGTCAATTGGCAGGCGGCTTCGCTCCCGCCGGAGCTCACGGATAAGCTCGATCACCTGAGAGTCGTTCACTACTCGTCGTTGCCGGTACTGATAGTCCTTCTTGCCGGCTTGCTTGTGATTGGTCTGGGCATGGCGAGGTTCATCAATATAAACAAGTTCTCGCTTCACTCGATGTATCGCAATCGTTTGATCCGAGCATATCTAGGAGCGTCGAGGTTGAAGCGGCGCGAGAACCCGTTCACCGGCTTTGATCCAGACGACAACATCCAGATGCACGAGCTGAGGCCGGAGCGCCTTCACGGTGTGAGTCTCACAAATCCAGCGAGCCTCACGGCAAAGCTCGACGACGCCTCCAATCCGATTTCACAGTATCTCGAGCGGCGCATCGAAGAGATAAGAGAATCAAAGAGCCTGCAATCTCCCGAAGACGGAGGGCCGGATTGGGTCGCCTTCCTGACGCTTGCCGTGAATGAAATCCTCGATGGCGAGTGCATCTACGACGCGGGTCGATTTGTGGGCGTCTCGCTGGATCAGGAAACACTCACGTTGCTTGGCCAGGAACCTACGGGCAACAGGCTTGCCGTACTCAATCGGCTCTTACTCGAACAAGCATATCCTGGCGAGATCGCGAGCTTCAGATCTTACAAGCCTCTGCACGTTGTGAATATGGCTTTGAATCTCGTAGCCGGAAAGAACCTCGCGTGGCAACAAAGAAAGGCCGAATCGTTTACGTCGTCTCCGTTGCATTCGGGGTGCTATTGCATCGATGATCCGGAACAGAACGCGTGCGGGAGTTATCGCCGATCGAAAGAGTACGGAGGGGATGACGGGATTTCGATCGGCACCGCGGTAGCGATTTCGGGCGCGGCGGTGAGCCCGAATATGGGATATCACTCATCGGCGCCGATCACTTTTCTACTGACGATGTTCAACGCGCGGATGGGATGGTGGCTAGGCAATCCGGGGACACCGGGACAGAAGACCTACCACCTTAGCGGCCCGCTGCTATCGGTCGGTCCTCTGTTAGCCGAAGGCTTCGGATTGACCGACGATCAAAACCCGTACGTCTATCTCTCGGACGGCGGGCACTTCGAAAACCTCGCGTTGTACGAGATGGTGCTGCGCCGTTGTCATTACATAGTCGTGAGCGATGGGAGTCAGGATCCGGACTGCGCGTTTGATGATTTGGGAGGAGCGCTGCGCAAGATCCGCGTAGACATGGGCGTGCCTATCACGATCGAGAAGATAACTATTTACTCGCGAAAGAGCGACAAGGTTGGAAAGTATTGTGCGGTGGGCAAGATTCACTACTCGGCAGTAGACGGAGGCGACCCGGCGAAAGTTGACGGGACATTGATCTACATCAAGCCCGCGATATGCGGCGGCGAACCCGCCGACGTTTTTAATTACGTGCAACAGAGCAAGCTGTTCCCACACGAGAGCACGGCCGATCAGTTCTTCAGCGAGACCCAGTTTGAGAGTTATCGCATGTTAGGGCTTCACACCGTGCAGCAGATAAGCGAGGGATGGACGGCGGGTACGCTTGAGGAGTGGGCTCAGCATCTGAGTACTGTGTACCTGGCTGCTCCCTAGTAGGGGCGAGTGGCCTACCCCCTGGGGCGTTCACATTTTCTGAGGTGGCCTTCCGTCTTCTGACCCTGTTACGCCCAAGTCACTAGCCCTTCGGTTCAGATAACATTGGCCCTTCCAGGGCAACCAGGCGAGTTTGATCAAGGCTCTTTCACTGGTGTTGAACATCAGCGAAGGCCAGGTAAGCATAGACTTCCAATTCGAGATGAAGATGACTTTGTAGACGGAGTCCTGGTTAAGCCGGCCCCTCAAGAGATTGCTGCGTAGCAAAAACCGGTACTGCCGGCTTCGCTGGTTTCTCTGGCAATATTGCATTGCGACATTGGAAAACACATGCGTCGGGCAAGTGCAACTGATACGCTCGAGCAACTATTCATACGACGTCAGCCGCTACTGCGGCGCTTAAGATTTTCGGCAACGAATGGCCTCCTGAACCCTCAGATGAAGTGAGATATCTGATCGGTGCGCAGACATTGTTTCGGTGTGGCGCCCAGAAGATTGCCACGTACGAATAAAGTAATGTTTTCGACGACTTCACCATACGTATATGTAGACGGAGTATTCAAACTGCGGTCGCCGGAGCGCGAACCGGAGCGGACCGTTTTTCCAGGCAGCTTTTTCGATCGATTAGATCTGCCAGCGATGCCATTTGGAGCGAAATAAACTTGTCGGTGTTGTCGTTTGCCAGACAGACGTCGCTGCGGTTCTTAAGTCTCAGGCCATCGGCAGGACGAACAACGGTTGGCGTTAAACAAAGATACCGATTTCTCCTGTCGGCCCAGGTCCAAAGGTTTGATCGTTAAGCGCTGCAAGTCCGATTCGCCTTGAAGGTGGAAAGACCGCGTGCGGAGAAGCCCTGGCGTGCTCGTATAAGCTACGGCCAAGGCCGATTGAAATCTGCCTTCTGACTTTGGTCTATCGCCGACTTGTCCGAAGGCCAGACTGGTTCAATTGATGGCAAAAGTTCTTAGCGCGACGATTGGCAAATCAGGAATCCGAACTCGGTTACTTCAACCTTCCCGGTTTGCCCCAAGACCTGGAGAAATTCTAAAAGATTGGCTCGCGATCCGAAGCGGAATAACTGGTCTCGGGTGAAAGGTCAATCCACAACACAAGAGGTGGTTATGAAGCTTAGCAGATTTGTGAATAGTCATAGACTGGTCTCATTGTTGTGCGTAGTTTTCTTGTTGTCATCGCCTTGGTGCACGTTGGCTGGCCCGCAGAATAAATCGCGAATCGACCTCAAGATCGGCCAGCCTTCCATCTGGTCACTCGCGCAGGCGCATTACCTGCTCGCAAGGATGCGTGATGCGGATCAAGGGATCGCGTCGCCACAGCCGTCTCTAGCTCCGAATGACATCAATGGCTATCGCTTCGACGTCTTGCGCCAGGTCTTGGGCGCAGAAGGTGGGTTCAATGGCGTGGCTGGAGCAAAGAATCAAGTTGAAATGCAGCGCGTCCAGCAGGATCTCGACCGCAAACAGACGTCTCGAATCAGGCTTGACGAAGTCCACGGCCAACGGCAGGTCGTTTTTACGCAACTCGCTCGGGTTAACCGAAAGCTGGCTTCCGCGAAGGTCGAGGAACAGGACCTGAAAGATATGCCTGAGAAGGAGCGGCCGGAAGACTATGCGGCGCAGTTGAAAAAGGTGCAAACGCAAATCAAAGATCTGTCCGGAGCGCAGGCAGCATTGCAAGCGCAACAGGCGGACCTGGACGGGCAGATCACTTCCCTCGAAAAAGAGGCGACGGCTCCGGTCACTGCTCCATCATTTGGCAACGCCTTCGGTGGCGACAGTTTTCAGGCCGGGCCTGCCGGCCCCGGTACTTCATCGACGTTTCCCAACGATATCAGCGATGTCATCACTAAGATTCTGGCAACCCCGCCCAACGCGCAACTGAATGCGTCCACCAAGTTGGATAATCACATTCAGTTGCAATACGAGATTATTGCGAAGCAGCTTACTTTGTTGCGCGACGAGGTCGGTCCCGATCAACGCCTGGTGTTCCTGGAGCTCCCTTCATCTATTTACACGGTGCCAGGTAAGAGCGACGACTACCTCCTTCAGATCGATTGGAATATCGACCGCTACTACGGCATAGACCCCGACTTGCCATTGTCCGAGAGAAAGCAATTGGGTGAGTATCGGAATTCACGTGAGACTACTTCCGCGCCGTTGACTTTGGAGTTGATTAACAGTCTGGAGAACGGCCCCAAGACGCGGTTCGTCGAATTCGCGAACGGGAAGTCAGTTGCCGAGATTGATGTACTTTGGCAGATCAGAACGCTGAACATTCAAATCAGCTCGCTCGAAAGGCAAATCAGCTCGATGGAAACGCAACTCGCCTCTTTGAGCGCGCAGGGCCAACAGCAGTATCAGGAATCCAGTCGGCGCAAGGAGCAGATCAAGCGCCACAAAGCGGAACTTGAAACCGATCGTCAGAAATCACAGCAGAAGCTAAGTAGCGCTTTTGATGCCTACGTTGCCCTTAAGCAGAACGCATCCACCCGCACCGAGATCGAGGCCCTTGCTGAGAGGATGACGGACGACTATGAGCCATTCATACAAAACCCGGCGCTGGGAAAGATGAAGTGGCAGGATGTTGGACTCCCGACGAATGCCAATCGGTTCCTCAATGACTTCCGGACCGTCGATATTATCCCGCGTCAAAGCGCCTTGAATGTCAATGCGGCTAACGCTACTTCGACAGGGCTTAATCTGGCGGCGGCATTCCAGTGGTTAACCGGAATTGGCGCGAAAGTCAGCTACCAGCGCCAGCACCAGGTTTACGAGCAGTTTGTAAACCAGGAGATCTTTGCCTCCGGTTATGGCAAGGGGACCAATCAGTTCAGCTGGACGTTTGGCCCGGTGCCCGGCACAAAGTGCATTGCTCCGGGTGTAAAAACCACCTATGCAGTTCTGGTGATTCCCAGAGCGGCTCAGATCGTACAGCTCCATGCCAGAGGAACCAGCTACAGGAAGAAGGACGTTCCCAGCGCCAGCGGCGTTCAAGTTGGAGACGATCAGTATTTTCGCGTCGTCGTCCCGAACGAACAGACCGAAGGTTTCTGGTTGGATGCTCTTAATTACACACCGGTAGTTCAGGGAGAGCGGAGCACTGTAGTGCTGACCGGCCAATACTTCTCGCCACAAATTGGAGTTCTTGTGAATGGCGTTCCGCTAACTCGCGTCGTGTCGATTGGCAGTACGGCGGTCAGTTCCGGGACCGGCGTTCAGGGCGCATATGAATACCTTAGCTCCGGCGAGATCGTTCTCAGTTTTTCCATGGGAAATGATTACGTCGGGACCCCGATCATCACGCTGGTCACTCCGGAGAAGACTTCGGCCATCAACTATTTCAAGGACTTGAAAATCAACTTTCGCAATGACCAGTTATCTCTCAACGAAGCCAGTAAGAAAGAGCCGATGTTCCTTCACCAACTCCAATTGTCTCGCGTGCGCGTCAGCCACAACGACGCCGATGGTTCAGTCCTGCAACTCATCGGCGACGGCTTTCGCAGCAAGGGAGAACTCTCGATAAACGGGATTGACATCGACGGCACTCAAGTCGAGATGGCATCGACCGGCCAATACAACGTAAAGCTAACCCCGGAAATCATCCGTAAGATCTCGGAGGCATCCGGCGATCCAGCCTATACACGCAGGGACAGCATTCAATGGAAACTCGATTACAAACAGCACACTCGGCAAGGGTACGAGTATGCTCCAACCTTCACCTATACGCGGCCTCTGGTTTCCGATTACGACATCGCTGAGTTTAGCCGCGACGGCAAAACCGGGATTGCTACACTCGTTCTGAAGATCTTCGTTCCCGACCAGGCGACCACTCCTCAGGCTACGGTCGATAGCGGCGTCGGGACAGTCGCCAGCGTAAGCCCCGAACCGGGAGGATACTACCGAGTGCGCATTACTCTAAACAAAGGTGTGGACTCCTTCACGCTGACGGTTCCTCGCCAGGGTGAGCCGCCAAGGGTGTTTGACAACGTCGGCCTGCCCGATCCTCCCACAATTGACAGTGTCGTCAATATGGGTACCGGCAAGAACGAGGGGCCATCCAACGAAGAGCACGATGTCCAGATTACCGGCAAACACTTGAAGCGAGTCGTACAAGTTATGTTCAACACCACTGAGGGGCGGCTCATTCGTGGGGACAGCGACAGTGTCTTGATCGTGAAGACTCCAAAGATGGATGGCGCGACGCGTGTGCTCTTGAGCACCGACCTGACATTGAAGGGCCACCCGATTACCAATATGGACGACCTCAAAGAACCCGAGAAGGCGAAGTACAAGTTCATCAAACCGAAAGAGAGTGAAGCAGCAAGCGGGGCGGCAGCGAACCCAGCCACCCCCAAGCAAAAGAAAGCAGCTCCGAAAGCTGCAAGGTAAGTAGAGCGCTGCGCCGCCGCTTGGGACGCTGTATCCTTTGCGAATACCCCGCGGTCGGCGGATTCTCCGATGAAGCAGACCGCCAGCGTGCGCTTTAGTATTATGCTGATGGCATTGGAGGCTTATGAGCAGAGATTTCATGCCGCAACCCAGAACGCGCAAGATTACAATCATCGCGCAAGACCCGAGTGTGAGGGTCAAAAATGGCCGAGGCAAACGAATCCTGACCGCGCAAGTTGATGTGGCGGCCGAAGACCTCGCTCCAGGCCCGAGTGGGCACCGGGTCCAGATCATAGACTATGATTCGTCCAACAACACCCTGTACAAACCGGCCAAGATAACCGATGGTGACCCGTATGAGCGGGCTTCAGACTCGAAGCTGCTCTCGGACCCAGGTTTCCACGCTCAAAACGTCTATGCGATTGTGATGCGCACGCTGGCTCGCTTTGAGCTTGCTCTGGGTCGGCGGGTTAGTTGGGGGTTTGACGGTCATCAGATCAAGGTAGCGCCCCATGCGTTCGCCGACGCCAACGCTTTCTACTCCGAACAGGACCGGGCACTAATGTTCGGATACTTTCAAGGTGAAGAAAGCATGGTCTTCGCCTGCTTATCGCATGACGTGATCGCGCACGAGGCGACACATGCTTTGGTGGATGGACTCCGTGAGCGATACACGGATCCTTCGTCGCCGGAGCAAGCTGCCTTCCATGAAGGATTCTCGGACGTGGTGGCTCTGTTATCAGTCTTCGCATTGCCGGCCGTCGTGGAGACTGTAATTGATATGGGCGCCGCGCGGAAAACAAATGCACCTGAACTGATCAGCCCATCATCGCTCACGAAAGAAAAGCTGCGCGCGTCTGCCCTGTTTGGACTTGCCGACGAGATGGGGCAGGAGCTTTCGGGGATACGAGGCAATCCCCTGCGCAGGTCGGCCGAACTGCCTCCGTCAAAAGCATACATGAGTTCTCCGGACTATATTGAGCCGCATAAACGCGGCGAGATATTTGTGGCCGCGATTATGAATGCGTTCATCGAAGTGTGGGTCAATCGGCTGAAGGGTCTCGGCCAACAGTCGCGTGGAGGACTTGATCGAAAGAGAGTTGTCGAGGAAGGCGCGAACATCGCAGAGTATCTTCTCACTATGGCCATCCGCGCGCTCGACTACGCGCCTCCGGTTGATTTGCAGTTTTGTGATTTCTTAAGCGCGCTCCTAACCGCCGATCGTGAAATTAGGCCGGATGATTCGCGGTACAATTTTAGGAATACTCTGCTTACAAGCTTTGAAAGCTACGGCATGCCACCCTCATCGAACCCAAAATCAACGAGTGTCGGCGGCGAGCGCGGGTTGTGGGATCCTCCAAGAGTTAGTCTGACCTATGACCGAATACACTTTGAACCGATGCAGCATGATCCGGATGAAGTCTTCCGCTTCATCTGGGAAAACCGCAAGGCCCTCGAGCTTTTCGAGGACGCTTATAGTCACGTGCTTTCAGTGCGTCCGTGCTTGCGTATTGGTCCGGACGGCTTTGCGCTAAGAGAAACCGTCGCCGAGTATATGCAGATGATCACTTTAACCGCGGCTGAGTTGAAGCCTCTGGGGATTAAGGCACCGCCCGATATGCCGCCTGAAACGGAGATAACTCTGTATGGCGGCGGCGCACTGATTTTCGATGAATATGGCCGCTTGAAGTTTCACATCTACAACCGGATTCTCAATGCGGACAGGCAAACCAACCGGCTCAAATATCTCTGGGAGTTCGGCTATTTTCAGCGTGGGAGTTCTCAGTTCCGCCGCTTCTCTAACCTGCACCGGCGGCGAGCCATGAATGAACCCACGGTGATGCCCGAGGAGTAACAATATGCCATCGACTAGGCCAAACAAACTGACACTGCGCGCATACCAGGTGGGCTTCGGTGATTGTTTCTTGCTCACCTTTCACTACACAAACAAGGATCGCCACGTGCTGATAGATTTCGGCAGCACGGGTCTGCCAAAAACGGCGCCCGCGGATTTGATGCTGCGGGTCGCAAAGGACATAAAGGAACAAAGCGGTGGAAAACTCCACGCTGTAGTAGCGACTCACCGCCACAAGGATCACATCAGCGGCTTCGCCACCAGCAAAGGCAAGGGATCAGGCGACATAATCGCTGAATGCAATCCTGACGTGGTTATCCAACCCTGGACTGAGGACCCTAGGGCCAAGCCCGACGCCACAAGCGCTACACGGCTTTCCGACACAAAATCTTTCGTCGGCGCCCTCGATTCAATGCACAGCGTTTCCGAATCGCTCCTGTCGGAGCTACAGGGATTGCGCACAGGAATCAGCCGCACAGCATTCAATCAACTTGCGTTTCTCGGTGAAGACAATCTCACGAACAAGTCGGCGGTTGAGAATTTGATGAACATGAGCAAGCGGCACTTTTATGTAAACGCAGGCAGCAAGTCCGGCCTTGAATCCGTTCTGCCCGGAGTCAAGACGGTGGTTATGGGCCCGCCTACCGTAGATCAATCGAATACAATAACCAAGATGCGCTCGAAGGACGCCGACGAGTTCTGGCATCTCCTCGGCCTTGCGGGCCAGGCGATCGTGCGCGGCAAAGGCAAGCTTTTTCCACGCGCTGAAACCTACGCTGCTCCCCCGGCTCAGAGCAGGTGGCTCATACGCCGGATGCAGAAATTACGTGGCGAACAAATGCTCGAACTGGTTCGCGCCCTCGATGATGTTATGAATAACACCAGCATTATTCTGCTGTTCCAAGCGGGAGATAAGAAGTTTCTGTTTCCGGGCGATGCGCAGCTCGAAAACTGGTCATATGCTCTCAGCCAGAAAAAAAACAAAAACCTCCTTCGAGATGTCAACGTTTATAAGGTCGGCCATCACGGCAGCCTCAATGCCACTCCCAAGAGCCTTTGGGCGTTGTTTAGCAACCGTTCGGCTACCGCTTCTGCAAAAAGGTTACAGACCGTTGTGTCGACCATGGCCGGCAAGCACGGCAGCAGCAGCAAAGGGACTGAGGTTCCCAGATCCAAGCTGGTTGAGGAACTCAGGAAGCTAAGCAACTATTTCACGACGCAAGACCTCAGGACCAAAAGCATTATTAGGAAGGATTTCGAGTTCGACTTAACTTGACCGGTTACCGGTTTAGAAAAAAGTCTTCCAACGAAGAACAGGAAAGAATGCAAAGGCCCGATCGCGTGCATTGAGCTTGAGGGGCCGCTTATCCGCGAGTTGTGAATACCCTTAGCGACTTCGTCAAACGCTCCTGCAATGCCGGGTTAGCTACCGATCAGCGAACTGAACAGCAAAGGAAACGTCGCGTGAGTCTGCGCTCGATGCTGGGGTCGCAAACCGAATAGCACGATGCGGCCGGGGTTCATCTCAATCGAGACCACCGCTGCTCGGCCAGCCATCAACTCTTCGCCTTTTAGCCAGCCTGAAGCCACGATGTCCGAATTCGGATAGCGAGCGACAACTGATGCCTTCTGTGACGAGAAGCCTTCGACAAGCGCGAAGAACGGACTGTTGTTGTAGAAACCATAACTCTCCGAAGGCATGCCGAAGCCGAGAGGATTCGTGTTGTCTACTTGAATGCGTACGATCGTACCCGGAGCGAAGTGCTGATCCCGACTTAAACCACGCTTGAGATTTCGCACAGGGATCGGAAACTTGTCGATCATCAAATCACAACTCGCTCCCATCGCTATCAACGTTCCGCCCGATCGAACAAATTCGCGAAGCGCTTCGACGCCTTCTTCCCCGATGCCGCCGCGATACTCTTCGCGAATCGTCTTGAAGTCGTAACCGTTTAGAATGTCGCGCGGCTGCTGATCGGGAAGAACAATCGAATCGAACTTCTCTCGAAGCTTGCCCGCTTTGATGTCCGCGTTGTGAAGCGTCGTGTACGGAAACTCGTATTGCTCCAACACCCATCGCGTCCATCCCTCGTCCATGTTGCCGGTCCACGATTGATACATCCCAATGCGCGGCGTTCTGAGCGTCATAGTTGCGCGTGGCAACATCTTGTCAGGCGAGTTCGCTGACTTGCCCGGTTTGCCATTTGACGCCGGAGCAGTCTGAATGACTAACCCGAGTTCTCGGGACAAGGTTTGAAGCATCTCGCGCGAAGCTCCGGCTCCAGATACGCGAGGCTTTTCGTTATTCGAGAGGAGAACGATGTCGGTTTGCGCTCCACCCTTCAACAAACGATTGATCGCGATTGCCGAGTCAGCGCCGATATAATCGAAACTGAATCTGCCGCCTTCGCCTCGCACTTCGCCCGGCGGCTTCGGAGCCGAATCCAGCTTGCTCAGCTTTGCTGTAATGGGCAGAGGCTTCTTGATGAATTGCGTTTCGACACCCATCTGCATGCCGAGCGACCACGCAGTCACATCGTAAGGCGGTTCAGGCGGTGAACCCGGAGATCGACGCACCTCGGGATAAGTCTGCCTCTCGAGCACGTCTTTCGCGTAACGAGCGAACACCTGGTTCATCTGGATGACAAACGTGCCCGCCGCGTATTTCTTGCCGTCGGCTTCGAATTCAGCATCAGCGCGTGAGACTTCAACGCCAGCCATCTGCAAGCGCTCGACAAGGTGATATGCCTCGCGTGCATCGTGCTGTTTTTCAATCGCGATGATGATCGCCGCGGTGTCGCCCTTCGCGCCCGCTTCAACAGTCGCGCGATTCACTTCGTAGATCTGACGCAGTAACTGCTCGCGATGATCGGCGGCCGTTTCGAGCAACGCCATCGTAGCGATCAACTCGTAATCAACTATGTCGCGAAGCGTCCACTTCCCTCCCAGCCACGGACGCGGATACTCAGTGCGCGGCGTGATGTCGCGCGGCGGAGGCAACGGCTCGTTAGGGTTCTCCATCTGTCGGCGTTGCTGAGACTGGAAGTCTTCTTCAGGAGCTGGAGCAGCCGCGCGTCCGGGTTGAGCCTTTCGCTGTTCGATCGGACTCGCAATGCGCGCGCTTGCAACTTCGGTCAGCAAGCCGACCTGGTTGTGCCACCAGCCGCTCCACGCCATCGCTCCCTGCCAGAAGTTTGTGTAGGTTGAGTTGTAGATGATTCCTTCTTTGCCCGCGGTCTCGAGCGCGGCCGCTTGCGCCTGGCCGAGTATTCCGTTCCATCGATAGATCAACGGATGCACGTTTTGATTTATCGGATCGGTTGCCGGCATCACGAATATGCGAGCGCCCTGGCTGCCCATCTGATGTTCGTCGAGCCATACAGAAGGAAACCAATCGTGCCACAACAATCGCGCGGTCAACTGGCTCTCCTTCTGCGTGAACATGTACATATCGCGATTGTTGTCGTGGCCAATGTAAGGATGATAAAGCCACGGCAGCGGGCTCGCTTCGTATTCAGTTCCTACGTTCTTGTTATACCAATCGGTGACGATGATCTGGCCGTCGGGATTGAGGCTGGGCACGAGCAGGAAGATCACGTTATCGAGAATCTTTTTTGTAAGTGGCGAGTCATCCGTCGCGAGGCGGTGCACCAGTTCGAGCACCATCTGCTACGAAGCAATCTCGGTCGAATGAATATTGCACGTGACAAGCACTACAGCCTTACCCGAATGAATTATCTCGTCGCGTTCGGCATCGGTCGGCGAGCCGTTCTGAAAGTAAAGCTTGCGTTCGAGCTGTTTGTAGCGCTCGAGATTCTTGAGCGTATCCGCCGAGCTGATCTCGAGCAGGATGAAAGGAGTTTTGTTAGTCGTCTTGCCGAGCTCACGAAAGCGCACGCGATCGGAGCCGCTGGCGACGATGCGCATGTACTCGACGATCTTTTCCCAGCGCGCGAGCTTCTTGTCTTCGCCGACGCGAAAGCCGAGAAACGCGGCCGGGGTTGGAATTCCATCGGCGCGAGCGAAAGCCGCCAGGTGCGGAACAACCGTTACGACCGAGAGCGCTACAAGAATTCCGAGTGAAACCCTGACTGAGCGAGAGAGCATTTG
>Ga0134122_10002620_pt1 | contig 13267 bp, 10 predicted proteins | sample KB302_FD_96461 | JGI IMG/M metagenome (GOLD analysis project Ga0134122, IMG submission 96461) | Terrestrial soil microbial communities without Nitrogen fertilizer from Kellogg Biological Station, Michigan, USA - KB3-0-2 | ecosystem: Environmental > Terrestrial > Soil > Unclassified ... | reverse complement strand
GGCCGCGAACGGTACGACTGACCTCATCGATGCCATCGTCAACAATCACATCGAACTTGCGATGTTCCTCCTCGACACGGGGGCCAATCCGAACGCTGCCGATAATTTTTACCAGCGGACGCCTCTGTTCGCCGCCATCGAAGCGCGCAATTTAGACTACGCACGCGACTCCGCTCCGGTTGCGGCCGACGCGAAGGATCCGCTGGATCTCATCAAGCAACTGCTTGCGAAAGGCGCCAACACCAATACGCGCGCCAATACGATACCGGTGCGGGGTTTCATGCAGGTGAGCGCGAACTGGGCCAACTTCGACGGCCAGACGCCGTTTCTGCGGGCTGCGCTCGCCGGCGATATCACTGTGATGCGCCTTCTGCTGGAACATGGCGCCGATCCCAACATCAATACGAACGATGGCGCAACTCCGCTCATGGCGGCTGCCGGAGTCAATTGGGTCATCGGCCAGACGTTCAGCCGGTCGGACGCGGAGTATCTGGAAGCTGCGAAACTCTGCCTCGAAAAAGGCAACGATGTGAATGCCACGAACTCGCAGGGATTTACCGCCGCGATCGGGGCGGCCAACCGCGGGTTTGATGAAATGATCAAGCTGCTTGCGGCTCGCGGCGCGAAGCTGGATGTCAAAGACAAGCAGGGCCGGACGGCGATGACGTTTGCAGAAGGCGTGTTTCTGGCGGTAAATCCCGCCGTGAACAAGCCCACGACAATTGCGCTGTTGAAGCAGCTGATGGGAGCGGTGGCTGTTAAATAACTGTAGGCGCGGTCTATGACCGCGCACGATCTATTATTGCCCTTTCGCGCTGGATCGCGCGCGGTCTATGACCGCGCCTACAGGCAAACTGAGCTAAACATATGAAACGCACTAGTACATTCACCGGCATGGCATTTCTTCTCGCAGGGCTTGCCATATCGCCCTCCCAGGGTCAGCAACGCACCGCTGTTCCAGCCAGGTCCACGACAGTCTCGACCCAGCGCGCCTTCCTGAATCAGTATTGCGCAAACTGCCATAACGACGATGACAAGGTTGGCAGTCTTTCATTCGACGCGGCCGACGTCGATCATCCTGCCGCGAACCCGGAATTGTGGGAGAAAGTCACACGCAAACTTCGCGCCGGAGTGATGCCTCCATCGGGTTCTCCTCGCCCGGATCGGGCAACCTACGACGCATTTCGGCGCACCATCGAAACGGCCATTGACGCCGCCGCGCAGCAAAAGCCAAATCCAGGCGTCACGGCGTTGCATCGTCTGAATCGCACGGAATATGCCAATGCGATCCGGGATCTGCTTTCGATCGAAGTCGACGCGGCAACGATTCTGCCGGCAGACGACTCGAGCGAAGGGCTCGATAACATCGCGGATGTGTTGGGAACTTCGCCGGCACTGATCGAACGCTACGTTGGCGCCGCCTCCAAAATCAGCCGTCTGGCTGTAGGAGACACCGACATCGGCCCGCTGTCGACAACCTTCAAGGTCCGTACCGACCTCACTCAGGACTATCACATCGATGGATTGCCGGTCGGAACTCGAGGCGGAATCCTGATCAAACACAATTTCCCCGTGGATGGCGAATACCTGTTCAAGTTCTCACTATTGAAGGTGAACTTCGGTCCGCAGTACGGCGGCGCCGCCAAGGACGAACAGCTCGAGATGAGCGTCAATGGCGAACGCGTATTGCTGCGCAACCTGCCATCAACAAATTACTACTACATCAATGGTGGTGGAGGCGGCCGTGGCGGCTCAGCACAACCCCTGGAAATCCGGCTTCCCATGAAAGCCGGTCCGCAAACCATTGCCGTCACATTTATTCTGAAAGACTCTGCGCCGGTGGATGACCTCATTCAGCGCTTCGACGCCACCACGGCCGACCTGCAGACCGGCGTTCAGTTCGGTTACACCACGGTGCCGCACCTGGCCAGCGTCGAAGTCCTTGGGCCGTATAACATCGCCGGACCTGGGGACACACCCAGCCGCGCCCGAATCTTTACGTGCAGGCCCTCGAATGCCAGCGAGGAACCGGCCTGCGCCAGAAAAATTCTGACCACGCTTGCGCATCGCGCCTTCCGGCGGCCGATCGTGGACTCCGACCTCGATCTGTTGATGGGCTTTTACAAGTCCGGCCGCGATGGAGGCGGATCGTTCGACAGGGGCGTCCAGATGGCATTGAGGCGGATTCTGGCAGACCCGGAATTCGTCTTCCGCTTTGAGAAGGATCCGGCCAATCTCGCCGTGGGAAGCGCCCATCGCGTCACCGACATTGAACTGGCCTCACGCCTGTCGTTTTTCCTTTGGAGCAGCATCCCGGACGATGAACTGCTCACAATTGCCGAGCAGGGCAAGCTGAAGGATCCTGCCGTTCTGGAAAAGCAGGTCCGCCGGATGCTGAAAGACCCTCGCTCGCAGTCCCTCGCGACGAATTTTGCCGGACAGTGGCTCTACCTTCGCAAATTGAAATCCGCCGGGCCGGACCAGCAGGTATATCCGGACTTCGACGATAATCTTCGTCAGGCGTTCCAACGCGAAACGGAGATGTTTTTTGACAACATTGTGCGCGAGGACCGCAACGTCTTCGACTTGTTGAAGGCCGATTACTCCTTCATGAACGAGCGGCTGGCGAAGCACTATCAGATTCCGAACATCTACGGCAGCGAATACCGGCGCGTCAGCCTCGCAGGCACTCCGCGCCGGGGATTGCTCGGCCAGGGAAGCTTTCTGACGGTCACATCCAATCCGAACCGGACTTCGGTCGTGACTCGCGGAGCATGGATTCTCGAGAATCTGCTGGGCAGCCCGCCGCCGATACCGCCGCCAAACGTGCCACCGCTTCCTGAAAACGTGAACGCTCAAGGTGTAGCTGTTGTGGCAAAAACGGTTCGCGATCGCATGATCCAGCACCGCACGAATGAACCGTGCAAGAGTTGCCACCAGTTGATGGATCCGATCGGGCTGTCGCTGGAAAACTTCGACGGTGTCGGGCACTGGAGAACGCTGGATACGGGATCTCCAATCGATGCGTCCGGTCAGCTTGTGGATGGCACACCACTGAACGGCGTGGAAAGTTTACGAACTGCCCTTCTGAAGTATCCCGACGCGTTTGCCCAGCACATGACCGAAAAAATGCTGATGTTTGCGGTCGGGCGCGAGACGCACTACTACGACATGCCCTCGGTGAGGGCGATCGCGCAGGCCGCCTCGCGCAGCGACTATCGGTTTTCGTCCATAATTGTGGGTATAGTGAACAGTCCGCCCTTTCAAATGAGAGTGAAAAAGGCGACTGAAGAAGGTAAAGAAGGCAAAGGAGACGCGAAGCAATGAACTTCAACACCAAGAAGCACCTATCCCGGCGCACTTTCCTGCGCGGCGCAGGGGTCGCCGTGGCCTTGCCGTTGCTGGATTCCATGCTTCCGGCGCAGACTCCGTTAAAAGCAACCGCGGCAAACGTGAAGACCCGGTTCGGTGCCGTCTATGTGCCGCACGGCGCCACGATGTACAAATGGACGCCCACCAAAGCGGGCAAGGACTTCGATTTCAGCGAGACTCTCAGCCCGTTGGAGAAGCACCGCAACAGCATGAATGTGATCTCCAACCTGTGTCACCAGAGTTCCGTGGGCGCAGACGCCGCCGACGAGCACTACCGTTCCGCGGCCCTGTACCTGAGCGGCGCACCGCCGCAGCGGAATCAGGTCCGTGTTGGAGCGACCATCGATCAGGTGGCGGCCTTGCAGATCGGACAGACCACGCCGCTTCCGTCTCTGGAACTCGCTCTCGAAGAAGTCAGTCTGAGTTGCGGCAGCGGTTTTGGCTGCGCCTACGTCAACACGATTTCCTGGCGCACTCCCACCGTTCCGCTTCCGATGGAAAACAGCCCGCAGGTGGTTTTCGAGAAATTATTCGGCGATGGCGGCAGCAAGGAACAACGCCTCACCCGAAAGAAGGAAGACCAAAGCATTCTCGATTCGATTCGCCTGCAAACGGCTTCACTCCAAAAGAGCCTTCCGCCGTCCGATCGTGTTCGCCTCGACGGTTATCTCGATGACGTACGGGAAATTGAACGGCGCATCCAGACCGCGGCATCCCTGGCGGACAGCCAGCAAAACGTGCCGAGTGCGCCAGTTGGCACTCCCGAGGCGTTCGAAGAACATCTCAATCTGATGTATGACCTGCTGGCGCTCGCATATCAGAGCGACGTCACTCGGATTGCAACGCTGATGTATGCGATCGACAAGAGCCCCACCAGTTATCCAAACAGCGGCAATCGCAGCGGATTCCATGGCGCGTCCCACCATGCCAATTCGAAGGCGAACATGGATTCATTTGCGCTGATCAATAAGTACCACGTCGCACGGTTTGCGTACTTCATCGACAAACTCGCCGCGATCAAGGAAGGCGACGGAACGGTGCTGGACCACTCCATGATTCTCTATGGCAGCAGCATGAGCAACGGCAACCAGCACGATCACGATCCGCTGCCGCTCGTGTTACTGGGCGGCGCTTCCGGACAACTTCAGGGAAATCGGCACATTGTGGCTCCGGTTCATACTCCAATGTCGAACCTGCTGCTGAGCATGCTCGATAAACTCGGAGTGCACAAAGAGAGTTTCGGGGATAGTACCGGCAAATTGGAAATCTGACTGTAGGCGCGGTCCTGGACTGCTGCTGTCCAAGATAACTCCGGTTAAGCGGTCCGGACGCTGAGCTGGCTGGACATAGTTCGGTCTCGGGCTCATTTTCAGAACCAGGTTCCCCAAAAAAATCTGTTCGGCATCGTTTCAGGTGTTGTTGGTGCTGTCCAAGTCCGTGTTCGTTGGAATCATGAAATCCTCGCTCTTATACCAGTTAGCCGCAAAGTCGATGAAGCCTGCTGGCCAAGTTATCGCAGGTTGAGGGCAAGCTGCGTATCGTGGATTCCCTCCAACACGGGCGGCGCTTCACACGGACAGTCCAGCTAGGCGTATAAGTCGCGATGGACAAGCAGCTGAAGCCGAAGTATGGCGACCAAGTTGGACAGGGACCAGCCAAACGTCGACTTCAGTTGCAGGTAGCGCAATACCAGCATCGCGGTCCGTGCGGCCCAGATCTGGGTCTGTACCGCGTTGGCAGTGGGCCGGCCTTCTGAAGACAGCCCTTGTGGCGCTCCTCGTTTCCCGATTAGCTATATGAAATCCCAGTATGATTGAAAAGTTCTCCGAAAAAGCGGCGAAGTTACAGCCAAAAGATTCATCCGCGAAGTTGCCCGATCCGACATTGCCCGATCCGATACTTGCCGCCCCCTGTTTGAATCGCTTATCCTTAGCGCCAACTTTGCGGTGAACGCAACTGCGAGGGCTCTGAGGCGGTTGGGGAATCAGCTATGACTGACAAACCGAAAAAAGCGATAGACAACCCAACTGCCTTCGATCGCTTGGCATCGATCTGGATTCTTGCCTCGAACGACGAATACTCGCTTATCAGCTATCGAGGGATCACCTACCGCTTAGGTCTGCCGGATGATTTTGACGTGAAGGCTCTGATCAAGTCCCGACCAGAGATGTTTCGACATGGAGTGAGGGATTCCCGCCTTGCTCAGTGGAAGCACGACATGCACTCTGGAAAGCACTTGCCATCGTGGATTCGAGAAACAGAAGATGCGAAACGCCTCGATGCGATCGACACCCTTACTACCGATGATATTTTCCGCAGCCAGTTCCGAACTCAGCCGGGAGCGGAACAATCAAAGATCGAAATAATCGAATGGGGTCTTGCACACCTTGAGAGGCTGAGAGAGGCTGAAACTGAGGAGCGTGAACAGAAGACGAAAAGAATCACGGCGTGGCTTCCGCTCGCATCGGTGATCGTCCCTCTCTTCTCTTTGCTCGTCAGCATGTATCTCGCCAAGCAGACACTTGAAATACAGCGGTCCAGCATTGAGACCCAGATCGCCCTCAAGAAGTTTGAGCTTTCATACAGACCAAGGCTGGAAGCCTACCTTGCCTTCGAAGAGGCTCAAAGAGAGGTCGTGGATGCCGCAGATAAACATGACATTCAGGCGACAATGAACTCCTCGAAAAAGTTCAATGCATCGCTTCCCGCGCTGCAACTCTTCTTAACCAACCAGGAATCTCGGAATATACTCGGTCGCCAGTTCTCTGATGTCTCAAGATACTGCGAAAATTTTGCCAACCCAGCCAATGACAATTCCGAAAAATTGTACAAGTGTTATGACGCGGCCAGCAAAACAAGCTCCACGCTTGGTCCGGCTCTTTTCCCGGAGGACCTGTCGAAGTAAGTAAATTTGTCCGCGTTATCCTCCGCCACCGCAGGGTTTCTATCGTTCGGGCGTAGCCGACAACTGCTGCGAGCGAGCGGCTAATTCCAACGGTAGCTTAGTACACCACGAACGCGTAGGAGGGATAGAGGATGCAGTAGCGGGAATTCGATAGAATGTCGAATAAAGACGACGTGTGTTGGAACGTTGCTGAGGCGCCGGCGGCCACAGAGCGGATAAGAGTAGGGATTTTGGCCCATCGCCTCCCGGCTTACCCCTTTCAGGTTGGAAACACTTTTTCTTCGATGAGAACCTTGCGGAGCAGAACGCGTAAGTAATCGTTAGTCCGAAGCGTAGCGATCGTCGCACGGCCAATAGGAGTTCGTCCCATGAGATGCGGCCCCTCCCAGCGGAAATGCCTCTCCCACTTGTGCCGTCTCGGATTGAAGAGTGGCGTGGTTTGACGGGTCGCTGGATCTCGTCCGGAAAGATTCGATCCCTTGAAGCGGTTGCAGTGAAAACAGGAAAGGGCCAGATTATTCGTTACTGTCGCGCCAAGGTGCTTCCTGGGAATGATGTGATCGATCTCGAAGGTCAGTTCGTCATACTTTTGAGGAATCCGGCAGTATTCACAACACGCTCCGCCACGAGACCATACCAACCGTTCAAGGTTTCGATCCATGCATCAGGTGGCCCTCCGGCCATTCCTCAGCAGCTTCCGGGCCTTTGATTTCATAATCGAAAGCACGGTCCCCACACGGTTGTAGTGATCGATCTCGGATTCTTCTTCTACTGTGAGCGATCCATTTTGGTTCCGCGCTGCCAGTTCATGCATCCGGGTGCGTTCTTCGGAAGACAGCGAGAGATCCAAAATGAATCGAGCGGCGTCTCTGTGCCTCAATTCACCCTGCGGATGAATCACGTGTTCCCAAATCGCTGCCTCTGTATTTATGTCTGCCATAAATGTGTTTCCTCTGTTCGCCCAATGATACCGCAATAGCCGCTGGTTTTGTTCTGAATGGCATTCCGCGAAAACTTTGACGAAAATCACGTGACGATAATTCTTGTCTTGGACAACAGTGGTCCTGGACCACGCCTACAGTTACGGCCTATTCCGCACTGCGTTGTCCTGCGTATCAAACACAGAATCCGGAAAATGGTTATTGTCCTGACACACGTACTCGAATAGCTCCTGACCGTCGGTCCATCTAAGATTGAAACCGCTCGTCCAGGGCGAGGTGTATGCGCCGAGGTCATCGACGGTGACCTCGTATTTCAGCGTGTTGAAATCGACTCTCGTGAATTTCTCGACCAGATGCATTTGATCGGTGTGTGGCAGGCCGTCCCGGTTCATCCAGAATTTTTCATTAAATCCAACAGCGTCGATGACAAGCGAATCGCCTTCCCAGTGGCCGATCGAATCTCCGTAAAAGCTGGGAATCAGATCCCTGGGATGTTTCCGTCCGTCCATATAAATCGTCCGGAAGGTGTGAGGACCACCGATATCGAAGATATAAATACGCTGAAGCTCCGGCATTTCGACAAACTCGAATCCGTATGGCGTCACAAATTCCCTCGATCCTCCAGACGCCTTACAGCGCGCGTGCGGTTCATATTTCAGGAACGCCGCGTGACGCTCGTTGACAATCGCCCTCGCCCATGGCTGGAGGGGAATGTTGTCAATAAGGACCGGCACGCTTGCCGAAGCGCGCGGTTCGTAGCTGTTTGGATTATTTGCCAGACGGCCATCGCCCTGCCAGACGCCCTTTTCACCGGGACGAGGTCCCAGCAGCACTCTCCCGCTGGGGCCTCGAGGCGCAGGCTGGGCGGGTGCAGTAGCCGCGCCGCGCGCACCCCCGCCGGCATTTTGCTGAGCATTGGACGGGTTCGGCGGGAGCAGCAGCAACGCTCCGGCGAAAGTCATCACGCATACTGCAATCCATGGATTACGCACGGCAACCTCCCGCGGAAGTCAGAGAGCACGATACCAACTTAGTCTTGAGTTTGAGACAAAAAAGTAACAGCGTATTGCGGTGCAGAAGTTCATTCGCGCGCTTTTCGGCCGTCAGCAGTCCGGACTGGTGCTCGTCATTGTGATCCTCGGTGGAATCCTGACACTCTTCGCGGGATCCCATCCCGATCCCGAAACCGGGCTTGCTGTGAACAATTTCCTGAACTCCTACACGTTAATGCAGACCGCCACCAACGCCAGCTTTATTGCAATCATGGCGGTCGGCGCGACGATGATTATTATTTCCGGCCGAATTGATCTTTCGGTGGGTTCCATCTACGCACTCAGCGGTGTGGCGATGGCGATAGCGCTGCGCGCGATGGCGCCGCTCGGATCGCTTGCGGCCATATCGTCGGGACTTCTCGTCTGCCTGGGTATTGGGCTGTTGTGCGGATTGCTGAATGGCCTGATGGTGGTTGGTCTCCGCGTTCATCCATTCATCATTACGCTCGGCACGATGTGGATCCTGCGCGGAATCGCATTTGTCATCAGCAAAGCGGAAAGCATTCTGGTGCCGGACCCATTGACGGACTTTGCAAAGTCGACGATTGGCCTGAAGCCGGGACTATACCCGGTTCCGTTGATCGTCATGATGGCAGTTACGGTAGTCGGCATGGTGTATCTTGCGAAAACAGTAGCGGGACGCCACATTTACGCGGTCGGTGGAAACATGGAAGCCAGCCGGTACTCGGGGCTCCGTATTGGAGGAATCCTGATCGGCGTCTACATGATTTCCGGATTGACCGCCGGGATCGCGGCATTCGTCGGCAGCGCTTACTATGGGTCTGCCGCATGCGCGGATGCGACCGGATATGAGCTGTACGTGATTGCTGCGGCAGTGGTCGGCGGCGCAAGCCTCAGCGGCGGGAAGGGCAACGCCATCAATGCCACACTGGGTGCGGTGTTGATCGTCCTGATCCGCCAGTCCGTGTCGACATTGAGGCTCGACCAGAATTACGAATGGATTATTATCGGCGGCGCCATTATCGTGGCAGTCGTACTGGATCAAATCAACTCGCGGCTTGCTGCGCGACGTGGGAGAACAATATGAAATGGATCAAGGTTCTGTTGGTTGCGGTTATCTGCCTTTCCATCGCTGTGATTGCCGCCGTCACCTCCGAACAGGTCGGGGCCTCGCAATCCGTCAGGAAGACGATTCGAATTGCGATGATCGCCAAGAGTTCCACCAATCCGGTTTTCCTCTCCTCGAAGATCGGAGCGGAAGCGGCCGCGAAGGACCTGTCGGCAAAAAACGGTATCAACGTCGTCATCAACTGGATGACTCCGCCGACAGAAGACGGACAGGTTCAGGCTCAACGCATCGCACAAGCGGTCAACGAGGGCGCGCAGGCCATTCTGGTTTCCTGCTCCGACGCCGCCAAGGTAACCGGCGCGATCAACGATGCTGTTGCGCGTGGTGTGCCTGTGATGACATTTGACAGTGATGCTCCGGCGTCGAAACGGTTCGCCTACTACGGCGTCGACGACCTCGAGACCGGTCAGCGCGTGATGGTCGAACTTGCAAAACTCATGAATGGAAAAGGCAAGATTGCCATCCTCGCGGGAAATCAGAACGCGCCGAATCTGCAGAAGCGAGTCGAAGGGGCGCGCAAGGAAGCCGCGAAGTCTCCAGGCATCAAGATCGTCAATACGTTTTATCACACGGAAACGCCCCAGGATGCCGCGGCCAAAGTGCTCGAAGCGATGAAGGCGTATCCCGAAATCGATGGGTGGGCCATGATTGGAGGATGGGCGTTGTTCACAAAGACGCTGCTCACCGATCTGGATCCCAAGAAAGTGAAAGTGGTTTCCGTGGACGCGCTGCCTGTCGAGCTTTCATATGTCGATAAAGGAATCGTGCCGGTGTTGCTCGCACAGTCCACCTACCTGTGGGGTTACGTCTCGGTTGAAAAAATCATCGACAGAGTTCATCTCAACAAGGCTGTTCCCCAGATCAACAAAATGGAGCTCGTGCCGGTAACGAAAAGCACACTCGGGAAGTGGGCACGCCAACTCAGGGACTGGGGATTTACGGACGTACCGGCGGAGTATTTGAAACTGCCGTAACCAAAATAGCGAAAACCTACAGGCAGGGTTAGCTGTAGGCGCGGTCTATGACCGCGCACTATCCTTCAATCGAATTTATTGCAGACGATAGAGCGTGCGCGGTAATAGACCGCGCCTACAGCAGCTGCTTCAGGATTCCCACCATCACGTCAATTTCTCCGCGTGTCACATTCAATGCCGGCATGAAACGCAACACGGACGGCCGGGGTGAGTTGATGAGCAAGCCACGTTCAAGTGCGGTCTCGACGATCTGCGCTCCGGTTGAACGATGGAGCTCCAAGGCACGAAGAAGCCCCTGTCCGCGCACCTCGCCAAGTTTCATTTCCGACGATAACTTTCCGAGTTTCGCCGCGAGGTAGTCGCCGTTCTCCGCCACGCCGGAAAGGAATTCGGGCCGGGAGATTTCCTCCACGACGGCATGACCGACCGCAGTCATCAAGGGATTTCCGTTGAATGTTCCGCCCTGATCTCCAGCGTCGAACAAACAGACGTCCGCGCGTGCGAGCAGTGCGGTAAGCGGAACTCCGCCTCCGATTCCCTTGCCGAGCGTCATGACGTCCGGGCGTATCCCGGAATGCTCGAAACAGAACATGCGTCCCGTGCGGCCGATTCCCGTCTGGATTTCGTCGAGCATCAGAAGCACACCGCACGCTTCGGTGAGTTCCCGAAGGCCGCGAAGAAACGAAGCGCTGAAGGGAACAACTCCAGCCTCTCCCTGAATTGGCTCCAGCATCACCGCCGCGGTATTCGGCCCAATCGCGCGCCGCACGGCGGCAAGATCCTCCCGAGGCACTCGAACAAATCCGGGCAGCTTCGGCTCGTAAAGATCCTTCCATTGAGGTTTTCCCGAGGCCGACATCATGGCGAGAGTGCGGCCGTGGAAGGCATCTTCGAACACCACCACTTCAAACGCGCCACCACGCCGGACCGATCCCCATTTTCGTGCAAGCTTGACGGCGCCTTCGTTGGCTTCGGCTCCGCTGTTGGCGAAAAACACCCGTTCAAGCCCGGACAAACGCGCCAGGGATTGCGCAAGATCGCACATCGGCTGGTTGTAATATCCCGGACCGACGTTGATCACACGGCCTGCCTGTGCCGTCAGGGCATCGCGCACCACCGTCGAACAATGACCGAGCGAGTTGACCGCCCACCCCTGCACGAAATCGAGGTACCGCCGGCCCTCGGCATCATAGAGCCAGGAACCTTCGCCGCGCACGAAGGTTTTCGCCGGACGCGGCGTGATGAACATTAAAGAATTCCGTTCTGCATACTTATGCATATTAATGCATAAGTATGCATCCTACGAGCCGTCCAACAAAGAAAATCCGAAGGAGGAAGAAGTCGGGGATCCGCACTCTTCCTGTAGACGCGGTCTATGACCGCGCACACCGTCGAGGTCCAATTCCTTTTGCATTGCGTGCCGAAATATTGTGCGCGGTCATAGACCGCGCCTACAGGAGGACGGGAATCCAGCGGCGGGTTCCTTAGGCGTCATGAGGCAATTTCGGCACATGAATTCAATTTGACGCACTACTCTCCTGCAAACTTCCTTGACGCGATTCAATAAATCATGCATCTTACATGCCACTATGACAACACAAACCGCTCCCAAGTCCCTTTATGATCAGCTCGGCGGACAACCCGCAGTGGATGCCGCCGTCGACATTTTTTACCGTAAGGTTCTTACCGACGATCGCATCAGCAGATTTTTCGACGGCGTCGATATGGATCGCCAGATCTCCAAGCAGAAGGCGTTTCTGACCATGGTGTTCGGCGGACCCGCAGCATACACAGGCAAGGACATGCGTGCGGGCCATTCTCACCTCGTCACGATGGGCCTCGACGACTCGCATGTGGACGCTGTCATTGAAAACCTCGGCAGCACCTTGAAAGAACTGGGCGTCGCCCCGGAGTTGATCGCAAGAGTGGCTGCGCTGGCGGAATCGGTTCGCAACGATGTTCTGAATCGATAGATTCCGTGTCCAGAATCCGCTATCGGGACCAGGTGCTCACACTGCTGGAACACGAAAGTGTTCTCGATGCAATGCTGCGCCATGGTTTCCCGATTCTCCATTCCTGCAAGGCCGGCGTGTGCGGATCGTGCCTGATGCGGTCCGCCACCGGGCTTCTCCCGCCACGCGCACAGGCGGGAATGAAAGACTCGTGGAAGTTGCGGGGCTACTTCTATTCCTGTTCGTGTATTCCGGAATCCGACCTTGAGATTTCCGACACCGGCGCGGACACTCGGACTGAGGTAACGATTGCATCTCTGCGGTTGTTGAGCGGCGATGTGATCCAGGCGCGGCTTCGAACCGAAGAGCCGCTTGCGTTTCGTGCCGGCCAGTACGTTACTGTCATTCGCGATGAGGTCGCGCGAAGCTACTCCATTGCGAGTCTTCCTGACGAGAACGAACTGGAATTGCATATCCGGAAAATTCCGGGCGGCCGGATGAGTGGCTGGTTTCACAACGAGGCGAAAGCCGGCGACCGCATGACGATGGTCGGCCCGTCGGGGGAATGTTTTTATGTAACGGGGCATGAGGATCAGCCCCTGCTTCTGGCCGGGACTGGAACGGGTTTGGCGCCGCTTTACGGAATCGTCCGCGATGCGTTAAGAAACAACCATCGCGGCCCAATTCACCTGTTCCACGGCGCACTCCGCCGGGAAGGGTTGTACCTGGTCGAGGACCTTCGCCGCCTGGCCCGGCTGAACCCTCATTTGCAATATATTCCCGCAGTTCTCAAGGGCGAGGAAGCGGATGGATTTGTCCAGGGCCCCATCGATAGTGTGATCCTGACCCAGATCCCGAACCTCACCGGATGGCGTGGATTTGTCTGCGGAGATCCATCCATTGTGCAGACTCTGAAGAAAAAACTATTCCTTTCCGGGATGGCGTCGCGCGATATCTTTGCGGATGCCTTTATTCCCGCCG
>Ga0134122_10002619_pt1 | contig 13271 bp, 5 predicted proteins | sample KB302_FD_96461 | JGI IMG/M metagenome (GOLD analysis project Ga0134122, IMG submission 96461) | Terrestrial soil microbial communities without Nitrogen fertilizer from Kellogg Biological Station, Michigan, USA - KB3-0-2 | ecosystem: Environmental > Terrestrial > Soil > Unclassified ... | reverse complement strand
GCCCCGGCGGGCCGGCGTCAGCTCCTTCGGCATCGGCGGCACCAACGCTCACGCGGTGGTGGAGGAGGCCCCCGCCGTCGAGCCTTCCGGCCCGTCGCGCTCGTGGCAGCTCCTGCTCGTCTCGGCGCGGACTCCCACAGCCCTGGAAACCGCCACGGACCACCTGGCCCGCCATCTGGAGGAGCACCCGGAGCAGCCCCTGGCCGACACCGCCTTCACCACCCACGCGGGGCGCCGGGCCTTCAAGCACCGCCGGGCCCTCGTCTGCAACGACCGGGAGGACGCCATCGCGGCCCTCCGGTCGCTGGATCCTCACCGGATCCTGACGCTGACGCAGGAGGACCGGGACCGGCCGGTGGCATTCCTCTTCCCCGGCCAGGGGACGCAATACGCCGGCATGGGCCGCGATCTGTACGACGCCGAGCCGGCCTTTCGCCGCGCCCTCGACGCCTGCGCGGGGATACTGAAGCACCACCTCGGATTCGACCTCCGGATCGTGCTCTTCCCGACGGACGATCCGGAAACCGCGGCGGAGCGGCTGGAGCAAACCGCCCTGGCCCAGCCCGCGCTCTTCGCCGTGGAGTACGCCCTGGCCGAGCTGCTGCGGGAATGGGGGATCCGTCCCGCGGCCATGATCGGCCACTCCATCGGCGAATACGTGGCGGCCTGTCTGGCGGGAGTTTTTTCGTTGGAGGACGCCCTGGCCCTGGTCGCGGCCCGGGGCCGCCTGATACAGAGCCTGCCTCCCGGAGCCATGCTGGTGGTGCCGCGGCCGGAGGACGAGGCGAAGCAGCTCTTGGCAGGCGGTCTCTCCCTGGCCGCGGTGAACGGCCCGTCGTTCTCCGTGATCTCCGGGCCCGCCGACCGGGTGGACGAGCTGGCGCGCCGCTTGGAGGCTGAGGGGCTCGACGCCCGCCGGCTCCACACCTCGCACGCCTTCCACTCGGCCATGATGGATCCCATCCTCGAGGAGTTCGCCCGCGAGGTGGGCAAGGTACGCTTGTCCGCGCCCCGCATTCCTTACCTCTCCAACCTGACGGGAGACTGGATCGAGCCCGTGCAAGCGACTGATCCGGCCTACTGGGTCCGCCACCTGCGCGAGACGGTGCGCTTCGCGGCCGGCGCCGCCGAGCTGCTCCGCGACCGCTCCCGAGTCCTTGTGGAATTGGGGCCGGGCCGGGTCCTGGCGAGCCTGGTCCGCTCCGCGGCCCCCGACCGTACGGTGGTGACGACCTTGCGTCATCCGCAGGACGCGGGTGGCGATCCGCTGCCCCACGCCGTTGCCCGCCTCTGGCTCGCCGGCGTGCGGGTCGACTGGACGGGCTTCCACGCCCATGAGCGGCGGCGGCGAGTGCCGCTGCCCACCTATCCGTTCGAGCGCCAGCGCTTCTGGCTGGAGCCGTCCCCGCTCCGGCTCGCCCCGGCGGCAGCCCCGGCCGGGGAGGTTGCGATGCCGCCGGTGGCGCCCGCGGAGGAGACCAGGCCGGCCGTACCGGGCCCGCGAGGCTACGCCCGCCCCGAGCTGGCGACGCCCTTCGTCGCTCCCGGCGAGGGAGTCGAAAACGCCGTAGCGGAGATCTGGGAACGGGCTCTGGGCATCTCCGGCATCGGCATCCACGACGACTTCTTCGAGCTGGGAGGCCACTCGCTACTGGCCACCCAAATCACCGCCGAGGTCCGTGCCGCCTTCGGCCTCGACGCGTCGCTGCGGCGCCTGTTCGAGGCCCCGACCGTCGCCGGGCTCGCGGCCACGATTCGCGGCCTGCGCCAGGAATCGGAGGGCAAGGCCCCGCCGGCCGAGGCGGTGGCGCTGCCCGCCGTGATCCCCGACCCGGCGAGCCGGCACGAGCCGTTTCCTTTGACGGACGTGCAACAAGCCTATTGGATCGGCCGCAGCGGCGCCTTCGAGCTGGGCCAGGTCGCGACCCACATCTACATGGAGATCAATACCCGCGGCATCGACCTCGGCCGCATGGAGCGCGCCTGGCAGCTTCTCGTGGACCGGCACGACATGTTGCGGGCCGTCGTGTTGCCCGACGGCCGGCAGCAGATCCTGGAGACGGTTCCCCCCTATCGGATCGAGGTCCTGGATCTTCGCGGCGAGGCGCCCGAGCGGGCCCCGGAGCTGGCGGAGGTCCGGCGGACGATGTCGCACCAGGTGCTGCCGAGCGACCGCTGGCCTCTCTTCGAGATCCGCGCCAGCCGCCTGGACGAGGAGCGCACCCGCTTTCACATCAGCTTCGATTTTCTGATCGGCGATGCGTGGAGCTGGCAGATCCTCACCCGCGATCTCGTGCGGCTCTATCGCGATCCCGACCTCGCGCTGCCGCCGCTGGAGCTGTCGTTCCGCGACTACGTGCTGGCCCTGCTCGACTTCGAGCGTACGCCGGCCTTCGCGCGTGACCTCGGCTACTGGCGCGAGCGGTTGGCCGAGCTGCCGCCGGCGCCGGAGCTGCCGCTGGCGAAGAGCCCCGCGGCGCTGGGGACGCCCCGCTTCGTGCGCCACGCTGCGCGTCTGCCCCGCGAGACCTGGAGCCGGCTCAAGGAGCGGGCGAGCCGCGCCGGGCTCACTCCCTCCGGCGTGCTCCTCGCCGCTTTCTCCGAGGTCCTGACCGCCTGGAGCAAGAGCCCGCGGTTCACCGTCAACCTGACCCTGTTCAACCGCTTGCCGCTTCACCGCCAGGTCAACGACGTGGTGGGCGACTTCACGTCGCTGACGCTGCTCGCCGTCGACAACTCCGTCCCCGGCACGTTCGCGGAGCGCGCGCGGCGCATCCAGGCGCAGCTCTGGGAGGATCTCGACCACCGCACCGTGAGCGGTGTCCGGGTGCTGCGCGAGCTGGCCCGCTCCCAAGGAGGGCTGGCGCGGGCCGCCATGCCGGTGGTCTTCACCAGCACCCTCAACCTCACGGCCCGCCGCGACGCCGAGCCTGCCGAGTCCGAGGAGCGGATGCCCGGGGAAGAAGGCTACGAGATCAGCCAGACGCCGCAGGTGTGGATCGACCACCAAGTGGCCGAGCAGGGCGGCTGGCTGACCTACAACTGGGACGTGGTGGAGGACCTCTTCCCGGCGGACCTCCTGGAAGCCATGTTCCAGGCCTACCGCAGCCTGGTCGAGAGGCTGGCGCTCGACGGCGAGGCCTGGAGCCGGACCTCCTTCGGCCTGCTGCCCATCGAGCAGCGTGAGCAGCGCACCGCCGTCAATGCCACCGGCAGATCCTTCGGCCCGGCGGCGGAGCGGCTCCTCCATACCCTGATGGCGCCGCCGGACGACCGGCCTGCCGTGGCGGCCCCCGGCCGTACCCTCACCTACCGCGAGCTTCACCGGCGCGCCCTGGCCCTCGGCCATCGGTTGCGCGAGGCCGGCGCCCGCCCCAACGCGCTGGTGGGAGTGGTGATGGAGAAGGGGTGGGAGCAGGTGGTGGGCACGCTGGGAATCCTGTGGTCCGGCGCGGCGTACCTGCCCATCGATCCCGATCTGCCGGCGGACCGCCGCCGCTACCTGCTGGAGAACGGCGAGGTCTGCATCGTGGTGACCCAGCCGTGGATCGACGACCGCATCGCGGCGCAGGGGGAATGGCCGGAGGAGATCCGGCGGCTCTGTGTGGAAGCCGAAGAGCCGGCGGGGGACGTCGAGCCCCTCGCTCCCTGCCAGCGGCCGGAGGACCTGGCCTACGTGATCTTCACCTCGGGCTCCACCGGCCAGCCCAAGGGGGTGGTGATCGATCACCGCGGAGCCGTCAACACCATCCTCGACCTCAACGACCGCTTCCGGGTGGGGCGGGAAGACCGGGTGTTCGCCCTCTCCTCGCTGTCGTTCGACCTCTCGGTCTATGACATCTTCGGCACCCTGGCCGCGGGCGGAACCATCGTCTTTCCCGAGGCGGCCCGGCGGCGCGATCCGCAGCACTGGGCGGAGCGGATCGCGAGCGCAGGGGTGACGCTGTGGGACTCGGTGCCGGCGCTCATGGAGATGCTCGCCGAGCAGGCGTCGCACCGGCCTGCGGATGCCGCCGCGGCGCCGGCGACCCTCCGCCTCGTGTTCCTCTCCGGCGATTGGATTCCCGTCTCGCTGCCGGGCCGCATCCGGGCGCTCCCCTGCGTCACTCCGGACGTCGAGGTGATCAGCATGGGGGGCGCCACCGAGGCTTCCATCTGGTCGATCATCCACCCCATCGGCGAGGTGGAGCCCGCAGCCCGCAGCATCCCGTACGGCCGGCCGATGGTGAACCAGACGTTTCACGTTTTCGACGGGCATCTCCGGCCGCGCCCCACCTGGGTGCCGGGCCAGCTCTACATCGGCGGCATCGGACTGGCCAAGGGCTATTGGCGCGATCCCGCCAAGACGGCCGCGAGCTTCATCACCCATCCCGAGTCCGGCGAGCGCCTCTACCGCACGGGCGACCTCGGGCGCTACCTGCCGAGCGGCGACATCGAGTTCCTCGGCCGCGAGGACTCGCAGGTGAAGATCCGCGGCTACCGCGTCGAGCTGGGGGAGATCGAGTCCGTTCTCGCCGGCCATCCCGCCGTGCGCGATGCGGTGGTGGTAGCCCGGGACGGCGGAGCTCCAGGGGAGAAGCGCCTCAGCGCCTACGTCGTCGCCGAGGCGGAATCCGGCCTGGACGGGCCGGCGCTGCGCGCGTTTCTGCGTGACCGGCTGCCGGACTACATGGTTCCCGCGGGGTTCCTGTTCCTCGACTTCCTGCCGCTCACCGCCAACGGCAAGGTGGACCGCCGCGCCCTCCCCGTCCTCGATCAGGATGCGGTGCACAGCCGGCGCGAATACGTGGCGCCGCGCACCGAGACCGAAGCCGCCCTGGCCACCCTCTGCGCCGAGACCCTCGGCGTGGAGCGGCTGGGCATTCACGACGATTTCTTCGAGATGGGCGGCGACTCGCTGATGGCCATCCGGGCGATCTTCCGCATCCGCAAGGAGGTGGGCATCGAGCTGCAGGTGCGCAGCTTCTTCGACGCTCCCACCGTCGCCGGTCTCGCCGAAGCCGTGGAAGGGATGATCCTCGATCAGATCGAAAACCTGTCGGATGAGGAAGTGCACGAGCTCCTTTGAGGAACCAGGGTGACCCTGTGACGAACGGCATCGGCGAAAGGCGTTCGAAGCTGTCTCCGGAGAAGCAGGCGCTGCTCGCCAGGCGGCTGGGCTCTCTGGCCGCGGCGGTGGAGACGAAAGCTCCCTCCGCACCGCCAGCGGAGATCTCCGTAGAGCTGGATCTCGGCCGCGAGCTCGCTCTCGCCGAGGGTGCTCCCTACGCTGTCAAGCGGGATCTCTGGAGTTCCCTCGTGGAGGCCGGAGAGCGCGAGGCCAGGCGGTTGGCGGTCGCGCCGGATCTCCTGGCCGACGCGGCGCTGGAGCCGCGGCTGGACGAGCAGTCCGCCGCCTTCCTCGCCGCCGCCTTGCGCAGCCTGGGCGTGTTCCAGCGGGCCGGCGAGGAGCGCACCATCGAGGGGCTGATCGTTGACTGCGGAATTCTGCCCAAGCACCACAAGGTGTTGCGGCGCTGGATGGAAGCGCTGCAGGACGAAGGCTTGCTGCACCGCAACGGCGATGCCTGGGTGACACGGGAACCGCTCCCGCCGCCCGCTTTCGACGCCCGCATCAGTGAAGAACAGAGGAGCTATTACGGCAACAACCTGCCGGCTGTTCTCACCGGCGCTGTGCACCCTCTGGAGTTCTACCTGCGCGACGGATCGTCCGCCTCGGTCGAGTCGAGCTACCGCGAGCTGCCGATCTTCCGCTACTGCAACGGCGTCTCCGCCGCGATCCTGGAGGTCCAGGTGCGCGCCCTGCCGGCGGCAGCCCGGCTGCGGATGCTCGAGATCGGCGCGGGCACGGGCGGCACCACGGCCTCGCTGCTGCCGCTGCTGCCTCCCGAGAGGACGGTCTACCACTTCACCGACGTCTCGAAGTTTTTCACCGACCTCGGGCGGCAGAAGTTTCAGCAGCTCCCCTTCCTGCGCTTCCGGGAGCTCGACATCGAACGCGACCCCCTGGCGCAGGGCTATCCCGCCGCCAGCTTCGACTGGGTCGTCGCCGCCCACGTGCTGCACGCGACGCGCCGCATCGCCGAGACGCTGGAGCACGTGCGGCGCCTGCTCGCCCCCGGCGGGGTCCTGCTCCTCCTCGAGGAGACACGCTTCCAGCGCAAGTACAATTTCTCGATGGGCTTCCTGCCGGGGTTCGACAACTTCGAGGACTACGGCCTGCGGCCGCTGCATCCGCTGCTCTCCTCCGCCCAATGGCGCGAGGCGCTGCTGGCGGCGGGCTTTGACGCCTTCGCCACCTTCACCGAGCCCGGCTCGGCCGCCGAGATCCTGGGGGTTGACGTGATGCTCGCCTGCGCTCCCGGAGGGGATGCGTAGTGTCCGGCGAGCGCGACCTCGCGGAGCGTCGAGCCCGGCTCACGCCGGCCCGGCAGGCTCTCTTGGAGAGGCGGCTGCGCAATACCGCGGCCGGCCCGGCGGCGGCGGATTGGAGCATCACCCAACGCCCGGAGCCGGGGCCCGCGCCGGCCTCGTTCGGCCAGCGCAGGCTTTTCCACCTCGCGATCAGCCGGCCCGGCAGCCTCGCGTACAACGTCTACTACGCCATCGGCCTGCGCGGCAACCTCGACGCGGCGGTTCTGGCCCGCAGCGTGCGGGCCGTGGCCGAGCGCCACGAGGCCCTGCACACCCGGTTCGAGGCGCGGGACGGCGAAGTCGTCGCCGTGGCCGCGCCGGAGCTGATTCCTTCCTTCCTGCCGCTGATCGATCTCAGCGGCCTGCCCGCGGCGGCGGCCCGGGAAACCGAAGGACTGCGGATCGTGGCCGAGCTGGCCACCCCGCGTTTCGATCTCCGGAACGGGCCGCTGCTGCGCACCGCGCTGCTGCGCGCCGCACCGCAGGAGCACTCCCTGCTCCTCGCCGTGCACCACGCCGTGGTCGACGGCTGGACCCTGGCCCTGTTCACCCGGGACCTGGCGCAAGCCTACGAGGCGTTCGGCGCCGGCCGTTGGCCGTCCTGGGAGGCCCGGCCTCTCCAGTCGGCCGACTTCGCGCACTGGCAGCACCGGCGGCTGCGCGAGGGAGCCCTGGCCGAGGATCTGGCCTGGTGGCGCCGGCATCTGACCGGCGCTCCTCCCGAAGGCATCTCCTGGCCTTCCCGGCCACAGGCTCCGGGAGGCCGCGCCACGCTCCGCCTCGGGCCGGAGGTCACCCGTAGCCTCAAGGCCCTCGCCCAGCGCGAGCGGGCGACCCTGTTCATCACGCTGCTGGCAGGGCTCGACGCCTTGCTGCACCACTGCACGGGACAGACGGATGTGGTTGTCGGTACGCCGATGGCGCTGCGCGGCCGGCCCGAGGCCGCGGGCGTCGTGGGATTCCTCCTCAACCTGCTGCCGCTGCGGACCGATCTTGCGGGCGATCCCACCTTCCTCGACCTGCTGCATCGCGTGCGCGACACCTTCCTGGACGCTCTCGCTCACCGCGAGCCGCCCATCGAGTGGCTGGCCGAGGAGCTTCTCCCCGCCCGCTCCGAGGCGTCGCTGCCGTGGATCCGCGTCCTGTTCAACATGCCCTCGAATGATGCCGGCCACGCCGATCCCTGGCAGGCCGGACCGCTCGAGGTCCAGCCCCTCCTCACCGGAGAGATGGGCTCGGAGTTCGATTGGACGTTCTATGCCCGCGAGCTGGCCGGCGGCATCCGGTTGGATCTCGGCGTCAACGCGAACCTGCTCGCGCCGGGGGAGCCCGCACGCTTGCTCGAAAGCTTCGCGGCTCTGCTCGGGGAGATCACCCTTCGCCCGCAGCGGCGCCTGTCGGAGCTGGCCGGGGCCTTCATGGCCCCCGCTGCACTGGAAGTCTGAGGAGCTGACATGGAGACGATCCTCGTCGTAGGCGGCGGTCTGGTGGGCTCGCTGCTGTCCGTCTATCTGGCCCGCCAGGGACACCGGGTCCACCTGTTCGATCGCTACCCCGACTTCCGCAACGCCAAGGCGCCGCTGGGCAAGTCGATCAACCTGACGATCTGCGAGCGGGGCTTCACCGCTCTCGACCGGGTGGGAGCCGGCGACCTGGTGCGGGCCATCTCGGTGCCGTGCTACGGCCGCGTCGTTCACGCCGTCGACGGCTCGGTGGAGTACCAGCCCTATGGCAACCGGCGGGAGGCCATCTACTCGGTGTCGCGGAACAACCTGAACCGCACCCTGCTCATGCTGGCGCTCGAGCAGCCCTCGCTGATCTGCCACTTCGAGCACAAATGCCTGGAGGTGTTCCTCGATCAGCCGGCGGTGACCTTCAAGGACCTGCGCTCCGGCGAGCTCTCGCATTGGCGGGGCGACCGCCTCTTCGGTGCGGACGGCGCTCACTCGGCCGTGCGGCAGGGCATGCAGCGAGCACAGCGCTTCAATCTCGTGCAGGAGCCCCTGGACCAGGGCTACAAGGAGCTCGATTTGCCCCCCGCCGCGGAGGGTTGGGTCCTGGAAGGCAACGCCATCCACATCTGGCCGCGCGGCCATTACATGCTGATCGGCTTTCCGAATCTGGACCGCAGCTTCACCCTGGCGCTCCACATGCCTTTCGAGGGCGAGCCTTCGTTCGCCTCGGTCCGCACCCAGGAGGACGTGCTGCGCCTCTTCGAGCGCTCCTTTCCGGACGTCCTGCCCTTGCTGCCGAATCTCGGCGGGGACTTTCTCAGCCGGCCCGAGGCCACGATGGTCACCATCCGCTGCTCTCCCTGGACCTACCGCGACAAGGTGCTGCTCGTCGGCGACGCGGCGCACGCCATCGTCCCTTCCTACGGTCAGGGCGCCAACGCCGGCTTCGAGGACTGCTCGGTTCTCGCCGATTGCCTGGCCGGCAGCGACGGCGACTGGAGCGCGGCCTTCGCCCGCTTCGAGGCGGCCCGCAAGCCCAACGCGGAGGCCATCGCCGACCTGGCGTTGGAGCACTTCCACGAGTTGCGGGATCTGGTGGGCGACGCCAGCTTCCAATTGCGCAAAAAGGTCGAGCGGCGGATCAACGAGCTGTTTCCCGACCGCTACATGCCCCTCTACTCGCTCGTCTCCTTCACCAACATGACTTACGTCGAGGCGTTGCGGCAGGACCGCGCGCAACGCGACCTCATCGACCGGGTGCTGGCGCTCCCCGGGATCCTGGAGCGTCTCGACAGCGAAGAGATCCAGGAGGCGATCGGCGGCTTGATGGACCAAGAGCCGAAGCGGTCCGCCGAGCTGGCTATCCGGCCGGCTCGGATGATCCGGGATCATGGAATGACCCCTGCGGAGTTTCCCTGAGGACGCGAAAAGGCCCGGCCGGTGGACGCCGGCCGGGCCTCGCAATTCGCGGCCGTACGGCGGCCTACGGCGAGACGAGCATGTCGGACCTTGCGCCTTGCTTGAGCGCGAGGATCTCGATGATGAGGTCGTTGCGCCGCGGGCGGCTGGCCTCGTCCCTGGCCTCGATCTCCTTGGCATAGGCCGCCTTGAGCTTGGCCACCGCCTCGGGGTGGAGGCTCCGATCCTGCAGCACGCGGATGGCGTCCTTGGTGTCGTGGGAAGCGATGTTGAGCAGCCTCTCCACCTTCGGGTCCGGGTTCTTCACGTCGAAGACGGCCTCATCCAGCTCCGCCGAGGAGCGGATGTTCTCGAGAGCGTTGAGCACGCGCAGCAACGCGGCCACCGCCTCGACCTGCGTGGACTCGAGGTGGATGCCGATGCCGCCCGAGTCGATGGCCGCCAGGGAGTTGCCGAACGCCACCTTGAAGGCATTGCTGTTGTAGAACTCGACCGCTCCCTCGATGGTGTCGATCGCGTTGTTGTGGAAGAACGGACCGGAGTCCGCCGCCTCGACCAACACCGGAGTGTTGAACCGGCCGTTGCCGAAGCCGTTCGGGGTGGCGGGAAGTTTCAGGAACCCGCCATCCTTCGGCCGCGCACCCGGCGCGATCAGGTCGGCCGGGTGATCGGGCAGCAGCTCGATGCCGACGTTGCGGTTGACGTTCTCACCCGTCACGTTGCTGTTGGAGCCGCCGTTGGCGTGGCAGGCGGCGCATTTGCCGGCTGCCACGGTGCCGTTGACCGTGTCACCCTGATTGAAGATCTGCTTGCCGCGGTTGACCACGGGAGACCGGAACACCATGCTGTTGAGGTCCAGGTCCGCCTGCCGGCCGAGGGCGAGTTGGAACGCCGCCATGGCATCGAGCTCCTGGTCCGTTGGCGCCCGGAAGTCAACGCCGGCTACGCGATTGAGCGTCCGGGGGAAGTGCTGGATGATGGCCCCCACGGCGAAGTCGCGCAGCGTGCCGCTGCCGACGGAGCCGTCGCCGCCCCAGCCGAGCCGCTCGACGGGAGGGGGCGAGCCGGCCTCCCGCAGCCGGGAGTTGCGCAGCGCCAGGGTGTGCGGTACGCCGCGCAGCACGAACTTGGTCTGCAGGTTTTCGAAACCGTCGACGTTCTCGAGCACCAGGCCCAGGGCCCGCATGAGCTGCGGGTTCTCGAAGTTCTGCGCCAGATTTGGATCGAACTCGGCGACGAACAGCGGATCGTTCGCCGGTAAGGTAGCGATGAACTCGGGATCGATGGTGAAGTTGTTCTCCGCCGGGTGGCAACTGCCGCAGGTGCGGCCATTGCCGTTGAACCTCTCGTTGAAGAAGAGAGCCTCGCCCTGCGCGACCAGCGGATCGAGCGAGTCGAACGGCGTCGCCATGGCGACCGCGGGGCCGAAGAGCGACGCCAGGGCTGGAGTGTGGCCGGCCCGGAGGACGGGCTCGCTCCGCCCCTTGGTATAGAGGCGCTGGAACAGATCAGGCGAGCCGAAGAGAACGCCCGCGTTCTCCGGCCGCTGGCCCGCCCGCGTCACCACCACCGTGTCGACGTGGAAGCGGGAGAAAAAGCCGTGCTCGAGCCGGGCGGCCAGCCGGACGGTCCCCTTGCCGGCGGCAACACGGCCCAGCCGGTGCATCCGATCGTCTGGCTCCGGCAGCGCGCTTCCACCGGGCCGGTTCTCCACCATCCAGACGTCCCATTCGCCGGGTTTCAGGCCATCGATCTCCACCTGGGCGGCGCTATCGACCAGATCGAGCCGGACCAGTCCGCTGGCATCGGTGAGCTCCCGCGACATGCCCTTCGACCAGCCCAGACCGAACAGCACGTTGCGGTCGCCGCCGGTCGCTTCGTGGCCGGCGGCCCAACTCAGGAAATCGGACCTCAGGCCGGCCACGTTCATCTTCGTGGCCAGAAGAGGCTTGCCCGTCGTTTCAGAACCCGGCTGGACGAGTGCAGCCGAGAACAGCCCCAGCACCAGCATGGTCCCCAGCAATCCAATCCATACCCCGATTTTCCTACCCATCGGAATGCTCCTTGAGAGTAAGGGCTGAGAGAGCCAACCTCGGAAATACCGAGCTCAAGATTCGAGAAGGCCCACTTCGGCCCAGTCTGACGGACAGCTTGCGCATTTAAGGTGCACAAACATCTCCGAAGCGGGACAACCTGGTCGCCAGAACCATCTCCGGGATCAGCGATCTGGAGCGCCTAGCCCCAGAACGGCAGTACGGTAAGATCCGACGCGACAGAGAGGCGGAATGCGGATCGGTGAGTTTCCTCGAGCAGTGCGCCGATTTCCCTCCGGGCGGAACTGATGCCTCGGTGATTGCGCTGGCCGAGCGTCTCCGGACTGAGACGTGGCGCAGTCCGGTAGCCGTCCATGCGAGATCAAGTCTTCATCAGCTATAGCCACCAAGACAAGAAGCTCATGGAAGAGCTTCTCACGCACCTGAAGCCCTACTTGCGTTCAGGCGCCGTTACAGCCTGGTCGGACCAGCAAATTCCTTCAGGATCGCAATGGTTCCAGCAGATTCAGATGGCATTGGCAAGGACAAGCGCTGCGGTGTTGCTCGTCAGCCCGGACTTCCTCGCATCGGACTTCATTCATGAACACGAGCTCGGGCCGCTGCTGAAGGAAGCCGAAGCGGGCGGTATCAAGATCCTGTGGGTTCCGATCCAGGCGTCCGCTTACGAGGAAACGCCTCTCAAGCACTACCAAGCTGTCTCAGCGCCGGACGTGCCGCTGGGCGTGTTAGGCAAGGCGGAGCGCAACGGGGCATGGGTCCAGGTGTGCAAGGAGATCAAAAAGGCCGTTAACCCTTGATGCCGGCGCGCGTCGCCGGTGAGCCCTTCGTAAACCGCGGGGATCGTGACGCCGGAGGTTTGTGGAAGATCGTAGCGACATCGCCGCTTCGGAGACGTCCCGCCGTTGGTGGCCTCCGAAGGGTTTGGTGTAGATCGACTGGGTCGTCTCTACGCACCGCTGGAGAAACGGCATAGGTTGGTGGTTTCGTGAAGGTTCCGCCATCGGGAACGCACTATCGCCTACGGAATCTCATCCATTCGGCCGCGCATCGGACGGTCCGTAGAGACGGCCCAGTCGGTGTGCGACAACGGTTCGAAGGCGTACAACGGCGGGCCGTCTCCGAGGCGGCAAGGTCGTTCCGATCTACGTGCTCCTCTGGCCGTCGCGATTCCCCGCCCTTCGAGGGACGTTCCCCGCGGGGAATGCCTCAGGCAGGCGGGGAACGGCTCCTTCCTTCTTCATCGTCTCCCGTTCCCTGCCTTTTCAGGTCGGTGAAAGGCTTGAACAACCCATTCCCCGTGGGGAATGCCTCGTCGAAGGCGGGGAACGCCTTGGGAGAGCCTTTCGCGACCCGTTCCCTCTCCTTCCGATGACGTTCCCCGCGGGGAATGGGCCTTGAAGCGCCTGTTCGGACCTGGAAGGACGGGGAACGCCTCATTCCCCGCTTTCACGACGAAGAAGATGGAGGGAACGGGGCGTTCCCTGTGGGGAATGTCCTCGAAAAAACGGCTCGCGGCGCGGTGAACCCTTCGAGGAGAGTCGTCCCGCCTTCCCCGTGACCGGCCGGGGCTGTCGTACACGCGCGGTGGCGGGGAATGGGCCGCTCGCGGGAGGAACGGCCACTCTGGTATCATCCAGCTCCTATTGGGCGCTCCGGCCGACTTGACGCCTGTCTTTCCGTTCGGCCTCTTCCCGAGAGAGAATTCATTCTGGGAGTTTTCGATGACTCGTCTGACTCGTAAGGAAATCAAGCAGGACGACTTCCGGGCCGCCGTGGGCCGCAGCGTCGAGTATGCCGAGAGCCACGTGCGGACCATCGTCTACGCCGTCGGCGGCGTCCTCGCGCTGGCGGCGCTGGGGGTCGCGATCTACTTCTATCTGGGCCATCGCCGGCAGGAGGCCAACGAGGCCCTGGCCGAGGCGACGAAGGT
>Ga0134122_10002618_pt1 | contig 13272 bp, 9 predicted proteins | sample KB302_FD_96461 | JGI IMG/M metagenome (GOLD analysis project Ga0134122, IMG submission 96461) | Terrestrial soil microbial communities without Nitrogen fertilizer from Kellogg Biological Station, Michigan, USA - KB3-0-2 | ecosystem: Environmental > Terrestrial > Soil > Unclassified ... | reverse complement strand
TTTTCGCGAATGCAGACAGGTTTGATATTTATCTTCCAATAGTACAAAAAATGATGGATTCATTTAAAATAGTTGATTTTTTGGATGATAATAAGACCAATTTAAAGACATATAAAAATCCGGTCATAGGAATAGAAATGAAATATCCTTCTGATTGGCTTAAAGTGGAACAAGATAAAACGAGCGTTTATTTCAAATCCCCCCATGAAGCTCATTGTTGGTATTGTTTACAAAGATTGTCAATAAAAGTAGTACCTTCAGAAAATAGATTGGAGCAGATAATTAGTTCTGACATAAATAGCCTTAGACAAGAAATTCCTGATTTGAATCTGATTGAATTAAATGCAACCACGATTGCGGGCAAACAAGCCTATAAAGTAGTTTATAAATACGATAATCCGATACCAACAAAAGTAATGGAATTGATTACTATAAATAGAGATACAACTTACGTTATAAGCTTTGAATCAGATACTGAAAGATACTATGATTATCTGCCCACCATTGAAAAAATATTTAATTCATTGGTTATGGGTCCTACACGATATAAGGACTCTAGTTTTCAAGAAATAAATAATCCAGGATTAGGGATCAAGGTAGGAAGTAATCCATTTGCCATAGCTTTTGATCCAAATACTAATATGCTCTATGTTAGTAATACACGATCTAACACTGTTTCTGTCATTGATACCACAAATAACAATTTAATTTCTGATATAACTGTAGGCAATTTTCCCTATGCGATAGCTGTTGATGAAAGTCAAAATACGGTGTATGTCGCAAATGAAAAATCCAATACGATTTCAGTTATTGACGGTTCTACCAATAGGCTTGTTGACACAATTAAAGTGGATGAAGGACCTGTAGATATTGCAGTTAATTCCTATGCTGACAGAATATACACGGCTAATTTTTGTTCTAACTCGATTTCGGTGATTGAAGCTTCAACAAACACTGTTTTGAAAAACATAACACTTGGAAAAAGGCCTGATAGTTGTAGTGCGTTTGGAATGGGCATAGCAGTTAACACTTTTTCAAACATGATATATGTGACAAACAAGGACTCTGATACTATTTATGTAATTGACGGCAATACATATAACATAATCGATAGCATACACGTGATGGGGCCGGTTTCAGTTGCGGTAAATCCAATTACTAATACTGTATATTCAGTTAGAGCCGATCCAAATGGCATAGTTGATGTGATAGATGGTTATTCGAATAATGTTGTCGATAATTTCCCAGTCTCGCTTAACCCAAATATCATAATGGTGAATCCATCTACCAATATGGTTTATGTGACCAATACAGGTTCGGGTAACTTATCAGTGATAAATGGATCAGATAACAAACCTGCCTTGAATATTACAGTGGGTACGGGCCCTGCAGGTGTTACTGTTGATCAGGATACTAATACGTTATACGTTGCCAATCAATTCTCAAATACGGTGTCCATAATAAATGGAAGCTCAAACAAATTAATAGTAGGGATTAAATTTAATGTAGATCCATCAGGTTCTGGTGAGATCATCTGTAATGGTCACAAGATTCAAAATAATGACTATAAAAAATACGACATAGACACATTTCTCAAATGCGAAGCGAAAGCTAACAATATTTTTCCACCAACCAAGTTTTCCTCTTGGAGCATTATTCCTCCAATGATGTTCGAGTCATGGTCGGGTGATCTAACTTCTGATACCATAAACGAACCTATTGCAACATTCAAAGCTTTCCAGCACGGACAACTGAGCGCTAATTTTAAAGAGATCATAGCAAAAGACTACATGAATACGATATTTGGTACAGTATTAGGTCTAGCCATCCCTGCATTGGCAGGTATATTATATAAAAAGAGGGATTGGCTATTTAGTAAATTTGAAAGACATAATAGTTGATTCCGTCGACTCTAGATGCATTTCAAACATAATCCTTCATAGAGATGCAGACAAATTGCTGATGAAACTATCAGCAATTGTCGCAAATAAAAAATTGAATTATACTCAAAAAACGGAAAATTTGGGCAGAACAAATAGTCTCTAAAAAAGGATTAAGCATTAGGATCAATGATAGAAAACAAAGATTCAAGGCTGGTCGAAGTGGCAAGAAATTAATGAGTATCCAACTTTAGATGGATAAATGGTACTATCACGCTAGCTGCACCTCTCAATTATACCAAATACTAATGTTAGTATAATTTTTTCGGCGCCGCAAAGAAAGAAGATATTGTGAAAATAGCAAGCGTTTAGATCCGAAAAGTAACTCCTGCGAGTTTTGAGACATAAAACCAAATAAATCCAAGTCAAAAAACAGTGAGCTCGCGCCTATTTAGAAGTTCGATTATATCAACTCTCCAGTATACAAGCTTGTATCAATATTTTCTGGAAAACATACATCAAAGCAATATACTAGATCATATAACAATGAATGACAGCCTACTGCTTTAAATGTCATAACTAATATTCTTATATTTTTCAATATTGCAAGAATTTCTTTTTATAGAACTTTGTTGACAAGGTGTATGTTACTGTTGATTGAATCCAGAACAAAAACTAGATAGGCGAACTTGGACAGGTAGGCGAATACTAATTGTAATTTCAATAGCAGTTTTGTACGGATTGTGGTTTAACATTCTTGATTCTGCGGGGATTTGCCTCAATCATGATAAAATACTATCAAATAGCTGCGATAATAAATGTATAATACTTCCTGTGGGAAAAATGTTTGGAGGGGATCAAATATACCAGCCTTGGAACGTTGTTGGACATCTTATTCCTGGTCTGTTTTTAGTTTGGTGGACTCCCAAGAAAGTAGAACTATTCGTTGCTGGAGCTTTGCTATCTTCGATAGTAATGGATTCGCCCCTTTGGGGTATGGTCAGGGTCTATGAACACGCTTTACCATTATGGTATATCAATTCTAATGTAGTTATGAATAGCTTTTCTAATACTTGTGATATACACGAATGGATTCAATTCTATTATAATCCAGTAGGAACTTATGGAGTCTGGGATATCCACGGAAGTATTCCAAGCGCTTGGATGATATTTTGGAGCTTAATTGGTAGATCACTTGGTGCTGGATTACTGATATGGTGGCAGGCAAAACAGGAAAAAGAGGGTAAGGAATTTTCATTACCAAAGTTAATTCTAAAAATAGTAAAAAGATGTTCAACAACTTTAGGAAAGTCATGACTTCGTGATTCTATTATTCTCAAAGTTTCCAAGAAGTGTTCATCTCCTTGCCGCATTTAATTCGTAAACAGAACTCCTCAAAGCGACACTGCAACTCGAATAAATTTTTTTATAAGTATGAAAAAGTAGTAAAATCATTTATAGTACACCTACCGCTTTCATTCATGACGAAATATGTAATCAATGGAAAAATTAAAGACGATAAGGGCGTTCCTATCGGAAATCTGCATTTACAGGCGATGGACAGCGACCAACAGTTGTTTGAAGATCATAATGATGATCTCTTAGGATCATCAACATCTAATTCAGATGGCACATTTGAAATTCCCATTGATGACTCCACCTTTAAGGACGGTTGGTTGGATAAAAACCCAGAAATTTACTTAATAGTCAGAAATGAACATGGTCAAGTTGTTCAAAGAACAGAAACCATTGAGTTTGAATCGAAGGAATCCGTGAATGGAACTATAACTATTCCAGCTGATATTACTATAAACCAGAAACGACAGGAAAACAATTTACCTATTACAAACCCTTATTGGAGTAACCAAAGAATTCTATCGGCCTTCTCATCTATAGGCGATACCATCACCCTGAACAATAGCGAATTTCAAAGAAACTTTAGTTTGTTAATTAGTTCTATTAACGCATGGTTAATTTACACTAATGAGGTCATTTGGAAGAAGATTGCATATGACGGACCTCAGGTTCCTCGTTATCCTTGGAAAGTACCGAACCATAGTCATAAACTTGCGTGGGAGTAAAAAAATTGACAAACTGCATTTATGGAACTGAAATATTTGAAAGACGTAAAGAACTTTATAGAGTAATAAACTCAGATGTAGTTTGCAATGTTGACGTATGCATAATTGGTTCGGGTGCATCTGGCGCGATATTGGGAACTAAACTTGCGAACTCGGGAAAATCAGTGGTCATACTAGAAAGGGGCCCATATTATGATGGCGAATCTATGAATCAGAGAGAAGCTGACATGATACCTATTCTATGGAAAAACGCTGGTGCAAACTTTACTTCCAATTTACGAATTGCCATTGCTCAGGGCTCTTGTCTAGGCGGCTCAACGGTGATAAATGATGCGGTTTGTTTTAGAATCCCCGACATTGTTGTTGACCAGTGGCAGAAAATGGGTGTCTCGATTTCAAAGTCTGAATGGGATAATGCTAATGACGAGGTTTCCAAGAGAATTAATGTAAAACAAGTAACAGAAGATGAGTTGAACACTAATGCAAAAAAATTGAGAGAAGCCTGCCAGAAATATCTCATCGAAGGAAACCACATAGCTCATTCTAATAATCATAGAAACTGTGGACCATCGCTATCGGATACCTCTCTTAAATCATGCGTTAAGTGTGGTTTTTGTCATCTGGGATGCCATTATGATACCAAACAAAGTATGCTAGTAACGTATATTCATGACGCATTAAATGATGAAAAGAACAGCTATAATGCGTACTGTAATTGTCGAGCTGACTCATTATCATATGATAATGGAATCGCCACAGGCGTTAACGGAACATTCATTGATTCAAACGGTTCGGAATCATACAGAATTCGTGTCAATGCAAAAGTCGTTATAGTATCGGCAGGCGCTATAGCATCTTCGAATCTATTGCAAAAGTCTCAAATTGGTGGACAAAAAACTGGAAAGGGACTTGCGCTACACCCTGCACCTTTTGTTATGGGAGTATTTGATGAGGAGATTTATGGTAACAGAGGAATCCCAATGTCTTATACGTGCCACGAATTTGGCGTAACAAATGGAATACAAAAAGGTGGATTTTTAATAGAAAGCATATTTCTACCAACTTTTCAGATGGCACTAGCCATACCAACTCTCGGGTTTGATCACAAGAGAATGATGGAAAACTATAACAAATATACGATGGCTGGAATATTGTCACGAGACGAATCTGTAGGAAAAGTGTTGATCTCGTATAACGGTAACCCTAAGGTGATTTACAATCTGTCAGATCAGACTATAGAAGATATGGCCAGGGGTATGGGAATCTTGGCTAGGATGTGGTTTAGTATTGGTGCAAAATCTGTAATCACATCTCACAGAGATGTCCCGGAGATAGTAACTAAAGCTGACGTGACCAAATTAAAAGATGCAGTGAGAGAAAATCCTAATAACCTTATGCTCGGTTCAGCCCATCCACAAGGAGGTAATAGGATGGGTAACAATGAGCAAGAGTGCGTGGTAAATTCGGATTGTAAGGTGTTTGGGTTTGATAACCTTTATGTTTGTGATGCAAGCGTATTTCCTACAGCGCTGGGAGTTAATCCCCAATTGACTGTGATGGCGCTTGCAACAATAACCGCAGACAAGATTATCAAAAACTGGAAAGATAGGCAATTAGAGGAGATTTATGGTAACACATGCCAGATAACACAGCCAAGGTATTGCAAAGCACAACAAATATCGGAATACTTTGCCGTAGTACAACATAACGAGAGTCTTTTTCGCTCTCTTTCCAATTCTGACGAAGATAAAATAGTTGTTGGCAAGAATTGGAAGTTTGATACAAAAACGCTTAAAATTTATAACAATTTGTACTGGAAAGGATTCTACGGCAGGGATAGTGATCTAATGACTATCGCCCTGCAGTACTTTGGAGGTTTTTACAAAAGATTTGGGCGCCTTAATAATGACAAGATGGAAGGAACTACGCATCCTTTTGAAACTCCTATTGTAAATGCTAAGAATATTGCCTCTGAAAAAAGTGTACCGGGATACGGCAAAGTAATCCACCTAGAGTACACTGAATTTCCATATTCTACCGCATACGACTTGTTAAAGATGGTAGATGAAAATACTATCATAGGAAAAGCATTTTTGGGTCCTTTTCCAAAGGGAAGAGAACTCTTTAGTTTTAGCATGTCTAGAATGTATGATGTAAATTTCCTCACAGAATCGGATTTGATGACATTGTTTCACAGTGATGAATTTAGCCATAAACCAACTGAAAAGGATCTTGTGGGGACTTGGGAAGGCATGCTGGTTTCCGATTCATCGCTATCACCGCGATCACAGCAATTTTATTTTAATTATGAAGACGGCGAAGTCGATATGAGATATTCGTTTGCTAATTTGTTGACCGGAAGATCGGATGTTACTACCGAAGGAAGCGTACTGCGTCTGGATGATCCCACTCCTTTTCATGATGAAATTAGAATGGTGACTCCAAATTTCGCCGTAGGCGTATGGATGAGCGAATGGTCTTCTAAAGATATTTTGCAACCAATCATAGACGACATACGCAGATACTTCCCAATTGGATTTTCAAACAATGATATTTTAAAAAATAAACTTTCATTTTTAGAGCGACTTCGTTTCCGAGGAATTCCATTACCCAAAGAAGCAGGTTTAAGTTTCCTGCATGTGGAGGAGAATCAGAATCATGGAACAAGAGCAGGTTTAGTGTATGCTCTAAAAAAGGTATCATGAGTACCTTTGTAACGTCTAAATGCTTACGTTTTAAGTAGCAATATTTTTCGACCCCTAAAGTTCCGTGGTTTAAATTAAGCGTCAACCTTGGAATTAAAAAATAATCGAGTCTAAGGTCTGCTATGGCAAATGTCAATATTTGACAGAAGATTTTGTCTGACGCGATGTTTTCCAATTATTTCTCTCATATATCCAAATTGCATCCATTTGAGAGATATAGCAAAAGCATTACAAATTTTACCGATCTGGATCCTACGTCGATAATGCTTTATCCAATTCCCGCCCAGTTTACATTAAATCATCAGGCTATCGGCTGTGGAAACAACGACCTTTCTGAAGTAGATAAAAGTTTCATAAAGCAACAATATCCATAGTACCCCGTTGTTCCTTTGTAAGGATTGCATTTTTGTCCAACGCATCGAGAATAAAGAAGATTTTTTTATATGGATCTTGATCGTATTTGATTTGAAAGTTGACAATTTGTAATATAAAAGCCTAAATACATTCTGTTGTTTACAATTGTAATGTGCCAATTTAGTTATAATGCTTCAATAATGACCGGGAGATCTGCACCAATTGAATCTTAAAATATTAAACCAGCTTAAACCAAATGTATTACCATACCTTCCTTACGGGGTGACAACCCTTGGAATAAAGATTGACGGGGACATTGATGAACCATTAGGCTACATATATCCTGTCAAGACAGCAGATAGTGATAAGACTGAAAGAGAAAAGAAACTATTTGTTGGATTTGCTGACGAAAGTGAAGACTTTTTGGTACTTTGGGGTGCTGGAAGTGAGTCAGGACTTGAGCTTACAAGTAAGAATGTTAGTGGGAGCTTGTACATGCAAATCTTGCATAAAGGAAAATCTGCCAATATACAAAATGTTACTTTATGCTATAGTCAGACGAAAGAGCCAATCTGTAGCCTAATTTTAGTCCCTGCAGAAGACGGCGCAAATGTGTCAAAGATGGATGTCAGTCCGGATGACAGTAATGGTCTCAGGACTGTAACCTTTAAAGGAAGCAAAGTTCCGTTGTACTATCCACGGTGGTTTCCTCCTAGGCCATCAAAAAATGAAAAGATTCAATATTATGAAACCAATGCGCCAGACATAAAAATAAAATTCAAGGCAAAAGATAGCAATTTCATTCCAGAAATTGACTCAGATATTGATATATTTCTAAATGATGAACCTATTGCTCAGATAGTCGGTGACTGGTGTTATTCATCATTACATGCAGAAATTTTTACTATATTTGGAAACTCCGATTACTTTGTTCTGAGAGTTTGGTTCTATTGGGTAAACGCTACATTCGCTAATACATTCAGCGGCGATAAAATTATTGTTACTAGGAATGAAGCAATCAGATTAAGTGACAATTTATCGCCAGATGGTAAGAATACAAAAGGTTTTTCAAAAGACGTCGAATGTCCTGATTATGAGAGATTTGACTTTTTAATAGATATGAAGAAGAAAAAAATAATCTGGGTAGGAACAGATTTTCATTATCAAGAATGGTGGTTTAAGATAGACGAGACCGAACCTGTTGTGAGGGCAAAGATTGCATCAGGCTTTTGGACAATCGAGCATAGCCTCAAAAGCCTTTTACATAGATTTCAGGCAAAAGAAAATTTCGATCCCATGACACTTTTGCGAGTCATGCTTAAAGATGCAGAAATACCATCACCAAATATTCCGATAATGAAGGAATTTATCTTAATAAATGAGAATGGACCTCGCCCCAAAGAGCGAGGATTTTTAGGGAAACACATACCTTATCCTGAGAACGGTAGGGCCGTGGCAGAACTTGTGTCTAGCATCGTTACTTCCTAAATGTTAGAATAAGTAATGTCGATGCTATATACTAACAACTGTTAATGATGATCTTCAACGAGCCCATCATAATTATCATACTCTACAATGCAATCTTGAACTGCTGTACGAATTGTCGGAGACCAAGTCCCCTGTTAGGACGAATTTTTCTATTGGGGACATTGTCCACTTACTCCTCAAATATAGAGGTAAAGTCATTATGATTTCTCAAGAAGTCAATCAAAGATATAATAAACGTGAATTCTTTGGGCTAATAATCATTGACGCATGAATAAAATAAGAAAAGATGATCATAGACTCAGTGATCAACAGATGAGTTAGAATTAAATAAATTTAGTCAAAATAAACTGATCAATGTATGAATTGATCGGTTCGATAGAAGATATCGACGTATCTGAAATTTCACATTCAGGGCATGCCGTTCGTTCTGTAGTAGAAAGTGTGGAAGAACTATCTCGCTCTATTCAACGACTTGGTCTTTTACAACCTATCATAGTAAGAGCAAACAAGGCAGGTTTTGAGATTATCGCAGGAAATAGAAGATTTAAAGCTTGCAAGATGTTGGGATTGAGGAAAGTCTCATGTCACATTGTAGAGCTAGACGATAGATCGGCTTTTGAAGTCTCGCTAATAGAAAATGTCCAGAGAAATTCCCTAAGTCCAATTGAAGAAGGCCTGGCTTTCAAAAGTTATGTACACGAATTTGGTTGGGGCGGTATTTCTGAATTGGCTCAGAAAATTTCTAAAAGTCCTAGCTACATATCTAGGCGAATAAAACTTGTGAATATGCCCCAAAACATACTAGATTTAATTTCTCAGTCTTCGATTAATATCACAGCCATTGAAGAATTGTTCCCAGTCGAGGATAATCATACGAAATCAGTGTTGACCGAATTGATACGTGATGAAAATTTATCCTCAAGAGCTGTTCGTCATTTGGTAAAGGCTATTGATACTAAAGACATGAACATGGATACAATTTATGATCAATTTAACAGTACTAATGAGTACACACGATTATGGAAATCATTTGATAAGGCGATAATAGCGCTAAAAATTGCAATTAAAAAATTGGCCACAATTATTGAAAAAATTGAGGATAATTGGTTGTTTTATGACATGATGATGCAACACAAACATTTATTGCATAACCAAGTAGATTTGCTAATAAAACAAAAGGTTAAATACAAGAAACATTTTTTGCGTCTGCAATCCCGAGGGTAGTACTGAATAAATTGGAAAATTTTTCGGCGCCGAAATACTTGAGCAAAGATACAAAAGATTTCAATCTTGTTTAGAAGATCATCGATTTGAGCCTATTTTCATTTTGAATTTTATTATTGCAATTACTATTCTAGGCAGAAAAAGCGAAACTGCCAGAAATATGGGGTTTAAAACATAAAATAGAGAACTGTGTAACATATTTACAGGATCATTTAAGGATAACCCACTTATTGTAAAAATCCCTATGTTGTATACTATCCAAGCCATCAGAATGCAAATTCTTACAATTGTAATAACTACCATTAGACTGTGAAAAATCAGAGACAGATTATTTTGAATAAAATAATTGAATAATGTGACATTTAAATTATGTAAATTCATTAAAATACCTAAATTTTTATTGTTAATAAATTCACCAGAAATTATATTGATTCTATCAAAGTTTCTAACAATAGTCCTAGAAATACCAACGTTTTTGAATCCATTTACAGTATATATGTTCAAGGATTTATTTAAAAATAGATATAAAACTTTTCTACTGATATCACTTTGCTTAATGATAGATTTCATTAATGATAATGCACTTTTACTATCCTTTAGTAGCGCTTTGTATTTTGGTATCTTGGGTATATATGCTATCTTTAGATCTTGTTTAAAGGGCCCTAAACTTTCAATATATATACTGAACTTGTCTAATAATTTTAGTATGTGAAGATTTGACATATCCGAAATGTCTAGTTTCATATTTTTTTTATAGAAGTTGAATGTGAAAACTAAATCATTATTTCTATTTAATGTAGTATCGATCACAAATCTAAAACTATCTGCATCGCTAAACCGATATTTAGATAAAATATTACTTTTTCCAAACGACTCCAAAATTTGAGTGAATTCAGAAATTAAAAAAAAATCGAATACATTCATAAAATTTTTATTTTGGAGGTGCTCTAAATTGCTGCAGCGAGGAAATTGCCTGAACTACTCCGTCTGTAAAGATTTTGAGATTATTTGAAACATTCTTCATAGCGGTATCCACAGTCTCTTTATGTATTTTTAGCATTTGCTCATCTATTTGAGATCCAACGGTAGACGCCTTTTCTGGTAATATTGATAGGATATCACCGTCAAGTTGGATGGTAGTCCTAGCTCGTATTGTTAATTCCTCCTCTGCAGAAGGTAATTGATCTATAATATTTCCCTCTTTCGAAGAATCGAGTTTTATTTTCAAATTGCCAGTAGCGCTTACGACTTCCATTGTTTGAACATCTTCTATCCAATTCTTAAACAAAATATTTAGTTCATCAATTCGCTTTCTGAAATCAATTTCAAGCTCATCCCAACCTTTTGATTGTTCTGCACCCATGGCAAAAAATAACAGAAATCAGATTATTAAGATTTTCCTGCGATGTATTAACATATAGGTTGTTGAGCTTATGGTAGTTCTATTATCTTTGTCAAAAACAGTACTTTCAATTGTTTGACTCGTCCTCATTGCATGAAATTTTGGTACTGAATCGGTTTGCTTCTTGTTATACCTGGCACAGCCAAAATATATCAATAAAAGGACGGGGGTAAAATCACGTTTACTTGTATGCCGAATCTTTGGTAAAAGTATCATCTATTTTCATGTCATGGTAATTACAGTAAACTCCATTAGTGTTTTTTTAATCCATTAATGAATGTCATGTTATCTATCATTACATATCTTTATCGTGTATTGGTATTGCCCTTTTGTGGAGCCAAATCGGAATATTGTGATTATGAGGATAATCTGGCGAACTTGAAATATTCATAATAAGCTTATTTGGAATATCATGTGGAGGATTTAATTTTCCACTGTGGATTTGTGAGATCAATCTCCTAACACCATTATTGAACTTTGGTTCGATATATTTGAGGAAATCATTATATCCTGGTCCCTGTTTTAGTAGCATCTCTTGAAGATATGTTTTTTCAATGTGACATACCTCCGCTCTATCTAATAGGTAGGAGTTGGCTAAGGATTCTTCTAGACAATCACGAGAATTAAAAACTGCTTCATAAATAGAAGATTGGTAGTTAGTATAGATGGATGGGTCTTGTAGAATTATTTCAATAGTACTCGCCGCACATTCTGTCAAATAATGGAATAGTGAATGTATGAATAGATAAAAAAATGCCGCTTTGACAGAGGTAATAGGGTTTGAAACCAAATTTGGACAGTCCTGATTAAAAAGCGCTGCAATCTCCAACCAACTACTATACCTTATATGTACCCCCCACTTTATTCTAGGCATATAATGGTAAGGCTGATACCAAGAACAGAAGCTACTTTCAAAGCTATGTTTTTCAGTTTTCAATCTAGTCCTTTTTAGACGATCTGCGATATTCGGTATCAAATCTATTCTTTCTACATTGTTCCAAACTATATCCATATCACTAAATATTTCAAGGCAATCTCCGTAATACCACTCGGGGGTAATTATTTTTACAACAGGATTGGTTTGTTCGGAATCCCCGATACTATTCCCTCTATTTAGCTGTAAACGGCTAATCTCATTAAATATATCGGGTATAACCATTTTAAAGTCTAACTTCTAATGCAAATAAAAAGGCATATTCATTTCTAAAGTTCATCATGGTATTTCTAATACTGTGAATTAAAAAAACGTTTGGTCCTTAGAGAATTTCTCCAAAGGAACGGGATATTCCTACGGGTATTGTTGTTTTATGAAACTTTTATCTAGGTCAGAAAGGTCGTTGTTTCCACCGCCAATTGCTTGATGATTTAATGTAAATTGTGCAGGGATAGGATAAAGCATTATCGATGTTGGATCCAGATCCGTGAAGTTTGAAATGCTTTTGCTATATCTTTCAAATAGATTATGATCAATTTGCTCCTTCGTCCAATTATTTGGAGGGCCCATAAAATATCTATAAACTGCTTCCTTGTCCCAGGGAATATTTCCCGCAGGATTCTGATGCTCATGAATACAACCAATTGCATGACCAAATTCATGTTTAACAACTCTTGAATACTCTTCATCAGGAGTATCGGTCTCCAGCCAGCCGTAATTCATTGTGGGTTCATTTTGTGGAATATCCAAAGCATCCTTACCAATATAGGACCAAGATCCATCACTCACAAAGGTTATCCGGATATCTGCGTCCCCTTCAGCAATAAAATCAAATTTTAAATTTGCAAAATTCTCCCAATCTTTAGCTTTTTCCTTCACCCTTCTTTGGATTTCTGCATCGCCGCCCATAAATTTTACGCGCAACGTTTGCCCTGGTTCCCAAAGCTTCGCTCGAATCAGAGCCATTTTGCTTGTTGGTTTTTCATAGGGATCTCCTTTGTTTTCTACATTTTTGTCAACACAAGTTTTTATTATATCGGTCATATAGCAGACACCATTTTTTAATTATTAAAGATTTCTGTCTATAATCAGAAATGCATGTTAGTCAAGAATAGTATCGTCAGAGGAATCTTTTTAAATTTGTTAATTTTAGTTCACGACAATGAATGATTATGATAATTTGTATTGAGCTTAATCTATTTAC
>Ga0134122_10002616_pt1 | contig 13273 bp, 13 predicted proteins | sample KB302_FD_96461 | JGI IMG/M metagenome (GOLD analysis project Ga0134122, IMG submission 96461) | Terrestrial soil microbial communities without Nitrogen fertilizer from Kellogg Biological Station, Michigan, USA - KB3-0-2 | ecosystem: Environmental > Terrestrial > Soil > Unclassified ... | reverse complement strand
TCGGCCCACGCGGGATTCGACTACGTGCTGGCGGTTGTCGCGGGAGCCTCCGGTATGGCGATCGGGATCGCCACCGGCGAGTGGGCCCAAGGAGTCTTTTTGGTCGGCATTGGCGTCGCATTGGTGGCGCTGACCGCATCGACGCGGTTCAGCGTCCCCGCAGGCGCCTAAGGAGCCGGCCTCCCCCCAAAAACAGAACACATCACACATACATATCTCTCCTCCCTGTACCCCAGGACACCCCGCTTCGGCGGGGTGTTCTGCTTGTGGGATCGGGGATACTCCGGGGAGATGACGCAGGTGGACTGTTGAGCGTCGGAGTCGCAATCGCGGTCGGCGCCGCGATCGGGTTGGCGCTCGGCATCCTGGTCAGCGTGGCCACAGACGTGCCCCTTGCGCCCGAGGTCGGACTCGTGCTCGGTGCACTGGCCGGTTGGCTGTGGAGCCGGGGCAGCGTGTAGCTCTCTAACGGCCATCGCGAGATACTTCGCAGGCGGTGTAGCTTCGGGCCTTCTTTTGCGTCGCCCCCGTTCTTTCAGCCCTTCGAGCTCCGCGACGGTCTGCTGATTCGGGCTCGAATGTTCCAAACCGAGAGCGAAGCTCTCGAAGCTGCCGGAGTTCAGGGCTAGGCGATGTCGCCTCCTCCACGCCAGATCAGCCCCGGATAGAGTCCTCGCCAGTCAACGACGGGAGGAGGTCCCAGTGCACGCAGTCGTCGTCAGCGTCACGATCAGCGACCAAGAGGCCGCCACGAGCCATCTGCGCGAGAACGTAGTACCCGGCGTCTCACAGTCCCCAGGATTCGTGGCTGGGTACTGGACACGAAAGGACGACTCGGGATTGGCGATGGTTGTCTTCGAGTCGGAGGACGCTGCCAACGCCATGAGCGAGAGGGTCCCATCGATGGTTCCTGACGTGGTCACCCTTGAGAGCGTCGATGTGCGCGAGGTCGTAGCCAACGCCTGATGCCAGTGGCAGAGCCGCCGTTTTCCGGGTCGGAAGGGGCGTGATGAAGCGCCTGTCGGTGGTGGCCGTCGTCGCCTTCGCCCTCCTGTCGGCGCCGGTAGACGCCCAGGCCGCAACGGCAGAGCCGCTCTCCCCTTCCGACCTGGCGGTGCCCGCGGCCTTCACGGCGACGCCGGACGGCAGCCGCCTTCTCTACGGCGAGCGCTTCACGGGGCGCATCATGCGGCTCGATCCGGCGACGGGGACGAGCACGCCGTTCTTCACCGTCCCCGACGTGGCGATGGCCGGCGAGCAGGGGCTGCTCGGCCTGGCGCTGGATCCGAGCTACCCCGCCGACGCGCGGGTGTGGGCGTTCGTGACCCGCACGGTCTCGGGGACGCCGAGGAACCAGCTCGTGCGGATCAGCGCCGACGGCAGCGGCTTCTCAGTGCTGCGCAACCTCCCCACCGCCATGTTCCACAACGGGGGCCGGATCATCTTTGGTCCCGACCACAAGCTGTACGTCGTCATCGGGGAGCGTCACAGTGCGGCCCTGGCCCAGGACCTTTCCAGCCTCGCGGGGAAGGTGCTGCGGCTGAACCCCGACGGCACGGTGCCCTCCAACAACCCCAGCGCGGGAAGCCCGATCATCGGCTACGGGATCCGCAACTCGTTCGGCTCCGCATTCGACCCGAAGGAAGGGCGACTGTGGCTGACGGACAACGGCGATGACTGCAACGACGAAATCAACCTGATCGCCCGCCAGACGCTGAGGAACTACGGCTGGGGGCCGTCGGCAACCTGCACGAGCCCTCCTGCGGCGCCCCGCAACACGAACCAGGACGGGCAGAGCTCGGTGCTGCCGAAGCTCTTCCTCCCTGTGTCACAGGGGATCACCGGGGCCGCCTTCTGCCACCTCTGCGGGCTGCCCCCGAGCGGCGGCCAGCTCTTCTTCGCCGAGTTCAACACCGGAATCATCCGCCGCGCCAGGCTGACCTCCGACCGCCTCGGGATCGCCTCACAGGCGCCCTTCTACGACCATCCCCAGTTTGTCCTCTCGCTCGAGACGCCGCTCAACGGTGGCCCGATCTACTTCAGCACCACGACGAACATCTTCCGGCTCGACCCCTGAACCGACGCCGGCGTATCGTGAGGGGAGAGCGACAAGCGCCCGGCGTTTGCCGGGCGACTCGCCTGAGGCTCGGCGTGGGATGCGAGCCTTCGTGGATTGGACAGTCCCTCGAGGGACCTCGAAAGAAGCTAGCGTCGCCGGTGGACAGCCGCCCGGAGCGATCCCCCAAACAGCGGACTAATCGCACGCACGTGAGGTAGTCCCGACGCGCCGGCTGCGTCATCACCGGTTTGACTGCGTCATCACCGGTTTGAGTTAGGCTCGGAATCGTGCCCTCCCCATCCACAGACGGCCTGCGTCGCGCCATCGAGCGGGCGCTCCCCGATCGCCCCTTCACGATCGAGCTCTGGGACGGCTCCGGCGTCCCCTCCACGCGGGACGGCCCGACCCTGACCGTCCGCTCGCCGCGGGCGATCGGCCACCTTCTGCGCGCCCCTGGCGAGCTCGGTCTGGGCCGCGCCTACGTCTGCGGGGAGATCGATGTCGACGACCTGGACGGCGTGATCTCCCTGCTCGGGCGCTGGGAGGCGCCGCCGCTCGGCCTCCTGCAGCGAGTGCGCTTCGGTGCTGCGGCTTTGCGAGCCGCGGGGCTCCGTCGCCGGCCTCAGCCCCCCGCCGCCGAACTGCGCCCCCGCAGACGCCGGCATACGAAGCGCCGCGACGCCGAGGCTGTGCGCCACCACTACGACGTTTCAAATGATTTCTTCGCCCTTTTCCTGGACCAGACGATGACGTACAGCTGCGCCCTGTTCGAGCGCGGAACGGAGACCCTCGAGGACGCCCAGCGCGCGAAGCTCGAGTTGATCTGCCGCAAGCTCGATCTGAAGCCCGGCCAGCGGATGCTCGACATCGGTTGCGGCTGGGGAAGCCTGGCGATCCACGCCGCGCGCGAACACGGCGCCCTTGTCCGGGGGATCACGCTGTCGGAGCCCCAGGCCGAGCTGGCGAGGGAGTTCGCGCGCGAAGCGGGCGTGGACGACAAGGTCGAGTTCAGCGTGATGGACTATCGCGATCTTGGCGTGGACCGCTTCGACGCCGTGGCCAGCATCGGCATGGTGGAGCACGTGGGCGAAGCCCAGATCGACGCGTATGCTCGCCAGATCGCCCGCGTCCTGGATCCGGGTGGTCGTGTCCTCAACCACGGGATCGCCGTGGTGCCACCCCAGGAGCGAGGCGCCCACATCGGCGGCGAGTTCTCAAACCGCTACGTGTTCCCCGACGGGGAGCTGCTGAACCTGTCGCGGATGACGCTCGCCTTTGAACGGGCTGGTTTCGAGGCGCTCAACATCGAGAACCTGCACACCGACTACGCCGAGACACTGCGCCACTGGACGACCCGGTTCGAGGAGCGCCTCGACGAGGCCGAGCGCCTGGCGGGCACGGAGCGCGTGCGCGTCTGGCGGCTGTACCTGCGCGCGGCCCGCAACTCGTTCGAGACGGGCACAAACGCCGTCTACCAGCTGCTGTGCAGCCGGCCGCTGACGGAGGGCGCCAGCTCGACCCCCACCGGCGCCCGTCACGAGCCGGCGCGCCGCCGAGTTCCCCCGGAGCGCGTCCCGGCCTGAGCAAGCCGGTCCACATCGGCTGCTCGGGCTGGAACTACCGCGAGTGGCGCGGGGTCATCTACCCTGACGACGTCCCGGCGCGAGCCTGGCTGGGGCGCTACTCGGAGCTCTTCAAGACGGTCGAGGTCAACGCCACCTTCTACCGGCTGCCGACCGAGAAGACCGTCCAAACGTGGGCCGAGGAGACACCCGAGGATTTCCGTTTCGCAGTCAAGGCGAGCCGCTACATGACGCATGTGTACCGGCTCAGGGAGCCGACGAGAGGCGGCACCCGGCTGTTCTTCGAAAGGCTCGAACCGCTGCGGGCGGCCGGGAAGCTCGGGCCGATCCTCTGGCAGCTTCCGCAGAACTTCAAGCGCGACGACGAACGGCTCGCCGGAGTCCTCGGGCGAGCGCCCGCCGGACGCCACGCGTTCGAGTTTCGTCACGAGAGCTGGTTCACGCGGGACGTTTACGACATCCTCGCCGCACACTGTGCGGCACTGGTGATCTCCGACAGTCCGATGTGGCCCTTCCAGACTCACGATCTGACGACTGACTGGACCTACGTCCGCTTCCACTACGGCCGCCGGGGACGGCGCGGCAACTACTCGGAGCGCGAGCTCGAGGAGTGGAAGCGGCGGCTCGCCGCCTGGCGCTCGAGGGTCGAGATCTTCGCCTACTTCAACAACGACCGGGAGGGCATTGCGCCGCGTAACGCCCGCTGGCTCGCCGAGCGTCTGAGCTAGCCGGACACCGGGTGCGGAGCGCGAAGCGCGGTCAGCACCCGCTCCGCGACAGCCTCGCCGGTGAAGCCGACCTCCTCACGCAGGAGCGCCGGCTTGCCGTGTGTGACGTAGCGGTCCGGCAGGCCGACACGCATCACCCGCGCTCGGGACTGAGGCGAGGCGAACGCATCCTCCAGGTGCTCGAGCACCGCGGCCCCGAAGCCGCCGGGGAGGACGTTCTCCTCGATCGTCACCACCAACTCGTGCTCGCGGGCGAGGCGCTGGACCAGCTCCGCGTCAAGCGGCTTTGCAAACCGGCCGTCGGCGACCGTGACTCGGTGGCCATGCTCGCCGAGGATGCCTGCCGCGCGCAGGGCCACCTGCACGCCGTAGCCGTAACCAAGCAGCGCCACCCGCTCGCCCTCGGCCAGCAGCTCGCCGGCGCCGATCGGGATCTCCTGCCCCCGCTCCGGCAGCGGAACGCCTTCGGCGGCGCCCCGGGGGTAGCGGAAGGCGATCGGGCCGCCGTCGTGAGCGAGTGCGGTGCGAAGCATGTGGACGAGCATCGCCTCGTCGCGCGGCGCCATCAGGACCACATTGGGCAGCGGGCGGAAGTAGGAGACGTCGAACGCGCCGTGGTGGGTGGGGCCGTCGTCGCCCACCAGGCCGGCCCGGTCCATGGCGAAGACGACGTTGAGCTCCTGGAGGCAGACATCGTGAACGAGCTGGTCAAAGCCGCGCTGTAGGAAGGTCGAGTAGATCGCGCACACCGGCTTCGCCCCCTGGAGCGAGAGGCCGGCGGCGAACAGCACCGCGTCCTGCTCCGCAATCCCGACGTCGTAGTACTGCTCGGGCAGCTCCTTGCACAGCTTGTCGAGCCCGGTCCCCCCCGCCATCGCAGCCGTGATCCCGATCACCCGGCGGTCGCGTTTTGCCTCGGCCACCAGGGCATCCGCGAAAACCGCCGTGTACTGCGGTGGCGACGCAGGCGCGGGCCTCTCGAGCTTCTCGATCGCCTCCGGCGAATCGGTCTCCTTGATGGGCTTCAAGTCGGCCGGCGCCCGGTTGACGATTGATTTCGGCTTCGCCGCGTGCCACTTCTCCATTCCCTCCAGGCCACCGTCCTCTGCCGCGGCGAAGCCCTTGCCCTTGACCGTGTGGATGTGGACCACGACGGGCCGCTGGGCGCCAAGGGCGTCCCCGATCGCGCGGCGCAGCGCTCCAACGTCGTGGCCGTCGATCACGCCCACGTAGGCGAGGTCGAGCTCCTCGAACAGGAGCCCCGGTGCCGCGTAGGCCTTGATCGCCGCCTTGATCTCGGGTCCCAGGCGCTCGATCGTCCCCCCTACACCGAGCGGCAGCCGGGTGAGGCGCTCCTCGACTCCCTCGCGAGCGTGGTACAGCATCGGGTTGAGCCGGAAGCGCTGGAAGTAGCGGGCGAGGGCGCCTACGTTCGGGGAGATCGACATGCCGTTGTCGTTGAGAACGATCACGATCGGGGTCTCGAGCCCGCCGGCGTTTTGGAGCGCCTCGTAGGCGACGCCGCCGGTCAGCGCTCCGTCCCCGATCACGGCCACCACCTGGCCGTCGGTGCCGATCCCCTTGCGCATCGCCTCCTTGAGCCCCACCGCGTAGCCGATCGAGGTCGAGGCGTGGCCGGCACCCATGATGTCGTGCTCAGACTCGAAAACCGAGCAGAACGGCGCCAGGCCGCCGTATTGGCGGATCGTGTCCAGCCGCTCGCGCCGGCCGGTGAGGACCTTGTGCGGATAGGCCTGGTGGCCGACGTCCCAGATGATCTTGTCGCGCGGAGAGTCCAGCAGGCTGTGGAGCGCTACGGCGAGCTCGCAGGCTCCCAGGTTGGCGCCGAAGTGGCCGCCGATCTCGCCGATCACGTCGATGATCAGCTCGCGGACTTCCTGGGCCAGCTCCTGGAGTTCCTTGTCGGTCAACCCCTTGAGGTCCGCGGGGCCGGTGATCTCCTCCAGCAGCCCCGTCGCTCGCCGCTCGCCGCTCATGACTGTCTGGTGTAGATGAAGTCGGTCATCCGGCTCAGGTCCCGCGGGTCGCCGCCCATCGCGGCGAGTGCGTCGTGTGCCTTTCGATGCGATTCGGAGGCCAGCTCGCGGGCGTGCTGGAGTCCGAACAGGCTGACGTAGGTGAGCTTCCCATGTCGCTCGTCGCTGCCGTGTGGCTTTCCGAGCTCTTCGTCGCTTCCGGTCACATCGAGGATGTCGTCGACGATCTGGAACAGGACGCCCAGCTCCTCGGCGAAGCGGCGGTAGGGAATTGTGTCACGTTCGCTCGAGCCCGCCAGGACGAGCGCGACGCCGACGCTGGCGGCGATCAGCCGGCCGGTCTTCAGCTCGTGCAGCTTCCTCAGCTCGACGGCCGGCTGCGTCACCGCTGCCGCGCCCCACGACGACGAGGGGGCCGGGGGGAGCGACGTGGTCACATCTACGTACTGCCCGCCGACCATGCCGTCCACGCCGATCGCGCCCAGGAGCTCGCGAAGCGCTGCGACCACCGCGGCCGGCTCGCCGCGCTGGTGCTCGACGAACAGTCGCAACGCCTCCGCGAACAGCCCATCCCCAGCCAGGATGGCAACGTTCTCGCCGAAGACCACATGCGAGGTCGGCCGGCCGCGTCGCAGCTCATCGTCGTCCATGGCCGGCAGGTCGTCATGGATCAGCGAGTAGGTGTGGATCAGCTCGATCGCCCCCGCCGCCGGCAGCATCGACTCCGGCTCGATCCCGAGCGACCGGGCGGTTGCAAGCGCCAGCACCGGCCGGATCCGCTTCCCGCCGGCCAGCAGGGAGTACCGCATTGCCTCGTCGAGGCCCTCGGTTTCCTGGATCCCCGAGAAGCGCAACCCGGTGAGGTAGCTCTCGACCAGGTCGCGAAGGTCGTCCGGGTAGCTGCTCACGGCCCTTCTCGGGCAGCGATCTCGCGTAGGGCGCTCTCGATCTCGGCGCCGGCCTTGCTGACCAGGTCCGCCGCCTCGCGAGCCAGGCCCTCGGCCTCCTCCTCGGATAGCTCGGGGTCGCGAAGGCGCGACGCGATCTCGCGCAGCCGTTCCGCAAGCTGCTCGGTGGAGCTCATACTGGAAACGCTAGTGGGATTGAGCCCTCGCGGCGGTCCCAAGGACCCCGTTCACGAACCCGGGCGCGTCCGTACCGCAATAGCGCCGGGCCAATGAAACGGCCTCGTCGATCGCCACCTCGGCCGGCACGTCGTCGCGGTGATGAAGCTCGTACAGGGCTACGCGCATGATGCTCTTCTCCAGCGCCGCGATCCGGTCCAGATCCCAGCCGCGAGCCAGCCGCGCGATCTCTGCGTCGAGCTCGGCGCGATGCTCCTCGACTCCCTCCACGAGATCCCGCGTGAACGGCTTCGCGTCTTCGAGCGCCTCTGCGGTCGGTCGGTCGGTCACCTCTCCCTGGTAGAGGGCGAAGACCGCGGCGCGGCGCTGATCCGAGCGGCGCATTGTTGCCTGCTCGCCCGCCTATGCGCGCGAGACGTACTCGCCGCTTCGAGTGTCGACCCGAACCCGGTCGCCCTCGTTGACGAACAGCGGGACCTCCACCCGCACGCCCGACTCCAAGGTGGCCGGCTTGGTGCCTCCACCAGACGCGGTGTCGCCCTTGACGCCCGGCTGGGTGTCCGTGACCGCCATCTCGACCGCGCTCGGGACCTGCACGCCCGCCGGGCGTTCGTCCACGAACAGCACCTCCACCTCGGAGTTGGGAACCACCCAGCGCATCGCGTCGCCGGCGAGCGGACGCGGGATCTCGAGCTGCGAGTAGTCGGAGTTGTCCATGAACACAGCGGCCTCCCCGGCGTCGTACAGGTACTGCATCCTCCGGGCCTCGGTCCGCACGGGGCGGAACTTCTCCCCGGCCCGGAAGGTCTTGTCCTGGACGCTGCCATCGTCCTGCTTGCGCAGCTTCGTGCGCACGAAGGCACCGCCCTTGCCCGGCTTCACATGCTGGAACTCGAGGATCCGGTAGATGACCCCGTCCACCTCGATGTGCGTCCCGTTCTTGAACTGATTCGTCGAGATCAAGGCTCCCAGCCTAGCGGCACGATCCGCGTGGGCCGGGCGCGGGACTCACGGCTGGCGGTCCCGCGCCCGACGCGATCACTGGGTCACTGGTGGGTGACGCTCACCAGCTCGAACACCTCGTGGTGGCCCTTGACCACTTTCTCCTTCACGTCGCCCGTGCCGGGGGCGTAGTACTTCTGCTCGGTCTGCGGCTCCAGCGGGCTCCGCTCGCTCGTCACCAGCACGCCCGTGAACTGACCGGCCGGCACGGTCGTGTGGCCGTCGAGCGACAGGACGCGCGCCTCGTCGAGGGCCTGCCCCGGCGGGTAGTACTCCTGCCGGTAGGCATCGCCGGGCTGGGGGTTCCCGGGCATGATGATGCCGGGCTTGCCTCCGTTGACTCCCGCCTCCCACGAGTCGCTGGCCCTGACCAGGTGACCGTGCGTGCGCTCCAGCGAGTTTTCGCCCATGTACCAGACGTTGCCGTACTTGTCCTGGGCGTACCAGTCGAAGGTCCGCTCGATGGGAATGCCATGGGCTAGGACCGTGTCCCGGACGACTGTCGCCGGGACGCCGAGGATCCGCTTGGTCTGGTGCGTCACGGTCTCGTTGTCGATCTGGTGCTGGGTGCCCTTCACGCCCTTGTAATGGAAGGTCGTGCCGGGCTGAAGGGGCCAGTACCTGTTGTCGATCGTCCGGACGATGTTCGCCTGATCGAACTTCGGCTTGTAGGGCTTCTCGATCGGCGCCAGGCTCGGTGCCGAGCCAACCGCCGACGACGCGCTTGCCGAGGTGCCGCCGCTCGAGGATCCACAGCCGCTCGCCAGTAGGGCGAAGAGGAGCCCCATGGCGAGAGCGACCACGATCCCCTGAATCGAACCCCGACCAAATCGTGAGGCCATATCTGCCTCCATTTCGTCGTTGCTGGGCTCCCTCAGCTTCCTTTCTACCCGGGCCGGATGAAAGGACGATGAACGGGCGATGAGCGATCAGGCACGTCGTCTCCGGGAACGAGGGCAGGAGGCGACCTAGGATGATGAGCGTCATGGAGACCGCCACGGACACCGGCGCCCACCGGCTGAGCGCCGCGATGCGCGAAGGGGAGCGGGTGTTGCCGCTGGAGCTCTTCTTCGACCTCGTGTTCGTCCTCGCGCTCACCCAGTGCACCGCGCTGATGGCCAATCGACCAAGCTGGTCGAGCGTGGTCCAGGGCATGCTCGTGCTTGGCGTGCTGTGGTGGTCCTGGACCGGCTATACCTGGCTGACGAGCGTGCTCGACCCCGAGGAGGGCGCGGTTCGGATTGCGATCTTCGCCGCCATGGCGGCGTTTTTGATCGTCTCGATCTGCGTTCCGGAGGCCTTCGACAGCCTGGCGCTCGAATTCGCCCTCGCCTACGGAGCGGTTCGTGCCGCGCACATCGCGCTGTTCGTGCTGGCCAGCCGGGACGACCCGGCGCTTCGCAGGTCGGTGACGAGCCTGGCGCTGAGTACCGCGGCCGGCGTCGGCCTCCTGGTGGGCGCCTCGCTCCTGGACGGGTTCCCCCAGGGCGCTCTGTGGGCTCTCGCCCTATTGCTGGACATGGGCGGGCCGTACTTCTTCGGGTCGGAGGGCTGGAAACTGGTCCCAAGCCACTTCGCGGAGCGCCACGGGCTGATCATCATCATCGCCCTGGGCGAATCGATCGTCGCGATCGGCGTCGGAGCCGAGGCCCAGCTCACGTGGGGCATCGCCGCGGCGGCGCTGGCGGGCATCTCGCTGTCAGCGGCGCTCTGGTGGACCTACTTCGACGTGGTTGCGCTGGTTTCCGCACGCCGCCTGGTCAGCGCGGCCGAGGGACGAGAGCGAAACGAGCTGGCCCGCGACTCCTACTCGTATCTGCATTTTCCGATGGTCGCCGGGATCGTGCTCGTGGCGGTGGGCCTGAAGAAGACCCTCGCACACGTCGACGATCCCCTGGCCACCGTGCCGGCGTTCGCGCTGCTGGGCGGCGTCAGCTCCTACCTGCTGGGGCTGGTCGGGTTTCGCTACCGGCACGTACACACGATCAACCGACACCGTCTGCTGCTCGCCCTGGCGCTGCTTGCCGTGTTCCCCGCCGCGACGGTGCTGCCCGCGCTGGCCACCCTCGCGATCGTGACGGCGGTGCTGGCCGCGATGATCGCCTTCGAGACGATCAGCTATGGGGAGGGACGCGCCCGCGTGCGTCACGAGGAGGCGCTCCCGCCCGAGGCCAGCCTGGCCAGGCAGCAGTGAGGGGCCCCCGTGTAGAAGTTGTTGCTTCGTCAAGTATCTGGTACAATTGACTCCGTAGTCAACTGACCGAGAGGAAGGCTTCATGACGCGGATTCCTGCCGCGCGTGATGGAGCCCGCTCGCGTCGTAGCCGCGGCCAGCACGCCGCGGGGTCGACACCGAATCGTGTCGAGCGACGCGCAAGGACCCATCGCGCCGAGTACACCGAGACAACGGACAGCTTCCAGCTGTTCCTGAACCAGGCTGCCCGCTATCCCCTGCTCACCGCCGACGAGGAGATCGACCTGGCGCAGCGGATCGAGCGTGGCGATTTGGAGGCCAAGGAGCGACTGATCAATTCGAACGTGCGGCTGGTGCTGTCGAACGCGCGCCGCTATCAGGGCCTGGGACTGTCGATGCAGGACCTGGTCCAGGAGGCGATGCTGGGCTTGATCCGGGCGGCCGAGAAGTTCGACTGGCGCCGCGGCTACAAGTTCTCTACCTACGCAACGCTCTGGATCCGTCAAGCGATGCAGCGCGGCCTCGACAACACCGGGCGCCCGGTGCGACTGCCCGCCCACGTTGCCCAGCGGCAGCGAACGGTGAACCGCGTCGCCGCCGAGCTGACTGGGAAGCTGGACCGGGAGCCCACCGACGAGGAGATCGCCGCCGAGGCCGAGCTGCCCCTCGACGAGGTAGCGGCGATGCGTGACGTGACCCGGGTCACCACCAGCCTCGATGCGCCGGTCACCGAGGACGGCGAGGCCACCCTCGGCGAGCTGCGCGCCGACGAGGCGCCCCCGGTCGAGGAGCAGATCGCCGACCGCCAGCGCGAGCGCACCGTCGAGTCGGCGCTGTCGAAGCTGCCGGAAACCGAGAGGCGCGTGATCGAGCTGCGGTTCGGCACCGCCGACGAGCCGGTTGCGAGCCTGCGCGAGGTCGGGCGAGAGCTCGGCGTGACCCAGGAGCGCGTCCGTCAGCTCGAGGAGAAGGCGCTCAGGCGCCTGGCCGCCGACCGCTCCCTCGCCGCCTGGCGCGAGGCCGCCTGAGCCTCAAGCGGACCTAGACTGATTCGAGACGATGCTGTCTCGGATGAGGAACCGAATCGACACCGACGAGCTCGCAGTCGCCACGCTCGAAACGCTCGGCGCGGTAGGCGTGGCGACCGGGCTCGTCGCCCTGCTCGACGAGGTGGCGCCCGCGACGGGGCTCGGCGTCCTCTACCTGCTAGCCGTGCTGTTCGTCGCCATCCGCCACGGTCAGGTAGCCGCGCTGATCACGGCCGTGCTCGGCGTCACGACCTTGAACTTCCTGTTCATCGAGCCGCGCTACCGGCTGACCATCTCGGACTCGCACAACGTGGTTGCGCTGGGTGTGTTCCTGATCGCCGCCCTGGCGGTCGGCCGCCTCGCCGCATTGGCCCGCCGACGGGCAACGGAAGCCGAGCGACGTGCGGTCCTGGCCACAGCGCGCGAGCGGGAGGCAGCGATCCTCGCCGACGCGGCAGCTTCCGTTCTGGCGGGCGGCAATCTCGAGATCGAGCTGACGAGTCGCGGTGCGACTCTTGATGCGTCCGCCCCGTCCGCCGTGCGGCTCGGCCTGACCGCTGCGCCCTCCCCGCTTGACGGGGAGCTCGCCGTGCGCCTCCCCGCGAGCCGTCCCGGATGGCTCTACGGCAGACCGGACGCTGGCTGGGACCAGCGGAGCCTGGAGCGCCTCGGGGAGGCCCTCGCGCGCCTGATCGACGTCGGGCGGGAGCGCGACCGCGTCGCAGCCCGCTCGGCCGAAGCGGAGGCCGCCCGCCGCGCGGACGTGGCGAAGACGGCGCTGCTTCACGCGATCTCGCACGATCTTCGATCACCGCTGACCGCGATCACGACCGCCGCGGCCGGGCTGCGACAGGGCGCGATCGATCCCGACGATCGCGAGGTCCTGCTGACGGCAATTGAGACTGAGTCGGCTCGCCTCGCTCGACTCGTGGACGACCTCCTCGACCTGTCGCGAATCGAGGCCGACGCCGTGAACCCCCGGACCGACTGGTGCGACCTCCACGACACCCTGGCCAGCGCGGCGGGCCAGGTGCGGGCGCACTTCGGTGAGTGCCCCATCAACCTCGAACTGGAACCGGACCTGCCCCTGGTTCGAGGCGACGCCACCCAGCTCGAGCGGGTGTTCTTCAACCTGTTGGAGAACGCGGTCAAGTTCTCCCCTGAAGGCGCACCGGTGCGAATCGGTGGCACGGTGGCCGCAGGCAAGGTCACGATCACCATCACCGATCAGGGCAGGGGCATTCCGCGCTCGAAACGCGCCGAGATCTTCGAGCCCTTCGTGCGCGGCGGCGACGGTGGCGGGGGATCTGGCCTCGGGCTGGCCATCTGCCGCGGCCTGGTGAAGGCAAACGGTGGCGAGATCCGCCTCCAAAGCGGCACGGATCGGGGGACCACATTCGCAGTCTCGTTTCCACTCGTCTCCCAGCCGGCGGAGGTGCCGTGAACGAACGGGTCCTGGTCGTCGACGACGAGCCACAGATCGTTCGGGCGCTCAAAGTCATCCTGCGCAGCGCGGGATACGTCACCGAGGCGGCTGAGTCCAAGGAGGAGGCCTTGAACGCGGTCGCGGTGCGGCCGCCCGACGCCATGGTGCTGGA
>Ga0134122_10002615_pt1 | contig 13274 bp, 12 predicted proteins | sample KB302_FD_96461 | JGI IMG/M metagenome (GOLD analysis project Ga0134122, IMG submission 96461) | Terrestrial soil microbial communities without Nitrogen fertilizer from Kellogg Biological Station, Michigan, USA - KB3-0-2 | ecosystem: Environmental > Terrestrial > Soil > Unclassified ... | reverse complement strand
GCACCACCACCTTGCAGCCAAGTGCGACATGTTTCTTCCGTCGAACCAGTAAAATTGGGAACAGTAGTTGGGTATTTGTCCAAGATGGTTTTCAGGTAATTGACCAAATCCCCATACGGGATACAGGTTGCACATTTTGCAAGCTTTGCCTCAATCAATGGTCGTAATGGAAGCAGCATCTTTTCGATCTCGTCTTTTTTCTTCCACGCCCATTGAAGATCAATGTTTTTGGCATTATAAAACACTTCCAACGAACGATCTTTTGCCTCCATCAATACTTGTTGATATTTTTGCACACATTCTTTCATTTCCTGATCTGTCAACGTGGAGCTGTTGAGACGAATGTGAATTTTCCATGAATGAACTGGAGATGCCTTGATTTCCCAGTTTGGAACGGGTGGCTTTTTCTCTGTTTTCGTTTTGGCTGGTTTTATGTCCTTCTGAGATTTGTTGTTTGGAGGATCGACCAAAACAGTCGGTTCGTCGACAATCGTGGACCGAGCTTCATGTGTTGTGGACTTGTCCTCGAACCGAACAGTCTTCTGACGACTTTTGTTTGCCACTGCTGCGATGCTACTTGTTGATTTCTTGTATATTGTAGATTCGTTTGTTGATGGCAGTGCAGGCGATTGTTGCGGCGTTTTTGTTTCGTTCGCTTTAGAATCATGGTTTTCCTGAATTCCGTTGCTAGAGCTGTCGGCAACGAGCACACCATTTGATGCCAAAGTTGGCTCTAGTTGCGTTGTCGGAGGTACAACTTTTCCAATATCCTTCTCCTCTGTAGTAGGAACGACATGCAGAGTCAAAGGTGCTTGTGTTGGAGTTGCTTGTATCTCCTGTTTCTTTTTTGACTTACGCGTAGGTAAGCGTTTTTTCTGTTTTGTTGCTACTTTTTCATCTTTTACACGCGTTGTTTCAACAGGCACAGCCAGGACCACATCGGCATTCGAGACTGCAGAAGGAGTGGAAACTGCAAGGATATTCGGCACGAGAACAAACGATTCGGCCTCATCCTTTGTTAAACATGGCTCAACTACTGATGATGATGCTGTTAAAACGTCTGTTGTTTGAACCAAAGCGCCGTTTACTATTGGCTCCGTTTCCTCTGGTACATTAGATAAAAGCGTTGCATTTGGTACGCTTTCACTTTCGCTTTGCGTTTCATGCACACGATTCGCGATTTGTGCCATCTCTTCCACAATGGGTGCGATTTGTGATAGATTAGTATTGAGAGCGATAGATGAAACATTTGTGTCTGTTGATAATTCCTGCCGTGTTTCAGAAACTACCACAACTTCTGTTGGACCATCGACCTTTGTTTCTGTTTTCGGAATGTCTGTTAATAATTCCTGGGGTGTTTCTGGAGCTGGAACAACTTGTGCTGAATTTGTTTCTGTCTTCGGTGAGTGTTGGATAACATTCGATGCTTCTTGTGTTACGAATGCTTCATCTCCACTTACTTTGGTTTCCGCTGCTCTGAACTTTTTTTCCTTTCGTGCTTTTCTTTTTGGTTGTTGTTGCTCACTCTCGTCGATAACTTCAATGACGACAGGCATCGGGGAGTTTCAGTCACACGCAATTGAGTTAGAATTTTTTTTTATTCTCTTGCAGTTTGACACTGTGAGAAAAGCGTTATTTTTTTTTAAACCAGAGAGAAAAAAAAATCAAACTTCAGAAAATCTACTTTATTTCGAAATCAAATCATGGATGCACGATATTCTTTAACATACAGTCCATGGATGATGTCCGCTTCTCAAGTAACACAAGCTGAAAAAGAGATTTTTGAGCGTGGTTTGTATTCTTCGACAAGGTTATTGTTCAAATTGTTACGTCTTCATCCTACATTATCTCCTCATGCAATCATTTCTCCTGAATTAGGATGCTTGTCGGCGGCTGAGTTAGCTTTATTATGGATTCAACGACAAACGATGGTTCAATCACGTCGTCAGGACCGATTTGCTTCTCAGTTATCAGAAGAACGAAAATTGTTACGTGCAACACGTAAAAAACAATTGGACAAACGTATTGGAAAGCACAAGAAAATAGAATTTTTATAATATAGGTGGCGATTCAGCCTATCTTGTTCAACAATCCGGTTCGCCGAGTGATTGTGTGACTTGTTCAATCACTGGGACCAAGATTTTCGCCTTGTCTTTCAAGATCGAATGCACAGTGTCGGCAACCGTCATGTATTGCTCGGCATCCGATGCGGCATCCGACATTGGTAGCCATAAAGCGAGATTGTCAACAAGATCCTTGTGAAACGTCTGAATCATGGCTTGAACACGAGCATATTGGTAAACCTTTTTGTAATTCTTGTCCAGCTCTTCTTTGAGCATTAACATGAATTTAAGCACAAAGACCGGTAATTGCGTGTAATAAAGCAGCCACATAATGGCAGCTTGTTTGATGGGATTCATATCAGGATCTTGCCACAGAGCATTCACATTGGAAAGATAACATTCAAACACGCGACGGTGCAAACGTAACAGGTAGTTGGCTTCACACTTGTGCTTGGACTTGCGAAATGCGATGCGTGTCACGCGTTCTTTCTGTTCCCATTCATTGTACTGCTTTTCTGGCACAAAAAAGAATGCACACAAGGCTTTTACATCTTCGAGGCTGTAGACTTGCATTGTTGGAGTATAATTTTTCTCTTCTGGTTCTTCTTCCTCTTCCGCAGCTACTACTTTTGCTTCTCCTGCAGCAACCGGTTCCGTTTCGGCGACATGAATCGTCGCGACTTCAGCTGCCTCCTCTGCTACCACTTCTGGTGTTTGGGGTACAAGAATCGTCTCCAAATCCGCTTGAAATTTTGTCGTTTCTTGGATGTAAGTACTGTAAAGAGGCACTTCACCAGCTTGTTCAATGGCAGTATCCAATCGTTGTGCACAACGTCCATTCACAATGTCAAAATAACAACCTCGGTTCATGTCATCGTGCATTTGATTAAATGCATCCGAAAGAAGAGAAGGTAACAAATTATCACCTGCGTTATATCTCGCAATCAACTCTGCTTCCGTTTGAGGGGTATCGGGAAAGAAAGCACCAGAAATGGCTGCACCGCGTAAGATCCAGTCTCGAAAAAGCGTATCGCCCGCACTGCCTCGTTCAGATACAAAAGTAGCAATGACGTCAGGTGTGGCAACAGATTTGCACGCCGCGTTAATATGCATCTTAAACTCGCGGAGCATGACTTGTACGGATTGAGTTTGTGCAATTGTTTGAAAAGGTGCTTCTGCTTTCACGTCTTCAAATTCAACCTCGTATAAGGTGGAATTTGGCAGTCGTCGATTGATTTTCGTAATAAACCCTAACACATTATCTGGGTTCTTTTCGTCTAACACAGTATCTGCAACTTGAGGCATACCATTTGCAACAGTAATATACCATTTACCATCATCAGGGTAGAATCGCATGGATGCCTTTCGCAACGGTTGCATCGACTGCGTGTCCTTTGGACTATCAAATAATGCAACTTGACAAAATTCAGCAGGGGTCAATCGAGAATTCGATAAACCATCTGTTATGATATCAATTTTCTGCGGTTTGAAAATTGCTGCAAAATTGGCAAAATTGTTCGTTGCTGATTCACCCATTTTCTTTTCAAACAGCGAAAAAAAGAGTAAATGATTGTCTTTGTTTTTTTTATATATCTTTTTTTATAGTCTTGTTCTTTTCCTTCTCAAGTGTACGACATTAAAAAAAAACCAAAAAAGAAAAACAAAAAGCTAATTTCTTTTCCCCTTTTGCAAAAATGAGTGTACCTTCAACCTCCGTGGTGCATGTCTATTATCGTATCGGATCTAGGCAAGAAAAGATCCCCAATGTGAATCTTACCGAGCTTCGTGCAGCCTTGACCGAACTTATAAGTGATCCAGCACAAGTCGAACGCAAGAAATATTTAGATCAAATATTGCTAGGGGATGTCGCGCCTGACTATTTGCCAGATCAATATATCGAGGCACTTAGTGCAATTCCTCCTAAATTGGAAGTACAAGAAGACATCACGTGCAAAACTGGGTTTATGAAAGAATGGTGGCTCAGCAAAACACCGGTGGCGATGATAATGTGTTTATTACGAACTGCCACAGATGTGAAAGTACGTGAAGCACAACGCAAACAAGACGAAGAAATACGAAGCACATTTGATGTAGGTAAGGCAACCACCGCGATCGCGGTAGCTGCTGACGTAAAACAACCACAAGTTGATGCTTGGCTACGAGAATGGGAGCGAAAACACACCTAAAAGAGAAATTTTTTTTTTCTTTTGTTTTGAATAAAAAGGCAACTCGACTTTGTTTTTACGTCGGTGCTGCAGGCGTTGCTTTTGTTGTTGCGGGTGCTGGCGGTGCTGGAGTTGTTACTCCGGATCGTGCTTTTGCAAGTTCCAGTTGTTGTTTAAAGCGGTACTGTTGCGAACGTGCTCGCAAAAACATGACCAATCCCAATGCACCTATGACAATACCCCCAACAAGCGTAATGCCAATCACAGCCCAGTGCTTCTTCAAGATAATTAACACGATGCCCGCAATAATAGCGCCAATGCCCAACACCAATAAAATGATACCTAAAATGATACCTGATGGCCCTGCAAGACTTGGTTCTGGTTTCCCCGTCTTTTCATCCTTCTTTTTCAAGTTCAATAAAACGATGATGACAATAATCACAACAATGATACCACCAATGACTCCAAAATCAATTCCAGTAATACCTTCGTTTGCCTTATATTGACCATTTTGCAAGATGGCTTTCATCTGTTGCGAGGCGGCAGCACCAAACACCTGCTCCAAAGCACTGGTCATGATGTTTTGCGAGACGATTTGTGTTACAAAATTCTGGTTGACGTTGACACATGTTTGTCCTGCAGCGTTGTTGTCAAAGCCCAAAACGGAATAAGGACCCACTTTAAACGTAAAAGTGGCATTGTTTTCAAACTCCTGCATCGTTTCTTGTACAGTCGTGTTAAACGATCCTTGCTTAATCATTTGAGATAGATTGGTTGTGAAGCTCGAAAACGCCTTTTGACCGTCCGTGGTAGGAAACAAACCCTTGTTCTTTTCTTCTTGCAAATTGCTTAAAAAGCCTTCCATGGCCGAATTCAAGTTTCCTGTAAGTGCTTGTTTCAAATCACTTGAGAATTCACTGTACTTTGCAACTCGCATGCCCGAAACTTGATTGGAATCAAAACTGCAATTTTTGACTGTTACATTAGCTGCGAGTTCAATATTCACACTTAAATTAGTGCGAACGGAAATACTATCTGTCTGCATCAATTTGTTGAATGTACATTGAAAAATTTGTTGAGCAGCTTGCATCGCTGATGTCATCGCTGCAATCTGTTCACATCCGTTCGTCACTCTTGCACCACCACCACCGAAAATCGTGAGTGCGACCGCAGTTGTGGATGTACATGATGTCACTCCTGCGGCTTGTAGCATCGAACCTAACGCCGCACCTTGTGCTGCAACAATTTCCGCTCCCGTTTGTTGTTGCTGGTTGTCCGTTACGCATTCTTGGAATGCTTTTAAGTCACTTGTCGGTTCGGTCATGCATATACAATTTTTTTTGTTTGTTTTTTTTCTTATGTTTGTTTTGTTTTTATTTCGACGTCTAGTGTTTTGTTTTGTAACCCTCACAAAAAAAACTTGGTTTCCCACCTAAAGATCAAACAGAGGAAAGCAAAAAACGCTACAATCAAACATGAGTGTCTGTTGTTTTGCACGTAACATCACGTTTCCTCAATTAAATGATTACGTGATGTCTTTACCGTTTGATGTACGATGGGTCGAATCATACAATCCGGTGTATTGTTCGGTAGACGCTCACGTGAAAGAAGTTGTGTTTGTACAAATGGCACCAGACATCAATCTGTTGTTTCAATTATTGGATCGCAAAATCAAGGTTTGGATTTTGAATACAGAACAATTGAGTCGCCTGACACACAAAACTGAAGAAAAGACGGATGCTGTAGCATTTCATTTTGAAGAATGGTTGTTGTGTTATATTCGGCCGCAACGACGTGTGTCAATCATGGATTATAGTGCTGCTAATATTCAGATTTGGAAAAAATTGTTTCCAGATTTAGAATGCAAGCTTGTGCCTTACATACCACTTCCGCTATTTGGTGTTCAACTTAATCCTAGCCCAGATTTATCGTCTCAACCTGTCGCATTTGTAGGAGATACAAATTCTAGTTATCGCCAAGAAATTCTCGAGTCGCTTGGAGACAAAGTGAAAGTCATTTCATCGACATTTGGCGCACGAAGGGACCATATGCTTTCACAAGCACAGATATTATTGAATATTCATTTTGGACCTTCTTATACTATTTTTGAAGAACTACGTTGCTTGCCTTGTGTGTTGCGTAAAATGATTGTTGTGAGTGAACGGTCTCAATTTCCAAAAGACCATCCATTGTATCCATTCATTATATTTGTACCGTATCAACGTTTGGCACAAGCAGTTCAAGGCGCTATCACACATTACGATGCTTTATTTGCAAAGCTTTACACCAACAATCCAAAATACAATTCCTTAATGGAAGATATCAAGACTTATGCCCAAATCACAAACGCAAAATTGGAAGTTTAGTTTTATTAAATTTTTTTTCAAACAGTCACATTTGGTTTATGGCAACGAACCAGTGGTGAAAGTCTGTGTGCCATTGTCATTCAACGTAGTATTTGCAGCCCCATCCCAGTGACAGGCCATGACAATGGTGGTGAGGGCCCCAGACATAATTTGACCACAATCCAGTGCACTGTCGGTAAAAGATGAACCGTTGATGATGTTGCGATCACCTGATACACGAGCACCTACATAATTGTTGCTTCCAATACATTGTCCAACAAGCACGTCGTCTCCACTTGTATCAAGACCAGTGTTAATATTGTTTCGAAACACACAACTCGTCATCATACCTCGGCTACCCAACGACAACGCACCATTGTCTCCATTGGAATCAACATTAGACGCATTGAGCACAAACATGTCTGCACTAGCACTCACATAGACACCGTTGCTCACGTTGTGCTTAAATGCACAGTTCGTCATATTGCAATTTGAAAACGTGTCGGCATTGACATATATACCATTACCCCCATTGCTCGAGCAATCGACATCGTGAAACAACAAATTGGCACATTTTCCAACACAAGTCAGACCATGTGACACATTGCTCGTTGCATACATCGAGCTCAACGTGGTGGTTTCGACGCCGTTGAGATTAATGCCTACCCCATCCGAAAATTCACTGAAGATGTAACGCATGAAACCCTCTGCACAATCATTGAGCACCATGTTAGGGGAGCAAGTGTCAATGCTTAACTCCTCCACTCGAAATCGTCGGCAACCACTCAAGGCAACACCAGCCGTTGTTGAATTGCGAATGGTCAAGTTCACAATGCGATTGTATGCTTGCATCGTGAGAGCTCGATAGCTCAAACCAGATTCTGTTTGACCATTGTAGTTGTTCAACAATGTAAGATTCGAATCATCCGTGATAGTTGCAATGATGTACGTATTGTTCGCAATGAGAATGCAATCTCCGGGTGACAAATTTGTGAATGTCGTACTTGTTCCTACGACATCCGCTGATGCAGACGTTACATCAATTGTTCCTTTTGATTCCACCGCTTCGTAGCCCGAATTACAAACAACAGACGCCGAGTTGCCGCCAAAATCAATAATTGTTAACCCACGAAGTGCGCCAACGAGACTTCCACCATTTGGTATTACAACATCGACGGTTTCATTGTATGTGCCTGGACGCACAAATACATTCACTTTACCGTCTGCAAATGCAGCGGCCACCGACTTGTAATCACCGCCACCAGTAGTATCTACCACAGCGTCATACGAAGACATGTTGTTTCAATTTCTTTTGCTTAACGGAGTTTCTTTTTTCTTTTTTTTTATATAGTTGTCAAGAAAAGGTGCCTAAGCTAGAATGCGGGTTTCAAAAGTCACTTTCAATGTACTGATTGAGGACGTCAAGTCCACATGCGTTCGCAGTACCACCATTATTCGTCCATATTTGAGTCGCTAACAAACTACCAGCTGCAGGTAAATTGGTACTAGTGGAACCTTCCGCTAAAGATCCTCCTGAATTCAACACTTCCAACGAATAAGATATCGTATCCGAGCCACGAGGAGAATAAATCCGTGCCTCGAATAATGTGATACTGTTGTCTCGAGGTGGTAATGTACCGGTCAACGTATCTTTGCCAATTGAATATTGTGTCCATGTACTTGAGGCGATCGCAGCACCTGCTGTCCAACTTAATTGCCACGTGGAACCAACTCCACTTCCTGAAATATTGGCCGTGATAAAAATACCTGGGTTTGGAAAGCCAGCGTTAAACAGAGGTTGGCCAACAGCAATTGTACCCGAGGCAACGGCAGTCACGGTTACTACACCTGCATTATTTGAAGATGCCGTAAAAACGGCTGACGTCACACTGCCATTATGGACAAAACTCCACGTCGAATCGGCAGCATCGACTCCAAACCCAATCATTTGTGAAATTTGAGAAGGATTGTTGGTAGATACAGCTCCGCTTGGGTTTGAGTTGATTACGTTTGCGTTGGTAATTAAACCAATAAAAGCACGCTGCGTGGTGACAGGTACGGTGTTTGCCATGTTGAATCGTACCACGTAATAAAAACCACCTGCACTAGGAAATGCACTACTTCCCATTACAAATTGGAGTAAGTTGTGCCGTGTACCGGCACTGTTTCCGGCTGTTGCACCCGTGACAAATCCAAGTCGTCGTGTACTGAAGACCATATCAGTCGAAGCCCCGGTTGGTGCGGAAACGGTTCTTGCTGTAGCAGTGCCCGTATTAGAGGTACCAAAACCAATTACAGTAACCGTGGTTCCATTGCCCTGCGGTATATACCAGAAGATCTTACACGCCATTAAAGAAGGCTGGAACGTATAGGACATAGTAGTGTCGGGCATGACTTGAGACAACATCGTTCTACCGGCTCGATCCAATGCATAGACTTTAGCTCCTGCTGCATTGACTGCAGGATCAGAACCGATAAAATTTGTGAACACAGGAAGTTTGTCTGTATCGATGGTCAACATTTGCGTACCTGCAAATGAACCTGCCAAATTATATTGTACTTGTGTCGTAGCACCAGCAGGTCCGCCTGAAACACCTTGAAAACCTTGCCATCCTTGTGGGCCTTGAAAACCTTGCCATCCTTGTGGTCCTTGTGCACCTTGAAATCCTTGTGGTCCTTGCACACCTTGCCAACCTTGTGGCCCTTGAAAACCTTGAAAACCTTGTGGTCCTTGTATACCTTGAAACCCTTGTGGTCCTTGAATACCTTGAACACCTTGGAAGCCTTGCCATCCTTGTGGTCCTTGCACTCCTTGTGCACCCTGCCACCCTTGGGGTCCTTGCACGCTTTGAAATCCTTGCCACCCTTGTGGTCCTTGTATTCCTTGGACACCTTGCCAGCCTTGTGGACCTTGTACACCTTGCCACCCTTGGGGTCCTTGTGCGCCTTGAAATCCTTGTGCCCCTTGTACGCCTTGATCACCCGTTAAACCTTGCCAACCTTGCGGACCTTGTATGCCTTGAATGCCTTGTATACCTTGCCAGCCTTGTGGCCCTTGCACACCTTGTACACCTTGCCAGCCTTGCGTCCCTTGCCAGCCTTGTGGGCCTTGTATCCCTTGAAATCCTTGGAATCCTTGCCATCCCTGTCCTCCTTGCACACCCTGTACTCCTTGTGGACCTTGAAAGCCTTGCGGACCAAAATCACCTTGAGGTCCTGTACCTTGCACACCCTGAAATCCTTGCGCACCTTGAAATCCTTGAGGCCCAAAATTACCTTGTGGTCCTGTACCTTGCACACCCTGGAATCCTTGTGCACCTTGAAATCCTTGAGGCCCAAAATTACCTTGTGGTCCTGTCCCTTGTATGCCTTGAACACCTTGGTTGCCTTGAAATCCCTGGGGTCCAAAATTACCTTGAGGTCCAGTTCCTTGTATTCCTTGGACGCCTTGGTTACCTTGATATCCTTGAAATCCCTGTGGTCCAAAACTTCCTTGTGGTCCGGTTCCTTGCACGCCTTGAAATCCTTGCCAACCTTGAACTCCCTGTGGTCCAAAGCTTCCTTGAGGTCCAGTTCCTTGCATTCCTTGGGTACCTTGAAATCCTTGAAATCCTTGTGGACCGAAGCCACCTTGAAATCCTTCACCTTGCACTCCTTGAAATCCTTGTGCACCTTGACTTCCATCAGTTCCTATTCCTTGAAAGCCTTGAAATCCTTGCGCACCTTGACTTCCGTCAGTGCCTATTCCTTGTATACCTTGAAACCCTTGTGTGCCTTCAACACCTTGAAAACCTCGTTTGCCTCGTTTCCCTCGTATCCCCCAAGGTCCAATACAACCTCGAAAGCCTCTCGGGCCCTGCGGTCCACGACGATGGTGGTGATGTGGTCGATGATGAGGCTCACCTGATGGAGTTGATTGTGGACCTGTGAATGAATTGGCGTTTGGTGCAGATTGTGTTTGTAATTGATCTTGTAATGTTAGAAAGAAAGCGTATTGTTCTTCTTCTAGGATAGATAAGCGTTCGTCTACGTTGGCGATTCACCGCAGCGGTTGGATTATCACTCGTTTCTACACCAAGTAATGGTTTGTCTGTAATTTCGATACGATCTGGATATAACGAAAGCGCACATTGTGCACCAGTTTGTAGTTGTGTAACAAGATCCGACTGCAAGCCACAAAATTCAATACCTTTAATACATTGACGACGTTGCATATGGTGTTATTCAAAAACAAAAAGTTCTTTTACTATAAATTTCTCAAAGATCTCACAATTTTTATTTTATATTTTTTTGGTCATTGTTACACATTGATGCGTTACTTGTGTGTATGGAAAAAAAAAGGAAACAAATAAACAAACAAACAAATTTACTTGTCATTATGGAACGTACCAAATCCAAATCCAATGTCGTGCAAAAACGAGGACCAGGTCGTCCACGCGGTTCTAAAAATCGTTCCAAAACATCACATCACACAAGTCCCGAACGTACGCGTCGTCCAGCGGGTCGTCCAAAAGGGTCACGTAACAAAAAAGGTGTTAAAATACGAACTCCTTCCAAAGTAGATGCTGCTCAACTTTACCAAAGTGCATCTGGAGCTCGTCCGGGACAAGGTACCATTACCGATTTGCTTGACATTCTTGACAATGCGGTTAAAAAAGGATGGAGCGATGAACGCATATTGGAATTCTTTGGTCCTGAATCTACAGAAGAATCGCGATGTGATCTTGAAAACGAATGTCATTTTTATTCGAGTTCAAAAGGACGGTTGGTTGCAGAAAACAATACATTAAGCACATGTGTATTGTTTCCTGGTGTCAAACTAACGGAGCAATTTTTATTACATTATATTCACAGTTTTGATGATGTGCTGACGTATGGAGAACACATTGCACAAACATCTGCCAATTTATATCGTCGTGCACGAGAATTACAAGAGGAAGTCTAGAGGTTGTCCGAAAAAAAAATAATCGTTTGTTTTTTGAGTGATTGTTAGTACAAAACAAAAAAAGGGAAAGCCTTCATTTTATTTTGCAAGACCAAAAATGTTTCGTGTTTCACCACAAGATATACGTCAAGTGTTGGCGATGACACTTGGTGGTAGTGTGTTGTTTGCAGGTTTAGCATTAGGAAATTTGTACACGAAAAAAAAACTGATTGAACCCGAGTTTGCAAAAGGTGCAAATGGAACAAAACATGTTCAAAAGCATGATTCGTTGTGCAGTATGTTGGTCGAAGGGGAACAACAGGTCATTTCCAAAGCAATGGTGTATGTGGCCTACTTACGAATGGTCCACAGTATTGATCGGTTTATTGATCATTACGAGACATTTCGTACAAAGAGAACGCAAGGCCCTCAAACACAGTCTCAAAATGAAAAATGGAGACAAGATACATTGGAATTAGAAGAAGCGGTGATTAAAGATCACATAACTCCTTTTTTATTACGTTTTGCGAAAGATGCGACAGTACAAGAATATCATAACATGGAACAATTATTCGAACGTGTTAAAAGCACTGTTCATCAATACGTGCAAAATGTATGGACATTGACTTCATAAATATATTTTTTTGTTACCTAGCTACACAGAGGTTATAGATAAGATAAAAACAGCGCAAAAACCCAAAAAAAAACCCGAAACGCAATGCCCCCACGTAACATAGAAAGCAATAACGCGGAAGAAGTGACGATACATACAGCAAACAAGAACTTAAAACGAAATATATTACGCAAACGCATTGAACGCATGAGCATGTCACGTGGATCTGCCGAACAACGTGATAAAGTGAAAGAAGGTCCTCTGACCGACATGGAAGTTCATTGTTTAACACAATTTCGCAAACAAACAGGACCTCAACTAAATTCTACAAGGTCTCGACAAGCCAAACAATGCAATTCACAATTAGACGACATGATTGCGAAAAATCAACGCACAAAAACGAGTCCTGCAACAACAACAACTGTGCCTGGAGAAGCTGCTTTAATTACGATGGTTACCGACGTGCAAACTGGGAATGTTCGTCGCAAATTAAATTTAGGAATTGCAAAGCCTCCGAAAACGTGAACGCATTTTTTTTTGTTTTCACTTAAAATAATAAGCAGTTGGTGGTGTGTCTTGCACTACCAATCTCTTTTTACGTTTTGCATTTCGACCACGTTGATTGCGACGCACATATTCAATAAATCCGTCTGCTTCTTCCTTTTCAACATTTCTACCGAGTGTAAGTTGAAAATTCACATAACATTCAGTTAAATATCGATCACTAAGAGAGGCTTTACTTTCGCTTTCTTTCATCACTACAAACGTGCCATCGTCTACTCGATGTACTGTTTCATCTTGCGCTTCCATTTCTTGCGTGATTGGTTGTGAAAACTGTTTTTTCTGTCGTTGAACATGTTTATTAAAATTGTGCAGTTGGGCATAGGCTGCAAATGGATCAACTTCTTCAACTGGTGCGTTTGGTGGTGCTTGTTGTTGTGCACCGGGCAAAGGTAAGCCAGGTGGAGCTTGCATTTCTTTCTCGGTTTTTTTTTTAGTTCTTTAATACATTTCAATCATGCGTAAACGTCAAAATTCCAGGGGCCTTTCGACGCCCTTTTTTCAGATAGTCATCTTCATCCTTGTAGGTGAAGGTCAATGGTGTTGGTGTGGAAGCTTTGTAACGTCGTCCTTTTGTTGACGATTTTTTACGTCCACCTCCCT
>Ga0134122_10002613_pt1 | contig 13275 bp, 11 predicted proteins | sample KB302_FD_96461 | JGI IMG/M metagenome (GOLD analysis project Ga0134122, IMG submission 96461) | Terrestrial soil microbial communities without Nitrogen fertilizer from Kellogg Biological Station, Michigan, USA - KB3-0-2 | ecosystem: Environmental > Terrestrial > Soil > Unclassified ... | reverse complement strand
CCTGGAGGCGAGGGGCGGGGAGTGGCGGGGGGTGGTGCGGCTGAGGTAGGCCGCGTGGCAGGGCCGGAAGCGGGTGTGCTACAGGCCGGGCGTATGCCTCGGACGAATACCGTTGGAGAGTCCCCCCGGCCGGCCAGCGTGCCCGGCGCGCCCGTTCCGGCCGCTGTAAATCCCGCCGCGGTGGCCTCGGAGCCGGCCCCCACGCCTTCGGACGCGTTCCGGACGGGTGCGGCGCGCGCGCCGGCGGATGCGGGTGGGGTGGGGAAGCCGGTGCCGGCGCCGGGGGTGTTGCAGGACAACGCGCTGAAGAACGCGTTCGGGGAAGGGGCGGAGCTGTTCCCGCCCGCGGACGGGAGCCCGCAGGCGGTGGCGGTGGAGTACGCGCTGGGGCGGCTGGGCGCGCTGGGGCGGACCGGGAAGGGGAAGTTCGACGCGGAGGCGCAGGAGGCCCTGGCGTCGTTCCAGGCGGGGCGCGGGCTGCCGGCGACGGGGAAGCTGAACCGGCCGACGCTGGAGGCGATGGACGGGGCGCTGGCGGAGCTGCCGAAGGAGGTCCCGGCGGTGAAGTCGGGGGACCCGATGAAGTACCTGTCGGACTTCGATGCTCGGGGGTTGTCGAAGGTGCAGATCCATGACCGGAGCAAGCCGGTGGACTGGAACCATCCGGAGATCCAGCAGGCGTACGGGAAGTTCGTCGGGGAGTACTGGGACGTCTTGAAGGCGAACAAGGTCGAGACGGACTGCAAGACGATGGCGCTGCTGTTCATGGACCGGTTCCGCGCGAAGGTGAAGAAGGACGTGGGCGTGGAGATGCCGATGCCGGGCGTGCCGCCGCTGCAGTGGAAGGCGTCGACGGCGGAGAAGCCGGCCGGGTACTTCGAGCGGTTCAGCGAGCTGCCGCACGTGCGGGACGGGTACGGCCAGGCGCAGGCGATCCAGAAGCTGGATCCGGACGCGACGATGATCCCCGGGGTGGACCTGACGACGCCGGAGATCGACGCCAACATGGTGGGGCGGGCGGCGAAGACGGTGGTCGCGTGGGACCCGGCGCACGACAACAAGGGCGACAAGACGAAGCCGGAGGTGCCGGTGGATCAGCTCCGGCCGGGGGACCTGATCTTCATCGACCACACCGGCGACGGGCGCTGGGACCACACGGTGAACGTGGTGAAGGTGGAGAAGGACGCGCAGGGGCACGCGCGGAAGGTGGTGTTGGCGGTCGGGAGCTTCGACGACATGAAGGACGCGGACGGGTCGACCGCGCCGCGCGGTGGGTTCGAGATCAACAACTACGCGGAGGAGGTGACGGTCGACCTCGACGCGTCCGGGAAGATCACCCACTCCACGACGACGTACACCTCCGAGCCGCAGTACATGGTCAAGCCGCGCTACTCCGCCACCAACACCTTGATGGAGCTGAAGCCGAACGGGCGGATCAAGGTCGGTCGCTGGGGCGATTGATGGTGGTCGTCCCGTTCCTGGCGATCGCCCTCCTGGCCGCGCCCCCGGAGCCGCTCGCGGCGTGGAAGCGGGCCTCCGGGGGCGGTGCCTGGGATGCGGTCCGGACGCTGCACGTCGTCTCCACGCTGGATGAGGGCGGTCTCCAGGGGACCAAGGAGGAGTGGAACGACCTGGCGACGGGCCGGTACAGCATCCGCTACGAGCTGGGGCCGCTGTCGGGGGCGGACGGGTTCGACGGCCGCGAGGTGTGGACGGCGGACGAGTCGGGGCGGTCGTGGATCGTGGGGGACCGGAACAGCGGGGAGGCGGCGGCGGACGCGGCGTTCCGCGCGGCGCTCGGGTACTGGTATCCGGATCGGCGGGGCGCTCGGGTGGAGCGAGCGGGGCAGGCGATCCGCATCACGCCGTCCGGCGGGCGCCCGTTCCAGCTGTGGCTTGATGCCGCCACGCACCTCCCGTCGAAGATCGAGGAGGCGGGAGACCCAACGGTCACCACCACGGTGTTCGGCGATTACCGCAAGGTCGGCGATCTTCGCCTCCCGTTCCGCATCCGCCAGGGCGCCGGCCGGGAGGAGTTCGACGAGGAGGTCCGCGTCCAGCGCTACGAGGTGAACGCCGAGCCCCCACCGGGCATCTTCGACATCCCGCGCCGTCCGGTCACGGACCTCCACCTGGAGAAGTCGACCACCGTTCCGCTGACGATCGCGGAGGGCGAGCTGATGGTGCCCATCTGGATCAACGGAGAGGGCCCGTACGATGCGATCCTCGACACGGGGGCCGCGGCCGCGATGTCCCCGGACGTGGCGAAGGAGGTCGGCGTCAAGGCGGTCGGTGCCGTGGAGGGGATCGGCTCGGGCGGTTCGTTCGCGCAGGGGTTCGGCCGCGCGGAGAAGCTACAGGTAGGGGACGCGGTGCTGGATCGGCCGATCTTCGCGGTTCGCGAGAACCCGGCGTTTCCCAGGCAGATCATCATCGGGCACGAGCTGTTCCAGCGGCTGGTCATCACGGTCGACCCGGAGAAGGGGACCGTCACCCTGACGCGACCCGAGGCGTTCACGCCGGCGGGCAAACCGCTGGTCCTGCCGTTCCGGTTCCAGGAGCGGATGCCTCAGGTGGACGCGAGCGTGGAGGGGACCACGGGCACGTTCTGTGTCGACACCGGGCAGAACATCCCGATCGATCTGAACTACCCGTTCGTCGAGGCGCACCATCTGGCGGAGAAGCTCAACGCCCACATTCCGGCGAAGAGCGTGGGGGCGGGAGGGCTGACCAATGCCAAGCTCTACGCCCGCATCGGGTCCGCCACGGTGGCGGGGACGGACGTGCGCGGCATCCTGGCGACCATCGCCACCGGAGCCAGCGCCAGCAGCTCTCAGAGCCGGTACCTCGCTGGGTGTTTCGGCTCCGGATTCCTCAAGCGATTCCGGACCACGTTCGATTACGCGCGGATGCGGATCCTGCTGGAGCCGAACGCATCCTTCGACAAGGCGGATGGGTTCTCCCGCAGCGGTTTGGGGCTCATGCCGGCGGGAAAGGTCTGGACGGTCACCAGCGTCTACGACGAGAGCCCGGCGGAGGATGCCGCGCTCCGGGTCGGGATGATGGTCACCGCGGTGGACGGCAAGGGCCCGGACCAGCGGAGCGTCAATCAACTCCGGGAGCACTTCCGCCAGGCGGTGGGGACGAAGGTGACGCTCACGGTGCGGGAAGGGGAGAAGGAGCGACCCGTCGTGCTCACACTGCGAGATTTGCTCTGATGGACGGCAGGGTCGTCTGGATCCTGGGGGCGGGCTTCAGCAGGTCGCTGGGCGGCCCGCTTCTCGGAGACCTCTTGCGGCGGGACTGTCTTCGGACGCTGCGCGCCGCGTTCCCGCCCGATGATTTCCCGGAGCTCCAGGGTGCGCTTCCCGACGCGGTGGTGTGGCTCTACCACTACGGCCGTGGCTTCCCCGAGGGGAGGCGTTCGACCCGGGTCTGGAAAGAGGCGGCGGGTGAGTTGCTCTGGCAAGATGCCGAAGAGTTCCTCGACATCGTCGACTCGGCGGCTGCTTCTCGAAAGAACGTGGCCCGGTCGAACATCGAGGGGATCCTGCACCAGCACCGGAAGGACCTCTTTGGAAACGGGTCACCGCTCCCGGACCTCGCTGCCGTCCGTGGAATGGCGAGGCGCCTGGTCGCCGCCGAGTGCAGCGCATTCTTGCGGGGCACGGAGTTGGGGCTGGAGCGCTGGGGCCCATACCAGCATTGGGCCAGGTATCTGGTCGGAGAACGCGACCACGTCGTCACCTTCAACTACGACCTCGTGCTCGAGCACCTCTGCACGAAGACGGAGCGCATGGGGGTCGTGCTTCCCAATGAACCGGGCTCCGGGCAGCACAACACCCGCATCCTGAAGCTTCACGGAAGCGTGAGCTGGCAGCGGACTGCGCCAGGCCGCTTCCAGGCACACGGTCTGGAACACTTCATTTGTTGCCGGTGCATCCCCGCCGACCTGGCGATCGCCACGCCTGGGCGCACGAAGGCCGAGCACGCGAAGGACTTCAGCGAGCTTTGGACGTTGGCGAAGAACGCGATCAGGGATGCAGATGCGGTGGTGTTCCTGGGCTATCGCTTCCCGCCGTCGGACGCCGAGGCCCGCAGCGAGATCTTGAGCGCCATCGCGAGGAACGAGAAGCGCTACCTGCCGGTGCACACCGTGCTGGGGCCTGACGTGGAGAGCGCGGATTCAGCCCGACTCCGGGGCTTGCTTCGCCACTCGTTGGGGGTGCGCAAACAGCTCTCCAGATACCCCATCGGCTATGCGGACCCGAGTCGCGACGCTTCCGAAGATCTCTACGATCTCGAACAGCAACCGCTCTTCGTCGAGGACTTCCTGAGCGTCGTCGAGCGGGACGCGATCTTCGCCCCGTTCAAGTGGCGCTGACCACCTGCGCCTGAGCCACGGGCGCGTCTCCAAGCTCCAGGATCCGCTCCTCCAGCTTCCGCCCGCGGCTGACGCCCAGCACGAACACGCCGCGCGCGATGAGCAGCTGCAGGGTGGCGGTGATCATCTCCTCGTCCGGCAGCACCTTGGCGTCGAACTGCACCACCAGCATGCTCGCCTGGGGGAGCGAGGCGCCGGTGCACCCCTTCAACCCCTTGAGCTCCTCCAGCGGCACCGTCCCCTTCGCGATCTGCACCCGGAACTCCGCCGACCTCGACGTGAGCTCCGAGATCGTCCCCACCTGCTGGAGCTTGCCCCTGTCCAGGATCGCCGCCCGGTCGCACAGCTCCTCCAACTCCTGCAGGTTGTGGCTGGACACCACCACCGTCTGCTTCCCCTTCGCCTCCCGGATCACCCCTCGCACCTGCGCCGCGATCTTCGGATCCAACCCGCTCGTCGGCTCGTCCAGCAGCAACACCGGCGGCGTCCCCATCAGCGCCTGCGCCATCGCCACCCGCTTCCCCATCCCGTGCGACAGCTCCTGCGGCTCCATCCCCCAGGCGTTGGGCAACCCCATCTTCTCCAGCGACTCCTTCGCCTCCCGCTCCGGCTGCGGCAGCCCGGACAGCTTCCCCCAGTACGTCAACAACCACCCCACCTTCACCCCGAACGGCAGCACCGCGTCCTGCGGCAGCACCCCCACCCGCCGCTTCAGCGCGCCCGCCTTCCCCGGATCCTCCCCCATCACCCGCAGCTGCCCGTGCGTCGGCCTCAAGTACCCGCACATCATCGAGAACGACGTCGTCTTCCCCGCGCCGTTCGGGCCGATCAACCCGAAGCACTCCCCGCCCGGCACCGCGAACGACACGTCGTCCACCGCCCGCACGGCGCCGCCGTTGAACCACCGGCTCACCCGCGTCAACTCGATCGCCGGCGCGTCGCTCACAGATCCCTCCGCCGCAGCACCGCGTACCCGCACGCCAGGAACGCCGCCGCGAACCCCGCGTAGATCGCCGTGCTCCCGAGGAACTTGAGGAAGTGCGGATGTAGCAGGTTGTCCGAGTAGTGCGACGGCGACACGTACTGCAGCCAGCTCAGCACCGTGGCCACCCGCGATGGTGCCGGCGCCTCCTCCCCGCGCGCCTGCGCCAGCGCCGCTTCCTGGACCATGAACCCCGCGGCGCTCTCGCCGATCTTGTTGACCAGCCACAGCCCGAACAGGGTGAGGATGTTGAACACCAGGCTCACCGCCGGCGACCGGAACAGCGACGAGCAGAGCGTGCTCAGCGCCACGTACGACAGCGAGAACACCGTCGCCGCTACCCAGCACTTGAGGAACGTGCCGGCCATGACCCCCAGCTGGAACGACGGCGTCATCCACCGCGCCACCAGGACCAGCGCCACGTCCACCACCAGCACCAGCCCGGCCAGCAGCGTCGCCTGTGACAGGTACTTCCCCCACAGGATGGACGACCGCCGCGCTCGCACCGTCAGGTACCGGATCGACCGCGGGCCAATCTCCCCGCTGATCTGATCGAACCCGATGATCGCGATGTAGATCGGCAGGAAGTACAGCGTGATCTTGAAGGTGACGAGGACGATCAGCGGCACCTGGGCGATCGACTCGATCAGCGTCTCGTCTCCGCCCAGCAGCCACCCGAGAAACCCATGCCGCACCTCCTCGATCTGCGGCTGGAGGGCGTCCATCGAGCCGCCGTGGAGCGCGAGCTGCTCGTTGATGTTCGTCTGGATCGAGCGGAAGATGAAGACCTGTATCGCCACCGCCATCGCGGTGAACATGAGGTACAGCGCCAGGAGGATGATCGCCTTGGCGCTCCGTATCGAGCGCCAGAGCTCTGCCCCCCAGATGACGGTCACTTCGTTCAGTGGTTCCAAGGCGGCGCGACCATACCGTCACTGCCGTGGACGGGGCGCGGCCTTTGTGCAAATCCTCCCTTCGATGAGCGGCGAGCCGGTCGACCAGGTGAAGCCAGAGCAGCTCGTCTCGCGCCTGGCCTCGGACCACGAACCCTGGCGCCTGGAGGCCGAGGCGCGCCTGATCGCCCTCGGGCCCGCGGCGGTGGACCTCCTCGTCGGCGCGGTGAAGCACGCCAACCCGGCCGTCCGCCTCCACGCGGTGCACGCCCTGGCGCGGATCGGGGACTCCCGCGGGATCGGCGCCGTGGTGGGTGCGCTGGGGGAGACGGAGAACCTGGGCGCCGTCGCCATCGCGGCCGAGAAGGCGCTGGTGGAGTGGGGCGCGGCCGTGAAGCCGGAGCTCCTCCGCGCCGCCCGGTCCGGCACCGTGGCCGTCCGCGCCCGCGCCCTCCGCGCGCTCGGGCACGTGGGCGGGGCGGACCTCGAGCCGGAGCTGGAGTCCATGATAAAGGACCCCGAACCCGCCATCCGCACCCAGGCCGCCGCCGCGCTCGGGAAGGTCGCCGGGGAGCGCGCGGTGGACCGGCTCGCGGCGCTGCTCCAGGACCCGGACAAGTGGGTGCGCTACGGGGTGGCCGAGGCGCTGCTCCGCCTCGGGTCCCTCCGCGGCGAGAAGGTCCTGGAGTCCGCCCGCGACGACGAGGAGGAGCGCGGGACGCACGTGCAGTTCTGGGCGGAGGAGCTGCTGGACCAGATCGAAGAGCTCCGCCGCACCGGCCGGGCGGGATGAAGCAGCCGAGCGTGCAGGCCCGGAGACGCGCCTTTGACGGGCGCGATCCCCCGAGTACGATCTGCTCCCCGGTGCGACTGACGAACGACCTCGGCCAGGTCTGGTGGTGGGTGCTCCTGCTGGGGGTGGTGGCCGCGTCGGCGCTCGGTGGCGAATCGACGCCAGCTCCAACGCCTGCGCCCGACGCCCCTCCGGTCTGCGCTCCGGCCGCGCCCGCCCCGGCCGAAGACGCCAGCGTCTCCGAGGAAGACGACGCCGACCCCCCGCTCAAGGTCCCCAAGCGCAGCGACGAAGCGCCCATCGCCAGCTTCAAGTCCATCCCGAAGGAGTACGACCTCCTCCAGAAGGCGAAGCTGGACAAGGCGACCGGCAAGCTGATGCTGGAGCGCGACGGCAAGCCCGCGCCGCTCACCATCGACCCGGTCCTCCAGGACCAGCTCACCAGGATCCTCCGCGACTACCAGACGCCCTACGCCGCGGCGGTGGCGATCGAGCCCTCCACCGGCCGCGTCCTCGCGCTGGCCGAGCACGCCGAGGCCGACCCCTCCCTCCGCGGCCTCCCGGAGGCGCCCATCTTCCCCGCGGCCTCGGTGTTCAAGGTGGTGACCGCCTCCGCGCTCCTCGGCGAGGGCATCTCCCCCGACGAGACGGAGTGCTTCCACGGCGGCAAGCGGCGCCTCTCCGCCAAGCTGCTCGAGGACTCCTCCCGCGACAGCCGCTGCGTGACGCTCTCCGAGGCGCTGGGCATGAGCGCCAACGTCGCCTTCGCCAAGTTCACCTCGCGGGCGCTCACCGCCGACAAGCTCCGCGCCATGGCCCGGGCCTACCGCTTCAACCGGCAGATCGACTTCCCCATCCCGATGGGCATCTCGCTGGCGGCCATCCCGGACGACCCCATGGGCCTGCCCACCGCGGGCGCCGGCTTCGGCGACGTCTACCTCTCGCCGCTCCACGGCGCGCTGATGGCCGCGGTCCCGGCCAACAAGGGCGCCTGGCGGGACGCCGTCCTCTTCGAGCAGGACGCGCCCACCTCCCCGCCGCAGGACCCGCCCCGCGTCATCCCCGAGCCGGACGCGCGCTCGCTGGCGTCGATGATGGAGCAGACGGTCACCATCGGCACCGCGCACCGCATCTTCCGCCAGCGCGCCTTCCGCGTGCCCGGCGCGGTGGGGAAGACCGGCTGCCTGGCGGACCGCAACCCGTTCCGGGACTACACCTGGTTCATCGGCTACGCCCCCAAGGACGACCCCAAGGTGGCGGTGGCCGCGGTGATCGTGAACGACTACCTGTGGCGGATCCGCGCCACCTGGCTGGGCCGCGAGGCGATGCGCCTGGCGCTGGAGGGGCAGTCGCGCTGGGCGAAGCCGCTCGTCGCCGCCGTCCCGACCGAGCCGCCGCCCGACTTCACCATCCAGGTGTTCCCGCCGCCGGACCTCACCCAGGATGCCCCGGCGATCGGCGGCGGCGGCTCACCGCCCACCGGCTCGCCCTAGAACCTAGAACGGCGCGTCCACCGCCCCGGCCAGGAACTTCATGAAGGGCGCCACCCGCGCGGCCTCCTTGCCGACGACCTCCGGGAGCTTCTTCGACGTCACCTGCGCGTCGGTCAGCTCGACCTGCAGACAGAAGTCCTTCCGCTTGAGGTCCTCGGCGAACGGGTGCTCCGGGTCGTAGCCGGGCGGCGGCCGCTTCAGCGACTCGCCGATCCACGTCGTCCCGTTCTTGAAGGTCCCGCCCGTCACCTTCTTCCACCCGGCCGCGTCCTCGACGATGGCGTCGCGGATGGCCTTGACCTTCGGCGTCTCCGGCCGCCACACGCCGGCGCAGAACACCGAGCCGCCCGGCTCGATGTGCAGGTAGTAGCCGGGGGAGGACGACTCCTTCCCGTTCACGTGGTGGAACATCCCCGCCAGGTACGTCTTGTACGGGCTCTTGTCCTTGGAGAAGCGGACGTCCCGGTAGATCCGCATCACCGACTTCGGCCCCACCTCCACGCTCTTGCTGACCTTCTTCAGCTGGGGCTGCAGCTCCGCCACCAGGTCCAGCATGGCGTCCCGCACGTGCGCCTCGTAGCGCGCCTTGTTCTTCTCGAACCAGGGGCGCTCGTTGTGCCGCTTCAGCTCCTTCAGGAATTTCAGCGTCTCGTTGGTGATCATTTCAGGGCCACCAGTCCCGAATCGAGGAAGTGCCGGAACAGCTTGAGCGCCTCCAGCTCCTGCAGCGGGGAGACGGAGATGATGGACGCGATGTCGCGCCGCCCGTCGACCCGCGAGAGCAGGTACTTCTCCGGGGCGGTGAGGCTCATGGTCTTGAGCATGGCCGGGGGCACCAGCAGCGAGGGCACCCGCTGGACCGACAGCAGCCCCTGCCGGAGCGAGGCCGCCAGCGCCTTCTCGCACCGCCCCAGGAGGTCCCGGTTCTCCTTGGTGGCGGACAGCTCGTAGGCGCGCCGGGCGAGCGGCTCCGCGTCGCGCGGGCGCCCCTTGTCCAGGAGCTGCTGCGCGCGCGCGGCCATCTCCTCGGCGGATTGCCCCTCGCCGGCGCTCGCCTCGGCCACCTTCTCCTCGTCCGGCGGCGCGCTCCGGTCCACCTTCACCGCCTCCAGCCGGTAGAGCGAGTACAGCCGCTGGTAGATGAAGAAGTCGTTGGCGTGGAGCGTGAGGATCATGTCGTCGATCCGCGCGTGGTCCTTGATCAGCGCCAGCAGCTTCTCGTCCATCGAGCCCGGCGCCCGGCTCTGCGGGAACTTCGCCTCGTTCGCGGTCAGCCGCAGCCGCCCGTCGGGGAAGATGCCGCGGATGGCCCGCCAGGCCGTCTCCCGGAACTCCCCCTCCCGCTGGACGTCCCGCAGGTCGACTCTCACCTCCAGGGCGTCGACGGCCGGGGGGGGCTCGGTGGGGTCGAAGACGAACGTCCCGTCCTCCCAGACGTACCCCTCCAACAGCGTCTCCCGGAGCTTGAGCGAGAGGGCGCTCTGGACCATCTCCTCGCTCACCAGGCCGATCATCACCAGGATCTTCCCCAGGAAGACCTTGGTCTCCCCCTGGGTCTTGTAGGCCTTGACAAACTGGTCCTCGGTGAGGTGCCCCATGTTGATGAGGAACTGGCCCAGGTACTCGCGGGGCTGGTTGGAGCTGGCGCTCACCACCATCCCCTCCTGGATCCACACCTGCTTCTGGATGGGGCCGCGCTCGAGGTAGAGCGTGCCCGACGCCCGGCGCTCGCCCAGGTAGGACACCAGGTCCTTGAGCGGCATCGTCGCCAGATCCCCGGACAGCCCGCGCCTCACGCCAGATAATCCTCTAACGTCATGATCATCGAGATCTACACGAAATCGCAGTGTCCCTTGTGCGACGAGGCGAAGGAAGTTCTGGCCCAGGTCCGGCGCCGCTTCCCCTTCGAGCTGCGAGAAGTGGACATCACCCGGGATCCGGCCCTGTTCGAGGAGTACCGCTACGACATCCCGGTGGTGTTCGTGAACGGACGCAAGGCGTTCAAGCACCGCCTCGACGCGAAGGTAGTCGAGGCCCGGCTCCGGCGCGAGGTAGGTCCACCGGCGTAGCACGGGCGTTGCAATGCATGGCCGCGGTCGTGGAAACGGCGTGGACCGGCCGAGGAAAACCGAGGGTATGGCGAAGGCGCGGCTGTAAAAACGCGCTCGCCCGGCCGAGGGGGAAGGGTGTCGGGGATGGGGATGGACCGCATGGCGGTGCTGGTGGTGGACGACGAGGAGTCCGTCCGCGTCTACCTGCAGGAGCTGTTGGCGCAGTCGGGGTACCTGGCCCGGTCGGCGAGCACGGGCGCGCAGGCGCTGGAGATGCTGGCGGCCGGCTCGTTCGACGCGGTGCTGCTGGACGTGGTGATGCCCGAGGTGAGCGGGCTGGAGGTGCTGCGGCGGTACCGCGAGGGCGGCGGCGCGGCCCCGGTGATCGTCCTCTCCGCGCTCGCCGGCGCGGATGACGCGGTGCGCGCGATGAAGCTGGGCGCCACCGACTACCTCTCCAAGCCGTTCGACCAGGTGGAGCTGGAGACCACGCTCCGCCGCGCGCTGGGGGGAGCGCCCCAGGCGCCGGTGCCCACCGTGCCCCTGGTGGCGCGCCCGCCGCCGGAGCTGGCGCTGGAGCCGCCCCCGCCCGCGGACGACCGCGACTCGCGGCCCATCATCTTCACCTCCGCGGCGATGCGGAAGGCGAACGCCCTGCTGGAGCGCATCTCGGACACCGACGTGCCCGTGCTGCTCCTGGGCGAGTCCGGCACCGGCAAGGAGGTCTTCGCCCGGGAGGTCCACGCGCTCAGCCGCCGCCGCCCGCGGCCGTTCATCAAGGTGAACTGCGCCGCGCTCCCGGCGGAGCTCTTGGAGTCGGAGCTGTTCGGCCACGAGAAGGGCGCCTTCACCGGCGCCACCGCGGAGAAGCCCGGCAAGTTCGAGCTGGCCGACCAGGGGACCATCTTCCTCGACGAGATCGGCGAGATGGCGATCCGCCTGCAGGCCAAGCTCCTCCAGGTCCTCCAGGACGAGGAGTTCTTCCGGGTGGGCGGCAAGCGGAGCGTGCGCGTCGACTCACGCGTGGTGGTGGCCACCAACCGCGACCTGGAGAAGGAGATCCAGGAGGGCGCCTTCCGCGAGGACCTCTTCTACCGGCTCAACGTGGTGGCGATCCGCCTCCCGCCCCTCAGAGAGCGGAAGGAGGACATCATCCCGCTGGTGGAGCACTTCCTGCGCAAGTACGGCAAGCGTTACCGGCGCGCCCAGGCGGAGCTGCCTCAGGAGGTGCTGGCCGCCTTCCTGGACCACGCCTGGCCCGGCAACGTGCGCGAGCTGGAGAACATGGTGCGCCGGCTGGTGGTGCTCAAGGACCCGTCGATGGTGCTGGAGGAGCTGCGCGCCGCGCCGCGGGCGACCCAGGAGCTGAACCAGGTGGTGGTCCCCGTGAACACCGCCCTCCTACCCGCGCCCGCCGTGGCCCCGGCCGCGCCTCCGGCGGCGCCGCGCCCGCCGGAGCTGGAGCTGTCGCTCAAGGACATCGGCAAGCGGGCGGCGATGGTGGCGGAACGGGAGGCGATCCTCGCCATGCTCCAGCGCACCGGCTGGAACAAGCGGCGCGCCGCGGCCAAGCTCAAGATCAGCTACAAGGCGCTGCTCTACAAGATCAAGGACACCGGCATCGTCGACCCGCGGGCCAACGCGGAGCTGTGAGCGAGGTGCTAGGAAGCGGGGCCGGATGGCCGACGACCGGCAACGCGAGGACGACGCCGCCCAGCTGAGGCGGATGGGCTACGCGCAGCAGCTCCTGCGCGACATGGGCGGCTTCTCCAACTTCGCCGTCTCCTTCTCCATCATCTCCATCCTCACCGGGGCGGTGACGCTCTACGGACAGGGGCTGCTCAACGGCGGGCCGCTGGTGATGGGGCTGGGCTGGCCGCTGGTGTCGGCGATGACGATGCTGGTGGCGTGCGGCCTGGCGGAGCTGGCCTCGGCGTACCCCACCGCGGGCGCGCTCTACCACTGGTCCTCCATCCTGGGCGGCAGGGCCTGGGGCTTCTTCACCGCCTGGCTCAACACCCTGGGCCAGTTCTCCATCACCGCCGGCATCGACTACGGGTTGGCCCAGTTCCTGGCGCCCATGTTCGGGTGGGAGGCGGACCGGCCGCACGTGCTGGGGATCTACGCCGCCGTGCTGCTCTCGCACGCGGCGCTCAACCACGTGGGCGTCCGGGTGGTGGCCCGCCTCAACGACCTCTCGGCCTGGTACCACCTGGCCGGGGTGGCGCTGCTGGTGGGGGCGCTGGCCTTCCTCGCGCCGCACCAGGACGCGGCCTTCCTGTTCCAGAAGTACGTGGCGGACCCGTCGCAGGGGACCTACTGGGGCATCTTCTGCCTGGGCCTGCTCCAGGCGCAGTGGACGTTCACCGGGTACGACGCCAGCGCCCACGTCACCGAGGAGACGCTGGACCCGAAGCGGAACGCGCCCTGGGGCATCGTCCTCTCCGTGGCGGTGAGCGCGGTGGCCGGCTACGCCATGCTGGCCGCGGTCACCCTCGCCATCCAGGACCTGCCAGCCACCGCGGCGGCGTCCAACCCGTTCATCCACATCCTCACCCATTCGCTGGGCGGGCGGCTGGGGAGCGCGCTGGTGTGGATGGTGATCGGCGCGATGTGGTTCTGCGGCCTGTCCTCCATCACCTCCAACTCGCGGATGCTGTTCGCCTTCGCGCGCGACGG
>Ga0134122_10002610_pt1 | contig 13279 bp, 13 predicted proteins | sample KB302_FD_96461 | JGI IMG/M metagenome (GOLD analysis project Ga0134122, IMG submission 96461) | Terrestrial soil microbial communities without Nitrogen fertilizer from Kellogg Biological Station, Michigan, USA - KB3-0-2 | ecosystem: Environmental > Terrestrial > Soil > Unclassified ... | reverse complement strand
CTTGCGCAATGGTGGTAGCTGTAGTCGCCGTCCGCATTGAGCGCATGCTCGCCCATCCATTGGATGATCTGGAGCGTGCACTTCTCGCAGTTGATATTGGGCAGCCGAATGTCGGCTTCATGGAATGAGCCGGGAGCCGGACGCACCGTATGGTAGAACAGCCCGTCCGCCAGCAGCGGCGGTTTTGCCTCCGCGTCGACGTTGGCCGAGACCGAAAGCGGCCCGCGCGGGCTCTCGCGCGTGGTGGTTTCCGGATCCTTCGGCAGCTCGTCGCGGGAATTCACCGCCAAGGCTACGCGGTAATAGCCGGGGTGGAAGATGGCTTCGCGAATCTTGATGTGAAGCAAATCCCCGCCGCGCGCCTGCGCAATGGCGTTGGTGGGTACCCCGGGATCGTCCGATCTGCCGCCGCAAGGGGCGAGCTTTTGCGGATCGCCGACTTCGTTCTGGACGAGCAAATTCGTCGGCTCCATCAGGACGAAATGGGAAAAGGCGGCGGACGGCGCCAACAAGACAATCGCGCCAATGGCAAAACAAGCGGAATTTCTCATGAGCGGAGCCTTTCACGTTTCCGGCGTTCGACGCGCCAGCAGTCTATCATTTCCGGGATGGAGCGCGAAGGGTGGATGACAATTCCGCCACGACGGTGTGTCGTGATATGGTGAGCATGACTGAAAGCCGAGCTACGGGAGGATTGAGATGCGCTATTCATTTGGAACGATCACCACAGGCTGCGCGCTTGCGCTCGTGATGTCATCCGTCGTCTACGCGCAGGCGCCACAAGGTTCGGTCGTGGTGGCGTCGCCCACCTATACGTCCATCGCGATGGAAATCACGATAAACCGTCCCGCGGCGGAAGTGTGGAAGCGTGTCGGCAAATACTGCGACGTCGCCGAATGGCTTCAGGTCCCGGCCGGGTGCAAAATCCTGTCCGGCAAGGATGGCGAATTCGGCGCCGTACGTTCCGTCGGCAACGGCGAAGTGCTGGTGGGCAAGACCGAGCTCTCCTACACCTATGCGCAGACGCCTAAGGAAGGCACGCCGTTCAACCTCTATCACGGGACGATCGAAGTGCGCCCCATGACAGCGACGACGTCGAAGGCCGTCTACACCTTGTTCTTCGACAATTCGATGCTGAAGGACGACGCGGCGCGCGCGGCGGACAAGGAAGCGCGGCGGGCGCGGTTCACGCAGGCGCTGAAGAACATAAAGATTCTCGCCGAGGGCGGCACGCTGCCGCCACCGCCCGCGCCGGCGGCCAAATGACCGACGCCGATGCAGCGATTCACGCCGCATAGGAAAGCGTCGCGGCTGATCGGCGGTTTGATCGCAGTGTTGCTCGCGTCTCCTGTGATCGGCGCGGGCGCTGCCCCTGCCCCGGACTTCTCCGGCATATGGGCGCATTTCACCTGGCCCGATTTCGAGTCGCCAGCGAGCGGTGCGGGCCCGATTGCAAATCTGGCGCGACGCGAAGACGTCAGCAACGGCAACCAGCTGGTCGGCGACTATCGGAGCTCGATCTTGAAGCCGCAGGCCGCCGAAACCGTGAAGCAGTATGGCGAGCTTTCATTGAGCGGCAAGACCTATGCGACGCCGAGCAATCAATGTTGGCCGGGAGGACTGCCGTTCGTTTTCGTCAATATCGGCATGCAGATGGTTCAGGAGCCGGACAGGATCACGATCCTCTATTCCAACGATCATGAAGTCCGCCATGTGCGCATGAACCAGCCGCATCCCGCGCGCGTGACGCCATCCTGGTATGGCGATTCCGTCGGCCACTACGAAGGCGACACGCTGGTGATCGACACGGTTGGGATCAAGGTCGGGCCATTTGCGATGGTCGACATGTACGGCACGCCGCACAGCCCGGCTCTGCACGTGGTGGAACGCTATCGGCTCCTCGATTACGAAGCCGCGAAGGCAGCGGAGGAGCGCGGCCAGAAAGGGCTCTCGCGTTTGGGACGCGATCCCGGTCTTGAAGCCAATCCGGATTATCGGGGCAAGGGCTTGCAGCTCGAATTCACCGTCGAGGACGACGGCGTGTTCACCAAGCCCTGGTCGGCAGCGATCAGTTATCGGCGCCCATTGGGCGAGTGGCCGGAAATGGCCTGCGCCGAAACCGCCCATGACTATGTCGGCCGCGGCCTCAAGCTTCCGCAGGCCAGCAAGCCCGATTTTTGAATTGGGCATCCGGAAATCACAAAATTGCCGCATCTGTTGGTTAGGACTGCGCTCGCCTTCGCATAGGAGCGCGCTATGCGCACACGCTTGAAGCCCGGAACGATCGATCGCGCACGCTCTTTGCGACAGCACGCAAGCGATGGCGAGCGCAAGCTCTGGCATACATTGCGGGGATTAAGACCTCAGGGCTTTCACTTCCGGCGCCAGGTTCCGTTTCGCGGCTACATGCTCGATTTCGTGGAGCACTCGGCACGGATTGTCATTGAGCTCGACGACTCGCACGGCGACGCTGACGAAGTCCGCGATCGCGTGCTTTTGAGTGAGGGTTATCGCGTGCTGCGCTTCCGCAAATTCGACGCGCTGACAAATCCTTGGCGCATCGCGCAGTCCATCGTCGCGGAGGCGGAGGAGCGGCGCGGGAGCGCGCCGCCGTGAGACACACGAACAATAAGAATTAGAGGATCGCAATAGCGGCCACGCCCCCCATCCGTCGGCACGTGGGCTGCTTCGCAGCCCGCCGACACCTTCCCCCACGCTTCGCGGGGGGAAGGAAAAATGTTGGGCTAGACGACTAGAAAACCCAACTTCTACTTCAGCACGCCGGTGGCTTGGGCGAGCTTCATCAGGCGGTCGATCGAGGGCTGGGCATCTTCGCGCAGCATCAGGCGCTTCGACACCATATCTTCGACCGCGGCCTTGACCTTCGTTTCGTACACCGCGAGCGAGGGATAGCGCTCCTCGACCGAGGGACGCGGATCGCCCGAGGCTTCGCGCTCGGCTTTGGTTTTCGCGAACGGGATCATCTGTCCGGTGCCTTCGCAGCCGTCGCCCGCTTGCGCGCCCGCACGGAGCGCCCAACCGGTATACGTCGCGAGGGGCACGGTCACATCGGGCAAGCGCACGCCCGCGATGTCGTTGCCGTCGGAATCCGTCTTCGGCACATAGGTCGGATAGATCGGCCCGTTCTTCGGATTGTCGAACATCGGCGGCGTGATCACTGGCGGATTCACCGCCGCAATTCCGGTGCGGTAATAATCCGGACCGTAGTTCAAGAGATACCGCGTGGCCTTCAGCCCGGTATAGGTGACGCCCGGAATGTTCGGGAAGCCGACCGCGGTTTGCGGCAGCACCGGCACGAGCGTGCCGTCCTTAAGATGCGGAACGCTCGAGGGCGGCGGCGCTGTCCCCTTGGTCGACCATTGGTCGAGCGCTTCCCACAGCGCGCGCTGTACCGGCGAAGAATTCAACGGATTGCCGAGCTGCTGGCAGGCGCCGCGCGCATTGCCGTTGCCGAAACCGTGCTGATGGCTGGCAATAAGATAGAGCCGCGCCTTCGGATGATCTTGAAGATCGGTTTTGCCCGCGGGATCGGTGTGGAAGAGCGACGCCGCCTTCGAGTAGTACTCGTTCTCCGAATAGATCTCCATCGCGAGCGGACAGGTGTTCGATTTCGTGCACGCATCATAGCGGCCCGCGGTCTTGCCTGTGATCGGATCGGTCGTCGTCTGGTTCGCAAACGGGAATACGCCCTCGGCGAAGAGCTGATCCTGCCGGTTGCGCTCGGTGCGTCCGGGCTGCGAGAAGCGATAATTCATGTTGATGCCGTCGCCGGCAGCGATCCACTGCATCATGCCGTCGAAGACGATCTTGCCGTTTTCGGCCTGATTGAAGCCGAGATTGCGGAAATCGTTCAGCATGCGGCCGGGCTGCGACGACACTTCGGTGTAGATGCGCGTCACATCGCCGGCGAGCGGATTCGCCGTGCCGGCTGTGTCGGCTTTCTCGTAGCGCAAGAAAGCGTTGAAATCGCGCACGGCGGCGAAGCCGATGCCGTTCACGGTGGGATCTTTCGCCGTGTAGGAGAGCTCGTAGATGTCGTTGCGCGTGAAGGCGGTGCCTGCGGGCAAGAGCGAGATCGCCGTGCCATCGCCGTCAAAGGTCCATCCGCTCGCCGGTACCACTTGCGGCACATCGTCGAGACGCACGCGGTGCGTGAGCGTCGCCTTGCTCTGATCCATCGTCGCGGCCGGATAGGCGAGCGTATACGACTTGCCACCGGTGACGATGTATTCGTAGCCCGGTCCCGTGATCATGGAGCCGTCCGGATTCTTGGCCACCGGCAGCGTGATCGTGGTGTTGTAATCGGCCGTGCTTGCGCCCGCCGAATAGTCCCAGCCGCTCCACACCATGGTGTAGCCGCGCGGGGGCAGGAAAGTGTTGGCAAGAACCTTCGGATCGGTGACCGAGCCCGGATCGTTGCCGCCCGCGCCGCGATTGAGCGCGGCGTGCGTCTTGCGGCCGCGATTGGGCGGCTCGTACATGACCTTGTGATTGCCCTTGGCGAGATCGACCGGCTTTAAGATGTAGAAATCGAACGCGTACTCGACCTTGCCGCCGGCGTTCTTGGGCGCGAGCTGGATGTCGACGATGACGGCGTTCTTCGGATCCTTCGGATCGAGCTCGCCGTAGGCTTTGCCGACGATTTTTTCGTATTGGCCGACGCCGTTGAAGGCATAACCGCCGAAAGCCGGCTGCTTCGACGTGATTTGGATTTTCGTGACCCGGGCATCGGCGGCGGTCGCGCCGAGGACGAGAGCTGCGGCTGTCAGTGCAAACAGCGACGTTGTTCCCATAAGCATCCGACGATCGCGCATGACGGTCTCCTCGTGGTCCGGCGGGTGGGATTGTAGCGGATTCTGGGCGAAAAATCCCGCCCCTACCCCCGGGTCCACGCTCCGGGAGGCCCGAGGGCAAACTCTGCAAAGTGAAAAAATCCGAAGACGGGGACTTGTTAGTGGTCGACAACCGGGATGGCGATGGTGACGCGGTCTTCGTTGCCGACGACTCTCGTGATGTGACCTTTGCCGGTGAGGTCTTCGGCCAAGTCGATGCTGCCGGGTCCAAGCGGGATCTTGGTTCCGTCGATGAGTTCGACCTCTCCGCGGCCGCTCAAGGTAATGACGTATTGGCGGCGAGGCGCGGTGTGCCAGTCGGCGACGCGGCCGGGAGGCGCGCGGCGAATTTCCGCGCCCGCTCCCGCCGCCAGCTTGAAGGGATCGCTGCCGTTGGCTCCGAACTTGACTTCGATTTCCTGCGCATGAGTCTGGCCATCGGGCCCCGTGTAGAGCCGGGTGATTTTCATCGGCTTGGCGCTTTGAGCCGCGGCGCCCTGCGCGCTATCTGCTGGAATGAGGAAAGCGGACGCGCCGAACAGAGCTGCGCCAGCGAACAAGGCGTATTTCACGTTCATGAGGGATCTCCCGCCGTTTGACGCCCGCATGTTAGCACGGTTGTCGAGTTTTGGGCGGCATCTATGATATGACGGCACAACGGGGAGTTAGCGGGAGGCTCGTATGGCGCTCAGGATTCCAGCCATAACCATGATCAGCCTGATCGCCCTTACCGGGGCGGCAGTGCCAGCGCCAAGCGGGAGCAGCGCGCCGCCGATGGACATGAGCGGTGCGTGGTCGCGGCTCACGTTCGGATTTGAGCCGCCCGCATCTGGCCCTGGCCCGATCGGCCGGTACAACAACCAGTCGAATGCAGGCGGAAATTTCAACAATCCGATTCTGAAGCCGGGCGCCGCCGCCATCGTGAAGCAGCGGAGCGAGATGCTGCGCCGCGGAGAGGATTATCCGAACCCGTCGCTCAATTGCTATCCGATGGCCTCGCCTTACATCTTCCGGGTTCAGGAAATGCAAGTGATTCAGAAGAGGGACGAGGTCATCTTTCTTTTCATGCAGGACCACCAGGTCCGCCGCGTGAAGCTGAATGCTCAGCATCCTACGAAAGTCACGCCCTCGTGGTACGGGGATTCTATCGGACACTATGAAGGCGACACTCTCGTCGTGGATACGATCGGCTACAAATTGGGGCCCTTCCCTCTTGCAGATCAGTTCGGCTCGCCGTTCAGTGAAGCGCTCCATGTCGTCGAGCGTTACCGCATGATCGATTACGAAGTCGCCAAGGCTTTGCAGGAACGCAACATCCGCGAACAGGGAGCCGTCGCGACCGAGCAGGCCGCCTTCGTCGATGAGAATTATAAGGGCAAGGGACTGCGCATCGAGTTCACGGTCGAGGATCCGAAGGTCTTCAATACGCCGTGGTCGGCCAGCGTGACCTGGCGCAAGGCCGGCGGCTGGGTAGAAAACGTCTGCGCCGAAAATATCAACGAGTACTACATCAACGGCGTCACCAAAGTGCCGCAGGCGGACAAGCCGGATTTCTGATCCAGTCCGCCAGCCGGCTAGCGGTAATAGTGGCGGTGGCCGTAGCGGTCGTAATAGAAGGCCACGCCGCGCGCGTCGTAATGGCGGCGCGGAGCATGCCGGGCGTAGCGCTGTTGCGTGCAATTCCTGCCGCCGATGAGATTGCCGGCCACTCCGCCGATCACCGCGCCGGCGACTGTTCCACCGACACTGCCATGCGAGGCAACGTTGCCGACCACACCGCCGCCGATTGCACCGACCGCGGTGCCCGTATCGCGACGGCCCTGGCAATTGGCCGCTTCCGCAGTGACGTTCGTGACTCCGAGCGCAAGAATAGCCAGAGCAAATGTTTTTGCGAGTGTGTGTCTCATCGTTAATCTCCGGCGCGATAGTTCTTGAAAGAAAACGCGCAGCGGCAGGTGGGGTTCCTATGGCGAGACCTAGGCCCTAGGCGCTGGGGCCTGTGCTCAGTTGCTCGCGCAGGGTGACGACATCGAGGAGGTTCTCCAGCCGCGAGACGACGATCGTCGCCAGCGTGTTGCCGAGAACGTTCACCGGCACGAAGGCCGACGAAAGCAGCCGATGCACGCCCAAGATCATGCCGATGCTGGCGACGGGTATCACGTTCGTCGCGTCAAGCGTCGTCGCCAACATGACGATGGCTGAGCCCGCCACGCCGGCGCCGCCCATCGAAGTCACGAGCATGATGAGAAGCAGGCCGAGCTGTTGGCTCAGCGAGAGATCGATGCCGACGGCCTGGGCGAGGAACACCGACACGGTCGCGTAATAGAGACAGGTGCCGTCGTGATTGAAGGCGTACCCCGCGGGCAGCACCAGCGCGACCACCTGCTCCCCGCAGCCGAGGGCGCGCAATTTCGCGTTGATGCGCGGGAAGACGGATTCGCCGGAGCTTGTCCCCACCACCACCATCAGCTCGGCGCCGATGTAGCGAATCAGCCGGAATAGATTCACGCCGAACCACGTGGCAACCGGCCACAGGATCAATAAGACGAAGGCTGCGCAGCAGACGTAAAACTCGGCCACCAGCATGCCCAAGGCGATGAGGGAAGACGGACCGTATTTTCCGACCGTGAACCCGATGGCGCCGAACGCGCCGATGGGCGCGACAATCATCACGTAAGCGATGATCTTGAAGAACACCTGCGTGACGATTTCGATGCCGTCAACGACGGGCTTGCCCTTCGGTCCGATGGCCAACAGGGCGAACGCGAAGATCACGGAGAAAAACAGAACCGGCAGAACGTCGCCGTCGGCAAAAGCGCCGATCGCGCTGGCCGGGACGATGTCGAGCAGAAACTGAGCAAAGCCGGCCTGCTTTGCGTCGGCTTCGACGGACGCAACAGCGCTATCTTGAAACGAAGCAGGATCGGCGTTCACACCGGCGCCGGGCTGCCAGAAATTCACCAGGAAGAGCGCGAGAGCGAGAGCGAACGTGGTGATGACGAGGAAATAGACAATAGCCTTGATCGCGATCCGGCCGACGCTCTTCGCCTGGCCCGCGCTGGCAATGCCGTGCACCACGGTGCAGAAGATGATCGGCGCGACCACCATGCGGACGAGCCTGATGAAGAGGTCGCCCAAGGGCTTCAGCGTGTCGGCGCTTGCGGGCCAGATCCAGCCGACCAGAACGCCGAGCAACATCGCGACCAGGATCTGGAGCGACAGGTCCTGGTAAAGCGGCTTGGATCGCTTGCGCGGAACGGTGCCGGCTTCAACTGTCAAATCAGACACCCTTTTTGCGGAGACGCGCCCGTTCGCTGGCTACTGCCAGTGAATCGACGCCGGATCAAGTGGGCCATGACGACTCATTTTATGTAGAGTGGTTTGTGCGGGTTTGACTTGTAGCGGAACATGATGGTGCAGCTTCACGAGCGTGCAAACGGCAACGGCGGGCCAGTGCGGGTCATCGGGTTGGTGATGGCGCTGTTCTTCGCCTTCGGGTTTTGCACGGTTCTCGTCGATTCGATCATCCCAAAACTGAAAGCGACATTCGCGCTGTCCTATGCCGAGGTGATGCTCACCCAGTTCTGCTTCTTCGGCGCCTATTTCCTGGTTTCACTTCCGGCCGCGTGGCTGCACAACCGCATCGGCTATCTGCAAGGCGTTGCCGTCGGACTAGCGCTGATGGCGCTCGGCTGCCTGCTGTTCACGCCCGCGGCAAACGCGGGAATCTATCCGGGATTCTTGCTGGCGCTGTTCATTCTGGCGAGCGGCGTCACGATTGTGCAGGTGGCCGCCAATCCTCTCGCGACCGGCGCGGGTGCTCCAGAACGCGCAGCAAGCCGTTTGACCCTTGCGCAGGCGTTCAATTCTCTGGCCACAACCGTCGGACCGATTTTTGGCGCAGCGTTCATTCTTTCCAACGGCCTTATCGTCCCAGACTCAAGCACGCTATCGGCTGAGGCGCTTGCCGCGGCGAGGAGCGCGGAAGCTCAGGTCTTTCAACTGCCGTTTCTCATCATCGCGGCGGCACTCATTGTCATGGCCATTGTGTGCTGGAGCGTACGGCACTGGGTGAAAGAAGCGGCGCCAGCCTTGACGAAGGGGAAGCATGCGGCACTGCTGAGCGATCGCCGTCTGATGTTCGGGGCCGTAACAATTTTCCTGTATGTCGGCGCGGAGGTGGCGATCGGCAGCAGTATGGCCAACTACCTCATGCTGGGCAGCACGTTGTCCGCGGCGCCGCAAACAGCGGGCTCGTTGGTGTCCATTTATTGGGGGCTCGCGATGGTCGGCCGGTTCATCGGCGCCGCGGTCATGCGCAAGGCCAACCCGGCTTTCGTCCTTACGCTGTGCGCGTGCGGAGCTTTCGCGATGACGACAACATCGAGCCTCTCCGCCGGCATAGTCGCGGCTGTGACGATCCTTGTCGTCGGCTTGTTCAATTCGATCATGTTTCCCACGACCTTTGCGCTCGCGGTCGAGGGCATGGGCGAGCGAACGCCGCAGGCGTCGGGCATCATCTGTCTGGCGATCGTGGGGGGCGCGGTCGTGCCGCTCATCACCGGCGCCGTCGCGGATCACGTCGGGCTGAGCCTCGCGCTGCTTCTGCCGGCGGCGTGTTACATCTGGATTGCGTTTTATGGAATCTTCACGGCGAGAAATAAGGTTGCCGATGATGCGCTGCTGACCTCGCAGGTGCCCGTAGTGCCCGGCTGAGCCCCCGTGCCACGGGATTTCTTCGCCGCGCGCCAAGGATGTTGGTATAATCCGTCGGTCGATATCAGCTAACCGCGTCGAAGAGGAGGATCCGATGTCCAGGAACTTCACCAGAGGCGTTGCCGCCCTCGTTTGCGCGGCCGGGTGCTTGAGCGTCTCGGCGATGGCCGCGAACAGCTCGACGCCCAATTTCTCGCACGCGGACATCGGCTGGTACGTCTACAATCGCCAGTTCATTCCGCCTGCGAGCGGTCCCGGCCCGGTGCGTCAGGATCCCGAGCGCCCCTATGTTTCGAACGACGAGTTCCGCGTCAGCGGCAAGCAGCCGACCGAACAGCTCGCCGATCTCAGCAATCCGATCCTCCAGCCGTGGGCACGGGAGGTGGTGCGCAAGCGCAACGAACTCGTGCGTGCCGGAAAGCCCGCGAACCCGCCCCATGCTAGCTGCTGGCCGGTCGGCGTGCCCGGCTTCATCCTAAGGCCGATGACCGAGCCGATGTACTTCATCCAGACGCCGAAGGAAGTGGTGATGATCCTGGCCAGCAAGCAGGAGGTTCGCCACATCTACATGACGGACAAGCACACTCCGAACGTGAAACCGTCCTGGTACGGAGAATCCATCGGCCACTACGAAGGCGACACGCTGGTTGTCGACACGATCGGTATCGATGACCGCACTTGGATCGACGGCTTCGGCACGCCGCACACCAAAGAGCTTCACGTGGTGGAGCGCTACCGCCTGATCGAAAACGGACAAGAGCTTGAGGCGAACCTTCACGTCGAGGATCCGGGCGCGTTCACCACGCCCTGGAACGCCAGCCAGCGCTTCCGCCAATACGAGGCCGCCGTGCGCAAGATGCCGATCGAAAGCATCGCGCAGTTGGCAAGCCAACCGGAAGGTCCGATGCACGAGCAGGTCTGCGCCGACAATCCGAACTCGTTCCTTGCAGGCACAGCGGCAGGCGCCAAGCCGATCCCGCAGGCAACCAAGCCCGATTTTTGAACGCGCCGCGTGATCGTCGGTAGCAAAACGATCAGCGCTTCCCCCGCTACGTGCCTGCCCCGCATCAAGTGTAGGCACGCAAGAGGAGGAAAAGTAATTCCGTCGACTCAGACAGTCGAAAAATACGGCGATTGGAACTTGCCGTAATTCTGCCTTGCTTTGTTCCTTCGGAGTTCCATCGGAAACCTAGTGGCGTCTCGAACGTTACTTTCGAGCATAACGAAACAAACAGCGCGAGAAGCTCCGATGATGAACGATCTGCGAGACCATGTTGCGCCGGTGGAAACAACCGGAAAAACCGAAAAAATCGTCGCGGCGGCCGTCGTCGCTCTCGGGTTCGCCGCAGTTGGCGTATTCGCCTATGAAACGGGACAGGGAATACCGCAGCCTAAGGTAGCCGCCGTACACGAGCAGGCTCCGCTGGCCCCTTTGGCGGATGTACCAACGAGCCTGACGCCCTCGCAATCCACCGCAGAATTGGCCCCGCTCCCGGATCTTCCGCCGCCTGCACCGGCGCCAAAAGAGTCCACCGCAAAAGGTTCCGCGGCAAATCCGGCAAAGACTGCATCCAAACCTGCTCCGACTCCGTCTGTTCGAGTTGCCCGAGCGCCGTCCCCTGCGCAGCAAGCTCCGGCTGCGCCGCCGCCCGTTATTACCGAAGCACCGGCCGCGGTCGCCGCGCCTGCGGTGACTACTCCCGAGCCAGCGGCGCCGCAGGAGTCGCCGCCGCCGGCGAGCGCACCAGCGCAAGAAGCACCGGCTCCGGACGCAGCGGAGCCTCCGGCCGCGCCCCAGCAGTAGACACAAATAGTTCTCGCGTCAGACGCCGCGGCGACGCTTCGTCGCGGTGTCTGTGCGTCGGCAATCCGCAGCTATTCGGAATTCCCTGCGCGGCAATCATTGTGGAGTCGTTTCGGCAGCCGGGGGACCGACATGATCAAATCCATTCGCGCCTTAGTCTGTGTAGCGACGATTGTGCTGACTGCCGGCTGCATCCCGTTCAGGGGAGAGGTTACCCTTTCCCCCGGGTCGATATCAGAACTCGAGAGCAAGGCCGAACCGCTGCAAGGCGATGAGGGCATCGCGTTTCTGGGGCGCACTTCCCGAACACACAAGGGAATCGCAGCATGCGTGCGCAAAGCAGTGGCCGCTACAACTCCGCCGTTGCGCATTGTTCCAGCCGAGAAGCTTGGCACGTCCGGAGGCGACGCTCTTCCATTGATGAAGGACGCGCTCACGGATGACGCGATCGAAGCCGGGCTGCGGAGCACGAAAGCTTCCGTGGCGATTGCCGATCTTAAGCTCCGATACGTCTTTGTCGTCGACGGCGCCACCGTCGAGCGCAATTGGCACGACAGCGCGACTTACGGTGTCGGATATGGCAGCGGCGACAAGAGTACCGACTTGCAAGTCGCGGTATGGGACGCCGCGAAGGGCGAAAGATTGGGCTCGCTTTCCACGCATTCCGCAGGACGGCCGAGTCTTCTCATGATCGGCTTTATCGGGTTCCTGGAATATTCGCCGACCGAGTCAGAGGCGTGCAAACATATGGCCGGAGAAATCCGGCGCTATATGGCGGGGGAACCGTCGGGAAGCCCGTCAGCAAACCAATGAATTTGCATTGGGAACGGGCCTTGCCTGTGAGAGAGGTGTCCGCTTCCCTCTCGGCTACCTACGACGATTGATGCGCGAGCAGTCGTATTGGCGCGGCGGAAGGCCGGCACTGGTTCCTGGCGCATCGGATGCCAGACCCACCGGGTTGCTGTCGTGATCGGTGCCGTGCTCGTCGATCAGTGAGACCGATTCTTCGAAGAGGAAGGAGGGATAGTCGTTGGGATCGGAGATCGCTTCGGTGATGTAGAGGCGCTGGTCCACCATATAGACACTGCCGCGCAGCACACGTCCGCCGCCTAAGGCGATGTCGAGCTGGCGGCCCGGAATGCCCGGCTCCTCGTAGAATACGTTCAAATCAAAGTGTACCTGTCCCCGCTTGCTCATCTTGTCGGCTGCGTTCTTGACAAGCTGCGGGTCCTGGTCCGGTCCGCTCATGAAATGAACCACCGTGACGCTCAGATTGCGGCCGCCACTGTCGACATAGAATTGGCGCGCAGGCGCCGTGTGAGCGCCGTCGCGATAGGTGATGTCGCGGAACTTCGGTTCGGTCGGGAAGTGGGCGGCGACGTGATATTGGCAGTTCACATAGACATCGTCGCCGATGATCTCGCCAAGCGGCTGTTGCGGGGCGGCGGCGCCCTGAAGCAAGGGCGCGACGAGCGCTGATGCTAACGCAGCGTAGACGGCGTAATTCTTGGACATGACCAATCCCTTAGCGGCCCTCAAGGGGATGAAGATAGCATAGCCGGGATAAACCCCAAAAACGTGTGTGCCCCACTTTTATTGCGTTGGCGACATAAGCGAAGCCGCGGTCACCTGGAAAGCGCCGACGTTCGCCGTTACGATCACGCGTTTTTCCTGGGAGGTCGCAATGGTGAAATACCTGCTTGCAATCGCGCTGCTTTGCTTTGCCGGCGTAGCGTCCGCACAGACCCCGGACACCGTGTTTCTGGAGAGGCTGACGTGGGACGAAGTCCGCGATGCGATGGCGGCCGGAAAGACCACCATCATCATTCCCACCGGCGGCACCGAGCAGAACGGCCCGCACATGGCGATCGGCAAACACAATGTGCGCGTCGCCGCCAATGCCGAG
>Ga0134122_10002609_pt1 | contig 13279 bp, 15 predicted proteins | sample KB302_FD_96461 | JGI IMG/M metagenome (GOLD analysis project Ga0134122, IMG submission 96461) | Terrestrial soil microbial communities without Nitrogen fertilizer from Kellogg Biological Station, Michigan, USA - KB3-0-2 | ecosystem: Environmental > Terrestrial > Soil > Unclassified ... | reverse complement strand
GGGGTCCGGAGCGGCTGGAATTGCTCGCCACGTTCTGGTGGTTGGATATGAACTCCGAACTCGTGGTTGTGGGAGATGCAGGCACCACCGAAGCCCGTGGGCCCACAAGACGTTACGGGGTAGAGGTGGGAGCGCGTGGACAGATCTATGGACCGTTCTATGTGAACGGCAGCTTCACGTGGACTCATGCCCAATTCAAGGACGGACTCGCCATTCCGTTGGCGCCTGACTTAACCGCCTATACGGCATTGATCATGCGATGGCCGGAGGGGCTTTCCTCGCAGATACAAATGACTTACCTCGGAGTGAGGAACTTGACCGAGGATCGTACCGTCAAAGCGCCATCGTGGACCGTCTTTGATTTGACCGAACGGTATCAGTTGCCGATCAAGCTCTCCCATGGGCGTCTTGAAGCCTTTATGTTTGTCCAAAACCTGTTTGACACCCACTGGGAGGGAGCCACGTTTGCATTCAATTCCCGTCTGCCCGGTGAGCCGGCGGGCGGAGTGCAGGACATTCACTTCGTACCAGGCAATCCACGCTTTTTTATGGGCGGCCTCGCATGGTATTTTTAGCAACGTGCTGAAAACGACTTCCAACTTCGTTCTCGGCTCGGAAGCATCCTCAACGGAGACCCGGCCGCCTCACCACTCGGCAGCGCGCACAGACATGGTGCTCCTTATTCGTCGCACCGTGCGCCCCAGAGGGTACGCCTGCGGTGTTTCTTTCGCCTGCTGCCTCGTTGGGCGGCCGTTTTGAACAGGTTGCGGGAGATCGTGATGATTTCCAATCCAAAGCGCCAGATACTTCCCCGCATCTATTTCAATCGCCCAACGGTGCAGGTTGCGCGGTCGCTGATTGGAAAGTATCTCGTTCGGGCCATCGATGGCCGTATACTCGCGGGTAAAATCATCGAAGTGGAGGCCTATGTGGGACTGGAGGACAAAGCGTGCCATGCGTCGAAAGGGAGAACGCAGCGAACGGATGTCATGTTTGGTCCAGGAGGGGTTGCCTACGTCTACCTCATCTATGGGATGTACCATTGTCTGAATGTTGTGACTGAGCGGGAAAAATTCCCCGCAGCCGTCTTGATCAGAGCGGTTGAAATAAATGGAGAATTAATCGATGGACCGGGACGGCTCTGTCGTGCGATGCAGATCGATCGAGGTCTCAACCGTGCGGATCTTACGACCGGCGAATTGATCTGGTTCGAGGATCGAGGGGAACTGCTGAAGAGAGGTGATGTGGGGATCCATCCTCGAATCGGTATTGACTATGCAGGCGAGTGGGCCCAGAAACTCTGGCGATTCCGGTTGCGTACAATGGCTCTCACTCGGGCCGGGCACAGAAAAAAACAGGGAGGGGCCGGATAGGTCCGACACCTCCCTGTTGCGGCCAGTTGATGGTTCGACTATTCGATTTTACGATCACCGGAGATCTTTGTGGCCGAGGTTACCGGAGGAGCGATATTGACCTGTGGTCCCTGCACGGTCGGGAGCTGATTGGCTCCCTGGCCTTTGGTGATCCGCTCATTGTCTGATTTCATCAGATTCTGCTGGACATGCTTGTCGTCAGACGTGGCCGACTTCAGCAGGGAGGATTGGCCATGGGCATCCGATTGACCAGGATCGTTGGCAGTCGGCTGGCCTGTCACAGGACTCCCGCTGTTCTTCATCGGATAACCTTCATGTTTGGGGAGAAGCGAAGGATTCGCCGAGGCCATCGACAGGGCAAATAGGACGCCGGAGACAGTCGCAACAGTGCCGATGATGAGCTTCATACGCCTACTCCTTTGAATAATTAAATGGTAGCAGGAGGACATACATTTTCAACGTCATGGTCGAATCAGGTGGGAAAGATCATAGCGAGGATGGGGGGTGTCTGTCAAAGGGAGAATGGGGGGACGGGGCCTGATGATCTTCTGTGCTCGCGCAACGCGCGGTCGCGGACTCCCCTCATTGGACGCGCGCAGTGGAAGATCAATCAGCCCCCATCCCTGAAGAGATAGCGAGCGAGCTTTGAGGGAGCATTTATGTCGCTCGATGCGCGCAGTGAAGGGCAACCTTGGCCACTCCCCTTGGGAGCGAAGTGGGGGAAAATGAAGGGGTGGGATGGGTGGTCTGTTGGCCTCCTTTGCTCGCGCAACGCGCACGCTCAGAAGGTGCTCGCCTGGGCTAATAGCACGTCTCGGCGTGCTATTGGGTGGGCGGGTGAATAAGGTTGCGCGCACTCGAGGATCAACCAGGCTTCCCTGTGAAGGGAGAAATGGGCTACCCTCCCTTAAGGGCGAAGGTGGGGATAACAAATGGAAGGTGTATAAGTCGATTTTCTGCATGGTTTAACTTATTCTCTGGCCTGTTCAAACACGAACTGCCTTGGACAGTGCAGCAAGAAGTCGGAGAGATGAAGCCCCAGAAATCCAAATTCGATGGCCTGGCGCGACTGCTTAATCGCATAGGGGGGAGCAGGGTACTGCCCGCGGCCTTGGAAGAGCGGCTGGCGTCCGCCGGCAACGCAGATGATCACCGCGCGGCGGCCCTGCTGTATCAGGAGAAGGCGCGAGAGCTGGAGGCCGAGGCCGTCGAATTCGACACTGCCGTCTCAAAGATCGGCCCCTATGAAGACACCAAGGGATTCCAGAAGGGCGCATTAAAAACCGCAGCCCAACAAAAGCGGTATCGTGCGAAGCAGATGCAAGAACTCCATGCCGCACATTTGAAGAAAGCGCGTTCACTGCATGGAACAGCAGAATCTGAATAACCAAAACAAACCGAAGTAGGGTGTTCTTACACTATCGCCGGGCGGGGCGACGACGGCCGCGTCCTCGATAGGAGGGGCCATGGCTGAGACCGGGGAGGCGGATGGTCACGGTGGTCCCTTCTTCAGGCGCACTGCCGATGGCGATCGAGCCGCCATGTTCTTCGACGATCTTCTTGACCGTGGCGAGACCCAGACCGATCCCGGTTCGCTTCGTGGTGAAAAACGGCTCGAAGACCTTATCCACGATTTCTGCTGGAATGGGCGCCCCGTCATTCTTGATGAGGATCACATCCTCCACGCCGCGCCCCGCGCGATGTTGAGTGACTTGAATATGGAGATGTCCGCCGGGGCTCATCGCTTCACTCGCATTTCTGAAAATACTGAGGAAAACCTGCTGAAGCTTGGCCTCGTCGCCTCGGACGGGCGCGATGACGGTCGCATAGTCTTTGGTCACCTGTATCCTGGTGACTTCGAAGTCAGTTGCGACAACCGTCAGGGCACTTTCGATCACTTCGGGGATACGAAGGAGTCGTCGAGTCAGTTTGAGAGGTTTGGCAAAGTCCAAAATCTCGTTCAAGATGGCTTCGATACGAATCAAATTGCGCATGGCGTTCTCGACGCGCGTCTGCGGGTCGAAATCGAGGATCCCTTCACCCGTAACTTCTTCTAGTTGGGCACGGATCGAGGCGAGGGGCTCACGCACTTCAGTGGCCAGAAACATGCTGAACTCTCCGATCGCGGCCTGCCGTTCCTGTTTTCTGATAATGGGTTCAGAGGGACCTGGAGCTGTTGGGGCTCTGGAGATTCCGGCTGCCCCAGTGACAGGGGCTTGGCTGGCCGGCGTTGGTGCTTGGAGAATGTCCGCGATCTTCATGATCGTCGGCTCAAGAGAGCGGGCATCAGTCTGTTGATAGCGACCGGCTTCTTTCGAGGCCAAGGTGAGAGTCCCGCCGACCTGTCCTCGAACGAAGAATGGGACAACGAGGGAAGAAAGAAATCGGTCTTTGAACAGATATTTGTGATCGAGAAATCTCCCCTGTGTAGAGGCCAAATCATGATCCACTCGTGGCTTACGATGGCGGACTGCCCATCCGGAAGCTGAGCTGTCGAGCGCGAGGCGGTGACCTGGTTTCAGATCTTTTTTCCCATCTTTCTGTTCGCTCTTCAGATCTCCGGCCATTCCCAGCACTTCGACATTACCGGCAAGGGGATCATAGTGACAGGTCCAGATGCGATCGTAATCGACGTATTGGCTGGCATCCGTCAAGGCGGCAATAATCGCGCTTTGGAGTTCCGGTGTGAGTTGCGACATTGGAGCCGGGAACATGTCTGCGGGAGTAGATGCTGCAGGGACTGGTTCATGCGCGACAAATGGTCGGCTGAGAACGAGATTCATATCGAACAGGTTTTCGCGATCGAGAGCTTTCGTGACCTCATCGCTGGCCTGCTCCATCAAGGTTCTTTCTTTTTTGACGAACGCGGCGCTTTCTTTTCGTCCAATGACGAGGAAGCCGTACGTCCGATTACGATGCAGAAGGGGGGCTGCGAGCAACGACTTCGCGCCCGGCGTAATCAAGCGGAGGCGAATGGTGCGCCCGCCTTCTTGCTCACTCGCAGGAGTTGCTGACGCGACGGCAGGGGCTGAAAGCGCGCGGAGGATAGCTTGGATATCGCGGGGCGTGAAGCCTCGTGCGGCATGGCCGACGAGTGGACCCTGGTCGCAATGGAACAGGGCTGCGAGGGCCGTCTCGACCGGCAGGTCGTTGAGCACAGACGTTAAGGTCCGCTGGAGCGTCGTCTCGGGAATCGGCTTGCTGTGCAGAACTGTGGACGTCATTCGTGAGTCAATAGAGCCAGGCCGGCATTGTAACAATGACAAATGAGCAATTCAATGAAAAGGAACAGTGGCGGCGGGAAGTCATGTTGGTATGCAAGAACCTCGACGAGCCGCACATGTGGCACACCTGGAATACATTCCCGCAGCCTGCTCAAAAAGTCCAGACTTCTCACCCGCCCGACCCTGGCGCGCCGAGACGCACCTTGTCCCAGTCAAGGCCGCAGCGTCTGAAGAAGACTGAGGTCGAGGTTAAGGTTAAGTATCGACCAGGCTCTTTGTTTCCTCAACCCTAGCCTGAACCTTAACCTTCCAATATCGCTGGCGGGCTTTTTCAGCAGCCTGACTGGTCGGCTATTCGTCTGGATTGATAATCCTGGGCGGGCGTTGAGGGAACGCCTGACGTTCTGTCTGACGACCGTCAGAGGTCCGTGCATTGAGGATCATGGTAACCAGACTAATCACGACCGCACCACCTACGGCAGGCCAGAATCCTGCTACCGAAAATCCGGTGACCAGGTATGAAGTCAATTCCAGCAAGAGGGCATTGACGACGATGAGAAAGAGCCCCAGCGAGAGGACGATCAAGGGAAGGGTCAAGACAAGGAGAAGGGGCCGGACCAAGAGGTTCAGAAATGTGAGCACGAGGACCGCTGCGAGTCCCGCGCTGAAAGAATGAACCTCAAGGCCCGGCACAATCATGACGGCTAGAAATACCGCAATGCCCGTAATCAGGACTCGAATGAACGCGGTGCGAATCCCGCCACTCAAAAAATGGTTCTTCACCTCACCTGTAAACTGAAACGGTGGCATCGGGCACCCTACTCAACCAGAACCGGCTCGATGGAACTCGGTGCGCGTCTGGCCGTGGAAAAATGAATTTCGGTGGCGAGCAACAGCGGATCGCCTTTTTTGGCCCCTTTTTTCTCGTTCTTTGTAACAACGATAATCACGCGATCGCCCACTTCAGGCATGGTGGTGCCTTTCGGATTGTGCTGATCTTTGAAAGTGGTCTGCTTGTTGACCTGCAAATCCACGAGGCCCTTGGACGTTTTGATCTCAATGTGTTTTGCATCAATGGCCATCACGGTTCCGAGCACATGCTGGTCGGCACCGTGGACGAAACTCGGCGTGGACATGAAGAGGCCGACAATCGCCACCATCAGAAATAACCACATGGTAGATTCGTTCTCCTTCGGTGGTCGACATGTTTGTGACGATGGCCGGTGCTGGCTTGCGCTAACCGCGTTGTTCTCTCAACGCCCGGTATGCGGAGGGCCCGAGTCATTACCTTCGCCTTGAGCCCACTCTCCACTATACAAAGTCTTTTTTATGATTGCCACCGGGGTCAACCAGGCCGAGAAGTGCTGTGCGGTCTTGTCAGACGAAACAGCAGTAGTGCAAGGACTGGGAGATGCATCAGCAACCCGCTTATTCCTATGAGCAATTCGCTGATCCAAAACGCCACACTGAGATTGAAGGCCAGGATGCCATGGTAGAGGCCGACGCCCAGCAGAAGGTGAGGAGTGACCGATGGAGGTGCCGAAAGGGCGAAGAGCCGTCGCTCGATCGGAAAATAGATGGCGAGAGAGATGAGTCCGACGACAACCCACCCAGCATAGTTGGTGAGTGGCACGCCGAAGTGAATGCCTGGATCAGTGTACTGATAAATCTTTCCTAAAAACCAGCGGTCGCCCCGCAGGGCCATGGGATCGATGACCATATCGAGTAATGCAAACAAGCAGGCAGTGATTAACAGCACGGGCCAACTGGTTCGTGCTGCGATATCAAAGCGCAGTGGCTTGAGTGGTTGAGTGGAAGGCGAGGACTGGTCGATGGGGAGGACGAAACAGAGTGCAACGCAGTAGGCGGCGTACAACAGAAAACTGAACGAGAGCGAAGCTATCATAGGGATGTTGAAGAAGTAGAGTTCCTGGCCCATGGTCGAGCCGTTATAAATGTACCATCCGAAGGGAATGCCAGTGCGCGTGGACGAGAATTCACAGATAAAGGATGTGGCCCAACTGATCAGCCAGAATCGCCAGGTTCTCGGCCAACCGATCAGCTGGATCGCAGCAAACAGGAACGCGGCCAGAAAAAGGAAGACGTAGGGGCGAAACGCGACTGTTTTGAATAAAAGAACGAGGAGTTCCATTTTGAAGAGTTAAGAGGTGGTCGAGCCGAGAACGCAGCTGGGGGTTTTTTTCAGCATCTGATTACACGTACTTGTGGTCCCGAAACCAACGCACAGCCTTTTCCAGCGCAACCTCCGGCGGTGTCTGTGGGATGCCAAGTTCCCGGATCGCTTTACTGCAGTTGTAGTGCATCTTGTACTTGGCCATCTTCACCCCTTCGAGCGGAATCCGCGGGGGCTGTCCAGTCATGTTAGCGACCCATAGGTTCAGATAGGCCAGGGGAAGAATCGCGAGTCGTGGCAGTTCGATCGTGGGCGCCTTCACGCCGCTCAGGCGGCTTAAGATTTCAAGCACCTCACGCAACATCAAGTTCTTGCCACCCAGAATGTAGCGCTCACCGGTCCGGCCCTTTTCCATCGCGAGCAGATGGCCGGCGGCCACATCATCGACGTCGACGATATTCAACCCGGTTTCGATATAAGCCGGCATGCGGCCTTTCATGAAGTCGACGACGATCTGTCCAGTCGGGGTTGGTTTCACATCGGCTGCGCCGACCGGGGCGCTCGGATTCACGATGACCACCGGCAGTCCGGCCCTCGCAAGCTTCAAAACCTCTTGTTCTGCCAGGTACTTCGATCGTTTGTAATGTCCCGCCATCTGTTCGAGTGAGACGGGCGTCTCCTCCGTACCGAGTCCTCCGCCCGGGGGGAGGCCAATCGCGCCGATGGTGCTGCAGTAGACGATCCGTTCGGTGCCAATGTCCCGGGCCGCCTCCAATAGATTTCTTGTACCGATGACGTTGACGTCGTAAAAGATCGAAGGATCTTTAGCCCAGAGCGCATAGTGAGCTGCCACATGGTAGAGCTGGCTGCAACCGGTGAGGGCGATTCGCAACGAGGGCTGATCACGCAGATCGCCCGTGACCAGCTCATGGGGCAATCCTTCTAGATTCTGGAGATCGGATCCCCCGCGAGCAATGACTCGGACGTCGATGCCGCGTTTGACCAGCGCGCGTGCGACTGCCCCGCCGACAAATCCTGTTGCGCCGGTGATGAGAGCCTTCATAAACTGGTGAGGGGTGAGGGGTGAGGGGTGAGGGGTTGGGTAAAGCTCACTTCGAACACTGTTTTCATCAGGGTGTCTCTCCTCACCCCTTACGCCTAACCCCTAACCGGTTAGTTTCTACGCGATGTGATGTAGCGGGCCATTTCGCGGAGCGGGTCGGCAGCCTGGCCGAACGGGGAGAGACGTGCGATCGCACGGGCCACACAATCGTCCGCCAATTTTCTGGCTCCCTCTGTCCCGTGGAACGTCGGATAGGTTTTCTTCCCTCTTTCCGCGTCGGTATTGGGGTTCTTGCCCAGTTCCTCGCGGGTTCCTGTCACGTTGAGTACGTCATCCGCAATCTGAAACGCCAGTCCGACATCTTCGGCATAGCTCGTAAGGTCATCCAGCGGTCGATCCTCTGCGCCCGCGGCAATGGCGCCCATCCGCACCGCCGCGCGGATCAACATGCCGGTCTTGTACTTGTGGATGTTCTGCAGTGTCGGAAGGTCGATATCTTTATTTTCAGCCTGGATATCGAATACCTGACCACCCACCATCCCCACGTTTCCCGAGCCATGCGCCAATTCTTGAATCAACCGCACTTGGCGCGCCGGATCGCAACCCTTCATCAGATCCGGACGGCTGCAGAGATCGAACGCCATCGTCAGCAATGCATCGCCTGCCAATATCGCCATTGCGTCGCCATACACTTTGTGGTTTGTCGGCTTCCCACGGCGGAAGTCGTCGTTATCCATTGCGGGCAGGTCATCGTGAATCAGAGAGTAGGTGTGAATCAATTCCAGCGAGCAGGCAATCGGCATCAATCCCGGCGCCGGCTGTCCTACCGCTTCTGCCGCTGCAATAGCCAGGATCGGACGGACGCGCTTTCCTCCCGCCATGAGACTATATCGCATGCTCTCATGCAGCGTTGTCGGTGGTGTCGCGGAGGTGGGACTGATAGAGTCCAGAAATCGATCGACCTCAACCCTCTTCAGTTCGAGATAGTCCTTGATGTTCATGATATCTCGGTCTTGTTGGGGGGACTGGCGCCAGTTGGCGTGAAGCGTAACAAATGGTCTGAGGGCTGTCAAACGCGTGCGGAGAGAGGTATCGTCGGTCTCCTGTGCTCGCGCAACGCGCGGCCTCGGGAAGGCCCTCGTTGGACGCGCGCAGTGGGGCACCAACGAGACCCCTCTCTGCCAGGCGCCTTGGCGACGAGAGTGACGAGCGACCTGGTCGATCCTCGAATGCGCGCTACCTTACTCACCCGCCCACCCAATAGCACGCCGAGACGTGCAATTAGCCGAGGCGAGCACATTCTGATTCCTCGATTTCCCCAGAAGGAGTGGGCAGATTGTTCTTCACTGCGCGCATCGAGCGATATAAATGCTCCCTCCAAGCTCGCTCGTTGTCGCTTCGGGATGGAGGCAGATTGATCTTCTACTGCGCGCGTCCAACGAGGGGAGTCCGCGATCGCGCGTTGCGCGAGCACAGAAGATCATCAGGCTCCATCCCCTCCTCCTCCTTGTGTTTCCGCCGACCGCTTCGCTATACTTAACCCTATGAGCATCAGAAATCTCGCTGGGACATGGGAACCGATGCTGCTGGGGATTGAACCCAGAAACTGCAAGGTCTGCAAGGAAGGGCTCTACCGCAACAAAACATTTTTCAGCGGCGGGTGGTCTCGCTGTGCCCAGTGTGAAGAGTTCGTTCACTACAGGTGCCTGGCCACCGGGAAATACTCTTTTCTGAAAGCCCGTCCGCGTCTGTGCAAGACCTGCCGCGCTGGACAAGGGGATACTCCTACTTCTTCGGCGAAGGTCACGACCCCGGTGGCTGTCGGGTCGTGAATTCCAGCTCACAAGCAAGTCCGGTCGAAGCCCGTTCGGGCAGACCAGCCCTTCTCCCCAACCTAGTCCGGTTCGCCCTGGCGCCGTTGATTCTGGCCGCCAGCGGATTTTTTACGGCGAATTTCCTCATCAGCGGCCAATACACCTGGTCGCGGACAATTCGTACGCTGGCGCTGGTGCTGACAGTGGTGATCCTTTCCTATGAATTCGTCTATAAGGAACAGCTGGCGCGCGACGAGCCGCCGGCCCTTGCACGGTTAGCACTGCTCTATTCTTGTGCAATCCCCTATGTCATCGGCGTGGGGGTTATGTTCGTTCTTTGGGCGCTGTAGCAGGATGCTGAAAAAGTCCGCCAGCGGCGTTCTCACCTCGAAAGCATCCTCAACGTAGCCCAGAGGCTACGCCTCCGGTGCTTTCATCGGCTGCGGCCTTGCTGGACAGAATTTTTGAGCATCCTGTGGGAGTTGTTTTCTTTTGTGGCAAACATAAGGTCCATTGAAGTTCTGGCTTGATGAATTCGTTTCCGTCTCCTACTATCGATGTGAGGACGGTCGATGGCAGAGATTATCCGCAGCGGCGCCTTTCTCCAACAATGTTGGTCGGTGCATCCGCTCTGCCTGACGGTCAAACGCATCGAAGCAGATCACATTGTAGTGCTAACCTGCAGTTCATGCCGCATGGTGCATCGTGTGACAACGGGCATGATCACCAAAAAGGTATGGACGGGAGACTCTTCTCTGACTGAACTGCATCCTGCGGAGACGGATGGGCTCGCGGTCTTAAAAACCTGTTTGGGCGCCCATGCACCTGCCTTATCTGTTCGGGAGATGGACGTCTTTCAGGATGCGCTGTGGGTTCGCTGTGCGGAATGCCGGGCGCAGTTCGACCTCACGGTCTCCCAGTTCGAGACGCATCAGAAATAGTCGGCACCTTTCGAGCCGGGGTTCGGCCGATCAGTGATCATGACGCACCAATTCACAGATGAAGAAGCGGCCTTGATGGCCGATCAGCACTTCTTTCGCGCCAAGGCGCAGATCATGGCCAAGGTGCGAGACATGCTCGAGGCCACGCATGTGGTGTTGAAAGAAGAGGTGGGCGTGGCCTCGCTCGTGACCCCGCCGGACTTTGATCCTATCAGCTGCCAGTTTGTCAAAGGCGAGCATCTCGAATTGTTTCCCTACCAATATCTGGATTTTCCGAAACACTTTCACGATTCGAATACGTTTACTTTCCGTACACTGTTCTGGTGGGGCTACCATGTGGCCTGCGCGCTTCTGCTCGAAGGCGCGGGGATCAAACAATACAAAAAGCACATCGTGGATCGCTTCCACCAATTGGCAGGAAGGGATCTGGAATTGTCGCTGGCTCCCACGCTTTGGGAGTGGAAGCGGGGCGAGGGATACACGCTGCCGATCACCCATGATCGCAAGGCGCAGATTGCCGCTGTCCTGGCTGAGCGGTCTTTTGTGAAGATCGTCCGCTTCCTGCCTGTCAGCGATACGAGAATTCGGTCTGGTCACGTACCAGAATTCAGCCGCGAAACCTTTCGAGCCGTCCTGCCGATCGTGACTTCCTAGCAGTCTGCGGATAAAAGCTGTCTTGGTACGCGAGAATTTCGAAAGTCCGTACGTCTGGGGCAATGAGAGAATGCCAGACAGGATGCTCAAAAGGTTCGGACATCGCACCCCGCCCAACCCCGGCGCGCCAAGACGCCCCATTCCGCGGGCAAGGCCGCAGCCGATGAAAGCGCCAGAGGCAGGGTCTCTGGAACGCCCCGTTGAAGATGCTTTCGAGGTGAGAACGCTGCCTCGTGAAAGGCGCGTCTTGGCGCCCTGGGTCGGTGGGTGGGTGAGAACTGAGACTTTTTGAGCGTCCTGCCAGTCTCGGTATTTGTCTCTGATTGGTAACTTGGGTACACTGGGCCTGCTTCGACGGCAAGGCGACCAATGGCAAGGAGGATGGCATCGTGAAACAGACAAGAGAACGACTGGGCCTCGGTATCGTGCTAGCGGCTGGTCTATTGATGGGAGCAGGCTGCGGGGGTACCGGGAAAACGTTCTATCTCGATCTTCAGCAGAAACAAGCGGCGGCGCAATATCAGGAGCCGGAACCGGTAAGGGTTGTCATCGAACCCTTTGAAGATCGCCGATTGGAGAATAATTGGCTTGGCGTGCGAACCCATCTGTGGGGCGGCGTCACCTACTTTAACGTGGTGGGAGAAAGGCCTGGAGGGGTGGTCGCCGAAGCTCTCGCGGATCGCCTGAAGACGCGCGGCTGGAAGGGCCGCCCTTGGACGGTGCGAATGGCTTCTGGCGGGGCTCCGTCGAGTCTGAACGATACGGATATCGTGATCAGCGGCCAGTTGATCGAATTTTCAGCCGGCGCCAAGAGTCGATTCTTTTCGACGGTGGTGAACACGAGCAGCAAGATGGTGATCACTGCGAGGAATCTTGGAGATCAGAGCACGACGATCAGAACGCTTGAGGGGGCAGAGCGCGCTACCGTGTTTTGGTTTAACGAAGCCGATGTGCAACAGTTACTGGCGTCAACTCTGAAAGACTGCATCGATCGGTATATTGACGATACCACGATCAATCAGAAAGCTCTTCGTCCGATTCGTTGATGGCCGGAGGGAAGGAATGACCCGCCGTGCGTGAACGTCGTTGGGAAACGACGACCTCACTGACCTTCAGTCAGGTGCTTGCCGTGGGCGAACGTCTGGCTGCCTTGGGATTGAAGCCGGCGGTGCCTGCAAGAGACGTGATCTGTTACGTCGAAGAGTGGACGGTCAAGTCTCCAGAGGATTTCGACCAGTTGGACGCCTGGTCCACCGAAGACGTGACCTTGATCCAGGTCCGAGAGGGTTGGCGCGGCGACTTTTTTCTCCTGGTTGGCGCGTACCACACCGTCTACCAGCGCTATCAGGATGTGGGCACCTACTGCTCAATCAGTCATCCCTGGCATATTCGCGATCCGTTACGACTCCATGATCCCCGCAGCATGCTCTGGCTGGGATTCCGTCACGCCCATTCGTTTATCCGCATACGGCTCCACACGAAAGATGTCATCACTCCGGGCGAGACGCGCGGCGATACCGAGCGGGTACAGTGGTTGGAGGAACGGCGCACGGCCTTTCTCGAAGCCATCACGCTGCTAGAGCTTCCAGTCGAGACTTTGGTGGAAAAACAGCAACTGGTGATGCGTCCGGTCGATCCTTCCGTACCCTTCTTTTGCTCCTGGCCCGACGCTTTTGGGCCCTGCCAGTTTGAGTACAACACGGCAGACGCCTATGAGTTCCTGGTGCCGGCCAGTAAATTGGCCGCGACGGCTGTGCCGGAGCCAGTAGGTATCCGGGCCTATCTGACGGGCTTTTCAGAGGACGCGCTTGTCGACTTTCTGAAGATTGACCCCCCTGCCCGGTCTGTTTATCGCTGCTCCGTGCATTGCCCGCTCGACGATTTGCCCGAGATTCGATCGGTGATCGAGCCAGACGGCCGCCTCTACACCACGCTCTGTGAATTTCAGACACAGGTGTTGTTGCCTGACGCTGAGGATGCCTCGGCGATCCTAGGTATCGTCGGAATCAACGGACAGTTCAAGATCGAAGCTCGGCTCAATCGTGCTCCGCTTCACGAGGATGCGATGGCTCCATG
>Ga0134122_10002608_pt1 | contig 13280 bp, 14 predicted proteins | sample KB302_FD_96461 | JGI IMG/M metagenome (GOLD analysis project Ga0134122, IMG submission 96461) | Terrestrial soil microbial communities without Nitrogen fertilizer from Kellogg Biological Station, Michigan, USA - KB3-0-2 | ecosystem: Environmental > Terrestrial > Soil > Unclassified ... | reverse complement strand
CCCAAGTTGGATTCCCTTCGCGCTGACCCGCGCTTTCAAGACCTCCTGCGCCGCCTGGGCCTTCCACAATGAACTGCGCAGCCTGGGCGGAGTACGCGAAGCTGGAATAGCTGGGTGGTGACTAGCCCCACCGGCCATCGCCCGGTTCGCCTGCATTGGATCTCCACCTTCTCCTGTCTCCGTAATCTACGTGGGCGATCTGCCGCATTCTCGGATGCCAATAAAGACCTTGCCTTCGTACGGATCGGACTGGCCGATGATATTGCGCGCCGATCGAACTATGTTCGATTCCAAACAATGTTACCTCCGTAAGGGCGTCGCGTTTATAAACTGTTGGCTCTTGCCCGAACCCGTGGTAAGATACCGCCCAATTAGACCTTTCGCGATCGTTACGAAAGGGTCTGCACTACTCGTCTCGTCACCCTCCCACGAAGGCGCAGAATGTGCCCGCTTGGGCCGTAACGTCGGGGAGTTATCCCGATGTCAACAGGGTGCAAGAACTCAGCGTTGTGCAGATTTTGCGGCTCCACACTGCGCCATACCTTCGCAGACTTAGGTATGTCCCCACCGTGTGAAAGCAATCTGGACCTGCAGCAGTTGAACCAAATGGAGCTGTTCTACCCGTTGCGGGTTTTCGTCTGCGACGAGTGTTTTCTGGTTCAATTGGAAGAATACGTAAGCCCCCAAGCTATCTTCACCGAATACGCCTATTTTTCCTCCTTTTCCAGTCTTTGGCTGACGCATGCCAAGGCATACACCGATCTAGCCGTCCAGCGTTTCCATCTGAACCAGAACAGTCTGGTGGTGGAGCTGGCGAGCAATGACGGCTATTTGCTCCAGTACTTCATGGAAAAGGGAATTCCAGTCCTGGGCATTGAACCTGCGGCGAACGTAGCTGAGGAAGCGCGAAGAAAAGGCATTCCGACATTGGTGAAGTTCTTTGGACAGGAAACGGCGGCGGAACTGGTGTGCGCCGGCACGCAGGCGGACCTCGTGGTGGGCAACAACGTTCTGGCCCATGTACCCGACTTGCGAAGCTTCGTGCAGGGCATGAAAACTCTATTAAAGCCTGAAGCGGTCATTACTCTCGAATTTCCCCATCTGATGCGTTTGATGGAAGGAAATCAATTCGACACCATCTATCACGAACACTTTTCCTACTTTTCTTTCCTCACGGTGATGAAGATCATGGCCGCTTTTGACTTGACCATCTTCGATGTCGAGGAACTTTGGACTCATGGAGGCTCGTTGAGAATTTATGTGCGCCATGCTCAAGATCTCTCTCATCCCGTGGCCGAGCGCGTACGCGACCTGGCGGCACGGGAGGAAAAGGCCGGCTTCAGCCGCATAGAGACGTATCTTTCCTTCGGCGAACAGATCAAGGAAACGAAAAGACAGCTCTTGTCTTTTCTGATCGGGGTGAAGAGCGCTAACAAGTCTATCGTCGGCTACGGCGCCCCCGGCAAGGGCAACACCTTGCTGAACTACTGCGGCATTCGGACCGACTTCCTGGATTACACCGTGGACCGCAATCCCTACAAACATGGGAAATTTCTTCCCGGCACCCACATTCCAATCTTTCCTCCCGGGAAAATTCGCGAGACCAGGCCGGATTATGTGTTAATTCTTCCCTGGAACCTGAAAAATGAAATCCGGGAGCAGTTGCAATACATTCGCGAATGGGGCGGAAAGCTCGTGGTGCCGATTCCGGAGTTGGACATCTTCGAGTAATCTTCCCTGAGATCACGCTCAAACACGGGTTTTTCACCCCGGAAGATCACTGGGCGGAGAGCCCCGAAAGGAAACGCATCGAGTGTGCACGCACTTAGAGACCAAATTGCGGTCATTACTGGAGCTAGCAGCGGAATTGGCAAGGCGATCGCGTTAGGCCTCGCGGGCGAGGGCGCATCGCTCTGCCTGCTCGGTCGAGATCTGGCAGCCTTGCAACCGGTTTACGACGCCGCCAAAAGCAAGGCCGTCCAGTGTCGCTGTTACCAGACGGACCTGGAGGTCGATAGCGAGGTCCAGGAGGTCATTGCGAATATTAAACGCGATACCGAGTCTGTTCATATCCTGGTGCACAGCGCAGGTGCTCTCTGGCTGGACCCTCTTGAAACCGCCGACGCTAACCGGTTGGACAGTCACTACAAGACTAACCTGCGCGCTCCGTATGTTTTGACCCAGGGTCTTTTGCCTGCACTTAAGTCCCAGCAGGGACAGATCTTGTTCGTGAACTCTAGCGGTGGGCTTGTGGCTAGAGCAAACGCAGGTCAGTACGCGGCCAGCAAGCATGCACTGAAGGCAGTCGCGGATAGCCTTCGCGAGGAGGTAAACCCTGCCGGTGTAAGGGTTCTCAGCCTGTTTCTCGGACGCACTGCGAGTCGCATGCAGGCTGCTGTTCATGCGACCGAGCAGAGGCAATATCATCCCGAACTGCTCATGCAGCCCGAGGACGTCGCCTTCATGGCCATCCACGCATTGACCTTGCCTCGAACTGCAGAGGTCACCGAAATCCACATGCGGCCTATGCTGAAATCGTATTAGGCTTGCCGACCTCCCTTTCAGGGTTGAGTCGCTCCCCTACTGTTTAACGATGGAAGGGCTTGCCGTGTGGCATACGGCTGCGTAGGAGAACTAACCAAACACAGGTCGCAACAAATGGGAAACGGCATCGTCCACGACTTTTCGCCCTCGGCAAGAAAAACGCAGCGAATTTGTCTGTCAAGGTGGACCCACGTCTGGGACAACCTTAGGGCGGCACTCCGCAATGAGCATGCAACCACGCTGCGACCATTGGCGATTATTTCGTGGCATGGTGCCGACGGTTGTCAACTACCACGTTACGCGGCGTCTTCCCTCTTTTTGGTTTCGCGTTCCTCAGTCTTCCTCGGGGCGCGAGCCTTTACTGCTTCGATAATTCTGCGGGTGAGCGGTTTTCGTTTGTCGTAGGCGTGAAGTAGGTTTGAGCGCAGCTTTTCCAGTTCATCGTCCGGCACAGATGCATCCTTGCTGGCTTCACCAGATGCCGCGCCGGACACGGGTTTTGCAGGCGTTGAACCCACAAGAGAGTGGATTGTTCAATACCTACGGTGGCGTTGTCAACTCCTCAGAGGGTGTTTCGACAGGTCGCGGACTCCCTGGTTTGATAGTTTTTCTAGGTCCGTTTGTCCAGTCATTTGGCTTCTTCCTTGGGCAATTTCCGCCATGGAAATGCGGGGTGCACTGAATAAAATTCTGTGGCTCTTCGGGCCGGTATCCGCCTTATAATTGGGTGGAGGTTCTCCCCCATGGAAACGTCCTATTCACCAGAATTCTTTCGCCAACCTCACTCCGGATGGCGACATCGGCTTATAGGCGCAAGGCGGTTTTGGGAGCCACAACGGGTCATCTACAACCTTGTTCTGACTGTGATCATGGCTTTCTGGGTATTGTTTACGTGGCCGCACTTCCGTCCAGCGATAAACCTCAACGTCCTTCTGCTCCTCTTTGTTTTGGCGGCACTTGCGAATATCTGCTACTCCGCAGCGTATTTCGTGGAGCTGACGATTCGGGGATCAGCCAACAGCGTGAACTTAAACCGCCAACGCTGGCTGCTCTGGTCGATGGGAATGATTTTCGCAGTGGTTCTAGAGAACTATTGGATCGTTGATGAGATTTATCCGTTTGCCCGCTGATAGCTCCCTTCAACTCCTCATTGCTGTACGTTTCCCCAGCGATCCAGCACGGTTGGCGGGTCGGCTTCCAATTCCCCGCGCCCGGAATACCTGTCTTTCGTGAAATTCGTCCCCTCTACAAACAGGTCGCAGTTTGCCTCGTTGTCCGGGAATTTGTCGTGAGTAGTTTCACCCTTTTCGGCGTCTAGCAGCGTTTGATAGTGCAAAGCGGGTGCCAGAGACGGTCTTTCGCGGCTGGTGAGCACGAGCGAGGAGGGCTCTTGGGGGCTTCGTTGGGCGGATTCCAGATTGGGAACGGACAAGAATTTGTGGGCGTGCGTGGCTGGAGGCGGTACAGGGCTTCGAGAGCGGATTACGAAGGCATCGCTACCAATTGCAGGCTCCCACGAACCGGGGAGAGTAAATGGCTTCGCGAGGTCGGATATCAAAGAGATAAAGACTCTATCATCGTCTCGTTCGATGATTTTTCCTTTCCTTCTTTAGTTGCTTTTCTTCTATCGAGCACATCAGCGCTTCGCGCTTTTCAATCTCTTTGACTGATCCCAAAGCGCGACAGCTCGCCTTTTCGTGGGCTGGAGATAGGGTCAGTTCTTCGGCGTGCAGAGTTTCGGCAAGATCCAAAGCCCAGTGGGCAGCGAACAGGTTTCAGGTTGTCGAATGGGTGGTTTAGGGGGTAGATTTGTTCGCATAAATCACGGGTAAGACATTACCTCACCATGGATGAAGTTAAAGCGGTGATGGCTCGACGGGACAAGGTCGTGTCGCTATACGTTCTCTTTGCTGGAAGTGCCGGCATACAAAGGTATAGTCTCTCCTCCCGCACACAATCCGGCACATTCCCTGGCACGGATGAGGCCGGGTAGCGCATTATCGACCTTCTGACTGACTTTATCCCTACTGCTTGACTATGGTTTTTAAGTTTATCAATTAGGGCGAACAAAAGGCGAATCTGATAAAATCCGACATTATGGCCCGGCGTCCCCGACCTCCAGACGAGGTACTTAGCCGAAAAGATCTAGCAGAGCTACAGCTCCGCCTTTCGATGATGGGTCAGACGGCTGTCCAGGATTTCTACCGGAGTGTGCACTTCGTCTGTCGAATCGGCCCAGGCCATTTCCCGAGTGCGAGGGCGATTCAGGAGCTTGTCCAGGCATGGAAACAGATGCGGAAGTGGCGTTAAGGCCCATGGAAAAGGTTTCGTGGCGTCGGGATATGCCGTTTCGATAGAGGAAACCATGCGCGAGCTAAGAGTGTTAATTACGGTCTTATCGATGTCGCTCAGCTTGTTTGCCGCTGAAAGTCCATTTACCGGAACATGGAAACTTAATCCTGCCAAGTCCATGCCTCCAGCGCCCAAAGCGATACTGCCGTCGTTGATGCAGACCACGACGGCCTGAAGTTCAATGAAGACATCGTCGACGATAAAGGCCAGCCGATGCAGATCACATATGAAGCCAAGTTTCCGCCGAGGCGGCTGCTTCGCGTGCTCGGCTGCTCATGCCCGTAGTTCGCCAGTGTCCGGATTTCTCACGCTCTAAACATGCCTAAGACTCTGCATGTGCATCTGGTTTTTCAGAAGTCTTCTGCATCATCAGACCTGCTTTCGACAATTCTCGGACGGTCGTCAAACCTATGCGGCCGATAGCGCAACTAAGAAACGACGCAGTGTGATGAGGCGCCTTGCTCAAATGCGCGCAAAGCGGATTTCATCGCTTTTTCTGGAGCAACTATGGCAAGCCCCGCAAGTATAAAGAAGCACCCCGTTCATCCTATGCTGGTGGGACTTCCCATCGGACTGTGGGTCTTTGCGGTGGTCTGCGACGTGATGCGCGCAGCAAGTGGCAACAACCTGTGGCAGACGGTTGCCATTTACTGTATAGCCGCCGGAATCGTGGGCGCTCTCGTTGCCGCCGTGCCGGGCCTGATCGACTATTTCTCAATTGACGAAGCCGCGATGAAGAGAATCGCGAATCTGCACCTGGCGGTCAATCTGGGCGCCGTTGCTATTTTTGCGAGCAATCTGTGGCTCAGATTCCGTCTGCCGGCGGAGAGCTATTTGCCCCTGGGAATGTCGGTAGTCGGGGTTCTCGCCATTGCCATCGGTGGCTGGCTCGGTGGCGAAATGGTCTACGTCAAAGGGATGGCGGTCGAAGCAGTCGAGAAGCTGGCTAAAAAGGTTGAAAAATCATCCGGGCGCCGGGCCGCTTGACGTTAACTGGCTGACAAGTACGAGTTAATGTCAAGGCCTGCTCCAACTCGTGAACTTGTTCCAGCGACGGCGCGCTCTTCATATCCCGCCCACGTAAATACCCTTTCCGGCAACGGATTTCTGGCGAAGCTGGGCCCCGGCCTGATCACGGGCGCTTCTGACGATGACCCAAGCGGGATAGCAACCTACTCGCAAGTGGGCGCGCAGTTCGGGACGGGGCTGCTGTGGACCATGCTGATCTCTTACCCGCTCATGGCGGCTATTCAGGAGATTTGCGCCCGCATTGGACGTGTGACCGGCTGCGGCTTGGCTGCCAACCTTCGAAAGAATTACCCGCGCCCACTCCTTTATTTCGTCCTGATCGCCATGTCGGCGGCGAATGTTTTCAATCTCGGCGCCGATATCGGGGCGATGGGCGCGTCCCTCTCGCTAATCGTCCCGGCCAATGTCAGCGTCTTGACGGTGACTTTCGGAATCATCTCGCTTGTCGCCGTTCTGTTCATTCCCTATTCAACCTACGCCAGGTATCTGAAATGGCTGACGCTCTCGCTTTTCTCCTACGTTGGCGTCGTTTTCCTGGTGCATGTTTCATGGCTAGCGGTCCTACGTGCGACGCTGATCCCGCATGTGGCGCTGAACAAGGAATTTCTGATCGCGATTGTCGCGGTGCTCGGTACCACAATCAGTCCCTATCTTTTTTTCTGGCAGGCTTCGCAGGAGGTGGAAGAGGTAATGGCCAACCCGGGAGAAAAGGCTCTGAAACACGCTCCGGCCCAAGCCAGCGCCCAGTTGGATCGGATCCGTACGGATACGTATGTGGGCATGGCATTTTCGAATGTGGTCGCCTTTTTCATAATCCTGACCGCAGCCTCGACATTGCATACTCACGGAATTACGGACGTGGCGACATGCGCGCAGGCGGCTGTTGCCCTGACGCCCTTGGCGGGTCGTTTCGCAACCGTGCTGTTCGTGTGCGGGATCGTAGGCACGGGAATGTTAGCGGTACCGGTATTGGCGGCCTCGGCAGCCTATGGGATCGGGGAGGGGTGTTGCTGGCATGTGAGCCTGGAACGGCGGCCGCATCAGGCAGTTGGCTTTTATAGCGTCATCGGTATTGCCATCGCGACCGGATTGTCGCTCAATTTTCTACACATCGATCCTGTCAAGGCCCTCTACTGGTCGGCCATTCTCAATGGCCTGGTGGCAGCGCCGCTGATGGCCGTGATCATGATGATGGCATCCAACCGAAAGGTCATGGGAAAGTTTGTCATTCCCGCTTATCTTAGATGGGTGGGTTGGTGTGCCACGATTGTTATGCTTTGCGTTTGCTTCGGCGTGTTGCTCAGTTGGAAGGCTCGATAAAATTTATGGATCGCACCCGTGGCAGACGGCACGCCAGGGGATCAACCAGGGTAAGCTAACGATTTCTGAGGTACATGATCAAATCTGTCGCGAGTGTGGATTTCACCAAGTAATACTGCAGATCAATCGATTCGGCAATGTGCCGCAAGACTTGCGGTTCCTGTTCACTCCTAGTCGCAACCGTCGTGGATGGAAGGAATTCTTGCAAACCCTGGCAACGTGAGTGCCAGAAAGTTGATGCAAGGAGAGATCCAGGAAGACCACATCGGGCGGTTGCGCATTCTGTTTGCTGAACGACGCACGAAGGCCGGGGCTGATCGAAGCCTGCGGGAGCGTTGTGAAGTGTGTTGGCTCGACCGTCGACTACGTTCGAAGGTACTAACCTGGTGAGCTGGCGCAAGCTGCCACGAGGCCGGGGAAAAGTCTGGGCGAGAAATACGATATCGGATAAGCGGGAAGGCGCAGCTGTTCACGATGGCGCGGGATTTAAACTCGTCTTTCAATTGGGCGTCGAGCGATAAGCTGGGCTGGAAAGCTCAATCCGCCAAACCGGGCCACCCGAATAAAGCGGTCCCGCGAATTTCAGGAATGCTGGAGCTTCTCCGCCCAGGATCCAGACATGTGTGTCGGGAGGGTTCTTTCCAACCAGAGGAGCTACAACTCCGGCTAATCCTCCGATTTCGAGCTTGCCCACGTAGTGAGTGGCCTTGCGACGCGATCCGCCTATTAGGAACGGTTCCTCCCCTTGCGGTGTGACCACCAGCTTCACCAGCCTGGGTTTCGGCGTGGATACAATCATGGACAAAGTTGTACGCGGCGTACTGGGGTCAATATTCTTCAGCAGCGTGAAGATCAAACCATTCGCCAAATTTCCAGGCAATTCCATGTGGTCAGTGTCGACCTTTTCCTTGCCATCTTTGCCGGCGTAACGGACTTTGACTTCGCCGGTGGAGGCGTCGATCAATGTTTCCGTTGGATTCTTGAATGCTGGCCCTTTTTCGATCAGATGATCGCTGAGAAGTTTGAAGTTTTCGTCCTGCGAAAAGGCAGCAGTCTCGCTGCGGCTGGAACCGTCTTTGAAATGAAATATCAGCTCGCTGGTTACTCGATCACCGACGGCGGTCTGAATCAGATCGCCGTTGGCCAGAATCTTGCCGTCGACTGAGCGCAGCACCAGAAACCCATGAGCCAGACCCTCCTTGTAACGCACTGCCACACGCCCGTCCTCTGAACCATCGGGACGAAACATCGCTAACTGGACGGGGAGCAGACACAGGACAATCGACAGCCCAAACTTCCACGTCCCCAAGAAAAGAACTCTCACGCGGGACCGCAGTGCGCGGCTGGAGCTTGAATTGGAGGAAGCAAACTCGATCGATCAAGATGGCTGCTGGCTTCCTCCAACATTGCATTCCGAACCAGCGGGTCAGATTGAGAAAGCGCTTCCCACACCATTTGTAGCCAGCTTACAAGTTGATGATTCATGGGTCACATCGTCCTCAAGCACATTTACTCAGACTTTACCGTAGCAGCGAATCAGGAGAATACCTGACTTTGGGCACCGGGAACGTGTATCGACGAATGTCATTTGCGAGCAATGGACGCCGAAAGACGTCTTTTCGACGCAATATCCTAAATGCGCGCCAGACCGACAACGAATCGGGCGGCCACGGAGCCCTCTTCGGCGGCAGTCAGGTAGATTTCGATGGGGCGCCCTTGCTCAGTCGCCAAGGTTACCGCAGCCCGGTCTGCGGCCGAACCGTTGCATTCCCTTAGACAGCAAGAAGAAGTGGAGTTCGAACCGATTCGACACTTCGAGTTTTTCAAACACATGAAACAGGTAGTTCTTGACCGTATGCTCGCTGAGTCCGAGTTGATCGCAATCTGCTTGTTGCTCTCGCTCAGCAAATCTTGCAACTACACTCACCATGTCGGCGGTAGTACAGCGAACACCCGATGGCTGAGCGTTATAAAGGAGACGTATATTGGTGGAGAGTTTGCTTGCCCTGATTATTATTAATGAGAATTGCACAGGTTGCGCCACTTTATGAAAGCGTTCCACCGACCCTATACGGTGGTACGGAGCGGGTAGTGTCATGGCTTACCGAGGAATTAGTTCGCCTCGGTCACGCAGTGACTCTGTTCGCGAGCGGCGATTCCCTAACAGCTGCCCGTCTGGTACCGGGTTGCCAAAAAGCCTTGCGGCTGGATTCAAACTGTGTGGACCAGCTGGCGCACCATGTCGTGATGCTCGACCAGGTCTTCGATGAGAAGGACAATTTCGACTTAATTCATTTTCACGTTGATTACTTGCATTTCCCGTTCAGTCGACAGGAGCAAGTGCCACACCTTACAACTCTTCATGGCCGGCTTGACCTTCCCGACTTGGCGCCTCTTTACCGGCATTTTCGGGACATGCCGGTGGTTTCCATTTCCGACGCGCAGCGCAAGCCTCTGCCTTGGGCCAATTGGCAAGGCACGGTCCATCACGGCTTGCCGCGAGACTCCTTTTCGCTTGGCGGCGGAGCGGGCGGATACCTCGCATTTCTCGGCCGAACGTCTCCGGAAAAGGGCCTCGACCAGGCGATCGAGATCGCGAAATGTTCCGGGATACCACTGAAGATAGCAGCTAAAATCGATCGGGTCGATGTACAGTATTTTGAGAGTGTCATCAAGCCGCTGCTTGATCACCCCCTCATTGAGTTCATCGGTGAAATTGGAAATGCAGAAAAAAATGCATTTCTCGGCAATGCGGCCGCTCTGCTGTTTCCCATTAATTGGCGTGAGCCTTTTGGCCTGGTGATGATTGAGGCCATGGCGTGCGGCACACCCGCGATCGCTTACCCACTGGGATCTGTTCCGGAGGTCATACAAGACGGGGTTACAGGTTTTATAGTGCCTGATTTGCAGAGTGCCGTAGAAGCAGTGAACAAAATTGGTGAGATCGACAGAAAGAAGTGCCGCTGGAATTTCGAACAGAATTTCGACGCTGAAGGTATGGCCCAAAACTATTTGAATATTTATCAACGGTTGGCTCGAGGAGAATCCATATCGAGCACAGTTTCGAACGGAGCGCTAAGTTGGATGAAGCTCGCATCACCGAGCAATACTACATAGCTACGAAGTCATCGCCCGTAGATGACCGTGCCAGAGTTCTCAAATACGGCGGAATGTTTTCCGTGTTCGACCACCTGGGGGACATCCAAGTTTCCGGGTTGGGTGAGCAGGGAATTTTCTTTAAGGGTACGCGTCATCTTTCAGAGCTTATCCTTTGTTTGTGGAACGCTCCTCCATTGCTGTTGAGCTCTGCCATCAAGGCAGATAATTTTCTCTTTACTGCTGACCTCACTAATCTCGACGTTTCCCACAGAGATGAAATTGTTATACCTCGCGGCACTCTGCAGCTTCAGCGGTCCAGGTTCCTGTGGCGTGATGTCTGTTACGAAGAGTTCACATTCATCAACTACGGTCTCTCAGCCCTGATCGTGCCCTTCAGCATGAGATATGGCGCCGACTTTGCCGATATCTTCGAGGTCCGCGGCATGCATCGCCCGACTAAAGGGAGACGCTTGCAAGACCGTTTGGGAAAGAACCAAGCGGTGCTCTCGTATGAAGGCTTGGACAACATCATTCGTCAAACTTGCATTCGTTTCGACCCTGTTCCCAAAAATATTTCGCCGTCGGAACTGCAGTTCGAAGTGCATCTAGAGCCCGGCCAGAAGGCAGTCTTCCATTTATCCGTTTCTTGTGTCCCCGATGCCGCAGCCGACTCTATTGACTACAGCACTGCGATGATCTCGGCCAAAGGCGAACAGAAAACAGCAGCGGAAGCATTTCCGCGAATTTACAGCTCAAATTCTCGTTTTACTGATTGGATCAAACGTTCTGGAGCCGACGTTCAAATGATGACGATCGGCAATCCTGAGACTAATTATCCCTATGCCGGAGTGCCGTGGTTCAGCACGGTCTTTGGTCGGGACGGGATCATTGCCGCGCTTCAAATGCTTTGGCTCAGCCCCGATATCGCAAAAGGCGTTCTGGAGTATTTAGCGGCAACACAGGCAAAAGGAGTTGATCCGACAATTGAAGCTGATCCTGGCAAGATCCTGCACGAAACGCGTAGTGGAGAGATGGCTGCTCTGGGCGAAATTCCCTTCGGGCGCTACTACGGGAGCGTAGACGCCACCCCGCTCTTCATCGTTCTCGCCGGCTCCTACTACGAGCGAACCGGCGATCTTGAATGTTTGAGGCGTTTGTGGCCGCACATCGAGCTGGCGCTGCACTGGATCGACGAAATCGGGGACATGGATGGCGATGGCTTTGTCGAGTATGCGCAACGTTCGAGAAATGGTTTGGTTCAACAGGGCTGGAAAGACTCGAATGATTCAGTTTTTCACGCCGACGGAAAATTAGCCGAAGCACCGATCGCTTTGTGCGAAGTCCAAGGTTACGTGTACGCGGCCAAACTTGCAGCAGCCCACCTGAGTGACGCCTTGGGAGATAAGAAAAGATGTGGCGCCCTAGAGTCTCAAGCAGAAACACTTAGAGCAAGGTTTGAAGAAGCATTTTGGTGCGATGATCTTTCCACTTACGCCTTGGCGCTCGATGGGGACAAAAAGGCATGCCGGGTACGGGCCTCAAACGCTGGGCACTGCCTCTATGCAGGAATTGCCCGACCAGACAGGGCGCGTATGGTCGCCCAGACTCTGCTAGGTTCCGATTCCTTTAGCGGCTGGGGTGTTCGCACGGTGGCTGCGGGACAAGCTCGCTACAATCCACTCTCGTACCACAATGGCTCCGTTTGGCCCCATGACAACTCTTTGGTTGGCAGCGGCCTGGCAAAATATGGCTGCAAGGACTTGGCCGGCCGAATCCTGCTGGGCCTTCTCGACGCCAGTAGATGGGCGGAGCTTCGACGCCTCCCTGAATTGTTCTGCGGACTGGAGCGGCGGCGTGGTGAAGGTCCTACGCTCTATCCGGTCGCCTGTTCGCCTCAGACTTGGGCGGCGGGAGCAGTCTTCTTGCTGGTTCAAGCGTGCTTGGGAGCTTCCGTACAGGGCGCCCACAATCGAATTGTGTTTGATTCTCCTTATTTGCCAAAGGGGATCCCACAGCTATGGATCAAGGGCCTTCGCAGCAATAATGCTTCGGTGGACCTGTTTTTCGAACGCAGGAACGATGCTGTGCGAGTCGAGGTCACCGATCAAGAAGGCGACATCGACGTATTCGTTGCGCCCGCAGCGACTGGCGTCGTCTCGAATGCCACGTGCATAACATAAAAGAAGAAGGCGAGAGGGACGGTGGCATGAAGAAAACCGATAATGAACATGGTCCCTTAAACGTAAATCGCCCGTAATCCTCTATCCAAACTGAGGAAAGCTTCGCAACCGCCAAAGTTCATAAGTATCTTGACGGTCTTATCCGTACTGGAAGAGGCAAGTTCGATAGCAAGAAAGTGCTCTTTCCGGGATATGATCCGGGAGGAGGTCATTCATGAGCGCAGTTAAGGTGTTGGCGCTCGCTACGTTATTTCTGGCCACGATATTTGCTCAGGCAGAGTGGAAGGAATTTACCTATCCCGACGGGAACTTTAGAATCGCATTTCCGAATGATCCCCAGCGACTCAGAGGCGCTCACCGCAACCTGCACCAGTTCAGTGCAATCGCCGGCCCTGAGTCTTATGGCGTTGCCTACGCCGATTATTCGCCGGGCACGGATTGGAAGAGCGCGGTCAACGGTAAACGCGACTCAATTGTGAGCCGTTTGGGCGGGTCTGTGGTGGATGAAAAGAGTACCTCAGTGGGAGGCTATCCCGGGAAATGGGTCCGTTTCGTCGGACCGAATACGAGAGGCGAGCTGGCCATCTACCTCGTCGGGCAACGGTTGTACTTGCTGCACGCTTTTGCTCCGAAAAATGTCAAGCGACCACGGAATTTCTCCAAGTTCCTAAATTCGTTTCGACTGTTATCGAGGTCTAAGTCACAGCGGGGATAAACTTGGTCTCTGAGAGCGTGCATGCTTGATGTCTCTCATCT
>Ga0134122_10002607_pt1 | contig 13282 bp, 13 predicted proteins | sample KB302_FD_96461 | JGI IMG/M metagenome (GOLD analysis project Ga0134122, IMG submission 96461) | Terrestrial soil microbial communities without Nitrogen fertilizer from Kellogg Biological Station, Michigan, USA - KB3-0-2 | ecosystem: Environmental > Terrestrial > Soil > Unclassified ... | reverse complement strand
TGGCTCCCCGGTTGACGATTTTGCGTTTAACGAGACAGGACGGATCGTAAACGTGATCAATGCTCCTTCTCCCGGTGCTACAGCCTCGCTTGCGATTGGAAAGATGATAGTTGAGAAACTAGCGCGGCGATTCTGATGGATGACCTGAAACTTAAACGTATCGAGATCGGTCTGCCCGGCGCTTGTCTCATCAAGCCCGCGGTCTTCTGCGATGGGCGCGGTTTCTTTTTCGAAAGTTATCACGAAGCGAACTACGCTGACCTCGGGATACGAGACCATTTTGTGCAAGACAACCACGCCAGGTCGGAACAAATCCACACTCTGCGAGGGCTGCACTACCAGATTAGCCGTCCGCAAGCCAAGCTTTGCCGCGTGGTTCAGGGTAAGGTATTGGACGTGATTGTTGACATTCGAAAAGGGTCATCTCATTTCGGTCGTCACGTGCCCACCATTCTGTCGGCTGAAAATAAGGTCCAGTTGTACGTCCCTCCGGGCTTTGCCCACGGCTACCTTGTGCTCGAGGCCCCCGTAGAGTTTCTATACAAATGCAGCGAGTTTTACGTTCCCGAGTGGGACCGCGGCATCGCCTGGAATGACCCAAAACTGGGCATCGACTGGGGGATTGAAGATCCAATTCTCTCCCAAAGGGACAAATGCCATCCTGGCTTGTCCGATGTGTCGCCCGAGGAATTGCCCTTGTTTGAGTAGGGTCGTGGGCAACTCGAGGATCCTGCTTTTGTTGTCGAGAAAGCTGTTGACTTTTGTCGACGTATCTCATATTCTGGGCGGGCCTGAACGAGTGGCGCGCTCGCGCCCAAGAACCACTGGAGGAGCTATGAAACTGCCGACGAGTTATCTCAAAGCATTTCTGAGTATTGTGCTCGCAGTCACCGTGACGAGCGTGTTTTCCTTGCGGTCAGTTGCCGCGGTCGCGCCGGCTCAGGCCTGCACCGGGACACTGACAGTCAAGAGCGGAACCGTCACGATTAACGGCAATACTGCTCAGACTGGCGCGACGGTTATGAGCGGCAGTGTAGTGTCAACTGGCGCGGGTGGCGCCGTGGTTGACCTTGGGCCTAACGGCCGTATTGAACTAGGCGATCACACCACCGCTACCATAATCTGCGTCGGCGGCTCGATCGAGATTAGAACTAACTGCGAAAAGACCGAAATAGAAGTAAGACGCGGACAGGTGGACGTAAAGTCACCAAAGGTCGAATCGCTTGCGGCCGGAAAAGAAGAAACCTACAGTGGAGCGGTTGATGCGACTGCGGCAGCGGGCGTCGATATGCAAGTAGAATGTAAGGGCCGGAAGTATGCCGGAGCGTACACTTCGGCTGGCCTTATAGGACTCCTGGCGCTGATAGGCGTAGGAGCCGCTGTGGCCATCGGCGTGGCGGTTAACGACAGCGACTCGCGGGCCAGCAGTCCGTCTGTACCCTAAACCAACCGCGCAGCCCGACATTGATTTTGAAGTTTTGACGCCTCGGCGGTAGACGCCGAGGCGTTCTGCTTCTGGAAACAACTGGGACTTAGGAATCTCTGATATATGTGTCCGAAGTGTGGAGGCCCGGTTCACAGGTCTAGGACCCGGGGAATTACAGAAAAGCTGGTCAAGCTGTTGACCGCAAACCGGGCCTATCGTTGTTTGGAGTGCGGGTGGCGAGGCTGGCTTGAAGCGACAGATATCTCCCAGCGTCGCGACGCGAGACGCAGACGGGTCTTACGCACTGTTATCAGCGTTCTTGTTACGATTTTGGTGACGGCGTTGATTGCGCTTTATCTGGTAAGGAACTCACATGCTGACGGTTTGCGCGGTGCGGGCGATCGTTATGGCTCGGCCGCTGTTCCGCGAGGGGACGTAACCGATTGGTAGACCCAGGCAGTTTCGGGTTGCCTTTAACCTTGATTCGCGCGGCGGTGTTTTGCAACAATGGGTGTCCAGGAAGGTTTCTGCAAGACAGGATGCTCCCGCGCAGCTCATCGGTTAACCGTGAGGAGGCTTAGTTTGAAAGTGTTCAGACCAATCTTGGTTTTTGTATTGTGTTTGACATCCGTCCCCATCGCGCTAGCTCAGTCTCCCATTACCTCAATGTCGCTCGGGCCTGATTCAATCGGCAAGGTCCGGACGGCGCTTGGCATCACTACCCGGATTAGTTTTCCCGAGCCGGTTTTGGAAATTGTCTGCGGTGATTTGTATGACCCAGGAAGCGGCAAAGGAACCTTTGTGGCCCAGCCCAGCGGGACAAAAGACGATCCAGGCAGCGATGTCTTTGTAAAACCTGTCGCCGGTAAGGGTCTGAGCAACATGTTTGTTACGACCGGCAAGGGCAAGAAACACACTTATAATTTCGATCTCGAAGTTGTGCCTGTCGCGCAGGCCCACCGGATCGTTACGGTTGTGGACGTTAGGCCGCTCGCAACCCCTCCCGATGCGAGCTCTGCGTCTTCCGGATCCCCGGCGAATGGCGCCGAAGATCCGGCAGTTGTGCTGGAACGGATGAAGGCTGAAGCGGAACAACAGACTCGTCTGAAAGCTGCCGAGATTCTCCGCAACGCACAGCAGCAGGCGGATCGAAGAGTGGCTGAGGCCGAAGCGCGAGCCGGTGACACGGAGCGCGAAGCCAACGTCCGCGCCAGCCAGGTGGTCGAAAAGCGATTCATGCAAGCGTTGATGCTCGGGCTCCGCGAGGTCAGAATTAGCAAACCTAGTGTCACGCAAAAGAAACTCACAGTAAAACTCGATCCGCCCACGGTCTTGCTGTTCGACGACAAAGCGTACTTGCGCTACACGATTCAAAACACCGGCGACGTCGATCTTGTGTTTGCAGGCGTAAGCCTTGAAACAGGGCCGCCAAAAGAAACCAAGCCGATAACATTTGAGCTGAACCCGAGCAAGGCCGAGAACAAGCTTGCGAGCGGTGAGGTTTTGACAGGCATTATCGTGTTCGATCCCAAGCAGGTTGGGAAAGAGCGATTGACTTTTGTCATGCGCGCTGAAGACCAGACCGAGATCGCGCGCATCGTCATTCAGTAGTTATGGTTAAAAGGATTTCAGCACTGTTGTTTCTGATCACGGCGACACCGAGTGTGTTCGCCCAACAGCGACCTCTTTCTCCGCCCGAACGTTCTCCTGTACCACTCACCAGTTCGGACGTCGAAAAGTCGCGTGTGGAAGAGGCCAACAAAAAACAGGCTGCGACCCCGACCGCCAACCCCGGAGCCATGGTAATCAAGATCCCGGCTGCCGCTCTGGGCCATCACATCTCATCTGGGAACGCTGCTATCGACGCGATGGTTTACGAAGCTGCAGCGCGAAACGGGCTTGATCCGTGTCTGATCCTGTCGGTTATGAGGGCCGAGTCCGGCTTTAGAGGAACCGCGGTATCCCCAAAAGGCGCGTCCGGCCTCATGCAGCTGATGCCCGCGACCGCCGCTCGATTTGGCGTGAAAAACATCTTCGATGCCCGCGAGAATGTCCTGGGAGGCTCGCTCTACCTCCGTTGGTTGCTCGACAGATTTAGTGGGGATGTGCGGCTTGCCCTTGCGGGCTACAACGCGGGCGAGGGGGCGGTCGAGTTTTATGGGCTTCGGATACCTCCGTTCGCCGAGACTCAGAATTATGTCCGGACGATTTACACACGCTACAGCAGCATTCACTCCAGCGCGCCTACTCCGACAGTGGCGACTCAAGCGCCGAAACCCGCGGACCAACCAGGCGTTCAAAACCCTACCTACAATCAAATCATTCGTTCCACTTCCTCTTCCGGCGATGGCAAGACCGGCCGATAAGACAGCGCCTACCCTGCTGAGAATCGAATTCGCTCCCCGCTTCTGATGGAGCGGTAGCAAGCGTATACGAGTTCGACTGACTTGTAGCCATCAAGGGCGGTTACTTCAGCAGACTTACCCTCCACGATTGCATCCACGAACGAACGATCTTCCTGCGCGTATCCCCATTTCTCCTCCTTCGCGAGTTGCTGCATCGAGATTGTTGTATGCTTGCCGTCCAGCCCCTCGCTCATTATGAGGCTTTCCATCTCGCGGGTCGCGAACGTCCGGTGATGACAAAAGATCTCAACGCGTTCGAAAGGAAACAGCCAGCTCGCATCGGCCGATGAGGCGAGGGTTGCATGCACCCCACTCTCGAACGTAAGTAGCACCGAGAAGTCATCAGTCTCAGGATACTCGTGCGACGAGCCTACTGCGTCCAAATGCTTCACCTCCCCAAACAGAAAGCGAAGCATGTCGAACATATGAATTGTCGTCTCGTAAAGAAAGCCACCGGTGATTTCGGGATGCGCGACCCATGCCGGGTTGATCAACTCGCCGCGATTCATTTTGACGTGCGCCGAGTGAGGATTTGTTTCGCCAAGCTTCTCCCGAAGAGTCGTGTAGACAGGCGCAAATCGCCGGTTGTGCCCAACCTGGAAAACCCGTGTGCCCGCCTGTGCCCGGCCGAGAATTGCCTTCGCGTCTGACAGGGTAGTGGCCATAGGCTTTTCGCAGAAGACGTGTTTCCCGGCGTCGATGGCTGCAATGGCAAGCGCGGTGTGCATAGTGTTTGGAGTAGCCACGTACACTGCGTCGACTCGATCCATCAATTGCGCAGCGTCCTTGGCGACCAACGCCCCGGTTGATCTGGCGATCTTGTCAGCGCGTTCGATATCTATGTCGTGAACGGCTGAAATGATCACGCGTTCGTCTCGCGCGAGCAGGCTCGCGTGCACCCCGCCTATGTAGCCGGCCCCGATTATTCCCACCTTTATTCGATCCATAAATTGTCCGTCGCTAAGCAAGAGTTGAAACGTCGAAGATCCGGCCGGCAGCCGCGCGGGCTTCAAGAGCCAGTTCGAACGGATCACGTTCCCAGTACTCAGGCCGAAAGATCTCCACGCTCGCGACCCCGTCGTATCCGATCCCCCTAAGCGCGCCTGCGATTTCCTTTAGCGGCAAAACACCAAGCCCCGGCAGCAACCGATGTCTGTCTTGCAGTTGTTCGCGCGGCAGGTTCTCGGCGTCGTTGATGTGAAATATGAAAAGGCGGCCAGGATCTAGCGCCGCAATCGAGTCGATGGTCGAACCACCCGCGTAGAAGTGAAAAGAATCGATTACCAGCCCGACATTTTGCCGTCCAACCCGCTTCACGATTTCGTCTGCCAGCGACAGAGTCTGGACGCTGCAGTTCGGTTGTCCGAGAAACTCAAACGCAAGACCGACGTTATGTTCCCCGGCGATTCCTCCGAGCTCGCTAAGCACTCGCGCTGATTCCTCGATCACTCCAAGCTTGCTGGTTCCGCTTGGCAGCGGGGATGGCACCACGACTATGTACGGGCATCGAAGCTCGCGAGCGATCCGGCACAAGTCTGCGCATTCGAGGATCAAGCGGTTGTGCTCGCGGCCATCTCTGAAGGTGATTCGCTCGATCGAGTTGATGCTATACGGCTTCAGGCTGTGCATAGTCAGGAGGCGATCAAGTTCGGTGATGCTTCTCGACTCGAGAAACGCGCGAAGCTTTGCAGCCCATATCTCCAGGTAGTCGAATCCGGCCGCGCTTGCGGCGCGAATATCAGTCTCCAGATCCGCGCTCATTGTTGTAGCGCCGTTGAGCGCTAGTTTCATACGCCGAACCTCGTTTGCTGGGCTTTCTTGCAGCAGGTATATTACGCCGAGCCGTTGTGGAAGACGAATCGACATCTCAAACAGTTGACGCGGGATTGCGAGGAATACATGAAAGCGATTGAGATTCAGAATAAGTTCGGATTGGACTCGCTGACGCTTGTCGAACGCCCGGACCCGGTTGCCACGGCTTACCACGCGGTCGTTAAACTCCGCGCCGCGTCGCTCAACTATCGCGACCTGCTTACAGTTGAGGGCAAATACAACCCGCGCCTGCCTCTTCCGTTAATTCCAGTTTCGGACGGTGCCGGCGAAGTAGTCGAAGTCGGCGAAGGCGTCACGCGCGTGAAGGTTGGTGACCGGGTTGTTGCAAATTTCTCGCAAAAATGGCTGGGCGGCGAGCCTGCGCGCGCCAAGCTTGGCGCGTCGCTTGGGGGGCCGCTGGACGGAATGCTCGCCGAGTATCGATCACTTAACGAAGAAGGTCTTGTGCATGTCCCATCTCATCTGTCCAACGAGGAAGCTGCCACGCTCCCGTGTGCCGCAGTCACCGCGTGGAATTCGCTGATCAAGTTGGGCGGGCTGGTCGCGGGCGAGACAGTCCTGGTGCAAGGCACGGGAGGCGTTTCCATATTTGCCTTGCAGTTCGCAAAGCTCGCTGGAGCTCAGGTGATCATCACCTCCAGCAGCGACGAGAAACTTGAGCGTGCCAAAAACCTCGGCGCTGACCACGGCATCAACTACAAGACGACACCCGATTGGGACAAGCGAGCTAAGGAGCTAACCGGGGGACTCGGTGTTGATCACGTCATTGAGGTGGGCGGCGCGGGAACTTTTGGAAAATCGCTTCGAGCTATCAAGATCGGCGGACACATCGGCCTGATCGGGAATCTGTCGGGGAATTCGACCGAGGTGAATCTCGTTCAGCTTCTTATGCAGAATGTTCGCGTACAGGGAGTCCTGGTCGGAAGCCGCGATACTTTCGAAGCGATGAATCGATCCATAGTGCTGCACGCAGTCCATCCGGTAATTGACCGCGTATTCCCGTTTGAGGAAGCTCGCCGGGCGTTTGAGTACATGGCAAGCGGCTCGCACTTTGGGAAGATCTGCATCAAGTTCTAATGCATGCCAGCGATCCACGAATAACGCGAATCTTCGCGAAGGATACATGCCTGGCCCTGAAGAAGTTCAGCCCGATAGTAATTTGATCGGTGGGCCGGGAGCGGTACTCGACGGCGGAACTACTAGATCCCAGGAAGCGCCCAGACGTTGCGGGTCTTTTAGTTGGCGAAGATCCGCGAATAACGCGAATCTTCGCGAAGGATACAGGCCTGGCCCTGAAGAAGTTCAGCCCGATAGTAATTTGATTGGTGGGCCGGGAGCGGTACTCGACGGCGGAACTACTAGTTCCCAGGAAGCGCCCAGACGTTGCGGGTCTTTTTCAATTCGTGAAAATTCGCGTTATTCGCGGATCATTATTCGCGATCGTTATTCGCGGATCGCTTCTCCGGTAACAGGATCGAAGAACAGTGCCTTGTCCGAATCGAGTTTGATCCACACGCGGCTTTCCATCTCTGCGCGGAACTCCGCGGGCGCGCGTGCAATAATTCTCGCAGTGCCCAGCCGCAGGAACACAAACGTCTCATTCCCCATCAACTCGGTCACATAGACCTCCGCCGGTAGCCAGCCGTCATTCGCCTCGGCCGAGACGTGGACGTGTTCGGGTCTGATCCCGAGCGTGATCTTCCGATTGTTTGAACCGGCGATCTGGATTTCACGCGCGCCACCAATTCTGCCCCCGCCATCGAGCAGCATCTGGTTGTCCGAGAAAATCACCTCAAGAAAATTCATGCTTGGGCTGCCGACGAACTCAGCAACGAACCGATTCGCCGGGCGGTTGTAGATGTCCATGGGGGTGTCGAACTGCTGGAGTTTGCCAGCTCGCATCACTGCCACACGGTGCGCCAGGGTCATCGCTTCCGCCTGGTCGTGAGTGACGTAAATCGTCGTAGTGCCCAGCTCATGTTGGAGCCGTTTCAACTCGCCACGCATATGAACGCGCAACTTGGCGTCCAGGTTCGAGAGCGGCTCATCCATCAAATAGACACGCGGTTCGCGCACGATTGCTCGGGCAAGCGCAACGCGTTGCCGCTCGCCGCCGGATAGTTCGCGCGGCTTGCGGGTCAGCAGCTTGCCGATCTCGAGCAATTCGGCAACACGCCGAACCCTGGATGTGATTTCGACTGAGGGGGTCTTTCGGACGACCAGCGGGTAAGCAATGTTTTCGGCTACGGTCATGTGCGGATAGAGAGCATAGCTCTGGAAAACCATGGCAACGTCCCGGTAACGAGTGGGCACGTCATTGACACGCTGTTCGCCGATGAAGATGTCACCGGACGTTGAATCTTCAAGTCCGGCAAGCATTCTGAGTGTGGTCGTTTTTCCACATCCTGAAGGGCCCAGCAAGACGACGAACTCGCCTTCAAGGATGGCGAGGTCAAGTTGATCGACGACCCTCGAACCGCCGAACAACTTCGTGATTTTATCAAATCTTACGTTCATCGAAAGAAGCGTCATGCAGGACGTAGCATAGACTTCCGTCTGTGCCTTCTCAGTAGCTTGAGTGTCAATCAACTACTATGATCGAACCGCTCATAGATTGAAGTCTATGTTACGTCGAGAGTCTCTTCTCCTTAGCCTTTCACGGCTCCAAGCGACAACCCTCGCACCAGGTAACGCTGCACTGCCATTGCAAACACCAATATCGGAAGCATCGCGACGATTCCGGCGGCGCTCATGACGCCCCACTTGATTTCGTACTGCGTTACCCGGCCCGCGATTCCCACAGGCAACGTCATAGCCGCGTCGGTCTGCGTCAGAATCAGCGCAAGCAAAAACTCATTCCAGGAGACTATCAGGCAAAACACCGCAGTCGCCGCGAGCCCCGGTGTCACAAGCGGCAGTATCACCCTGACCAGCGCGCCAAGCCGCGAGTCGCCATCCACCATCGCGGCTTCTTCCAGCTCGCGCGGCAGCTCCTTGAAAAACCCGCGCATCATCCACACAACGAACGGGAGATTCAGCGCGGTGTAGACGATTACAAGCGACGCGATCGTATTGATCAACCGGAGGTCTCGCATCATCAAAAACAACGGGACAGCAGTGACGATGGGCGGGAACATTCTGGTCGAAAGAATCCACACCGACAGTCTTCTATCGAGCTGGCCCCGAAGCCGAAATCGCGAGAGGCCGTATGCCGCCAGCGTTCCAAGTGCCATCGCGCATACCGTCGAGAGCGCAGCGACGATCGCGCTTGTCATCAGGTATCTTCCAAAAGAGCGAGTCGAAAACGCGTCCTGATAGTGAGCCAGCGTAGGCGTAAACGAAAACCATCTGGGCGGGGAGGCGAATTGATCGACCTCGGTCTTAAGCGAGATCGTCAGCATCCAATAGACCGGCAGGACGGCTGCGATGACTGCCGCAATCAGCACCACGTACTTCGACCATCGAGCCAGGGTTCGCCGCTGAGTTGTGCTTTGCCCGTGGCTCTTCACGCCGCCTCCTGGCTCTGAAGCAGCTTTATGTAGCCGATGCTTATGATGTTCGTCAGCAGCAGCAATACAAACGACATAGCTGCCGCATAGCCGAAATCAAAAAACCTGAACGCGGCGCGATAGATGTACAAGCTGACCGTCTCGGTCGCAAAGCCCGGACCGCCTTCCGTCAGAATAAAGATCTGATCGAAGACACGCAGCAGGTCCATCGTGCGGAGCAACAGAGCAACCAGCATCGCTGGCCGAAGCAATGGAAGCGTCACGTGTCGAAAAGTCTGCCACACGCTTGCCCCGTCGATCATCGCTGCTTCGTAGGGCTCTTGCGGTATTGCCTGGAGCCCGGCCAGCAGAACAAGGAACATAAACGGCGTCCATTGCCAGATATCGACCGCGACGACAGACGCAAACGCGAGCTTCGGCGAAGCCGTCCACGTCAAGCTTTCTGTGTTCACGCCCAGGCTCTTTAGTGTTCCGTTGATAGCGCCGAAGTCCGAGTTGAGCATCAATCGCCAAACTACTCCGACTACGACCGGCGGGATCATCATCGGGATGAGCAGCACGGCTCGGAAAATCGCGCGGCCTCGTAGCGATCGGTCCAGAAGCACCGCAAGCCCAAGACCGAGCAGAAACTCAAACGTCAACGCGACGATCGCGTATACAAGCGTGTGCGCAAGAGCGGATAAGAAGAAGCCGTCGCTTAGAAGACGGGAGAAGTTTGCGAGCGACCATTGCGCAGTTTCACCGGAGCCTGTCTGAAATCCGACCTTGATAGAGTAAATCAGGGGATAGATCGAAAGCGCCAGCAGCACCATGACCGTAGGCGCGATCAGCAGATATGGCAATGCTCGATCTCGCACCACGGCGAGAGTTCTAGATTTCACTCGATGTGCAGAGATAGAGGGATCCGTCTGGTGCATAAGTCTCACGCGCTATGGTGTAGTACCTCAGATTCATGCCGTAGTAATGCGCGTCCTTTTCATAAGTGAGACCGATCTTCTCGACTACTCGCTGGGAAGCGACATTCTCGGGATGGACTACGGCAACGATCCGATCGAGCTTGAGCTCGTCGAATCCGTATCGCAGGCTCGCGACGGCGCCTTCAGTTGCTAGCCCAATTCCCCACGCGCGCCGCGCCAGGCGATACCCCAACTCGACTTCGGCCGTGTTTTCCAGGAACTGCAACCCGCAGAATCCAACCATATCGCGTGTTGTTTTCTCAAGAGCCGCCCAAAAGCCAAACGCGTGCCGGCGTCCGTGCTCCAGGTACTCGTTGAGCCGCGTAGCCGTCTTCTCTTTCGATTGAGGCTTGCCGTCGCCGATAAAGCGAATGACTTGTGGGTCGCGGTTGATTTCAGCGAGGGCGTCGAGGTCATCCGCGGCGAAGGGACGGAGAATCAATCGTGCCGTTTCGAGCTTGTGCATACTGCCGCCGTTGTAGCATAGGCGTTAGCCTGTGCGAGTATCTCTTTGGATCGCTCGAAGTCCTGTGCAAGACCCCTCAAGCGCGAACGCACAGACTGAAGGTGCTACCTCGTTCGCGCGACGATCTTTGCGATCTCATGGTTCGCCTGATTCATCGCCTCTTCCGCGGTGAGTTCGCCGCCGTTCGCTCGTGATAGAAAAATACCAAACACGTTCTCAATCTCGTTCCACGATGGAGTTCGAGGTCGTGGTCGCGAGGTTTCGAGCGAGCGTAACTGCGCAGGGTAAGCCGGGAAACGCGCGAGCAAGTCCGCGTCAGTGAACACCGATCTTCGAGTTGGCGGATTCCCTGCGAGCGCGGACTTCTTCATTTGCTCTGCAGCCGTCGCCCAGAGCAGAAACTCCACAGCGACATCGACATTTTTTGAGGCGCGCGGGATCGCTATCAACCAGTTGCCGATCTCAGCCTGCCCCGGGCGTTTTTCCCCGGGCATTGTGGTGAATGCCATCTTGCCTGTGACCTTTGACTTGGCCGAGTCACTAAACGCTCCGATCCAGGCCGGCCAATTGATCGACATCGCGGCAGTTCCTTGCAGCAGATGCGCAGAGACTTCCGTCGCATTGAAGCTGGCGTATCCCGGAGGTGAGTGCTTTCCGAGCTCGAGCATGAATCTCAACGCGCTGATTCCTTCAGAACTGTTTACTGTCGGGTTGCCGGTTCCGTCAAACATCTCCGCGCCGAACGCCCAAAAGATCGGCATGAAGTCAGCGACGGCCGAGTTGCCTCGCGCTGCTCGCATAACGTAACCGTGAACAGCGCCGCCGCCCGGCGCCCCATCTTTCTCTCGCTCATCAATCGTCTTTGCGGCATTCAATACATCGTTCCAGGTAGCCGGCTCTTTGAGAGAGTGCTTCTTGAAGAGATCACTCCGATAAAAGAACAACTGCGAGTTGCCGACATAAGGAAGCGCGAGCAACGTGCCCGTCTCATAAGGGTGCCGGCACAATGCGATCGACGATCCTACGAAGTCGGCGTCCGGTTCGTTCTGGCCTCGCTTCTGCAATAGCGGGCCCAGATCTGTGAGGAGGTCTTCGATAGCAAACCGAGGGAACCACGGATCGTCCAGCATTATCAGATCGTAAGCTCCGGTTGCTGCTTTCAAATCAATCAACTCTTTTGAGAACAGATCGTCATAAGGGAACTCGGAGATGTTGACCCGGACTCCTTTTTGAGCTTCGTACTCGCGCGCGGCTTGCTTGAGCGCGTCGCCTTCAACGCCGGCGTTGACCGCGAGAGTTAGTTTATTCCCGGGTTGCGCCGAGTTCTTGCAAGCCGGAAACGAGACTCCGATCACCACAAAGACAAGAACCAGCACGTTTGCAATTGATGTTCGTGAGCGATTGGTTCGGGGGCGGAGTTTCATGACCGGACGCATTGTACAAGCACCTTAGGAAGCGGGCAATCAGAGTCACGCGCAGCCCTTAGTTGCGAATGAACACGCACCGGTTGTCTTTGGCAAGGTCGGGCAGGATCGCCCAGACGTTTCCGCGGGCTTCGAGTCACGCCAACTCGATCGGCACACCCGAACGGTCGAACCGCTGGGACAGAAGGCCCAGCAAGAAAAAGAAAGACAGATTGAGATCGGAATAAGCGCCGCTCGTTAATGTGAACCCGGTTATCCAATAAGCAACCACAAGCGAAAGAAAGCAGGCAGCCGACGCACGCTGAGTCTCGCTGCGAGCTCGCTTTAGAGCTTTCCAGCCCATCAATCCCAGCCAGACATTTGCAATCACGTAAAACATCAAAGCAATCCAGCCAAGTTCGGCAGCAATCCAGATGAGGTTCGAATGCGGGCTGGCAAGTGCGCGAGTATTCATGACTTGCTCGACCGACTCATCCTCCCAATTGTATTTCGCCCGAAAGTAATCGCCGTAGTTTGCGAGCCCAACCCCAAACAGCGGGTGTTCGGCAGCTATTCCGACTCCCGCCTCCCAGGTTGCTACGCGACTGAATGCATTGGTTGGATCAGCAAGCCGACCCCCGAACATCGACGGAGCTAACACCGCGGCAAGAGCAGTCAGTCCGATCAAAGCAGCGATCAGCCATCGGCCTCTGAATGAATTCGTTTTGACAGAGATCGCTTTTCGCCCGCTGAATTCGAGCAGCATCCAGCTTGCCATAAGCGCTATCGCTAGCGTCCTAAACATCGACAGCAACGATCCCATGAGCGCGGCGGCCAGCGCGCACTCGTATAGCAAGCGCGAGGATTTGTCGAACCGAAGCCGAAAGGCTTCAGGTGCCGCTCGCAAGAACAGAAAAAGCATCAAGCAAATAATCGAGAAGGAAGAGTCAGCGGCGAACGGCCCGTTGACTCTCCGTTCGCCCGCTCGGATCAACTCGGAACCCTTGTAGGTGAACAAGTCGGTGCCGGTCGCCAGTTCATAAGCACCGGTCGCGAACAGAAAAAGAGCTAATCCGATTGCGGCAAGAGTCAACCACCGGGCATGGTCACGCAGTTCAAGGTGATGGCGGGCGAGCCGGAACGCAAGTAGCGGCAAACAGAACGAGTCGAGCGCTATCTTGCCTGCATAACCCAAGTCGTCGGATTTGAGCAGCGCGCTCATAAGCGCCGCCAGCGACAACACCGCCCAGGCAATCTCAAATTGTGTTGCCGTCCCCAGCAGCC
>Ga0134122_10002606_pt1 | contig 13284 bp, 5 predicted proteins | sample KB302_FD_96461 | JGI IMG/M metagenome (GOLD analysis project Ga0134122, IMG submission 96461) | Terrestrial soil microbial communities without Nitrogen fertilizer from Kellogg Biological Station, Michigan, USA - KB3-0-2 | ecosystem: Environmental > Terrestrial > Soil > Unclassified ... | reverse complement strand
TGGCGCCGAGCGGGTGCTCGGGCGTTCCGGGGGGAAGGCAAAGGCATCGGTCGTGGCGACGGCGCGGCCCGCGGGGAACGCCGGTGGTAGCATGTTCGACACATGAACCGTAGGGCCCTAAGCGTCGTCGCTTTCGTCTGGGGGGGAATCCTCGCCGGGCTGCTCCTATTTTTCGCCCTTCAGGGACGGCGGCAGCTGTTCCTTCGCCTAGAAATCGAGAGCCCGATGGGGGCCGAGGCTTGGAAGGGGGAAGTTTGGTGGACGGCCAACCGTCGTCCGTTCCAGGTGGCCGATTCGGTGGCTTTCGCCCTCACCTCGGGCGGTGCCCACCGGGAGACCGTTTCGGTCGAAATTCCGGTCGAGGTCGATAGCCTTCAGATCCGCCCCGGCCAGCTGCGGGTCTACGGCGGCGGGAAGCCGGAGATCGCGCTGCACAGCATCGAGCTGGCCACGCCGGTCGCGAGCCTGCGCCGTTGGAATCGCGTGCAAGGATTCCTCGGCTGGCATTCTCTCGACGACCGCGCCGGTTTTCGGGCGGAAGACGGCGCCTTGCGGCTGCTGCTGACGACGCCGGACGGCATCCTTCAGTTGGACGACATCCAGTCCCTCCGCGATCAGCGGCGCCGGCAGCTTCATGCCCGGATCGCCGCCTGGGGGGGCTTGGCGGGGGGCCTTCTGCAGAGCGCCCTCCTGTTGCTTTTCATCCGCCGGTCGCCAGCGCCTCTGCCGCAGATACCGCCGACGTCGCCGACATCGGCACCGCCCTCGAAGAAAAAGTCGAAGGGCAAGACTCCGGACGTTCCGCCGCCGGGCTCTCGTTTCCGGATCCGGCCGGCGGTGGTGGTGATCGTCGTCACCGCGGCGATTGCCCTGCCGCTCGCTTGGAAGCTCTACCAACGGTTTGCGCAGCGCGGAGCCCCGCCGGTCTTCAACGACACCGGCGAGTATTCCTTGACCTTCGTAGACCACCACGGCCGCCGGTTGTCGGAGAAAGAGGGGAGTCTGAGGCTGACTCTCGACCCCTATACGTTCTACCGCAACGCTCCCGGCCAGCGGACCCGCGCCTTCTCGACCGATGCCCACGGCTACCGAGGGGGCTTCAACGAGACCGATCCCCGGCCGCGGGTGCTCTTCCTGGGCGGTTCGGCGGGTTTCGGCTTCGGTCTCGCGAGCGACAGCGAGCTCTATACCGCGCGGCTGGAGGCGATGGAGCCCCGCCTGCAGATGATCAACACGTCGGTGGTGGGTTTCCTCTCCGGCCAGGAGCTGGCGGAGCTGGTCCACCGCGGCCCGGCCGTGGCCCCGGTGGCGGTGGTCGCGCTCGACGGCTGGAACGATTTGAACGTCCCCGTGCTCGGCGCCACCCGGGAACCCTTCGCGAACGTCGAGGCGGGATTCAACTGGGACGTCTTCTACATGGTGGAAAGCCGGCTGCGCCTGCTGACTCTCGGCGGCGCCGCCGAGCCGCCGCCGGCCGAGGCGCTCGAAGACCTGTCACAGCTGACGCGCCGGATCAATGACACCTTCCTCGCCAACATGGTCGAGATGCGCCGGGTCGCGGCCGCCCGGGGCATCCCCTTCCTGGCCGTCCTCCAGCCGTGCATCTCGACCCGCAAGGCGATGCCCGAAGGAGAACGGCAGGTTCTCGCCACCTTCGCCAGTTTCGTCGGGCGGGGCGATCCCGTCCTCTACGACAACTTTCTCGCCGAGGCCCGGAAGGGCCTCACCCGGGAAGGCATTCCGTTCCTCGACATGAACGCCGCGGCACCTTTCGCTACCGGAGGGGGACCGCTCTTCCTCGACATCATCCACCCGAGCGCGGCAGGGCACCAGGTGATGGCGGAAGAGATTCGCGCCCCGCTGGCGGCGCTGCTGGCGGCGAAGGGTGGCAAGAGCTGAGGGAGGGTTGCCCGCCATCTTAGGCCTTCGCGGCGTCCTTACGTTGCGGTGTTTCGACGGGTGGGGGTAGAGGGATAGAGAGTCCTCCAATCTTCCACCAAGCCCGCACCACCGCTGGAGCGAATAGTGCGCGGACGAACGGCCAAAGAGGAGCGAGCAGGCCGCCGAACGGCAGGGCCGCGACCAGCGCCGCCAGCCGAACGCGCCGACGAAGCCTCTTGGGAAAGCGTGGATCGAACGCCTGCGTCCACGAGACCGGCCAGAACAGCCAATCGCCGAGGGTGCGGACGAGGAGCAGGTGCCAGAGGGGGGAGAGGATCGCGACCGCCGCGAGCGTGCGGATGGCCATTGTGCCCCAGCGCGGGTCTCGGGTCATCATCGCGGCCACCCAAGCGAGGGCGAGCCAAACGAATGCCCCATTCCAAGGCTTGCGCTCTTGGCGGCCTCCGACTAGGTCGCCCATCGATAAGAGCCACTTTAAGATCGCCGCGAGCGCGCAAACCATGGCAAGAAGAGCCCAAACCCGCCGAGGATCTTCGGACCCGGCGAAGTAGAACCCGGCTTGGCCGCCGAACGCCAGGGCGAGGTAGGTAACGCCAAGGGAATACGCGGCAGCCTTCCAACGCTCGGCGGGCTCCGTTTCGCTCTGGCGCAGGGCGTTCAGGCTGACCAGGGCGAGCCAGACCGCAAAACCCAAGCCCGAGATTGCCAGGATGACGAAACTCGTCATTTTTCCTCCGCTTGCGGCGTAGGGCCGTACGGCGGGCCACCGGCGACTGATCTCCTGAACAAGGCCAGGTAGAAGTCCAGCTTCCAATACGAGGAGGGGTACCTGCCAACGGAGGAAGGCAAGGCGTCGCTCGAAAGCGAGACCCGGTCGAGGGGACGGCGTCAACTCCGATCTTCGTCTGGCACGCGCTCTCCAGACCAGGCCCGGAAAGGTCTTTCTGGAGCGTTCGAGGAACGGCAAGAGGAAGGCCGCGAGCGGCCCTGGAAAGGGAAGTAGGCAGCACGCGGCGAGGGCCTGGAGCACTACCGCTGTGCGCGGGCTCATTGGGCGATCCGCCCTTTGCTGTCGAAAGCTGACGCGGGCGCAGGCGTAACTCGCGAGGTGGAGGACCGCAAAGCTGGCAAGTACCAGAGGGGTCGGACGCAAAACACCCAATCGCCCGAGGCCGAAGCCGAGCGCGAGAAAAGCAAGAAGACCGCCAGGGAAGCTCACGAGCAGGGCAATCTGTGCCAACCGAGCGCGCTCCGCTGAGTGCCAGGTGATCGGTAGTTGCGCGCCCTTCTCGCCATCGCCAGGAAGCCGGAGTTGCAACTCCTTAGCTGACCGGGGCCGGAAGGCCCATCGCGGATGTTTCTCCGTGAGCCCTCTCCAGGCGGGCAGCGCAACCATGCCCGCTAGCGGCAGACTCGCGAGAACCGCCCGCACCAGCGCCACCCACGGGACCACGGTCAGGTTGCGCGGCGTCTGCAACGAGAGAAGTCGATGAAACAGAAAGGCGTTGCCGACGATGACGGTCGCGGGCACCCAAAGCAACCCACGCCCCACCCCCTCGGAGATGCCGACATCGGCCCAAGCCCATCCCCAGAGCCAAGGCTCGAACAGCGTGAGGACGAAGACCACGACCGCAAACATCGGCCAGGCGCCATCCTCGATCGACCATCGTTCGAGGTGATAACGCCCGATCCCGAACCAACGCGCCGACCGCAGGCGGGACTGGGCGCGCTCGGCCCGCACGGTTGTTGTGGCCGGTTTCATGGCTCTTGACGCCCGGACCGCTCCCACCAAATCCGCGCGTCCCCATTCCCTCGTTGCCGCCGATTCCAGATCCACCAAAGAGCGGGAAGACCGCCGAGCGGCACCAAGGCAGTGGCGGCGAGACTCGCGAGCCGTGCGCGGAGCGAACCGGGCAGCCGGCGATCGAAGAGGTGTTTCAAGCGAAACGGATGGAGTAGCGATCCGAGGGCCGAGAGGCCGAGCGCGAGGTGGGCAAAGAGAGCGGCGACGGCCAGACCCCGGGCGAGGAGAATCGCGCCTGGGATCTTGATTTCGATCAGTGCGCCGAGGCCAGAGAGCGCGACGCCTGCGATCATCAGGGGGATGACGACTCCCGCCGCGATCGACGGCCGGGTACCGAATAGATCGTGCAGGAAGAGACCCAGCATGGCGACGAACAGAAGGAAGGCCGCCGAATAGCCGAGGCTTTGCAAAACCGAGCCAGCGGTTGACCAGTCCTTCCGTTCGAATAGCCAGCCCAAGTAGGCACCACTGAGCAGGGCGACCGGACCGATGGAGGCGGCGAGAAGGAAAGGAGGGCGAATGATCTCGGCGAACTTTGGGAATCGCCGCGCGAAGCTTTCGAGCGGTCGGACCCATCCGAGCAAGGCGGCCACCGCCAGACCGCCGAGGCAGAAATAAAAGGCCCATTTCGGCCAGGGATCGGTGAGCTCCCATCCTCGCGCACTGAAAAACACGCCGATCCAAGCTCCGACGGCTAGCCCGAGGATCGTGTGGCCGTACACGGTCCTTCGGAAAATGTTTTCATGTCTCCCCGTCGCTGGCTCCGGGGCGGCAGCGCCGATCCATTGGCCGCGCGACTGCCGGGCGCCGACCGAGTGGAGGCTCTCGCGCTGGCTGCTCTCTTCGGGGGGCGTCCACTCTACGGGGATCCAGGCGGCGGCGCCGAGTAGCATGACAGGTACCGGTGCGAGAAAGAGGAACGGGGAAAGACGGAACCAGCCGGCGCGGAGCCCTGAGACCTGGCGGTTCGCGATTTCGACGTGAGCGAACGTCCAGCCGCAAGCGGTGGTGATCAGATGAAGCCCCGCGAGGATCGCGAGTGCACGGCTCGGATGGAGAGGGGCGTCGGCTGCGAGCCAGTTCGCGAACGTCAACCAGGGGAGAACCTGGCAGATGATGATCCAGGCCGCCAACGCGGGAACTCTTTGCGCCGCGCCCCGGAGCTCTGCATCGATCCGCCAACGAAGCGATACAAAGCGCTTAGGAAGAGAGGTCGAAAGGATGTTTGGCTTCGTCGCGGGAACGGGGCGCTGAGCCCAGTTCGGGCGAGTCGTCACGATTCTGCGCCAGGGCGGAATCCCGAGGAGGCCGAGGATCGGGATTCCGAGGACCAGAAAACGTATGCAGCGAAGCCAGACGGCGATCTCCCGCTGCCGCGGGGTTCTGGCGGTCATCAGGCGGTCGAAAACCAAAGCGTTCAAGAGGGCGATCGGCAGGATGGGGAGCGGGTTACGACCAAACCACGAGAATTGCGGCGGTGGCGTCTGTTGGTGCGCGAGCCAGGGAAACTCGACGAAGCCCGCGACCATCAGGCAAGCTCCGCCGATGACGACCGCGTAGGAGCGCTCGTCGAAGCTCGCCCAGCGGCTTTCGCCCTTCCACGGCCAACGCCAGCGCGGCAGGCGCCGATCAATTCGTCGGCGCCGCGCGCGATCGAAAGTGGAGCGGTTCGCGGCGATCACCACGACACCTCGCGAGGTACCGGAATCGGAAGACCGGTCGACGTGAGCGACAGCGCGGCTTCGAACGCGGCCAGCGCCTCGGCGAGATCCTCCTCTTTGTCCGGTCGATCAGAGCCGAGGCGCGGCGCGAGATGGGCGTGGAGGAACAGCCGGAGTGCCGCTTCTCCGTGGGGCCGGCCGCCTGACCTCAGGGCGTCGAGCACGGCGTTCGCCAGACGCGGCTGGCTCTCGCTTTCGTCGCACGTCCAGAGGCGGTGGAGAATCGGGCTGAGCGCGGTCGAATTCGGGTCTATCTCGCCCTGGCCGATTCGCTTCGCAAGAGCCTCCAGCCATTCAATCTCCGAGGCGGACACTACCTCCGGCAAAATCTCGGCCGTGAAGGCGGGAGCGACCTCCGACCAACGCTTGCCGAGCTCGTTACGGAGAGCCCGGGGTTCGATCTTCTTCGGTAATCGAGCCATTGCCGCGAGCGCTTTGCCTGCGGGTTTAGTGAAATCGGGTTCGCTGGCGAGGCGCCGGGTGATTCCGACCAGGCGTGAGAACGCGGCGAGGCGGTCATCCCACCGGACGGTTTCGAGCCCGAGCAAGCGGCGCGCGGCTTCGCCAAGCTCAAGGTCAGCGCGTTTTGGGTTCAGCCGCGCGGCGATCAGGGCGACATCGGGCGTCGCCGCGGCAAGCTCGTCATCGTTCTCGAAGCCGATCCGGACGCGCAGCAGTTCCAAGGGCGCGAGCAGATCGCGCCGGCTCGTTGGGAAGCGCTGTTGGAAGGCGAGCGAATGCTCAGCGAGACGAAGGAGCGCTCGGATCTCAGAGGAGCGCCCGGAAAGTTTCTTCAGACGGCGATCTGCGACTTCGACCGGATCGATCGGCGGCTCGAAGAGCAGTCCAAGGCCGCGCGCTTCGTCGGTCAAGGGCTCGACCCGAGAGAGAGCAGCATAGATGTCGCGAGAGAGGATCTTCGGCCGATTCGTGGTCGCGGCTTCGCCTTCCAGCCGTGCGAGCAGGCGCCTCCTTGGATCGACGATCTCCTTGCCCGCCTTGAGTGCGAGGTCTCTGAGGCCTTCCCGAGCGAACGCGAGTGCGAGCTCAAAGCGCAGGTCATCCTCCTCCTCGGGTAGGAGCAACTCGATCGCATCGGCGAGCGGCGCGAGCGTCCGCTTAAGCAGGCAGCGTCGGAGCGACGCCGCGCTCCGCAGGCGCCCGCGCAGGGTGAACCCTTCAGGCTGAGTCTTCGAGACCGCCGCGGCGTAGCGCTCGGCGTGGCGGGTGAGCCGGGAGAGCACGCGATCGTTCCTTGCCGTCCGGGCGATTTCGAGCAAACGCTTGCCGTCGGCGCTCGGCGCCCAGACGACACCGTCGAGGAACGTGCCGAGATCTCTCTGCTCTAGAAGCTCGGCCGAGAGATCCAAGAAGCGGGTAAGATCCGCCGCCGCGGCGTCGAACTCGATCTCGTCCAGGTGCGCGGCGACCGCAAGCAGCTGATTCCGGGCCGCGCCGTCCGGTGAGCGGGGACGCACTTCGAGGAAGTGCAGCGCCCGATGCAGGCGAGCGGCGGGGTCACTGATCTGGTGGACCGCGGCGATCGCGGCGGCGGTGGCTTGCGTACTCGGGTACGCTTCGAGAGCGATTGTGCGCAACGCCGCTCGGGCCTCGGCGGTGTGAGCGTCGGTTGAGTAGCTCGTCAACAAATTTTCCGGGAGGTGCAGCAGCAGCGATCTTCCGCCGTCCACAAGACTAGCTGACCAAGTGATTGGTTCACCCTTCTCCGCGAGCCAGAGATCGACCGCTGAGGAAGAGTGGCGCTCTGAGAATTCAGAAAGGAAGCGAACGGTCGCTCGACAACGAGATTCTGCGTTCGAATCGAAGAGCGCCTGGAAACGACCGAGGAGATCTACGGCAGTCTGGGGTTCTGATAGAGCGCCGAGGCGTTTCGGCGCAAACTCGACGAGCTCCGAATGGCCCATGGTAGCGAGTATGTCCCAGAGCTCAGGGCGCTCCGGTTGGCCAAGATCGAGCCAAGCCTCAGCAAGAGCGCGGTAAATCGCCTGGGAATCGAAAACTGTAGGAGCGAAAGCTGAAATCCAGGCTGGCCAATGTAACCCCGGAATCGGCCCGAGGGACCGCGCTACGGCTGACAACGTCCTGATGGACTCGCTCCGATCGGTGTCAGCTGGGTGAGCCGCGGCGTCGTCGAGCGTCTTGATAATCTGACCAAGTATTCGACGGAAATGAGAGCCTTGATCAGCTGGACAGGCTTTTGCGAGAGAGCTTAGTGCTTGAACACGTGCCCAGGGGTCGTGGATCTGCTCGGCGGCATCAAACGCAAGATCCAGGCGCCCGCCGCGTGCAAGAGCAGCGACAATCTCGGCGTCTGCCAGGTCGGCAGTAAAGCCCTCGATATTAATGGCGATAGCAGCAAAGCGTAGAAATTGCTGCCAGTTGGCTGTCCTAATCGTCTCCGGTAGGACGAAGCGAAGGAGATCCTCTAATGTGCGTCCGAAGAAACCGAAATAGTCAGACTGTTCCGCGAGAAAGTCGGTCGTGACGATCGATTCTAGGAAACGGTCGGTCCGCCCATCTTGGGCATAAAGATTAGAAAGGCTCCGGAAAGCTATTGCTTTTCGGTCGACCGCGATGAGTTCCCGATCGATCTCTACTTCAACATCGTCGAGACTGAAGGTGTCGAATTCGGTCATGACGACAACTCCAGGTGGTCAGTGAGTAGATGACGGGAGTCTTCAAGGCGAAACTCTTCGCAACCCGAAAGGCTCTTTTCCCGCAGAAACTCTTTGAAACTATCGTGATAGAGGCGGAAGCGAGTGCTTTTCTTTCCCTTTTCGTCAATCGATGCTATCTTCTGAAGAAATGGTGCCCATTTGCCCAAAGTGTCGCGGAGCTGGAACAGATCTCGCGAGCGCGTGGCGGCGGCGATCGTACTTGCCGAAACCGGCGCGTCGATCAAGGCAAGGACACCGATCAGCGGTAGGTGTGCCGAAGTCCAGTGTGCTTCGTAGCGCTGTCGCATTCGGACCCAGAGATCTTCGTAGTAGCGCAATAGACCGGCAGGCAACTCGTCGAATGGGCGAGGCCCGAGGTTCCCAGCCTCAAGATCGTCGAGAATCAGACGCAGATAAAGGAAGTTTCCTTCACTCTTGGCGGCAAGCTCCATGATGAAAGCTTCTATTCCGAGCTTCCACTCGGAAAGGTAGGCCTGAATCCCTGGACGCTCGATCCTTGCAAGAATCAAATCTCTAACGTCGCACTGGTTCTCCGCAGAGTGAGGATCAAGGTGGAACTCTTCGAGTGGGCCTTTGAGGTCGAGATTCAGGTCTTCGCGTTGAGTTGTGAGGATCGCAAAAAATCCAGGAGGAAGTAGGGGCGGGAGGTACAGAACGTTCGAACCCCCACGCAGAACCGATGGGTCGGCTTCGTTGAGAGCGTCGATCAGTAGCACACCTCGCTCCCCTGGCGCGAGCTTCTCGGAGCTTGTTTCGAGCATCTCCATCAGAATCCGCCCATCGAGCCCGGTGTTCGGCGGTAGAACGGGGTAGGACAGTCCATAGGTTTGGATCAATTGGGCGCACAGACTGCGGTGACAGGCTTCGGTCGTATTGACTCCTAAGCCGCGTTGGTTGAAATGATGGACATTGCGGAACTGCTTTACTCGTTGTGCCATGAGAGCAGTCTTTCCAATTCCTGGATCCCCACGAATCAGGAAAAAGCCACTGTCATGCTCCTGAACAAAGCTATCGATGCGCTCGGAAAGCCAACGGCGACCAACAAAACCAGCGGTGCGGTCGCGGATCAACGTGGCGAAACTAAGAATCTCGCTCCGGACTGCCTCTGGGGAAGTCTCCGGGCTGAATCCATGCTGGAAAAGTCTTCCGTCTTGTGAACGAGCATAGAGGGCCGGGATCGCCCAAGAAACGGGGGAGCCACCCGCTTCCGCCGCGACCGTTTGGATCGCGAGCCGCCCCTCGGCGACCGCGGCGTCCAGGGAAGCGTTCTTCGCCAACTGTTCGTAGAGTTTCTCGCTGAAGATGCATGCCGCGCTGTCGCGGACGGGAAACTGCATCGCCACCACGGCCGGCACCCCATCGCGAACGAGCGCGGAGGCGAGACCTGCGAACGGGTCGAGGTCCGTTCGGTCGGTCGCCCGCCCGCTCCAACAGGCGTTGAGCACGGCAAGGCGAAGGCTCTCGTGATCGCGGAGGAGATTCGCCAGTCGGTGTGCCGGCAGCGGCATCTTTTCGTGATGTGCGCCCTCCAAGAGCAGGCAACCTTCTCCCGTTTCGGGATCGAAATCGGAATGGCCGAGGAAGTGGAGAACGTGGACCGGAGCGTTCTGGACGAGCGCGTCGCGTAGGCTCTGCGCTGTCGCCCGGTAGAGCGGTTCAAGTAGCTCGACCTGCGGCACACGGTTGATAGTCTCTCGGACTGCTCGGATCTCGCTTTCGAGGTCAAGCGACGGCACGCCGCGCGGCTCGGCAGAGGCGATCAGAATGCGGAGGTTCCCTTCGAGTGGCGGGCGAATCCCTCGCTGAATCTCAAGATGGCGAACCAGCGAGATCTTGCCGCCGAGGAAGAGAAAGCTCCCCCGCTCCAGCGAGTACGCAAGCTCCCAAGGCAGGCTTGCGAAGCGGAGCGCCTCGGGATCTCGAACGTCGAGTTGAAGCCGAATGCGCAATCGGCGCCCGGCGTCGCCTTCGAGCCGCGTTTCGATCCGTTCGAGCGCGCGGAGGATCGGCTCGGGAAAGAGCGCCGCAAAGAGCTTCGCGCCGAAGATTTTGATCTCGGCTGCCGAGAGGGGAGTAGCCCACTCTTCCTCGGCCAGAACGGCGTACAGCCGCGACCATTCTTCCGGCGAGAAAGGAAATCGGGAAGTTCCCCTCGAGTCTCCTTGGAGTGGCCCCGAAGTAGCCAGGCCAATTTCTCCGGAGCCACTCGGTGTGACCGAGAGAACGAAGTCTTCGTACTCCAAGCGGCCCTCCGGGACGCGCAACACGAGAGCGGTGGTGCGATGGTTGCCGAGAGCTTACGCGAGATCGAAGCTCGCGTAAGCTCATGCGCCCAGAATGGCTCAGCGTCTGACCAAGCAGGAGAGACTACCGGGATCCGCCTCCTTCTACGCCTTCGCCTTCGCCGCCGCCTTCTTCCCCTTCCCCTTCCCCTTCCCCTTCTCCGGCCCGAGCGCTGCCAAGCGCCGCTGGGCGAGCGTAAACGCGCTCAAGCGGGCGAATTCGTCGGGCTCTTCGACTCTCGCGTAGTAGGCGCGCGCCTGGTCGGGGAGGCCGTAGCTCTCGGCCATTCGGCCGAGCACGTACCAGTCGAAGGTCGCCGGCTTGTGGTCGCCCGCGTCGATCGATTGCAGCAGGACGCGGTAGGCCTCGGCCGGCCGTTCGAGCTCGGCGTAGACGGACGCCAGGGTATGCAGGATCGCGCGATCGGAGTGCTCGGCCAGCTCGGAGGCGTGGGACGCGTCGGCGAGCGCCTTGTCCGGAATCGGCGCCTCGAACAGCTGATTCCAGGCCAGGCGGTTCCAGTCGAGCGCCTCGGATTTGCCCCGCTCGACCAGCGCGCGGGTGAGCGAGAGCGAGCGCGGAATGTCGTTCTGGATCTCGGCGAGGTCGGCCTCCAGGCGGACGGCGAACGGGTCGTTCGGGGTTTTGGCGAGCCGCGCTTCGAGGCGGGAGGAGATGTTTTCGGGGTGACCGCTCCGGCGGTCGGCGAAGAACAGGGAGCGTAGCGCCCGGTCCGAGCCGGGCTGCTCGTCGGCCAGCCGTTCGAGCAACGGGATCAGGTCGCTCCAGCGTTCGAGCGTCGCGAGGCCGTTCCAGGTCGCGAGATCGAGCGCCACGGCGGTATCGCCGGCGGCCGCGGGGCGCATCGCGGCGATCCCGGCAAGCCCCTCCTCGATCGCGGCGCGCAGGGAGGGCTTGATCTCGATGTCGTCGCTTTCGAGCAGCAGGACGGTCGCCGCGGCGCGGATGGCCGCGAGATCCCCCGCCTGTCCCGAGGTCCAGAGCCGCACGAACGGCGGCCGGGCGTAGGGGTCCGACGCGTCGTCGTCTTCGATCTCGTCGCGCGCCCAATCGAGCCAGCGGCGGGCGCCGTCGAGGTTGCCGGCCGCGGCCAGCTCCAAGACCAGGCGGGCGACCGGCTGCCAGTCCTTGTTGTCCGAGAACATGCGGTATTCCCCCTCCTCGCGCAGGACGAACAGGGTGAACGAGGGGGCGTTGGGAAAACCTTCGAGCCGGGAGCGGACGCGATAGCCCAGCTCGTCGTCGCCCGCCACGTCGGAGTGGAGCAGGTTGACCGCCATGTCGAGGCCGAGCTGAATCAGGTTCGAGTCGCCCTCGGCCGCCCCTTGGGAGAAGCTGTCCAGGAAGCGCTTCGATTCGAATTCCTGGACCGCTTCTTTCACCTCCGCGGGCCGGAGGCGATGCGACAGGTAGCCCTTCATCTCTTCGGCGGAGAGCTTGTTTTGCAAGGCGAGCACGAGCAGGCGGATCATCAGGGTGGCGGGCGCGCGCGCCGGCAGCTCCAGCTCTTCCCAGCGGCGGGCCGCGGTGATCTGCTGCATCATGCCGAACGCCGCCGCGCCGTTGTGCGAGACCGAGGCGAGAATCCGGAACAGCTTGCCGGCCTCGGCGTAGCGGCGGTTCTTCAACAGCTGCTGGCCGGCGAGCGAAAGCATGGCCACGCGCTGATCGCTGTCCGCCACGCCGCGGGCCAGGCGCGAGGCGGCGTCGGAGCCGTCGAGCAGCGCCAGGGCGGCCGCTAGGTATTGCTGCTGGGCGGCGGACGCATCGGTCTTGGCGGTGAACTTCTTCAGCTCGTCGAGCTTGCCGCGCTGCAACAGGTTGTTCATCAAGTTGACGTCGAGGCCGGTGATCCCTTTGTCGTGCAGCTCGCGGTAGAGCGTGCCGGCGGTTTCGAGGTCGGCGCCCGGGCCGAACTGTTCGCCTTTGGCATTGAACTCCAACAGGATCGCCAGGTCGGCTTTGGCGACGTCGTTGTCGGGATCGAGCGCCACCGCCTTCTTGTAGGCCGCGACCGATCCGGCGAGGTCGAAACCGCCCGCGCCACGCAATCGGCCCAGCCGGTCGTGTTGCAGCACCCAACCGAGGTTTTGCTGCGCCGCGGCGAGCTTCGGGCTCAATTGCACCGCCCGCTCGGCTTCCGTCTGGGCGGCTTCCTGCAAACCGCCCGCGAGCAGAGCGCGCGAAATCTGCAGGGGATAGAGAGCGCGATCGGGAGAGTCCGCGGCCAGCCGGCGGAACTCGGCGAGCGCCTCGGCGACCTTGCCCTGGTTGAGAGCCGCGGCGCCCACCTGGTCGAAATAGATCAGAACCGGCTCGCCCTGCTGAAGCGCCAAGGTCTTCTCGCGCATCGCCTCGAATTCCTCGGGCGACAGGCGGACCTTGCCGCTGTCGAAGCGGAAATAGGCTTCGAGCGTGCCGTCGGGCAGGCTCCGATACCGCTTCTCGAACTCCGCCGAGCCGAGCGCCTCCTTTTTTGAATCGGGAATCTCGCGCACCACGAAACCCGGTGGCGGATGGATCTCATAGCGCCATTCGGTGACGAACGGATCGGTAAAGACGAACGGCTGCGTGCGCTTGGGCGCCTTGGCGTCTTTCGGGCTCGCGGCGGTCGTCGCCGACGTGGCCGTGTCGTCGTCCTCCTCCGCGGCGGCCGATTCGTCGCCGGCCTCGTCGCCTGAGGCTTCGTCGTCGGCCGCCTCCGAGCCCTTCGGGTTCGCATGCAGAAACGGGTAGGGCAGCCGTTCGATCAGGCTTTCCAGGCGGATGCCCACCGCGGCTTCGTTCAGATCGGACGAGCCGCGCGGCGAGGCGGGCACCTCCCAGCGGGTGCGGAAGGTCTGGGAGAGGTCGT
>Ga0134122_10002605_pt1 | contig 13286 bp, 10 predicted proteins | sample KB302_FD_96461 | JGI IMG/M metagenome (GOLD analysis project Ga0134122, IMG submission 96461) | Terrestrial soil microbial communities without Nitrogen fertilizer from Kellogg Biological Station, Michigan, USA - KB3-0-2 | ecosystem: Environmental > Terrestrial > Soil > Unclassified ... | reverse complement strand
TGCGCCATCGGCACCGATACGGGCGGCTCGGTACGCGTGCCGGCCGCATGGTGCGGCATCACCGGTCTCAAGACTACCATCGGGCGCATCAGCACCTACGGCGTGCTCCCGCTCGCGCCGACGCTCGACACGCCGGGTCCCATGACGCGCAGCGTCGAGGATGCTGCCCTGCTGCTGCAGGTGATGCAGGGCGCCGATGCCCGCGACCCACGCACGCTATGTCTGCGCGATGTTGATCCGATGCCAACGCTGCGCCGGGGCGTGAAGGGTCTACGACTGGCGCGCATGCCATCCTCGGAGCGCGCTGGCGTCGATGCCGAAGTGCTCGCCGCCTATGATCGTTCGCTCGAGACCTTTGCCGGCCTGGGTGCCCAAATTGTCAATCTGTCTCTGCCGCGCGGCTTCCGCGACTATGGTGCGAGCTCGGGACGCATCATGTCTGCCGAGGCCTATGCACTACTCAGCGACATCGTCGACAACAACGCCTTGTCTCTCGATGAGGCGGTGCGACCGCGCATTCGGGCGGGAGCGGCGATCTCATCGCGGGAATATTTGCACACCCTTGCCGAGCGCGAGCACTTGAAGGCCGAGTTCGACGAGGCCATCGCCCAGGTGGATGCCGTGCTTGCGCCCGTCACCTTGACGCCAGCACTGCCTCTCGAGGCGGTCGATCAGAATACGACACCCGCCGTTTTCACGCGCTGGGGCAACTTTCTGGATCTGTGTGCGCTGGCCGTGCCCAGCGGTTTCAGCGGGTCGGGGTTGCCGCTTTCCCTGCAGATCGTCTGCCGCGGTGGGGACGAGGCGACGGCCTTGCGCCTCGGCTGGGCCTGGCAGGACGCAACGGACTGGCACCAGCGCGTTCCCCCGCTTGCCCACTGAGGCTCGAGTGAGGCCCGAGTGAGGTTCAAGTGAGGTTCGAGTGAGGCTCGAGCTGGCTCAAATCTCGGCCGAGGGGAGACCTTGTGCCGAATTGAGGGTCGGTGAGGAGCGGGCTCGTCGTTGAGACGTGCTAGGGCCGCCAGCGCCGGGGCAGGTCGTTGGGCAGCTCCGAGAGGCGGGATAGCAGCCCATCGAGCCGCGACTGCTGACGTGGGCGCCCGATTTTCCAGAGGGCCCCGATCGCAAAGGCCAAACCGGCGATGACGGCAACCGTGGCGATTGGGTGCTCCCTGGCGCTTTCTCGCGCGGCCTCGCCGGCCGCCGCCGCCCGTTCCCAGGCGCGCTCCCCAAGGTCCATGGTCTCGGAGACGTGTTGGGTGCGAGGCTGCGCGTCCGAATAGGGCGAGGTGTGGGCCACTGCGAAATCTCCAGGCAAAGTTTGCTGACTTTGAAGATTAAACGTCCGCCTTGATTGCCGGTTCCACCCCAGGGGGTATCACCCCATGGTCGTCCTTTTGCCATTCGCGCCCGCGCGGGGGCCCCGGCAGCTGGGCCTCGCGTCGACCTCGATCCGGAGTGCCGCGCGCAGCCCTACGGCAAGGGCAACGGCGGTCATTTTTTACTTTCGGCCATCACCGGGGCGTTGACTGCGACTGGCGGCGGCTGCCGCTGACGCGCCAAATGGTATTGCCCGTGTCGTCGGCGACCAGGACGGCGCCGTGGGCGTCGATGGCCACGCCGACCGGACGGCCATGCGCCAGGCCGCTGCCGTCGTTCTTGAGAAAGCCGGTCAGAACGTCCATCGGGTTGCCGGCGGGCCGCCCTTCTTTGAATGGCACGAAGATCACCTTGTAGCCGCTGTATTCGCTGCGGTTCCACGAACCGTGTTGGCCGATGAACATGCCGTCCCGAAAGGGTGCCGGCAACGCGTTGCCGGCGTAGTAGGCGAGGCCGAGCGACGCCGTGTGGGCGCCAAGTGCATAGTCGGGCGTGATTGCCGTCGCCACCAGATCGGGCCTTGTCGGTTTGACGCGCTTGTCGACGTTCTTGCCCCAGTAGCTATAGGGCCAGCCGTAAAAGCCACCGTCCTTGACCGACGTGAGATAGTCGGGCGGAACATCGTCCCCAATCTCGTCGCGCTCGTTGACGACCGTCCACAATGCCCCGGTCATCGGCTCGAACGCCATGCCGTTGGCATTGCGCAGGCCCGAGGCGAAGGTGCGCGAGCGTCCGCTAGCGATATCGAGCTCGAGGATCGTGGCGCGGCCCGCCTCGATCGCCATACCGTTCTCGCCGATATTGCTGCCGGAACCGACAGTGACATATAGCTTCGACCCGTCCCGGCTCGCCAGCAGGGCGCGCGTCCAGTGGTGGCCGACCGGGAGGTCGAGCAGCTTTGTCCCCTTGTCGTTAATGCGGGTATCGCCGGTGCGATAGGCAAAGCGCAGGACGCTGTCGGTGTTGGCGACGTAGAGCGCACCACCGATCAGCGCCATGCCGAACGGCTGTCGCAAGCCTTCCAAAAGCACGAAGTGTTCCTCGGCGGCACCGTCGCCATCCTTGTCGCGCAAGAGGGAAATGCGGTTGGCATTTTCCACGATCGCCCCGGATCGCCGTTGCACCATGTTTTGGATGATGGCGCGCGGCGACCAGGAGGGCGCAGGCTCGGTGGCGGCCTCCGCGACCAGTACATCCCCATTGGGCAAGACCTGCAACCAACGGGGATGTTTGAGCCCTCGCGCAAAGGCACCCACCTCGAGGGAGGCGGCAGCCTCGGGCGCCTGGCTGTCCCGCCAGGGTTCGCTTGCCACCGACCAATTGACGGTCGGCAGCCAACCGTGTTTTGGCGGCGGGATGGTCGGCTGTGCGCCGTATCCCGCGGGCAATTGCTGTGCTTTCACCTGCATGGCCAGGCTAGCTGCGAACACCCCAAGCACGGCTCCAGATCCGGTGGCCCACGCCATTGCACAACCCTCCATCCAAGCAGGAACGCGAAGCCTCGGCGCGATGTTCCGCGAGCCCCGCGACTGTTCTCCCCATCGCTCATCGGGGCTCGCCTTTTGGCGAGCAGGGGGGTGCATCTCGTTCGCAACGGTCGAAGGAGGAGACCGGCGTCGGTGCCGGCCACGCTTTCAGCGGCGGCGAGAGGCAGCCGGGGCGCCACCAGATGCGTCACGGCAATGGCGATGATCGCTGCGGCGCTGAAGGCGCCAGTGGCATGCCGACGCGGCGCCCCGCGATCGCCGCGCCGTGGCGTGGCGACGATAATGGCGGTGGCGGCCTCCGCGGGCGCCAGCTCGTACCCGCGACCGAACCATCGCAGGCCAAGAGGGCGGCCGCCGCCGTGAAGCTCACCGGGCCCGCCGCCAATACCGCGGCTGACTGGTAGCCGACAGGGCGGCACAGATGCCCCCCGAGCAAGCCAGTCAAGGCATGAGTGCTGAGACCGGCGGGCCGTTTGGTCCTCGGCCTCTTCGCGCAGCCGCCATCCGCGCTCCAGCCCGATCAGCAGGGGCGAAGGCACGCTGCCAACCCACAGCCGCAAATGGCCCGGCGGCACCCAGGGAGCGAGCCACGCGGCGCGGCGCGAGGCGGCCGAAGCGGTGCGGCCGACAAGCACCCCGTGCGTGGATCTACGGTTTCGGTGCAAACGTCACTTGCGCCAGCCGCTCGTGCAGATGAATGAGGCAATTGACGTCCGCGTCGGCGCCTTGCTCGTTCAAAGCGATTTGGAAGATCTCGCGCACCAGATTGCAAACGGGCATCGGGGCTGCGCTGGCGACGCCGAGCTCGGTCGCCAAACGCACGTCCTTGTGCATGAGGCCCAGCGTAAAGTTGGTTTTGAGCTCGCCCTTCACGAACTTAGGCAACGTGATCTCGGTGGTATAGCTGCGTGCCGATCCCTTCGCCAATACGCGCGAACAGGTCTCCAGCGATAGACCCGCCTTGATGCCCATGGTCACGGCTTCGAAGGTCGCTACCCGCACGCTCGCTGCCACGACGTTGTTGACGAGCTTCATGGTGTGGCCGGTGCCAATGTCGCCACAGTGAAAAACGTTGGGGCTAATGGTTGCGAATACCGGTCGCAGGCGCGCGTAAACGTCGGCAGGCGCCCCCACCATGATGGCAATTGTTCCCGCATCTGCCCCGTGTGGTCCGCCGCTGACGGGGGCATCGACCAGCGTAATGCCTGCGCTTTTAAGGTCATTGGCCATGGCGCGCGTGGCGTTGGGATCGCCCGTTGTCATATCGGCGATGATACTGCCCGTCTTGAGGCCGGCGGCGAGGCCATCAGCGGAAAAGATGGCCTCCCGTACGTCGGCGGACGTCGGCAGGCAGGTCATGACCAGATCGCTTTCTGCCGCGAGGGCCTTGGGACTTTGGCAGGCGATGCCCCCCAGATCGGCGAGCCTCGCCATTGTCTGTGGGCGCAGATCGTAAAGGCGCATTTTATGCTGCCGCAGCAGCCGACGCGCGAGCGCTGCACCCATATTGCCAAGACCGACATACCCAAGCTGCATGGCCTTACCCTCCACCGGGTTATCAAACGTAGGGCAGCACGCGTTCGGCCGCGAGCCGCATACCAGCTTCGACATGCGCCTTGTCGATGCCGCCGATATTGAACCAGAGCACGAACTCGGTGATGCCGAAGCGCCGTTTCATCTCTCTCAGCTTGGCAATGGCGGTCTCGGGATCATCGGCGATGCAGGCGCCATACTGGTGCAGCTTGTCGAACGAGAGATAACCCATCTCGCGCGTCTTCTTGCCTTCACGCATCGTCAGCTCGTAGCCCTTGACCTCGCCGGCCTGCGGTGCGCCGGCGAGTTGATTTGCCGTGACCTTGGCATAAAACCACTCGACGTGCGCCTTGTAGATCTCCCGCGCCCTGCTGGCGCTCTCATGCACAAAGAAGGGCAGCAGCAGCATGCGTTCGGCGGCCGATGGATCGCGATCGAGGCTGCGGCAAACCCGTTCGTAGTGGCGGCAATTGCTTTCCAGTTCGTCCATCCACCGTTCGCGATAGGTGCGGTAGGTGAAGGGCGAGGCCATCTGCAGGTGGACACCGGCCCGCGCCGCCTGCTCGAAGCTCTCGGGACTAATGGTTGCCTGATAGACGGGCGGGTGTGGCTTCTGCACGGGCTTAGGCAACAGCTCGACCGGCTCCGGTATGGTCCAAAACTTGCCGTGATAGGAAATTTGCTGCTGGGTCCAGGACTTCAGGACGATGTCGAGGCCTTCGGCGAGCATCTCGCGGCTTTTATCCATCGGCACCCCGAGGCCGACAAACTCGTGCGGCTGATAGGCGCGCCCGACGCCGAAATCCAGCCGACCATGGGAGAGGATGTCGACCAGCGCGAAATCCGACGCCGTACGCAGCGGGTGATTGAAGGGGATCGCGCACACGGCCATGCCGATGCGGATCTTTTTGGTTCGCTGCGCGATGGCCGCGGCGTAGACCTGTGTGGACGTGACAAGGCCGTAAGTTGAGAAGAGATGCTCGGCAATCCACACCTTGTCGTAGCCCAACTGCTCGGCCAACTCGAAGAAGCCCAGATCGTCGTCGAAGCATTCGACCACCTTTGACAGGTCCGGAAACTGGCTCAGACTGAAGACCCCGAACCGTGTTTTGCCCATGTTGTCCTCGCGAAGATTTGCCGAACGCATGGTGATGAGTGCGGCCGGCCGCGTCAAACGCGATTTCATTGGGGCAGCTTGGCGTCGGCGGCAGCGCCGGTGCGTTCCTGCCTTGCGCCAGCAAGCGCCAAATTACGCCTTGCTGGCGATCTCGGTGATGAAACGGTCAATCTGGTGCATCTGCTCGGCGGCGTTGTCGCCGCGATGGCGGACGATAATTGTCGCAAAACCGAGGTCGAAGAGGCGCTTGATGTCATCGCGAACCTCGGTGAGCGAACCAGTGCCGGGCTCGCGCGCACCGAATGCTCCGCCCTTGGCCTCGCCGATACTCAGGAAGATTTTGTAAGCAAGAGAAATGTCCTGGCGCTGTCGGCCGACCTCCGCGGCCAGCCGGTCGAGCATCGCCACCCGCTCGCGGAGTTGCTCGGCCGGCGCCGAGACGGCGAGCCAGCCATTTCCGTGCCTTATCACGCGCCGCAAGGCGGCGTTGGACAACCCACCGATCAGGATCGGAGGGTGCGGACGCTGCACGGAGCCGGGCGACGAGAAGATGGGATCGAAGGCGTAGGTCTCGCCGCGATAGGCGACCTCGCCGCCCGCACAAATGGCCTTGAAGATCTCCAGGTATTCATCGGTGACGCGGCCGCGCTGCTTGAAATCGTGGCTGTTGAGGACGGCGAATTCCTCTGCAAGCCAGCCGACGCCGGCGCCGAGAATGATGCGCCCGCCGGAAAAGCGATCGAGCGTCACCAGCATGCGCGACAGCAAGACCGGGTTGCGGTAGGGCATGATCAGCGCCGCGGTACCGATCCGCACCCGGCTGGTGCTGCCGATGAGAACCCCCATCGTGGCGACGGGCTCCAGCAGTGGGTCTGCCAAGCGCGTTGGAAAGTTCCCCTGGGCGCTGTAAGGATATTGGGATTTGAAGGAGACCGGAAACGCCACATGGTCGGCGAGCCAAATCGAGCCAAAGCCCACCCGCTCGGCGAACTGACCAAGTCCCAGGACCGTCTCGGCATCGGCCAACGGTCCGTAGACGCCAACGTCCAGCCCGAAGCTGTGCAAGCTCGCCATCTTTTGTGCCTCAAGGTTTTCTGCGACATGACGTCATTGTCTCGACTTTTTGCGCCGAGCCAAGCGCCATCCCAGGTACGGGATGGGCGCGCTGGGCTGCCGCCCGCCACGTTGGCGAGGCCCAAGGTCTCGGCCAGAGCTGTCGGCGGCGGCGATACGGCCTCGACAGCGACATAGGTTAAGGGAGGCCGGGATGCACATTGGCTTGATTGGCGGCATCGGGCCGGCCGCGACCGAGTTCTACTATCGCGGCCTGATCGATCGGTACGCCAAATCCAAAGCCACCCTGGATTTGACCATCGCCCACGCCGACGTGCGCGAGATGGCGCGCAACTTGGCCAACGGCGACGCCAAGCGGCAGGCCGATGTATTTGCGGCCTTGTTGCGGCGCCTGGCGGCAGCCGGCGCCGAATTGGCCGTCGTCACCTCGATGGGAGGCCATTTCTGTATCCGTGACCTTGAAGCCATCTCGCCGATACCGATCCTGAACGCGATCCCGGAAGTTGCGGCGGAAATAGAGCGCAGGAAATTCAAACGCGTCGGCATCTTGGGGACGCGCATGGTCATGGAGACGCGACTTTATGGGGCCATCTCCTCGGCGGCCGTGGTGGTGCCACACGCCGAAGCATTAGAGCAGGTGCATAGAAACTATGCCGAGATGGCGAGCGTGGGCCGCGTCACGCATGCGCAACGACGAGCATTCGTCAGCGCCGGTCAGGCGCTCAGCCGGGAGCAAGGTGCGGAGGTGATTCTGCTCGGCGGCACCGACCTTTTTCTGGCGTTCCAGGGCGCAGACTGCGGCTTTCCGGTGCTCGATTGCGCCGAGGTCCACGTCGAAGCGATCTATAGGCGATCGCTCGCGGCCGCTTAGCGTGGGAAGGCAACCGTGGCGGCCCAGCCTGGCGCACAAGGTCGGCCCCACGCCGATCTGGTGAGACGGAACGGGGCCGGCGTGCCGCCTAACGGTTGGTAACTTTTTCAGGCTGGCTCGCTAGCCCTCGCCGCCGCCTGCGACTGCGGGCGCGGGTCGCTGCCCTAGCGCGGGTCGCGACAGCCTGAACAGGGCCGTGTCGTGCGGCGTCGTCCCGTGCATGGAAAGGTCCGCCAGGATCTCGCCGATTGCGGCGCAGAACTTGTAGCCGTGGCCAGAGAAGCCCGCCGCGACCACGACGTTGCGGTGTTCCGGCAGCGCATCGACAATAAAGTGCTCGTCCGGCGAGTTCACGAACATGCAGGTCTTGAAGCCAACCGCGGCGCCCATCGGCCTTGCGAGGTAGCGTCCGATTGCGGCGAGCACGGCAACGTCGTCCGGTCCGATGCGGCGGTCGATGCTGTCGGCATCCACCGCTTGGCAGCGATGGTGGAACTTACCAACCTTGAAGCCTTCCACCGCCTGCTCCGGAATGCCATAAAAGGTGCCGTTCTCCGGGCAATCCAGGATGAAGACCGGAAAGTTGTGGCACTGAAACGGCTGGCCATCCGACCTGAACCAACCGACCACCTGCCGCTCGGGAACGGCCAAGCTCTTGAGCGGCCCCCATAGCTTTCCTGTCCAGGCTCCGGCTGCCAGGATCAGCGAGCCGGCCTCGTAGCGCGCCCGCTCGGTTTCGACTTCGACCCGGTCGCCGATCACCTTCCAGCGCTTTACCGCTTCATTTTCGTTGACCTCGGCGCCAAGCCGGCGGGCCACGCTAGCGTGCGCGACAATGGCGCGGTCGGCGAGCAGAAAACCCGCCTCTGGTTGCAGCACTGCCTCGAATTCGTTTGGCAAGCGCCACGCCGGAAAGCGGCGGTTGAGCTCGCTGGCGCGCAGCACCTCATGGGTTAACCCGTGCGCCTGGCAGGCCAGCTTGGCCCCGCTCACGACCCGGCCCGAGGCAGTGCCGATGTCGAGGCCGCCGGTCGTCGTCACAAAGCTTTCGCCGAAATCGCGTTGCAGCCTTTGCCACCGGGCAAATGCCAGCCGCATCAATGGCACGTAGCTCGGGTCCTCGAAGTAGGCGAAACGAAAGATGCGCGTCGAGGCGGCCGAGGAGCCAAATTCGTGGGGCACTGCGAACTGCTCTAATCCCAGAACGCGTTGGCCCCGTCGCGCGAGTTCGCAGACGGCTGCCGAACCCATGCCACCGACGCCGATGACGATCTGGTCGAAGACGCGCTTGTGCATATCTCCTTTGTCCGTCGGCGCGCCGACGCAGTCAACTGGCAACGGCGCCCTGATGGTCATGGCGCGCCTTTGCCGGGCTGTTGCAAAGGATCATGAAAGGCCGATGCTAGAGGTCGTCAACGGCCTGGCGGCGGGGTTTGGCGTAGGGGCTCAGACGGTTTGCCGGCCGCCCCGGACCAGCCGGATGGTGCGTATGAAAATAGACCTCAAGTTGTTGGCTAGCTGGCGGCAACGACCAACGGGTTGACCGGCGAGCCCATTTTCATTGTGTTAGGTGCTGGGTTGGTTTCACTCGACGGCTAGGTCGTCGCCGGCCGGCGCGGCGATCACCCCGCGCCGAGGTCCTGCCGCAGATCGGCGGCGGTTTGCGCCGACCCTCGGCTCGACCTTTCTGCCCTTTCACGAGAGCTGGACGTTGGATGACAGCGGCAAGCGGAACATGAAGGCCACGCCCGTTGGCAGGAATTCGAGTTTTGCCTCGCCCTCCGCCTCGTAGGCCAGCACTTTCTCGATCAGCATGGTGCCGAAGCCTTTGCGCGAGGGTGCCTCAACGATGGGGCCGCCGCTCTCTCGCCATTGCAGCAGCACCTCTTGCGGCTCCCCGGCGGGCCGAGCCTCCCAGAAAATATCGACGCGACCCTTGTTCGTCGATAGCGCCCCGTACTTTGCCGCGTTGGTCGCTAGCTCGTGGAACGCCAACGTCAGCGTCACGGCGGTATTGGAGTTAAGCCAGACCTGAGGTCCCTCCACCTCCACGCGGGCTTGCGAGCTTCCGTAGACCGAGAATGGAGCCAGCGCCGTTTCGATCACCTGATGCAGGGAGGTGCCCTTCCAGTGGGTCTGCGTCAAAAGATCGTGGGCGTGCCCCAGTGCATGCAAGCGCGAGGTGAAGGCTTGCTCGAAATCGGTCGGCGAAACCGCCGCGTGGCGCGTGTGTGCGGCGAGCGCCTGCACCAGCGCCAAGGTGTTCTTGACGCGATGATTGAGTTCGCCAATCAGCAGTTCACGCTGTTGCTCGGCGCGTTTGGCCTCGGTGACATCGCGGGCGAGCCCGGCAACGCGCGGACCGTGATTTGCCTCGGCCGGGAGGAGGAAGGCCTTGTCTCGGACCCATCTTTGCGCCCCGTCGCGTACGATCCGGTATTCCACCGGCTCCTGCGCGTCGTCCCTGGTTTCGCGCAGCATCTTCTCCACCGCCTGGCGATCCGCTTCGTGGATCTTGCTCAACCAGATTTGCGGCTGGGCTTCTACCTCTTCCGGCGGGTGGTCAATCAGCTCCTTGATGGATGGACTGACGTACTCGAACCGCCGCGAATCCACGTCGTAGATCCACAAAACATCTGGCGAGGCTTGGGCAAATTGGGCAAAGCGGAGCTCGGTCGAATGCTGCGCCGCTTCCGCCTGTCGAACGCGCAGCAGGGCGCGTACGATGGCGATCAGTTCGGTTTCTTCCATCGGCTCGACGAGGTAGGCGTCGGCACCAAACTCGAGACCGGCAACCCGGTCCTCGGCGGAGGTAAAGGTGGCCGACGTCTGCAGCACGCAAATGGTGGGAAAACGCCCTTTGATGATGCGGCAAAGCTCAAAACCGTGCATGTCGGGCAATTTCACGTCGAGCACCGCCACGTGGGTCATATGCTTTTCGATATGCTCGAGTGCCGCCGCTGCAGTTGCCACCTCGGTAACGTCGAAGCCAACGCTGCGCAAAGCGCGGACCTTCAGGTAGCGCCCGGACTCGCTGTCATCCACGACCAGGACGGAATTGGTGGTCACACGGCTGCTCCGGCTCTACGGCCCACGGCCACGTCCGTCATGACCGTGCGCAACCGCCCCGGCGAGATTTCGCTTTTCGGCACGATTGCTGCGGCCTTGGTCAAGCGCTGGCGTTCCTGGGGCCCCAATAGCATACCGCTGACGACCACGACAGGCGGCAGTTCTTGCTTGTCGCGCCCCATGCGGGCAAGCACCTCGTAACCCGAAATATCCGGAAGATCGAGGTCGAGCAGCACCAGATCGAAGCGCTCTTGGCCGACGCGTTCCAGGCCGTGCGAACCCGTGGCAGCCTCCAGGACGCGGATGTTATCCGTGGTCAGCTCCTGGCGCACGACGTAGCGAAAGACCTCATCATCGTCAATTACCAGGACGCGCGTGCGCTCCTCGCCCTTTACCAGCCGATCCAGGCTTTCCAGCAGCCATCCGCGCTCGACGGGCTTGGCGGAAAAGTCGTCGGCACCGAGCGCCGTTGCCTTTGCCGCGTCCTCCAGCGCCGAAATCACCAGGATCGGCATGCCCGCCAGTCCGGGGGCCTTTTTGATTTCCGCTAGCAGGCCCCAGCTGAAGTCATCGCCAACCATCACATCCAGGATGAGCGCGCGCGGGCGATGCTGCATGGCCGCCCGTCTCGCCTCCCCGATCGAGCGCGTTGCAACGAGCTGATAGGACGATCCGCGCAGCATGGTTTGCAGCACGGCCAGGTCCGCCGCATTGTCGTCGAGGGCGACGATCGTCATGCGGTTCGGTTCGAGCCGCTCGGCAATCAGCGCATCCTGCTGGCTGGCCGGCGCCCGGTAGATCCGGGGGACGACCAGCGAAAACGTTGAACCTGTTCCAATCTCGCTTGCAAGCCTGATGCCGCCGCCCAAGAGCTCCGCTAGCCGCTTCGAGAGCGGCAGCCCTAGGCCGGTGCCTTTGTATTTGTGCTGCAGCTGGTTTTCGACCTGCGTGAACTCCTGGAAGATGGCGTCATGATTGTGGGCGGCGATCCCAATGCCGGTGTCGCTGACACTGAAGTTGATCGTATCGGTGTCGGTCGCATAGGCGGCAGCGATCCTGACTTCGCCTTGTTCGGTGAACTTGAGGGCGTTGGAGATGAAGTTGCGCAGGATCTGAGATACCTTTCCCTCATCGGTGGTGAGCACAGGTATGTCGGGCGCTTCTTCAAAGACCAGGGAGACGGCGTCACCGACCAGCAACGGCCGCAGCATGCCGCGCAAGGCGCCAAACAGGCTTTGCACCGAGAATTCGCTTGGCCGCACCACGGTCTTGCCCGCCTCGACCTTGGCCAGATCCAACAGATCGTTGACCAACTCGCTCAGGTTTTCCGCCGATTTGCGGATGAACCCGACTTGCTTGATTTGCTCGTCGCCAAGCTTGCCGTCGGTACCATCCAACAAGAAGCGGGTAAGTGCCAGGATCGAATTGAGGGGCGTGCGGAACTCATGGCTCATGTTGGAGAGAAAACGGGTCTTCAATTCGTCGGCCCGTCGCAGATGTTCGGCACGCTCGTCGAGCTCGGCATAGAGAGCAACCACACCGCGGTTGGTATCCTGCAGTTCCTGATTGAGATGTGCCAACTCCTCGCGCTGGCGACGCAGATCCTGCAGGCTCAACAGGAGCTCGCTGTTTTGCTGGCGCAATTCACCGGCGCTGTCGCCCGGCTGCTCGCGCATCAACTCTGTGGCGATCTTGCCGAGCGCCTGCGTCTTGATCAGCTCTTTCTTGCGCGGCAAGATCTTGAGCAGCTCGACGACGGTACCCAGTCCCGGCTTGGAGCGGATATGGAACTGATCCATTAGGCGTTGCGCGCCCATGATGCCGATACCCATTCCGGTCTGCGACTTGTGCTCGCCGGCGAGAATCGAAGGCAGGTTGGCGATGCCCTTGCCCTTGTCGCTGACCCGGACCTCCAGGACCTGCGGCGCGGTCTTGCCGGTCAAAGCGTACTCGACGAGCCCGCCGCCCGTATAGTCGTAGGCATTGCGCGCAATCTCGGAGACTGCCGTTGCGATCTGGGTCTGTTCCAGTGCGGAAAAGCCCAGTTGCGCCGCAATCTGGCGCGCCCGCTGGCGCGCCAGGACGACGTCGGATTCCTGTTGCAAACCGACGCTTAAGATGCGGGTGGACATTCCGAATTGCTCCTCACCACGACAATGCTAGCATCATCGCGGCCGCGTCTAAAGTCGCGATGGAGGATCCCAGCAATCAGGCTCGGGTGGGCGGCAATCAGGCCCGGGTAATCGTTGAGATCCCAGCGCGGGGTCAGACCATCGCTATGCATGATGACCGTGGTCTCATTGCGGAAAGGGTAGGAAAAGGGCCGGATGCGCGGGGCGATGTATCCTGCCGTGCCGTTGTTCGAAACCATCCGCCGCACGGAGCCTTGGTCGATCACGGCCGCCGAGATATTGCCGATCCCCACAAAGTTGACGTGCTCCGACGCGGGATCGATCTCGGCCACGGCCACGGCCGCCCCGCGCGTGGCTGCGAGGGCATGATGGATGGCTTGCGCAACGTGTTCGACGCTGCGGCCGGTCTGCCCCCGGAAGATCTCGATCGCGCGCAGGGCGGCCTTGTGCGCCTCCGGCCCGTGGCCCGACCCATCGACCATCAGCACGGCGATCGTTGCGGCCGATGCACCAATGGCCCAGCCGTCGCCGCACACGGTTTCCCCCGGATAGGGCGCACACAGGCCGGCGCTCAAATAGCGGGCCTCGGCGGCAGCTTGTCCTTCGGGTTTCAGGCGCGCCAG
>Ga0134122_10002604_pt1 | contig 13288 bp, 12 predicted proteins | sample KB302_FD_96461 | JGI IMG/M metagenome (GOLD analysis project Ga0134122, IMG submission 96461) | Terrestrial soil microbial communities without Nitrogen fertilizer from Kellogg Biological Station, Michigan, USA - KB3-0-2 | ecosystem: Environmental > Terrestrial > Soil > Unclassified ... | reverse complement strand
GGACGGCACCGTCTATTACCCGCTCGTCGACGCGCCGACGGCCTACTTCGTCCTGCAGACGACGACGTCGCCCTCGTCAGTGTCGGGCGCGCTGCGCCAGGCGCTGGCCGAGCTCGATCCGCAGCTGGCGCTCTCGGACGTGGCGAGCGGCGACGACCTGATGGACGAGGCGCTGGCGCAGCCGCGATATCTCAGCGTGCTGATCGGCATGTTCGCGGTCACCGCGCTGGTGCTGTCGATCGTCGGCGTTTACGGCGTAATGACCTACTTCGTGCAGCAGCATTCGCGCGACATCGGGATCCGGCTGGCGCTCGGCGGCGATCCCTCGCGCGTGCGGCGGATGGTCGTCCTGCACGGTCTGCAGTTCGTCGGCGTCGGCGTACTCGTCGGCGTGGGCGCAGCCCTGCTCGGCAGCCGTCTGCTCGAGTCGCTGCTGTTCGGGATCGGCGCGCGCGATTTGCGGACCTTGATCGGGGTCCCCGCCGCCCTGACCGCCGTCGCCGTCGTGGCCTGCCTGCTCCCGGCCCGCCGCGCCGCGCGTCTCGATCCTTCCGTCATCCTCCGGGAAAGCTGAGACCTGGCACCGCCGACCGCCCGTTTGCAGACCTGACCCCCAACGGGGGCGCCCGTTTGCAGACCTGACCCCCACGGGGGTCAGGTCTGCAAAACGACCGTTTCGCGGGGCAGGGCGGCAAAGATTGACATCCTCGTGTGGTAAGAATAGACTTACCGTAAGTGGAGGCTTACCACAACCCACAACTTGACGCGCTCGGCGATGCCACCCGGCGCGGGATCCTCGCGCGGCTCATCGACGGGCCCCGGCCGGTCGGCGAACTGGCGCGCGACTTTCCCGTGAGCCGGCCGGCGATCTCGCAGCACCTCCGCGTCCTCAAGGACGCCGGGCTCGTCGTCGACCGCCCCGACGGCGCGCGCCGCGTCTACGCGCTCAACCCGGACGCGTTCGAGTCGCTGCGCGAGTACTTCGATCAGTTCTGGAGCCAGGCCCTGGCCGCCTTCAAGCGCAGGGTCGAGCAACCCCCCTCACCCCCATCGAAAGGCAGGCGATGACGGCATGGAGACGACGCAGGTGACGGCCCCGGCGGTGCGCAAGACCATCACCGTGAACGCGGACCAGCAGCGCGCGTTCGAGGTGTTCACGACCGAGTTCGACTCGTGGTGGCCGCGGTCCCACCACATCGGCAAGTCGCCGATGACGAAGGCCGTCATCGAAGGACGCGCCGGCGGGCGGCTCTACTCGGCGCAGGAGGACGGGACCGATTGTCAGTGGGGGACGATGCTGGTGTGGGAGCCGCCGCATCGTTTCGTCTGGGCGTGGCAGATCGACGCACAGTGGCAGTTCGAGCCCGACCTGGCCAAGTCGAGCGAAGTGGAAGTGCGCTTCACGCCGGAACCGGGCGGCCGCACGCGCGTCGATCTCGAGCACCGCTATCTCGAACGCCACGGCCTGGATGCCGACGCCATCAAGAGCGCGATCGACTCGCCGGAAGGCTGGGGCTTGCTGCTCGAGCTCTATCGCGCGGCGGCGGAGCAGTAGCGCTTACTTGAACTTCGAGACCCAGGGGCCGATGTCGTTCCAGATCACGGGCGACAGGCTGTGCCCCTGGCCTTCGTAGGTGCGCCATTCGAACGGATGCCCCGACGCGGCGAGCGCCTTCAGGTTGACGATCGTGTCGCGGACGGGGATGCTGCGGTCCTCGACGCCGAGCAGCCACAGCCCCGGCGTCCGCAGCGACTGCAGCACCGGCACGGGATCGTAGCCGTCCGGACCCTTGAACAGCGGCAGCTGCTTGTAGACCTCCTCCAGCGGACGGTCCGACCACTCCGCCAGATCGCTGTAGTAGTTCTCCAGTCCCACGCTGCACACCGGACCCGAGATCAGCACCATGAAACTCAGATCGCCGAGCTCGCGCGCCGCGTGCGGCAGGATCCATCCGGCCTGACTGTTGCCGGCGACGCCGATCCTCCGGCCGTCGATCTCGGGGCGGGTGCGCAGGAAGCGGACGCCGGCGGCGACGTCGCCGGCCAGCAGTCCGAACATGCGGTCGCCGTTTTCCACGCCGACGCCGCTGTATTCGCCGGTCGACTCGCCGACGCCGCGCTTGTCGAAGCGGAGCACGGCAAAGCCAAGCTGCGTGAAGTGCGACGAGAGCCACCGCAACTGGTCGCGGGTGATCAGCCCCGAGCCGTGCGCGGTGACGACGGCGGGGAAGGGGCCTTTACCCGGCGGCAGATCGAGCGTGAACGCCAGGCGCGCGCCGGCGTTCTCGAAGAAGCGGGGCAGCGGGGCCGCCGCCGCCGCGGCAGCGGCCCCCGGGCTGAGCGACGCGAGCGTCGACGGACCGCTGCAGGCCAGCGTCACCCCGAGGAGCATCGCGAGCGCGAGACAGGTAGATTTCATTTCGATACAATACTAAATTCACGGCGTCCCGGCGATGCAAAGACGCGCCCTGCGACCGCGCTAGGCGAACGGCTGATCGATCGCCGGGCTGGGCTGGGTGAAGAACTTCGGGCCGGACGGCGTGATGTACAGGCAGTCCTCGAGGCGGATGCCGAACTCGCCGTAGATCGCGATCATCGGCTCGTCGCTGAAGCACATGCCGGGCTCGAGCTTCGTCTTGTTGCCCTTCACGAAGTTGGTCCACTCGTGCCCGTCCATCCCGATCCCGTGGCCCGTGCGGTGCGGCAATCCAGGCACCTTGTAGCCCGGACCGAACCCGGCATCGGTGATCACCTTGCGAGCCGCGGCGTCCACCGACTCGCACGTCGCGCCGACCTGCGCCGCCGCGAACGCCGCCGCCTGCGCCTTCTTCTCGAGGTTCCACACCTCGATCTGCCGCGGCGACGCCTTGCCGAAGACGGTCGTGCGCGTGATGTCGGACTGGTAGCCGTTCCAGCTCACGCCGTCGTCGATCTGCACGACGTCCCCGTCGCGCAGGCGCTGCGGCTCGATGCTGCCGTGCGGGAACGCGGTGAACTTGCCGAACGACACGGCGATGGCGCCGCTCGCGCCCATCTGCCGATACGCGGTGGTGATGATGTTGGCCAGCTCTCCCTGCGTCATCCCCTCGCGCAGGTTCGACAGCCCCGCCTTGAACGCCGCCAGCGTGATGTCGTTGGCGTATTGCAGGTTGGCGATCTCGGCCGCCGACTTGATCATCCGACACCCGGCGGTGATCGGCGTCGCCAGCACGACTTTCGACGCGGGCGCCGCCTTCGCCAGCGCGTCGGCGATGAAGAAGCGCACGCGCTCTTCGACGCCGATCTTCGCGGTGGCGACGCCGCGGTCCTTCAGCACGTCGGCGACGCGCGCCAGCGGGTCCTCGTCTTCCTCCCACACGCGGACGTCGCTGGTGAACCTGATGACCTCGCGGGCGCGCTGTTCCTCGAACGCCGGCGACACATAGGCGAGCTCCCCCTTGGCGGGGATGACGAGGAGGAACGGGCGCTCGCTCAGGCCCCAGCGCACGTTCACGAAATAGCTCATGCTCGTGCCGCCCTCGAGGACGATCGCGCCAAGGCCCTGCTCGGTCATCAGGCGCTGCGCCTTGGCGATGCGGGCGCGCCGCTCCTCGTCGGCGATGGCGGCGGGCGGGTTCGGGAGCGGCTTCATCGCCAGGACCGACTCCGGCACCGGCGTCTGGGGACTGCCGCCGCGTCCCTGCGCCGACAGCGCCGCGCCGCCGATGGCGGCGACGCCGACGGTAGTTGATGCCCGCACAAATCCTCGCCTGGTTACAAGCATGTGATTTCCTCGCTGAAAACGACGTAAGTGTAATTGAAGGCCGGTGTCGATCTTGCTCGGTTGATAAATGGCCGGCTGAAAAAAGGTGTTTCCGTATTGTCTCAATGCACAGATTGCCGGCACATGGACCCCTTATGACCATGGTTTGTCCACGCTGCGGCAATCCGGCACACGCTGCCGGTCATGAAGACGCCCGCGCGTTCTTCCAATGTGAGACCTGCAATCGGGTCTGGATGGTGCACCTGACGGCGGCTACGTCGGGGCGTCCCCAGGCGCCGCGCACCCGGGTCCTCGTGGTCGACGACTCGGATCAACTGGTTGGCCTTGTTGGCATGTGGCTCGAAGACGAGGGCTACGACGTGATCACCGCGACGTCGGGATCGCAGGCGCTCGAGAACTCCTCGATCCATCACCCCGACGTGGTCCTGCTCGACCTGATCATTCCCGCGCCCGACGGCTTCGCCGTCTGCCAGGCGCTTCGTCGCCATGCCCGCGCGCCGGAAATCGTGCTGATGACCGGCCTGTCGGATCCCGCGCGGCTCCGCCGCGCCGAAGACCTCGGCGTCTTCGCACTTCTGCACAAGCCCCTGATGCAGGAATCGGTGCTCGACGTCGTCTCGCGTGCCAGCCGGCGCCGCTGGTCGGAGTCGCCCGCGGCGGCGATGGGCCATCAGGAGGAGTCGCGTCCCGCGGTCGGCACGCTCGGCTTCCACGATCACGCGTTCCGGGCCCTGCACGTTCGCTGAACTGCGCACAACGGCTCCCCAACAGAAAGGCGAGGGCGGGTTTCAGACCTCGGGCGGGTCTTAAGACCCGCCCTTACCTTGTACGCCTGAAACGCCGCAGTCCTCCCGGCAGCGGGATGCCCATCACCGTCGCCGCGCCGAGATAGGCGGCGCCGAACACCGGCAGCACGATTGCACCACGGAACAGAGGATGCAGCGCCGGCAGGGCCATGCGCACGCCCCACCCGGCGCCTGCCGCCAGGATCGCCGAGACCCACAGACGCGATACGTACGACGCGGGAACCCCCGTCGCCCCGATCCGCTGATTCAGACTCGCCCGCAGCAGCACGAACTCGAGCCAGCCCGCGACGCCGGCCGACGCGGTCAGGCCCGCGGCGCCCCACCGTTCGCCGATGCCGAGCAGCGGCGGAAGGACGAGCGCGCACACCCATCCGAGGCCGCCGGCGACCGCAAGTCTCACGAACGCGAATCGCAGCGGCTTTTTCGCGTCTCCCAAAGCGTAGTGCGCAACGGAGTAGAGCCGCGCCATCGTCGAGGCCAGAAGGCCGATCGAGGATCCCGCCAGGATGCCCCACACATAGCGCGAATCGTCCGGGTTGAATCGTCCATGCTGCAGCAGCGCGCCGGCGATGAGGTCACCGAAGCCGATGAACGCGACCGCCGAGGGCACGATGAAGAACGCCAGCCGCTGCAGGCCGGCATTCATGCGCAGGCGAAACGGTTCGTAGACGGCCAGCCGCTGCGACGGATCGTATTCCCCGTGGCTCGCGACCTCCTGGGAGAGCGCGGGCAACTCCGCCGCCGAGATCGAGATCCCGAACAGGCTGACCGGCAGCGTGTAGAGCTGCTGCGCGTTGCTGAGCCCGGTGACCCCTCCGGTCGGCAGAAAGCTGGCGATGTACTGATCGATGTAGCCGGTCAGCTGGACGGCGCCGCGGCTGATCGTGATCGGGATGAAGTTGCGGCCGATCTGACGGACCGGCTCGCTGATCGCCATCCCTCGTTCGTGGTGCGTCAGGCGCCGCGCGAACGGCCATTGCACGGCAAGCTGCAGGAAGCTGCCGACGACCGATCCCCATGCCAGGTGGATGGCCAGCGTGTCGAGATCGCGGCCGTGGCCGAAGACGAGCAGCGTCGCAATCATCGCCGCGTTCCACGCGACCGGCGCGCTGTACGAGAGGAGGAACTTGCCGTGGCTGTTCAGCACGCCGAGGCACCACGCCGACGCGACGAGCAACCCCGCGCCCGGAAAGAGAAGACGCACGAGGCGGATCGTCAGCTCGCGCTTGTGCCCCGTGAATCCGGGCACGAGCAGCGGCGTGATCCAGGGTGCGGCCAGCATGCCGACGAGCACCAGGACGGCGACCACGGCCGAGAGCAGGACGAAGAACGTGCGCGCGGTCTGCGCAGCGGTTTCGTCCTCGGCGCGCACCCGGAGGCCGGTATAGACGGGAATGAAGGAGCCCGACAGCGCCCCTTCGCCGAACAGGTTCTGCAGCAGGTTGGGGATGCGGAACGCCGCGTTGAACGCGTCGACCTCCTCCGACTTGAGCCCGAAGAAGAACGAGATGGCGGACGTCCGGACGACGCCGGCGGCGCGGCTGATCAGGATGCCGGCCGCGACCATCGCGTCGGCGCGCAGGAAGCGGCGCAGTCGCCCGGCGACCGACGGACTCACTGAGGCGGCTGCGGGCGCGGGATGCGCTCGGTGGTGGTCGCCGCCTGCCACGCAAACCACGCCATCACGATCGCGTTCTGCTTCAGGTCCTGCTCCCGGACGCGCTCGTAGAGATCGACGTTCGTGTGGTGCATGCGGACGTCGTAGTCCTTGTATTCCTGGATCGGATTGAAGCCCGGCACGCCGGCGGCGCGGAAGCTCAGGTGATCCGTGTTGCCGATCCCCTGCAGCACGTTCCTGCGCATCCCGAGGTCCTGCAGCGGTGCGAGCCACTGGTCGAACAGCGCCTTCGCCGGCTCGCTCGTCTCCGCGTACCACCCGTAGATGGGGCCCGTCGCAGGATCGATGTTGAAGTAGGCGAACGTCCGGTCGCGCGCCTCCTTGTTGGCGTCCCCTTCGAGATGCTGTTTGACGTACGCCTTCGAGCCGAGCAGGCCCTGTTCCTCGCCGCTCCACAGCGCCACGCGGATCGTCCGCTTCGGCTGCGCGCCGATCGCCTTCAGGATCCGCATCGCCTCGAGCACGACGGCGGCCCCGTCGGCGTTGTCGGACGCCCCGGTGCCGGTGTGCCACGAGTCGAGGTGCGCGCCGATCAGGACGACCTCGCTCTTCAGCTGCGGATCGGCGCCGGGCATCTCGGCGACGACGTTGTAGGTATTGGGATCGTCGGTGACGTAGTGCGACTGCACGTTGACGCGCAGCTTCACCGGCATGCCGCGCTTCACCATCCGCATCACCAGGTTGTAGTGCTCGCCGGCGAGCGCCACCGACGGGATGCCGTCCTGCTGATCGCGGCCGAGCACGAACACGGTGCCGTGCTCTCCCTCGCTGCTGTGAATCGTCACGCCGACGCCGGCGGCGCGGACGGTATCGGAGATCGCGCGCGCGTCGGGATTGTTCTGGCGCGGGCGGACCGGCGGCGGCTGGCCGATGCGCACCGGCGTATCCGACAGGCTCGGCTGCGGCCGATCCTCCTTGATGAAGAGTGCCTCCGGCTGGGTCATCACGATCGCGCCGGCGAGTTTCCCTTGCATCGCCGTGACGTCCGCGGCGCTCTTGCCGTCGAGCAGGATCGGCGTCGCGATCACCTCGCCCTTTGTCGGCGGCGACCAGGCGTCGGCGTAGCCGATCAGCGGCATGTAGCGCGGCTCGATCATCTCGACGACCACGCGATCGAGGACCCAGCCGCGCCCGAAGGCGAACGGCTCCAGCTTCGCGTCGCTGAGGCCGAACTCGCGCAGGCGGTCGCGCGCCCATTCGGCGGCGCGCTTGTGCGCGGGGGAACCGGTCAGGCGCGGCCCGATCTCGTCGGTCAGCGTCGCGAACAGCGCCTCGACCGTCGATCGCTCCATGCCTTCCCGGCGGATGCGGGCCAGTGTGTCGTCCGGCGCGCCCGAGAGGACCGTCGCCGCGGGTGCGGCCAGGACGAGCGCGGCAAGCGCCGCGGCAACGTGCGTGAGCTTCACTGCGGACTTGTCTCCTCGCGGATCTTGCGGATCTTCGCGTCGCGATCGGTGGCGAAGCGGTCGAGATCGCGGCGGTATTCCTCCTCGATCTTGATCACGTCCGCCGGATCCATCGTGGTCAGCTGCTTCTGCCGGTGCAGGATCTGCCGCTCGGCCACGCGCGACTCGTAGACCGATCGGGCGTCGGCGATCGCCGCCTTCTGCGCGTCGGTCAGCTTCTGCTCGACGACGCCGGCCTCGGCATCCTTCTTCTTGAGCCGCTCCATGGCGAGCTCGTACGCGCTCTTGGGTCCGTCAACCATCGCCTGGTCTGTTCCTCAGCGCGCTGTGCGCAGGTGCTCGGGCAGGATCACGACGCTGATGTCCCAGCGCCGGCCGCCGTCTTTTCGTTCCGCCACCGCGATGGCCTTCCCGTCGTCAGACCACGCGGGCAGGGTGAACTTGCCCCTGAGGATCCGCTCCGCGTTGCGGCCGTCCGCCGACGCGATCCACAGATCCCCTTTGCCGTCGACGTAGGCGATCCGGTTCAACTCCGCCGGAGACCACGACCAGATCTCGCCGTCGTACGGCTCCACGGCTCCGTCCCGCTCGTGCAGGACCAGCCGGTTCAGGCGGATGATGACCTTCTGCTGCATCCCGCCCATGTCCTGGGCGTCGAGCATCCGCCGCTCGAGACTGGCGACGCCGTACAACGGCATCTTCGAGTCGGCGGCGGTCGAGATCGTGCCGAGGCCCGTGGGGCTGACACGCTTCGACTTGCGGTTCCAGTAGTCGAGGGACGGGCCGGTCTGGTCCTGCCGCTTCTCGAGTTTCGTCGCTTTGGCCGGAATCACGACGTAGCGTGCCGACAGCGAGCCGTCAGGATTGGCGACGACGCCCTGCAGCAGCAGCGCGCCGCTGTCCCAGGTGATTTCGGAGAGGATCCCGTTGTCGATTTCCGGCGCCTCGATGGTGAGCACGTGCTGCCGTTCGACCGCCTGGTCACCCGGCACGGCCGCGGCACCGGCGAGGAGCATCAGCAAAGCGACCATAAACACCTCCTTTTGTATCACCAGCCGGCGGCGGCGCGGATCATTTCCCGCCACGACGGCGCCAGCGCCCACTTCAAGACGACGTCGGCCAGCAGGCCCGCGAACCCGAGCCAGATCCAGCGGCGCTGGTCCCGCAGTCGATAGGGGAAGCGGTCCTGCCGGGCGAGCATGGGGCCCGAGAGGACGACCCCGAGCGTGACGAAACTGGCGATTCGAATCACCGCCCACGGCACCCAGGCGAGCAGCATCGCCTTCCATGGATGCACACTGGCCGCGCCGAGTGCGCCGACGTAATACGCCATGTAGTTCATGAGGAAGGCGCCGAGCGGCATGGCGAGCGCACTGGCCGTCGCCAGCGCCAGCAGGCAGAAGCCGGCGGCATGCAGGGCGTGCTGCGGCAGGAACTGCCGGATGTCGCCTTCGGGACCGCGGCCGGTCTGCACGAACTCGAACATCTCGCGGCGATAGGCTTCCCCGCGCACGAAGAGCCGGCCGGCTTCCGCGGTCCAGAAGTACGAGATGACCGTCGCGCACACGGCGAGCGCCGCGGCCCACACCAGCATCCGCCAGATCGCCTCGCCGACCCGGCCGCGGCGAAGCGACGCGATCATGAACGGGAACGCGGGGAGCACGTTCAGCACCGGCACGAGCGCGGGGATCCCGACGAGCCATGCCACGACGTAGGACAGCGCGGTGCCCGCCACGATCGCCGCGGGCACCAGAGCGGAATTCATCGCGAAGGACTATACTCCGGCGGATGACGCGTCTCGGCCGCGCCCTCATCGTGCTCGCCATGCTGGCCTCGCCCGGCTGCGTCTCGAGCAGCCTGGTCCTGCATGTCTTCGCCGATGGCCACGGCCGCGGCATCATCACGAGCCGCCTCTACGAGTCGTCGCTGCGGGCATTCGATGCCATGTTTGCTGAGTCGGGCGCCCCCGGAGCGATCGAAGCGGAACTCCCGCCGCTCGCCGGTGCCGACCTGGAGCGAACCTTCGGCCAGCGCGTGCGCGTCGAGTCCACGAAGCTCGACAAGGTAGGGGATGGCGTCGTCCGCACGACCGTGGTCGGCTTCGACGACATCACCAAGCTGCGGCTGACCTTTCCTCCCCTCTTCGGAATACCCGCGGGGATGACGGCTGACATCGGCGTCGAAGGCCTGGCGGAGCCGCCCGTCGTCAGGTTCGCGATGAAGCCGCACGAGAACGGTGACCGCTTGCTTCTGGTGCGCCTGCCGGACGACCGCGTCCCGCCGCGCCAGGATCTGTCGCGCGATCGCGACATGACGGTGCTCGCGCCTGGCTCGAGGGAGGAACAACTGTTCAAGCGGGGCATGAAAGGGGCTGCGCTGCGAATCGCGGTAGAACTCGACAACGAGATCCCGCTGCTGCGCACGAATGCACCCGCGCAGCAGGGCAACAGCGCGACCGTCCTCGAACTCGACTTGGAAAAGCTGGCGGTCAACCTCGACGAAGACAAGACGCGCCGGCTCATGACGCCGGGGTCGATGCAGGAAGTCATCTGGCAGATCGGCGACATGCCCGGCGCTACTATGCCGGTCGATCACGAAGTGTTCCTCGAGTTCGAGCCGCCGCGGCGGCAACAGCCGCCGCCGGCCGCCGCGCCGCAGGCTACCGCGCCACAAGCGCCGCCCGATACCGAGATCTACCTGGCGCCCTTGAAGGCGGTCAACGGCGCGCTCGAGCTCGGGACGCCGGTCAACATCACCAATAGCCCGGGGTACGACAACCAGCCGTTCTTCACGCCGGACGGCTCGGCCGTGCTGTTCACGTCGAATCGTGGCGGCGGGTCAGGCGCAGCCACGACCCAGACCGATATCTATCGGTATGACCTCGCGTCGAAACGCATTTCGCAGGTGACGAACACTCCCGAGAGCGAGTACTCGCCGACGATCACGCCGTCGGGAGCCTTGTCGGTCATCCGCGTCGAGCTCGACGGCAACAACACGCAGCGGCTGTGGGAGTTCACCGCCGAGGGACGAAGCCCGAAAGTCCTGCTCGAGAATGTGAAGCCGGTCGGCTACCATGCGTGGGCGGACGACAAGAGCATTGCGCTCTTCATCCTGGGCGGCAACGGCCAGCCGGCCACGCTCCAGGTTGCGGACACGCGCAGCGGCACGGCGCGGACGCTGGCCACGGACATCGGCCGATCGCTGCAGCGAATGCCGGGCAGCGGGGCGACGCGTCTCATCAGCTTCGTGCAGCGCGAACGTCACGGTGAGATGGTTCATCTCACCATCAAGCAACTGAACGCCGAGTCCGGCGCGATCGAGACGCTGACTCCGGCCGTCGAAGGGGCGAATGAAGCGGATCTCGCGTGGACACCCGACGGAACGCTGCTGATGGTCAAGGAAGGCGTGCTCTACGCGTGGAAGAGGGGACAGTCGGGATGGAAAGAAGTGGCGGCGCTGCAGCAGCTCGGGCTGGCGCGTGTCAGCCGGCTGGCGGTGAGTCCCAGGGGAACATGGATCGCGCTCGTCGCGGCACCGCCGCAGTCCCGTTGACCGGGGCTCGGCCTGACCCCATGGCGTCGGTGATGATCGTCGAGGACGACCGCGACACGCGCGAGATGCTGGCGCGGTTCCTCGAGCTGGAAGGCTTCGACGTCCGCGAAGCGGCCAACGGCCAGCTCGCGCTCGAGGCGCTGCGCGAGGACTCGCGCACCTGCGTGATCCTGCTGGACCTGATGATGCCGGTGATGAACGGCTGGCAGTTCCGCAGCGCCCAGACCAACGACCCGGAGCTGTCGAAAATCCCGGTCGTCGTCGTCACCGCCGCCGGCGCGCGCGATCAGATCCCGGCGATCGACGCCGACGCGTGGCTGTCGAAGCCGGTCGACTTCGATCGGCTGCTCGCGACGATCGACCCCCTCTGCAGCCGATCCCCGGGCGCCGGCCTTTAGCTCTTTCGCGCGATGGCGGGCGCGGGTCCGCCGCGTTGCGCGCTCGCCGCCGCGGCGCGCGCCTTCAGCTTGTTCAGCGTCTCGGCGAGCAGCGTCTCCTGCCGCGCGTCAATTCCGTACAAGTCGTGGCGGAACTGCAGCAACCCGTCAGCCGAGACGCGCGCCGTCCAGTAGCCCAGGTAAACCGGCAGCGCGTGCGCCAGCCGCACCGTCTTTTCCTGTCCCGCGTGCATCGCCTGGTCGATCCGTTCGGGCGTCCAGTCGGGCTGATCGCCGAGCACGTACTGCGCGAGCTGCTGCGGCTGCTCGAGGCGGACGCAGCCGTGGCTGAACGAGCGCGTCGCCCGCGCGAAGAGCGAGTCGGCTGGCGTGTCGTGCAGGTAGACGTTGAACTGGTTCGGGAACATGAACTTGACCAGCCCGAGCGAGTTGGCCGATCCGGGCCGCTGCCGGAAGCGATACGCGCCCGCGTTCCCGAGGTCGACGGTCGACGGGTCGATCGGGTTGCCGCTCTTGTCGAGGACTTCCATGTTCGTGCGGGTCAGGAAGTCGGGGTCTTTGAGCACCGACGGCAGCGTCTCCTTCTGGACGATGTCGTTCGGCACGTTCCAGTACGGCGCGAAGACGACGTGCGTCATGTCGTCGGCGAAGATCGGCGTCGGCGTGTCCTTCTTGCCGACGACGACGCGCATCGACAGCGGGACGTGGTCGTGATCCCACACCTCGAGCCGGAACTCCGGAATGTTGACCAGGATGAAGCGGTCGCCGAGCGTGCGCGGCAGCCACCGCCAGCGCTCCAGGTTCAGGGCGATCTCGGTGATGCGGCGATCGACCGGCACGTTCATCTGCTCGACGGCGGCCTTGCCGACGACGGCGTCGGGCTCGAGGCCGTGGCGGCGCTGGAAGCGCTTCACCGCTTCCTGCAGGTCGGGCCCGTAGGCGGTGTTCTGCTCGTCGATCGATCCGCTGTAGTCACCCGTGGCGGCCAGGCGCCTGGCCAGCAGCGGCACCGCGGGGCTTTCCTGGTTCGGCTTGAGCTTCAGTTCCGACGGCAGCGTCGGCCAGCCGCCGCGGCCCGCGATCTCGCGATATTTCGCCAGCTGGTCGCGCAGCGCGACGTACTGCGGATGCTGCGGCGTGAGATCGTCGAGCGTCTTGCCGACGCTGTTGTCGTCGAGCGCCTTGTCGAGCAGCGCGAGCAGGTCCGTCTGTGTCTCGTCGCCGCGAATCTTCCAGTTCGGATCCGCGTGGGCGAGATCGCCGACGCCGTGGCTCACGTCGGAGGCGTAGCGCAGGAAGAGATAGGTGAGCCACACGTCGAGGTCGGCGGCTTCCGCCGGATCGAATCCCTTCGTGGTCAGCACGCCGCGGCCCGCCTCGACGCGGCGCGCGCTCAGCGTCGACGCGCTGTACAACGCGGGATCGAGTCCGTCGCGGTCGGTCTTCTCGAGCGTCGCGATCAACTCGTCCATTGCCGGACGCGGCTTGGTGCCGTCGATCCACGCGAGCGTCTCACCGCGCTTCTGATAGAACTGTTGCGTGATGTTCCACAGCCGCGTGCCTTCGCGATCGTGCGGGACGAACACCGGCGGCTCCGCGCGCAGCACGGCGCTGACGGTGCCGGGCGTGCGCCCGCTCGTTCCGACCGCGCCGTCCTGCCCCGGCTGCTGCGTCGCTGAGTCACG
>Ga0134122_10002603_pt1 | contig 13292 bp, 8 predicted proteins | sample KB302_FD_96461 | JGI IMG/M metagenome (GOLD analysis project Ga0134122, IMG submission 96461) | Terrestrial soil microbial communities without Nitrogen fertilizer from Kellogg Biological Station, Michigan, USA - KB3-0-2 | ecosystem: Environmental > Terrestrial > Soil > Unclassified ... | reverse complement strand
GCAGGAACTCGCGGCGCGGCGTCGCGCATTCGCCTATGCGTTGTCTAGGGGGGGCGCCATTGGTACAATGACGGAGTATTCCCGCGCTACGGTGGTAGAGAATCCATGGAACCTCTGTCGTGACGTCTTTTTGTTGCCTGCGGCGCTGCCTGAGGAATTGCCGGGGGAGGGCAAGCGGGCTTCGTTGCCCGAACAAATGAGGATTTTCGATCGGTATTTTTATATGCCGGCCAATTTGTGGTTGCATAAGAACCATCGCCGCCTATTCGAAGCCTTTCGCCTTAGCTTGCCTGGCTTGCCACCCAAGACAGGCCTGGTGCTTACAGGCAATCCCAGCGGCTACGACGAAGCAATCAAGGGCTATGAGGAACTGCCGATCCTGCACCTTGGCTTCGTACCCTCTGAACAGGTGTCGGCACTGTTTTGCGAGGCGGTGGCCCTGGTTTATTTCTCGCTATTTGAGGGCTTTGGCATTCCCCTCCTCGAGGCGTTCCACCATGGTACGCCGGTCTTGTGCAGCAACTCGTCGTCCTTGCGGGAGGTCGGGGGCGAGTGCGTGCTGGCGTGTGACCCCACCGATGTGAATGCGATGGCTGAGCTGATGCGCAGGATCGTGAATGAACCGGGGCTGCGGGAACGTGTCGTGGCTAAAGCGCAGGGCCGACTGAGCGCGTATGATTGGGCCACACCGGCACGCAATCTGCGCGCTGCGTTGGAGCGCGTAACAGAACCAGATTTAGCGCTTACAGTGCCTTTGCCGCTTATCACCATCGTCATGCCGACGCGCAATCAAGGCCAATTCATTCGCGCATCGATCGACAGTGTCCTCGGGCAAAATTACCCGAGCGTGGAATTGATTGTTATGGACGGGGCCTCTACCGATGACACGGTGGAGATCTTGCGAAGTTACGGAGACCGCATCAGCTGGGTGTCAAAAGAGGATCGTGGTCAGGCGGATGCCATTAATAGGGGTATGGCGCAAGCAAAGGGATCGATTCTTGCCTACCTCAATTCAGATGACGTGCTGCTGCCGGGAGCGTTGAAGACGGTAGCGGCTTATTTCGACGCGCATCGGGAATGCGATATGGTCTACGGAAAAGCTGACTATATTGACAAGGACGGCAGGGTAATCGGTGAGTACGCGACGGCTGACTACGCCTTCGAACGTCTCATGCGGGATTGTTGCGTTTGCCAACCGGCCGCCTTCTGGCGGCGGCGCATCTCTGAGCGTGTTGGTGAGTTCAATGCGGAATTGCAGACAGCCATGGATTACGAATATTGGCTGCGCATTGCCAACGCTGGCGGCATCATCCACCACGCACCAGAGAGACTCGCCCAGTCACGGCTCCATGAGGATACGAAGACCCTTGGGATGCGCGGCAAAATCTTTCAAGAGGTATTCAAAATCTGTGAAGAGCATGGTGGGTACGTAAGCTACAACTATTACCAGGGATTTTGGGCTTACCGGCTCTACGAATCCTGGAGTGGTGGCAACGTTCTCAAGCGGATAATGCCAAAGCTCTACGTCTTACCTGCGCTGCTTCACTTCTGCGCGTGCGACCACAAGCAAACGGGGCGGGAAAGAGCCCATTTCCTGGCCCATGTGGCACTGAAGGCTATTGACCGCAAATCACCTTTAGTGGGTAGGTGGACACGTAAAGTAGGGCGCTCATCATTGGGTCTGTGGAGGACGTTTAACTGAAGCAAGCAGGCGCCGCGCAACGGGGCGTGTGGTAGCCAATGAAACGAGCGCTGATAACCGGCATTACAGGGCAGGATGGCTCCTATCTGGCGGAGCTTTTGCTGGATAAAGGCTATCAGGTCTTTGGTTTGGCGCGGCAAGAAAGCTGGTATCGGCCGAACTGTGCCAGCCACCTGGCGGACAAAGTCGAAATCCTCATCGGCGATGTGGCGGAAGGAGTGGACGTCGCAAGGGCGGTGCAAGCGGCCAGAGCTGAGGAGATCTACAACTTAGCGTCGCAATCGCGTCCGGGAGAGTCGTGGTCGCGCGCAGCGGAGACCCTAATGGTGAATGGCTTCGCCGCTCTCCGGCTCTTCGAGGCGGTGCGCCATCACTGCCCCCGCTCGCGCGTCTATCAAGCGTCATCATCCGAAATGTTTGGTCAGCCAACGGTCGAGCGACAGGATGAGGAAACGACATTTAATCCTATGAACCCCTATGCCGCGGCAAAGGTGTATGCCCATCAAATGGCTCAAATCTATCGCAAGAGCTACGGCCTGCATATTTGCAGCGGCATTTTGTTCAACCACGAGAGCGAGCGACGGTCTCTCCATTTTTTAACACAGAAGGTCGCCTATGGAACGGCATGCGCAGCGCTCGGCATCCTCAACTCGCCAGACAGGAATGAGCGCGGGCGACCCATCGTGCAAGATGGGAAACTTGCGTTGGGTAACGTACAAATTGCACGGGATTGGGGTTATGCCCCAGATTTTGTTCGCGCGATGTGGATGATTATGCAGCAGCATGAAGCGATGGATTTTGTGATAGGAACGGGAATATTACGCACGCTTCGTCACCTGTGTGAGGTAGCCTACCAAAGTGTGGGGAGAAACTGGCAAGATCATGTTGTAAGCGATCCGCAGCTGGTGCGGCCGCTTGAAACAGGAAAGATAGTTGCTGACCCGTCGAAGGCGATCGAGATTCTTGGCTGGAGGCCGAGCATTAGTTTCGAAGAAATGATCGACCGTATGGTCAAGGCTCAAATTCGGCGCTTAGAACGTGTAACATAGGGGAAAATTGTGAAGACAGCATTAATAACGGGCATTACTGGCCAGGATGGCTCCTACCTTGCGGAGTTTCTCTTGAGCAAGGGCTATGAAGTGCACGGGATTAAGCGCCGCACATCTCTTTTCAATACAGATCGTGTAGACCATCTTTATCAAGATCCGCACGTAGCAAATCGACAATTTATTCTACATCATGGCGATTTAACCGACTCCTCAAGCCTCGTTCGCATCATCCAGCAGGTGCAACCAGACGAACTTTACAATTTGGCGGCTCAATCGCATGTCGCAGTTTCTTTTGAGGAGCCAGAGTATACGGCCAATTCAGATGCTCTTGGAGCGCTTCGGCTCCTTGAGGCTATTCGCATTCTCGGATTGGAAAAACGTACGCGGTTCTATCAAGCTAGCACCTCAGAATTGTATGGCTTAGTGCAAGAAACGCCGCAAAAGGAAACAACGCCGTTTTACCCCCGCAGCCCCTATGCAGTTGCGAAGCTCTACGCTTATTGGATTACTGTTAATTACCGGGAAGCCTACGGCATCTATGCCTGCAACGGCATTATGTTTAATCACGAAAGTCCGCTTCGGGGTGAGACTTTTGTCACGCGTAAGATTACACGCGGGTTGGCGCGCATTAAGCTGGGACTGCAAGATTGTTTGTACCTCGGAAATTTGGATGCGAAACGTGATTGGGGACATGCTAAGGACTACGTGGAGATGCAATGGTTGATGCTGCAGCAGGATCGGCCGGAAGACTTTGTTATCGCCACGGGCGTCCAATACAGTGTCCGCGAGTTCATAAATGCTGCCGCGCGGGAAATGTCGTCAGAGATTCGTTGGACCGGCATTGGTGTCGAGGAAAAGGGCTATGACCCTAGTGGCAAGTGCATTGTTGCGGTCGACCCTCGTTACTTCCGCCCGAGCGAGGTAGAGACGCTGCTTGGGGACGCGTCCAAGGCCAAACAGAAGTTGGGTTGGACTCCAAAAATTTCTTTCCGGGAACTGGTTGCAGAAATGATGCGCGAGGATCTCAAAGCCGCTGAGCGTGATGATGTTGTGAGGAGGCACGGTTTCCGCACTTACCGCTATCACGAGTAGTCGGATGAACAAGAACGCAAAGATCTACATCGCGGGGCATCGCGGCATGGTTGGCTCCGCCATCGTTCGCCGCCTTCAGAGTGCTGGCTATGTCAACTTGGTTACTCAGACACGCGCAGAGCTTGACCTGACGCGCCAGGCGGCAGTTATCCAGTTTTTTGGGCAAGAGCGTCCGGACTATGTTTTCATGGCCGCAGCGAAGGTTGGCGGCATACAAGCAAACAACACTCGGCGCGCCGAGTTCATCTACCAGAATCTGGTTATTGAGGCGAATATCATACATGCGGCTTGGCTCGCTGGTGTGACGCGTATGCTCTTTCTGGGGTCGAGTTGTATTTATCCGCGTGACTGCCCGCAACCGATCAAAGAGGACTATCTACTGACTGGCCCGCTAGAGGAAACCAACGAGCCCTATGCCATCGCCAAGATTGCGGGGATAAAGCTGTGCGAAAGTTATAATCGACAATACGGAACGCGGTATGTTTCCGGAATGCCCACGAATTTATATGGGCCTAACGACAATTACGACTTAAACAGCAGCCATGTACTGCCCGCGCTCATACGTAAAGCGCACGAGGCCAAATTGCGCAACGATGCAAGCTACGAAGTGTGGGGTTCTGGTCGACCAATGCGGGAGTTCCTGTATGTTGACGACATGGCCGATGCTTGCTTATTTTTGATGGAGTGCGATGATATTCGTGATGGCCTTTTCAATATCGGGACTGGGGAAGACATAACGATTCGTCAGCTGGCCGAGATGGTTATGAACGTAGTCGGTTTCAAGGGTAGAATTGTGTTCGACACATCCAAGCCTGACGGAACGCCGCGCAAAGTGCTGTGCGTGGACCGAATGCGGGAATTGGGTTGGAAAGCCAAGACGGATCTACGGGACGGGATTGTGAGGACCTACGATTGTTTTCTTGCGAGTGCCCAGTCGGCAGGTAGCGCGGGAAGGCGAAGCTAGACATTCTTGCCACGGAATAAGGGGGCAGTAGGCGTGGCTCTGGTTCCGACAGTGGGGGAGAGGCGGTGTCCACCAAGTCCACGCAAGCCGGGGCTTTAACATTGAGGCTATCCTACGCAGGAATTAGCGCATTGGTAATGGCCACACTGGCTTCAAAGGCGGCTAGTTGTGCACTTGGCTAAAGCAGGGTCCCGGCCGCGAACCCAGTTTTGCGTAGCGTGGCCAACGTCCCTCTTGGAGCGCAGGTACTACGTTGTTGGTGTAAAGCCATTCTGATTGGGAGAGCCACAAATTTGGCGAAGGATGTGAAGTTAGATACCCACACGGTTGCTATCTCGGCGATCGCTCAGGTTGTCCGCTTCGCGGCTGTCGGCGTAATTGCTTCTGCCGTTTACGCGGGTGTTGTCTTGATTGCGATCAGGAAATTTGGAATTTCGAGCGCTCTTGCTGGCGCCATTGGCTATATCGTTGCAATACCAGTGTCATTTGTAGGTCAAAAGAGGTGGACGTTTCGGGCGCAAGGAACACAATACATTGAGTTTCGCGGATTTGTTGTAGTCCAGGCCGCAAACACTGCTCTCTCAGCGCTGGCAATGTTGATATCCACGGATGTTCTTGGCTTAAATCCTTTCGTTGGCATCATAGTTATAGTGCTAGTTTTACCGACGATGACCTATTTCGTGCTTTCGCGCAAGGTATTCAATAAATAATTTGAAATAGTGCTAATTTGATTGCGCCAAGCAATAAAGGGGTGCAGAGGTTTGCCGCAAATCCGCTCGCGGATGAAGAAGAGCCAACGGGGAAAGCACTATTCACTTTGGATGGCCCACTCCGGGACGGGCGTGTTGCCCAATCGATCGCATGTACCTTCGGTCCTCCGAGCCAACTTCGAAGAGCTTTTTGTGCCGGAACCTCACACAAGAAGTACGTGGAGATAGATATGATTAGGCCAAGGGCGATAAACGGGATCCTCACGTTGCGAGCACACTGAAGTCTATAACTTGTGAAACCAGGTTTCACGACAAGAAACATCGCAAACGCCGTCCTGGCACGCCGTCGACTACAACTTCGCCAGGCTGCTTGGCTGGCTGAGACCGCTTTGTGCGACTTGCTGAACCGTTCAACGTAATTTTTCATTTCTTAACGAAGTCGAAGCAGCTTTATGGTTTTGCGGAACCTTCCTGCGACCGTTCCGAAGTTCGGGTGATGGAGGTTACGGTCAATCAACAGATTCCTCGGTCGTGCTGCAGTGGCGCGACGGAGAATTTGCTATGTTACGCAGGGGGTGGAAGCAGATCCGCGCGCAGTGCCTCGACGTTGCCTGCATCTTAGGGAAGACGGCGAGCCACGATCGTTGTCAGCTCAATCTGGGGCGGTGAGCCGGAAGCGATGCACCGATACTTCGCGCGATTGACCCTTTCTATTTTCCAACCGGCTAGCGCGAAGATTTCACGATATAGACCTATCGAATAATGCCACCACGACCACGGATTGCGGTCTCTTGCGCGGGCACATAGGGCCGCAACCGGCTCGTCCCGATCAAGCATTCCCTCCGTGATGATAATGTAATCGCGGCACCGATCCATGATCGAGGAGAGGGCTCGGACAGGATCGCTAAGGTGAACGAGTATTTGGCCAACAAGTGCAATGTCGAAATTGCCTATGTCTGCTGGAATGTCATAAACGTCACCGTAGCAGACCCGAGCGCGAGAGCCATAAAGTCGATGGGCGAGCCAATAGGAATTGTTGAGCTTGCGGAGTACGCCCTCGTAATGATCAGCCCAGTGCTGTCGATTTTCCGTAAACATGCCACCCCTCATCGGCAGCAGAAATGAACGTAGCGGGCTATCGGCGTCAAAGGAGACGACTTCCGCACGTTGGCGTTCCATTTCGAACGTAAGGAATCCGCTGGCGGTACCTACGTCGAGAACGCGCCTTCCCGCAAGTTCAACTCCTCCGGTGTAGTCAGTGATTCGGCCGCGAAGATCCCAACTATCCCCGACGGTCCCGATCCCGGGTAAGTCCATGACGTGGTAAAACCAACAGTCATCCTTATTTTCCACATATTTCGGTTCCGCGAAGGACATGGTCATCTACCTCGCTTAGTGAAAGACCTAAAACTTCTGGCATCTTCAGCGAACTTTATTGAGACGTGAGCACACGGACGCTTTCTTTGAATTCATGGATTGCCCCCCGCAAAAGCATTAAAAGAAACACCGTGACCTCACGGCACACAATCAAGCATATTCACTGTCGCGATGCCCAGACTCGCCTCCCCCTCAATAGTAGGAAATGATAGGCGAAACGATCCGCATCGCCCGTCGAGTTAAAATCAGTTAAGCGCAACTTCCCCACGAAGGTTTTAGTTGATAACCGAGCGCGCCCAACCAGAATCCAGAAATAAGTGTTACTGGCCACCTGCCGAGCCCAATGACTCTTCTGCGCTTCGCTGTTTTTTTGAACGTTGTTGACCCCGGGTTCAGCGACGTCCTTTAGGCATGCTGGGCCGGCAAGGAAAAATAGTAGACCGATAGTAGCCAAATGGCAATTTGCTTGCGAAGCGCTCCCCGTGGATTATCAAGTAGGTTCGATGAAAGAAGAAAGATTTCTTGTAACTGGTGTGCTCATTGTCCGAGGAGCTCTCGCGCAAGGTAAAAAGCGAGTCGCATTTGGTGCCAGCACTGCGGTCTGGGACGATCCGGCGATGGTCGCTACATATGAGGCTACCAAAGCTACCTGCCGCAATTCCTAAGGACGCTGGAAACTGCTACGAGCAAGGCTCCTCTCGTGACCGTCCCGAGTCCGGTATATGCCGGTTCGCTGGAAGCAGCACGGGCTGATCCATCGGGTCAAGGGGGGTATGTCTGGAGCAGGTGGGAAGATTTGCTCGCCACATTGAAACTGACTGGCACAAGGGGCCAAGTTCTGGGCTTAAATTAAGGTTCGGTACAGTTTCAAGAGAGGCATTGGAAAGCCTGGTATACTGTTGTGAAGGTTGGGTCTGGGTGTTCACCCGCAATGGCGGGTTCCAATGTTCTAGCGTGATCAAAGCTCTCGGACATTATGCAGATTGTTCGGTGCTGACCTGATAATCTATCGTCGCGCTTCTTGCGCTTTAATCGGGCGCTGTCTGATGGCTCAGGTTTCGTCCGCGTTGCCAACGTGGACTGTGCTGCTCTGAAGGGTTGGTTATCCGTGTCTCTTGCAGGTCGCATCCAAACCTTTTGTCCGTCCAGCCGCTTTCGTTGTGAGGCGGTATCCCTTGGTGTGGACGTCTGGGTTGCCGATTGCTACACGAAGCGGCTTGAAACCAGAACGGCTATGTCGCATTGTGATCGGCCGTTTGGTTGCGCCAAGCAGCTTCGTTTCAGGGGAGTGGAACGACAAAAGGCAACGCTGGTCGGTGAGTGCGGCGTACGTTGATGTTATACGATGCAATTTGGACTGCACGGTTCCTTGTGCTTGTCCTACCGCTATTGTGCCAGTTCCCAGGTGGTGCCGACGCCGGTGCCGGCACGCGTGACGCCCCTAGCCACGAGCCAGCGATACCTGCAGCCCCAGTCAATACTTCGAATCCATCCGCATATATGTCCGCTGGTGAAATCTGCCGCGTCGTGAGCCAGGCGGCGAGCGATAACGGCCTTCCTCTCGATTTCTTCACTCGTCTCATCTGGCAGGAAAGTCGCTTCAACCCCGAGGCCATAAGCCCGAAAGGCGCGCAGGGCATCGCCCAGTTCATGCCGGGCACAGCCTCGGGACGTGGTCTCGCCAATCCCTTCGAGCCGGTGCAGGCCCTGCGTGAAGCGGCGAGCTACCTGCGTGAACTGCGCACAACGTTCCGCGGCAGCCTTGGCCTTGCCGCGGCGGCGTATAATGCCGGCCCCGGGCGAGTGGAGGCCTGGCTCGCTAGACGCGGCGGCCTGCCAGGCGAGACGCGCGCCTATGTGCGCGCCGTCACTGGCCATGACGCGGAGACCTGGGCCTCCGACACCCCACCAGAATGGCAGCCGGTCGCCATCCCTAAGGGCGGCAATTGCCTCGAGCTTGCGAAGTTGATCACGGCCTCACCCAGGGGGCCGCGGCGGCCCGTGACCGAGAGTGCGGCCTGGGGTCCCTGGGGTGTGCAGCTCGCTGGCAACTGGTCGGAGGGCGGAGTGCTTGCCAGCTACGAGCGGCTGCGCCGCACCTACGGTCCGGTCCTGCGCGATCGGCTGCCGCTGGTGCTGCAGGCCAAGTTGCCGGGCAAGCGCGGCGCCGCCAAGTATATGGTCCGGGTCTCGGAATCGACACGCGTGAAGGCAGATGCCCTATGTGCGCAGCTGCGCGCCGTGGGTGGGGCCTGCATCGTCTTGCGCAATCCACCGACGCGGGCGCAGGGGTAGGCGGCGTGTCCAGAGTCGTGCTGGCCCTGCGCTCGCCTTCGGCCCAGGTGCTGCCGGTTTCCGCCGGCACGACACGCGGATCCGTTTCAGCCGATCGACACGGGCCCGTGTCGGGGCGCCCAAGTCATGTGGCCCTTGCGTTGGGCCTTGGCATTGGCGAGAGCTACCTGGTCGGATTGTCCATGGGCGCCACGGCGGTGCTCGAATTCGGCATCTGCCATCCGCAGATGGCCCTAAACTTGACGGTCGCGGCCGCCGCCAGCTGCGCTTTCAGGAGGTGTGCACGACCATTGCCGCGCGCATCGAGCGCGAGGGTATGCCCGCCATGGCGGAGCTTTACCGCGCCAGTCCTGCGCGCGCACCTACCGAGACAAGGAACCACGCGGTTGGGCGGAATATACGTGCTGCCCAAGAGCAACACTCGCAATACCGCGGCTGTTGACTCATGACCTTCGATCTCATTCGAATACTACCTGGAATCAGTTTGAAGAACGCAGGCTGATCTACCTTAGTAGGCGGCAGATTTCCTCCGCCCGAAGCAGGTAATGAATATAATGCTAGTCGACACCGGCATAGGATTGGCCAGCCTCTTTTCATTACTTTGTGCTTTCTACGGCCTCGGGCTCGGTTTTTTTCACGTCCTTGGCGTGCGCGCCGCTCCCGTGGATGGCATCTATGCCGTTTCGGCCGGTTGGGGCGTGGCCGTTACCAATTCTATCCTGGCGGCCTACCTCGCGGTGCCGTTGCGACTGTCCCTCTATGGCGGCCTGATTGCAGGCAGTTCCATACTCGTTCTCAACATTTGGCGGGGCAGCGATCGGGCTCAATTGCGGTGCATGGGGGTCGCACTGCTCTCGGTCCTGCCGGCAATCATTTCGAGCGCATCGTTTGCGTCCGTGCAGTACGACGAGTTCAGCCAGTGGTTGCCGAATGCCTTTTATCTCTACGCCAACGATGCCCTCCCCACAACCGCGTTTCCCAATCTGCAGACTGCCAAGCAGGCATATCCGATCGGAATTCCATATGTGAGCTTCGCGATCAGCGCCATCTTGGGAAACTGGGACGATCGGATTGCGAAAGTGCTCTCCCTAGTAGTGGCCGCGCTGTTCGGCACTCTGATTGCGGGAGTTTGGGTGAGGACAGATCGCCCGAGCACATCGGTAACCGCGGTCGCAGTGCTGGCTACGACGTTGCTCAATCCCTTTTTTGATCCCCGGGTGGCCATCACAACGTACTCGGATGTTCCGACCGCCTTCCTCGCTGCCGCCATGGTGTACGCGTTGTGGCGCGCCACAAACGACACTGAAGACGACCGCAGTTGGATTGTCCGGGCTTCTCTCACAGCGCTCACGCTGGTTCAACTGCGGGAAACCAACGTTGGCTTTGTGCTGGCTGCGGCACTAACGGTTCCGTTGGCAACAGTACTTGCGCCGCCCAACGATGGCAGATGGGCCGGCTTCCGCCGATCACGCACAATTGCGGTTACCTTTGTTGTTGCGCCGCTCGCAGCATTTCTGATGTGGCGACTGCATCTGAATATCCAACACATCCAACCGGATGTGGTGCCCCGAGCTTTGAGCGAATGGAATTGGTCGGCGCCAAAGGTGGTGTTGGCCGCACTTTTGACGGAGCGGCTCGCCAACAACCCGGCGGCCGGTGTCACCGCAATCTCAGTCGCGGTAAGTTTGGCAATTGCGGGGATACTTGCCTGGCGTCGCAGCGGAGAGGACACGAAACGGCTCGTGGTCTTTGTCGCGATGCTGACCATCGCGCAGGTTGCGCTGCTCGTATTTTCCTACATCGCGGTATTCTCCGAAGAGGAGGTAAAGCGAGCTGGGAGTGCGTGGCGCTATGTTTCGCATCTTGGACCACTTTACATGCTTGCACTCGCTCAGATCCTCCCATGGGAGAACGCCACTCTTGCGAAGCGTTTTTGGCCGGTAGAGTTCGGCGCGCGTTGCAGTCCGCACTTCGCTGTCGGCGCTGTCATTGCCGCGCAACTCCTTTTTGTGGGGCGGTGGCGGATAGATTGCGTGTATCCCCACGTTCGCCCCGGCTACGAGGCCCTCGTATCCTTATTTGCGAAGATCCCGTCGCAGGCCTCCGTTACCGTCGTCAATACAGCTGACACACTGCTGTTTGGCGACGCGGCGCGGCTGGCACGCGTCGTTGCAACCAGGGACTGGCGCACCCGGTTGCCCATCACGGTTGCAACCGGCAATGCCGCGCCGACCAGCGATTACGTCATTGATCTGACAGGCGCAGACCCTGAACTATTTCGGAAATCCCAGACGACCCTGCGTGCTACGACGCATCGTGGTCGCCTCGCCGCCCCAACTATCGACTCTGTCTCCATCGCCACAACCTGCCAGGCTCATAACAACTAACTCGTAACGGTATTGGCCCCTACGCTTCCAGTAAGTGCCGCGATCCACAAACACGAAAGAAGACCCGGCCTCTCTGTCACGTTGTTCGTCTTTTTCGCAGCTGGCTTCCGAGGGCCAGTCTTCTTGGCTTTTGCCTTCACCTTGTGGTGGGCGCCAGCCTAGAGAGTAGCAGCGGCGCAGTCGGTTCGAGCCACAACGGCAACAGAGCCGGGGCGGCGAGCACAAGAAACTGCGGTGAATCCGCCCGTTAGACGACTGACTCGAACAAAGAGGGGGCTGCATGGAAGTTGGGGTTGGAAAAAAGCTCAAAGAATTCGGCCCTCCATTGTTGGCCTACCTGGTCATCTCTGTGTGCCTTTGCGGATGGGTTCCGGGAGAAATGTTCATGCCGAGCCCGGATGCCATCGCGCTTACTTGGTTCTTAAACTGGTGGCCGTTTGCGCTCTCGAACAACCTCGATCCGTTCACTACACACCACCTCGGGGAACCGGTCGGCTACAACCTATGGTGGCTGACCTCTCTCCCGACCTTGGCGGTGCTGGGGTGGCCGATAACCGCGACCGCCGGGCCGATCGTTACCTGGAACGTAATCTCTTTGCTTGGCCCCGCGATCAGTGCTTACGGTTGTTATGTGCTGCTGCTGTACCTCTCGAAGGAGCGGCTGCCCTCATTTATCGGCGGCCTTCTTTTCGGCTTTTCAACGTATCAGGTGGGGCATTTATGGGGGGGGCACATTTGCTTGGACTTCTTGGCGCTCATCCCCCTGATGGTTCTATTGGTAGTGGCGCGAGCGAGACGCGAGCTCAGCAGAGTTAAATTCATCCTGCTTCTATCGGCATGTGCCGTGCTGCAGTTCGGCATCTCGACTGAAATACTCGCGACCTTCGGGTTGATGGGGTTGACCACTTTCGCAGCCTTGTATCCCTTGTTTCGCAAGTCAACTGACCTCAATGGCGTGGTCGTGGACGTTGCGGCGGCCGCGGCGCTCTCCTTGCTTGTGGTTTCGCCTGCTTTGATAAGCATGTATCACAGCGTTCACACGATGCCCGAGGTGCTTCGTGAGGGCCAGGTGTACTCGACGGACCTGTTGAACTTCTTTGTTCCACATGAATTCACATGGCTAGGTGGCAATGGCTTTAAGTGGATTTCCAACAGGTTCACAGGTGGCACAGTTGAGCAGGGGGCCTATCTTGGTTTGCCGTTGCTCATCATTGTTGGATGGGCAGTTTGGGAGCGAAGGCGCACCCCGTGGATGTTGCGGTTGCTGGTAGTTTTGATGGTGGCAGCTATTCTGAGCCTTGGGCCGCTGCTCCAGGTTGGTGGGTATAAGACTTCGGTGCACATGCCCTGGTCGCTCGTCGAGAAAGTTCCATTAATTCGCAACGCGTTACCTATGCGTCTGACGATGTACGTGACGCTTGTAGCGTCAGTGATGGTCGCCCTTTGGCTCGCGAAAAAGGGGGGGCGGCAAAGTGTTGCTCGATATTTGCTGGTTGCCGTCGCCATCGTTTTTTTGATGCCGCACCCTAAGAATTTCGGGTTTTCAAAGGTTGAGACCAGTTCGGCGTTTTCAGTGGACGCGGTGGACCGAAACTTCGGTAAAGACAGCTCGGTCATTGTGCTGCCGTACTCCCCGTACGGCGATTCGTTGCTGTGGCAGATTGAATCAGGCATGCGTTTCAAAATGGCGGGCGGTTACATCGGGTTGGTTCCGTC
>Ga0134122_10002600_pt1 | contig 13307 bp, 16 predicted proteins | sample KB302_FD_96461 | JGI IMG/M metagenome (GOLD analysis project Ga0134122, IMG submission 96461) | Terrestrial soil microbial communities without Nitrogen fertilizer from Kellogg Biological Station, Michigan, USA - KB3-0-2 | ecosystem: Environmental > Terrestrial > Soil > Unclassified ... | reverse complement strand
GCCAAGGCATCAATCAATGTGGCATCTGCGGGATCCGTCTGTAAGAAGGGAGCATAGGGGGAAGGTGGCATAATGGTCGCACAGCCTCCCAGTACTCCTAGTGCCAGAATGCCCGCGATCTGAATGGTCCGAATCATATTCCTCATCGCACAGCCCCTCCAGCAGGTTTGTGGGAGGACGCGGATGGCCGCTTCGCTCATTTTGAAAGTTCTCGTATCGCCTATTTAACACCAGGTGGTCAGAGACGGCCAGAAAAGGTTTGTTTTTGGATCCCCGCCAAAGGTTGTTTTCTCGTAACGCCCTAGCCTCATGTATGATTTTGTTCGTGATCGTATCTGTCCCCCTACACATGCCAATCTAACAGTCCAAGCCGTCTTCGCCGATCTGCATGATTTTCCCTCTCCTGATGATCTGGCCAGGCTCGGCATGAGGGTTGCTCATGCAGTCTGGGGCGCATAGAAGCCACGCTGAGGGAGAGAATTCTGTGGACGTTGCCCAGTTTTTCCTGCTGTTTCTCTTTGCTTCGTTTGGATTGATGGTGGTGGGCTTTGTCTTCTATCTCTTTGTGTCCGGAGCACTCCATAGTGTCCATCTGAGGCCGTTCCGATTTGCCTTGTATATTCTTTTGCTCCTTACTGCGATGACCGGCGGGATCAAGTTTATCGAGAAATCCTTCGAATCCTGTGAAACAACAGTACTCGCACCAGACCAAGAAGTACCGAAGGTAGCACTTCCCACCCAGTGTTAAGCATCCTTCTTCATTATCTGCGCGCATCCCTTTTCAGCAAACGGTGATAGGGAGGATCGCCTCAATGGCGACTTGATCACGGTTTGTGACTTTTGCTTGCTCAATCAGCGGATCAAATACAATTGGGACCGGCTGTACGGCCGGAAGTATGACGGCTGAGCGGCCTACGTATTTCAGACCTGGCTGATCCGCCAGGATCCTCCTAAGCGCCGTCTTGCAATATGATTGAGTGTGCCACGTGACGGGTGACGAACAAGCCGTTCCGTCCTTCCCCCGGGCGGGTATTAGAGGGATTGCCAGAAGACCATTACGACTTGGAGAGCAAGAGCTGTTACCACAGGAGCAGAATGACGTCTATGGGTAAAACGGTTCTCTATGAGGGGTACACTATTCAGTCGTTTCCCAGGTACCTTGCCGAATGGGAGAAATGGCAACTGTGTATTGCTATTTCCACCAAGCCGCACGGCGGGATGACACGTCGTGAGTTCTCGTCGGACGTCTTATATGCCACAGAGCAGGAAGCCGATACTCGCGGAACCGAGTTTGGTCAACGTCTTATTGATGGGAAGATTGAGGGCCTCTCCGTCGCGGACATGAAGATGGAGAACCGGCGGGCCACGCCACGCTTCCGTGGGCAATTTCGCACCATCGTGTTAAGCGCTACGAAGACCGAAGGGACAGGCGTCATGCTCGACCTTTCTAAGAGTGGATGCCGGCTGGAAAGTCCGCTTATCCTTGCACCGGGCCATTCGTTGGCGTTACGCATCTATGTGCCAGGTTTGGAGTGGCCGCTCATGATTGATGGTGTGCTTGTGCAGTGGGTGAGCGGGCAGGTCGTCGGGCTGGCATTTGTTCGAATCAGCCCGTCCGAGCAGCAACGACTTGAAAAAGTGATCGCGGACCTCAGGGTGCGCGGTGATTATGATGAGAACAAGGTGTTCTGAAATCGACTGTATCTCTGAGTCATTCGCTGGGTCGTACTCCTGCAAGTCGCAGCCTCGAACCAATCCGATACGCGTCAGAACAGATCGTTTAGATGATCCGTCACACCCTTCCTGCAACCCCAGGCGGAGCTATGCTGAGCCCAAAGCCCTCAGGATGAGGGAATTGCAAACTTTTCCCCTGCCTCTGACCCTTCTGAAGCAGTAGGGTTTACCGTGACTGACATCAGTTCGGGCTGATGGACAGCGCGTGATTCTGATCGTTCACCTTTGCCTCGATACGATCACCCTTCTTGAATTGTCCCATCATCTGGGTCGTGTTATCTGTGTGCAAAATGACTTCCGTGCCGTCCTTCTGCTTCACGGTGTAGTTGCCATATTCCACGCGCACCACGTTGCCCTTGATGAGATGGACTTGCTTCTGCAAGGCCATGCCCTTTTGATCAGCTTGCCCACCTGTCCCTTCAGATTGACCTGCTTTCATCTCTTCTGCCTGTGTCGTGCTGGACAGCCCGAGGCACAGCAGGAGCCCGCATGACAGGACACCGACGACTTTTGTAATCGATACCATGTGATCCTCCTCGCGGTTAGGGGTGAACAACATAGAATTCACTATACGCTCCCCGGAAACCTAGTGGAACAGGGGATTTACGACGGGCCCAAGCCCCCCCGATGAGCTTGATAGGTACTCCAGCGTGCTTCCGTCCCGGAGCCTGTGAGACTTTTCGCCCCCTGTGCGGACCACGCTGCCAAAAATCAAGAAACAGTTGGCTGGATAGTCCAGGGACGCTAGCATACGGATCATGTTAAAGCGTCGCATCATTACTGGGTTTGTGCTTGCTTTGGTGGCGGCCTGTCCGTCTCTTTCATGGGGGGGGGACTTTGCCGCAAGAGTGATCACTGTCCATGAGGGTGACCGTCTCACGATCCGTCACGCCGGGCGAATTGAAACGATTTACATCAAAGATATCGATTGTCCAGATCTCAAACAGCCCTATGGGAAGCAAGCGAAACGTGTGACGGCCGCTTACGTCGGGAACCGGGACGTTGTGGTTCGAGCGCTCACGCGAGACAAGCAGGGCCGGATGTCGGCAGAAGTTCTCCTTCCAAACGGACCGAACGTGGGACGTGAACTGGTGAAGGAGGGATTGGCCTGGTCGCAGAGAGCAGGTTCTAGCGATCCTAGCCTTGGGGATCTCGAAGAACTCGCCCGGGCCGAGCATAGGGGCCTGTGGTCAGAACCAAATCCAGTGCCACCCTGGAAGTGGAAATCCACGAAGAGGACCAGTCGAAGATATTCGAATTAGCTTTATCCTCTCGCTCTATCTCTGCGGGCCCTGACAAGGTGTCGGGAACGCAGTCACCTCAATCATTCCTTCTTGTCTTCCTCCTCCAGTTCTGAAATGATTCCCGAAACCTTTGCCCTGCACTCATACCCACGGTACATGTCAAACGTTTGGTGTGTGTGAATGAAAACTGAAGAACCGACACTTGTCGAGAAACTGCCCATCTATATGGTGGCATGGTCGCTGCCGCCCTGTTTCCTGATTCTAGTGGTGATTGTTTTGGCGTTGGATTCTTTCAACGACGCCGGGGTTGCCATACTCAAAGGCAAGTATATGTTCCTCCTCTTGGTGGGCGGGACGCTTCTGAACCTTTGGTTCTATGCCGTGCGCCAATTTAAGATGAAACGGAAGTTCAGCCCGCTTCATATCATTGCAAGCCTGTTGTTTCCTGTCGCCTATATGAGTTTCTATTATGGGGCAGACACAACCCTAGTCGTCGCAATCTGCCTGGTGGGGATTCCTGTCAGCATTTTATCGGCTCGGCAATCTATGAATATGGTGTGAGTCATTGAGAATGTGCACCCCTGACAGTTGAAGGACCGGAATTAGGTACGAAATCAGGAACTGTCAGGCCGTGAGAAGGGAACAAGATGGATGAGAAGTCCGGCAGTGGCCTCACAGCATCGGGAAGGCCATACGGCCCAACCACTGAAGAACTCAGCGTGATCGGCGACCGTGCGATGACATTGGAAAGCGTGCGCAAGTATATTGGCTGCAGCAATGTGCGGCGACTCTATGTCGAGGCGCTCGACGACAAGAAAGCAAAGCCGCCAACCCGTTTTCGCGTCACGCTCTATGATGACGCTAACCACCGCACGATCCTCATCGACGGTAGCCTGCGCGATCCGCGGCGCGTGGGCATCGCCGAGTCGACTGTGCCGCCGCGTCCGTCCGATCGGGAGTTTGCCGAAGCAGTGCAGATTGTCCGTGACGATGCATCGTTTGCGACCACGATCGGCGAGCGGCAACTCGACCCGTATCAACCGAGCCCGGCGCTCGTGTTAAACGAATTGCCGGATGGCCGCATTGAGCGCCATATCGCGGTCGGACTGCGCCAGACCGGCTGCCAGGCGCAGCACGAGATCGTCGCCGTCGATCTCATGCGCCGGCTGGTCTTCCGCTTCCAAGGAGGTCTACTGCCGAACGTCCGCCCTAAAAAAAGAGGTGGGAGCTCGGAACGTCGCGGTCAGACGTGATCGTGAGGTCAGAAGGTCCTTGAGGATCAGTACTCATCCAATTCATCCGTTTCGTCCAACAGCTCGGCCGTGATCTCGGTACTCCCTTGTTCCCACTTCGTCAAGGGGATACCCCCAGCCTTTAGAATCGCTTCCTGCTCCGTGCCAGCAGAAATCGTGAGATCATAATGAATGGTTTGTCGCACCTGAAACATTTTCATGTGGTTTCCTCTTGCACTGATCATTCCAATCGAAATGGGTCTTCTCGTTCTTTGCCTCGAATGAGGATTCTAGCATTGACCACCTAGGACCAGCTACTAGGAGCCTGTCCGGGGTTCATTGACCGCTCAGACTTGGGCCGCTATCATTAACAAAAACCTGATTGCGCATCCTGTTGGGTTGGACTTATGAAACCGATTCTCTCCGTGGCTATTCCCGCACATAATGAGGAGGAGCACATCGCGCGATGCATTGAAAGTATTGTCATTGCCGCCCGCGACGCTTCCAGGCCAGTGGAGGTGGTTGTTGCCTTGAATCGTTGTACAGATAGGACCGGCGAAGTGGCTGAATCTCTTGGCGCCAGGTGCGTCGTCGAGGATGCGAAATGCATCGCTGCCGTTCGGAACGCTGCCGTACGTGCATCAACTGCCCCGGCAGTTGCCACGCTGGATGCAGACAGTTGGATGTCGCCGAACACGATTTCCGAGATCCTCGCTCGTGTGTACGATTCTCGTTATGTCGGGGGGGGGTGCGTGGTAAACCTCGAGCGCTATTCAGCAGGAATTGTCTTTAGCCTTCTTGCGATCGCTCCCTATCTCGTCAGACAGCGCGTGTCGATTGGAATGTTCTGGTTTTTGCGCGAGTCGTTCGATGCGATCGGCGGCTTTGACGAAACCCTGGTCAGCGTGGAGGACCTGGATTTCGCTGTACGTCTCAAAGCACACGGGCAAAGTCGCGGGCAGCGATATGGCACCATCTGGCGCAACGGCATCACGACGTCCTGCCGGAAATGCGATCAGTTTGGAGACTGGTACATTTTCCGCAACCCCCGCCTTGTCAAGGCACTCTTCTCCGGCCGGAACAGACAAGCGGCGGATCACTTCTGGTACGATGCGAGGCGATGAAGTCCAGCCTGTTCATCGATCGGACCTTCGGTCTGGTCTTGAGATCCCGTCATACTAGGACCAACAGCTGTCACATCTACCCCAGGCATGCCTGGTCAAGCAATGTCCCCTGGGGCCATTGACCCACACAGTAACCCGATTCGATACAGGTGCAGTTCTGTATTTGCTTTCATACAATCCCTCTGCTCAATTATCTTGCAGCTATGCTCGTTATCGGAAGGCACAACATCTGCATGATCGGCACCTGTCAATCTAAAGACTCCATGGTCTCTGTCGTTCGCATCATCATTGAAAGGAGATCTGACAATGGACAATCGCCCAAAGGTCTGTATCGATCGAATTTTACCCAGAGATCTGATGCGGCTTCAGCTCACTAAACCCATGCGAGATGGGGGGAGGCGTGCAATTGCTCCAATTGGGAAGACCTGGATGAATGGTTCGACGCTCCGGGTGCGATTTTTGGGCGGCACTCCGACCGAGCAAACCGTCGCCAGGCAGCAGGCTGGCTGGTGGTCACAGGTGGCGAATCTGAAATTTGATTTCAACAATGCTTTGAATGCCGAAATTCGCATCGGGTTCGATCACAATGATGGAGCCTGGTCCTATATCGGGACCGACAGCCGGAGCATCCCATTGGACGAACCAACGATGAACCTGGGGTTTCTGGATGGAGGGACTGCGGGACACGAGTTTGGCCACGCGATCGGATTGGCCCATGAACACCAGAACCCTGCAGGAGGGATCCAGTGGAACGAAGTCGTCGTGATTCGTGAAGCAGCGAAGGCGCCAAACTTCTGGGATGAGGCGACCACGCGCCACAATATTCTTAACAAGTATCGCGCCGATCAGATCAATGGGACGACGTTCGACCCGGATTCCATTATGCTGTATTTCTTCCCTCCATCCTGGACGCTCAACGGCGTCGGCACAAAGGCGAATGAAGTCCTTTCGGCTATGGACAAGGCCTTTGTCGCTGGCGCCAAAATGTATCCAAAAACAGGAGGCACGACTTCTACTGCTGTTGAGCTGCATGTGAATGCCAAACGTCGTACGCAGGCCTCGATCGGGAAGGTGGGAGAAGAGAATCTCTATCGGTTTTCCGCCACGGTGGATGCGCGATACCTGATCGATACCCTGGGGCCGACAGATGTCGTGATGAAACTGTTCGGCCCGAACAGCGAGACCGCGTTAATTGCAGAGGATGACGATTCAGGGCTCGACCTCAATGCCAGGATCGCAAGTGACCTGATCGCCGGTGAGTATTTTGTGCAGATTCGTCATTACAGTCGTCAAAGCGGGACAGGGAAATATTCGATCAAAGTCCGTAAGCTTTAGAGGGATCTTTACTCAACCTTGCCCCCTGCATCGCTGTGGCCGACATAAGGAGTAGCCATGATCATTTCTGTCATCAACCATACGGCAGGGCAAGTGTCCGACGAAGAGCTGCAAAATGCCATTCGGGCGATCAATCGGCAGATTCGCGAAGACTATGAGCCCTATTGGCACATCGGCGGAGAGTTGCGCTTGGAAGGGAAAAGCGGGGCCAAGCCATCCAAGCAGAATCTCAGCGACATGCGGGGCGATGCAGTGCTGTACTTCTGGAATGAGGTGGACGTCGATGACGCATTAGGCTATCACGACGCCAACAACCGCGGTATTCCCTATGGATTCGTGTTTACAGAACTGGCCAAACAGCTTGGAGAGAACTGGTCGGTGACACTGTCGCATGAAGCCCTGGAAATGGTAGGTGATTCGGAAGTGAATTTGCTCGTTCAGGGTCCACACCCGGCTGAGCCAAGCAGGGCGGTCTTTCACTGGTATGAGATGTGTGACGCAGTTCAGGCGGAGACCTATGAAATCGACGGCGTGGCAGTCTCGAACTTTGTCTTGCCACTCTATTTTACGGGCGGAGACGAGATAGGAGGGCGCAACGACTTTCTTGGGCGGACCTATAAGGGAAAGACCTTGCGGTCGTTCGGGGTGAATCCAGGCGGGTACGTTGGATTTTTCGATCCTGAGAAGGGCGATCATGACACATTTACCACCAAGGGGGACAGTGTGGCAGCTCGCCGCCTAAAATTGAAGTCTCGAATGAACGGTGCCAGGAGAGGGATTCGCTATCAGCGTTATGCCTGCTGGCCAAGCCAGCCAGCGAGGAAAGGACGATAGAGTTTCAGGACGGCTCCCCAGTTCAACTGGTGTGGTCGACCATCAAGATATTACGTTGCGCAATCTCTATCGAATCATTGTCGAGAAAGAGACGTCTCACCGGGCTACTGGTTTCGCGGGAAGAGCACAGTGGCAGCCTGGTGCCGTTTCATGGAGGCTTGTTGGCGGCCAGCGCTAGCGACCTTCAATTTCATCCAGAACCGCGTTGATCTCCTCCTTGGGCAACCCCTTCAGCACCATCTCCGCTTTCTGCAGATCCTGTGCGACACCGAGGCCTCTGCCGTAAATACGTGCCAGCGCTTTCTTGGCCGGGATGAAGCCATCGGCAGCGGTGGTGGCAAAACATGCGAGGATACGTCTGTCGAATCGAGCAAGGCTGGTATCGATGCCTGTTTCATACAGGCGCGCCAGTTCGTCATGTGCATCTTCGCCCAGCGCAAGGGCTTCGGCAAACAGAGCGGTGCTTCCGTTGGAGAACTGGCCGCTTTTGAGCAGGGCGATACCCACTGATTCGTTCGAATTGTGCCTGCCGGCATCCGGATAGTCGCTCCAGAGTTCGCGGCGATACTGCCTGAAGGCAGTGATCGCGTCCATCCGGCGCGGCTCAGGCTGGTCGGGCGAGAGGGCCTGACGACGAAGCTGTGAAAGGGATTCCGCTGCGCGCTGCTGGCCTGACTCCATGGCCTTGGTCCACCAGCGAATCGCGAGTGCCATGTTTTTTTCGACGCCTTGTCCGTGACGGTAGGCGTTGCCGATGGAGTACTGCGCCTGTGGAATTCCGCTGTTCGCCGCGTCTTCCATGAGGAGCGTGGCTTCCCGCTCCTGATCCGCCAGTTTCAAGACCAGCGCAAGGCGGTAACGGGCGTCGTGAAAGTTCGGTCGCAGATCCAGGGCCTTGCGATAGGACTGGATTGCGGCTGGTAGGTGGCCCAGCGAATACTGGACGCTGCCTAAGCTGTAATGCGCAAGTGTTAACTGAGGGTCGAGCATGATAGCGTCCATCAAGGCGATAGAGGCTGCCTGCTCATCGTGTTTGGCCATGAGTATGACCCCGAGTTGCAGATAGGCTTTGGCATTATGTGAGTCGAGCTTGATTGCCACCCGGCATTCATCGAGCGCGCTGTCGAGATCGCCGATGCGATAGAGCCCCTGTGCTAATGTCAGCCGGACATCTGCGTTGTTCGGCGATAGAAGGGCCGCGCTACGCAATTCACCCAGCACCCTCACCTGGTCCGTCTGTTCTGGCGGTAAGAGTTCTGGTGGCTGGTTCCCCTCAGCAGGCGCGGGTGACGTTTCAGAAAACGGAGGCGGGGACTCAAGCATTGGAGCCGGTTCGTTCTCGGGGGCTTGCGCGAACGGTGAATGGAAGGGGAGGCCTGTGATCAAGGATGCACACAAGAGGGCCGCGAGCAGCAATCGACGATTCATTATAAACTGCGACCCTCCGGATCACTTGTCAAAGACGGACTGCAGTATATCACCGAATCGATGCCGGGAGCCGACATCTTCGTTGAACGGAGCAGCAATCCTGGCTTCAACCGACGCTCTGAATGGCCTCCTGCAGCAGCTGAACAGCGTTCTGGAGATCGGACTCTGAAAGGAGCTTGAGATCATGCTGCACCCTCCACACCGGTTCAAGGGGAGCTGGGTCGTCGGGGAGTCGGGGAATGAGATGCCAGTGGATGTGGGGGAGTTGGTTGCCGAGGAGTTCGTAGTTGATCTTCCTGGCCGCATAGACTTGGGCGAGTGATTGAGCGACGAGACTCACTTCCTCCATCAGCTGTATTCGTTCTGGGGAGGACAAATGAAACAATTCTGTGGCGTGCCGCTTGAAGACGACGATGGTCCAGCCGGGAAAGAACTGGTCATCGTGAAGATAGGCCTTTGACAGTCCGAGGTCGGCAACAAAATGGCCTTCTCCCGGCCAGCTGCCTTGGCAGGCTTTGCACGTTGAGTCTTTCATCGCGACCTCAACCTCAGCCTTTCAGGTGCGTTCTGCGGAGCATAACAGAGTGCGCGGCTTCTAGGCCACAGACGAGCTCGCCTTGACACCTCATTTCGTCGAACGATATTCTGCTCGCGAGAATCCGATTATGGTCTGCAGATTCCTATGAAGTCGAATTCGTCCACTGCACGCCCAGCGCCCCTGCTTGTCCCACGCTCATTGGTTTCTCAGCTCATGCGTCTGTATAACTATCCGCATCCACAACATCCTAAGCGAGTGATTCGGGGTTATGATCGGCCCCATGCGATCCGGACTGCGCGCATGTGTGCGGCGGTCGCGACGGCATTGGGGCACGGGACGGAACGAGTGCATCAATATCAGATCGCCTGTCTCCTGCATGACTTGGGCCGGGCCGGGCTCGATCGTCGACTCTTCGGGAAGATTTGGTCCTGGGCCAAGGAGCGGGGAATTCCGACAAGACCCCGGGAATGGAGAGCCCGACACAAAAACACTCCCTACGGGCGTGAAACGGAGGCTTTCATTCGGTGCTACAAAAAGGACCTTGAAGCCGATGGTATTCCGATGACTGCCTGGGCGAAACAACAGGTGGAAATGCGTCTGGGGTATGCTCGCCGGCTGGGCCGCCGGTTGCGGACGGTCCAACCAGCCATCAGAAAGATGGGCGTGACATGGCTTCCCTGGATGCAACAGGTCATGCTCTATTACTACTATCCGGAGAAGCTGGCTTCTGCCAAACCCTGGGTCAAACAATTGGCGGAAATCCTTGTCGCCTGCGAGCAATTTGAAGCCTATAGCAATCAGCGTCGCGGGCGGGATTACTATGTGCGAGAGAAGGAAACGTTGACCGATGCCTTTGCCTATCTGGAAACCTTGCAGCAGGAAGGTATCTTAAGCGGCAGGGTGATGGCAGCGCTGCGGCGATTGACGGCGCAGGGCGAGTTTGATGCAATTCTAGAGGAGGCACGGGGCCATGCTTTCACGCAAGGCGAACGACAAGCCCTCCGAGCGATGGAGTCATAAAGATGGCAGTCAAGACGGTGTCGTTGCGGCTTACCATGCAGGGGGGCACACAAATCGAGAATGTGACGAAGTCCGTGACGGAGGCCCTGGCTGGTACCAAGCTGTCGGCTGGAATTGTCACGGTGTTCGTGAAGCATACGACGGCATCGGTGATGATTATCGAAGATGAGCCTGGTATCAGAGCGGATACAAAGACTTTCTGGGACCGGGCTGTACCGGCCGATCCCGCCTGGCAGCATAATGTGAGAAATGCCGGTGAAGATAACGGCCACAGCCACTTGCGCGGTCAGTTACAAGGACCGTCGGTGACTATCCCTTTCCTGGAGGGAGCGATACTACTGGGGACATGGCAACAGGTTGTCATCGTCGATTTTGACACTAGGTCCAGAACCAGGGAACTGATTATACAAATCATGGGGGAATGATGGCGATGAAGAGGCCGATTGCTTCCGTAGGGATTTTTCTCATCAGCCTCTGCCCTGTCTTGGCAATGGCTGAGTGGGGGAAGCCGTTGGGCGGGAACTACAGCGGGCCCGAAGGGAAACCGCGCCTCGTGGCGCCCTCACCCGTTGAGTTGGGCGCAGACGAACGGGCGACGACGGCTGTGTTCGAGCAGGCAACGAAATCCGTGGTCTTCATCGCCAATACGGCCATCCGGCGTGATCCCTGGTCGTTCGACCTGTTCGAGGCCCCTCAGGGGTCCGGTTCCGGCTTTGTGTGGAATAAGCAGGGACATATCGTCACCAATTTTCACGTCGTCTATGGAGCCAACTCGATCAAGGTGACGCTCGCCGACCGGTCAGAACATAAGGCTGTCGTGATCGGCGCCGATCCCGATCATGACCTTGCAGTGCTGCAAGTCCAAGTGCCGGACGAGGCGCTTTCGCCAGTGGTGGTAGGCATCTCGAATGATCTGCGGGTGGGGCAAAAAGTCTTGGCGATCGGGAATCCGTTTGGCCTCGATCACACGCTGACGACCGGCGTGGTGAGTGCCTTAGGGCGGACCATCAAGTCACTATCGAATCGGACTATTGAAGGGGTCATCCAGACTGATGCCGCCATCAATCCCGGAAACTCCGGAGGGCCCTTGCTGGACAGTGCCGGCCGCTTGATCGGCGTGAACACCCAGATTGTGAGCCCGAGCGGGGCTTTTGCCGGGATCGGCTTTGCCGTGCCGGTCGATACCGTCAATCGCATTGTCCCGGAGCTGATCAAGCACGGCAAGCTGATTCGCCCGGGGCTCGGGGTCTCACTCGTTCCCGATGCGATGGCCAAACGATGGGGGATAAAAGGACTGATTATCGGCAAGGTGTCCTCTGGCAGCGGGGCCGAGCGGGCGGGGTTGAAGGGCGCGCGCGAGACCTTCGCCGGGCGTGTAGAATTGGGTGATATTATTGTAGGCGTTGATGGCAAGCCAATCGAGACCCAGGACGATCTGATGGATGTCCTGGATCGGCACAAAGTGAATGATCAGGTGACAGTAGAGGTCCTGCGAGAAAAGCGCCGTGAACGTATATCTGTGATTCTCCAAGCCATTAATTGAATAGTTGGATAGACGACAATCCATGAGGCCGCTGTGGTAGGATCATCCATCTGTTCCGCAAGGAGGACCACCGATGAGTGATCGCCGACCCGCTGATCAACAGGACTCGGAGCCTAACGGAAAGACGGGGGATGCCGCGAATCAGTCGACGCGTGCGGGAGCTGATCCGCTTGAGCTCATTGAACAATGTCTCGCGTCATTTCCCGATGGCGACCCGCGGCAGAAGATTCTCTACAAGCTGCGCCATGCCGTGATTCTCGGACAGGCAGCCCAGCAGCAGCGCGAGGTCGAATTCAAGAAAGTCGCCGATGTAATTGCGAAGCTCACGGCGCCGGCCAACCGGGTAGGAACCCTGCTTGAGGTGCCTGGTGAAGGCCTCGCGCGGATTCTGGTGGGAGGGGCTGAATACTATGCCTCGGTCGATCCGCGAGTGCCGGTTGCCGAACTTAAGATCGGCGCACAAATTCTGGTCAACGAAGCCTATGCGGTGATCAAGATCTTAGGCTATGACCCTAATGGGCCCGTGTTGAAGGTGGCGGAAGCATTGGCGGATGGGAGATTGCGTTTCGAGCAGGAGATGGGCCGGCAGGTCTTGATTCTCCAACGATCGAGCGATCTTATCGGCGTGGATCTCAAGGCCGGCGATGAGGTGCGTATCGATTCCAGCCTCCATGTGGCGATCGAAAAATTGGAAGACCGGAAGGCCAAGTCCCGCCTGCTTGACGAGGTTCCCTCTGTCACATGGGAGCAGATCGGGGGGCAGGCCGAGGCGATCGCAGCAATTCAGAAGGCGATTGAATATCCCCTTCTTCATACAGAGACGTTTCAGCGGTTCAAGTTTACTCAACCGAAGGGCTTTCTGCTCTATGGGCCTCCTGGCTGCGGGAAGACCTTGATCGGGCAGGCTGCTGCCGCCAGTCTCTCGAAACTGGTGGGGGAGTCGAGCCAGGGGGCATCCGATGAGAAGGGAGGCAGACCGCCAGTGACCAGGGGGGCCTTCCTCCATATCAAGGGGCCGGAGATATTGAACATGTGGCTGGGGGAGTCGGAGCGGATGGTTCGGGATCTTTTTGCCCAGGCCCGGGCTCGTCGGAGCGAGGGGGCATTGCCCTTTGTCTTCATTGATGAAGCTGAGTCGATTCTCGGCACGAGGCGGGCATCCCGTTCATTCAATATCTCCAGTACCTTGGTGCCGATGTTCTGTTCGGAAATGGACGGAATCGAATCGTTGCACGATGTGGTGATCATTCTGGCTTCGAATCGGCCTGATCTGAT
>Ga0134122_10002599_pt1 | contig 13312 bp, 14 predicted proteins | sample KB302_FD_96461 | JGI IMG/M metagenome (GOLD analysis project Ga0134122, IMG submission 96461) | Terrestrial soil microbial communities without Nitrogen fertilizer from Kellogg Biological Station, Michigan, USA - KB3-0-2 | ecosystem: Environmental > Terrestrial > Soil > Unclassified ... | reverse complement strand
CCGCCGCCGATGCAGCAGCCGGTTCAGCCGAACGGGCCGCTACCCGAGCAGGCGAACCCCCCGACCTAGCTGCCCGGAAACGAGCGCCGAGAGCGCTTCGAACAGCTCTGAGCCGTCACGGGTATTGCGCCAGGCCTGGCCATCCCAGCGGTAGTGAAAGCCTCCCGAGCGCGCGGCCACCCAGATCTCGCGCGCCGCGGCATGGCGGTTGACGATGATCTTGGAGCCATCCTCGAACTCGATCTCGAGGATGCCTCCGGCCTTCAGCTCGTAATCCAGGTCCTCGCCGGCGTTCTCGAGCGCCCGCTCGAGCGCTTCGAGAGCCGTGCCGGCCTGCGCTTCGAAATCGATCTCATTCATGGAGTAGCATGCTGATTTTATGCGTTTCCTCGCCTGCTTCGTGCTCCTCGTGCTGGCCGCTGCCTGTGGCCAGAAGGGCCCTCTCTATCTGCGCGACAGCCCGCCCCCCGGCATCAAGCCGGCGAAGCCCAAGCCGTACGAGCCGGTGCCGTACCCGCGCGACACGCGCGAAGAAGAGAAGTAGGCACCGTGGCTTTTGCCTATCGCAACGGCGTGCTCTGCGCCGACGAAGTGCCGCTGGACGAAATCGCGCGCCGCTTCGGCACCCCGTGCTTCGTCTACTCCGCGGCGGCGATCGAGGCTGCGTACCGCGAATTCGCGCAGGCGCTGAAGGGCCGGGACGCGCAGATCTGCTATTCGGTCAAGGCGAACTCGAACCTCGCGATCCTCGCGCTGCTCGGGCGGCTCGGCGCCGGCTTCGACATCGTCTCTGGCGGAGAGCTCGCGCGCGTACTCGCTGCAGGCGGCGAGGCGCGCAAGACACTCTTTTCCGGCGTCGGCAAGAGCGAGGCGGAGATCCGCTTTGCGCTGGAAAAGGGCATCGGCTGTATCAACGTCGAGTCTGAGGCCGAGCTCGCGCGCGTCGACACGGTGGCGCGCGCGCTCGGCCGCCGCGCGCCGATCGCCTTCCGCGTCAATCCGGACATCGACGCCAGGACACATCCTTACATCTCGACCGGACTGCGTGAGACAAAGTTCGGCGTGGCGCACGGCGACGCCGAGCGGCTCTACATGCAGGCGCGGGAGAGGACCGGGGTCGAGCTGGTCGGCATCGGTTGCCATATCGGCTCGCTGCTGCAGGACCCGGCGCCGTTCGTTGCCGCCGCCGAGCGCCTGATCGCGCTGGTCGACCGCCTGGAGCGCAAAGGCATCCACCTCAAGCACGTCGACGTGGGCGGAGGCATCGGCATCCGCTACCGGGATGAAGCGCCGCAGCCGCCCGCCGCCTTCGTCGCCGGCGTGATGTCGGCGCTCGGCCCGCGCAGCCACAACGTGATCTTCGATCCGGGCCGGTCGCTGGTCGGCAACGCCGGCGTGCTCCTGACGCGCATCGAGTATGTAAAACCGGGTAGCGCGAAGAGTTTTCTCGTGGTGGATACGGCGATGAACGACCTCATCCGCCCTGCGCTCTACGGCGCCTGGCATGAAGTGAAGGCAGTGAAGGAATCCGCGGCCGGGACGGCTGTTTACGATGTGGTCGGGCCGGTATGCGAGAGCGCGGACTTCCTGGCCAAGGACCGGCGGCTGGCGGCGGCCGCCGCCGACCTGCTCGCCATCATGTCGAGCGGGGCCTACGGAATGGCGATGAGCTCGAACTACAACACGCGGCCGCGCGCCGCCGAGGTGCTGGTCGCCAGCGGCGAGGCCCATTTGGTGCGCCGCCGCGAATCGGTCGAAGCGCTGTTTGCCCTCGAGCGCATTCCGGGCTGAAAATCGTCCGTTTCCCATGAGCCGCCGTCGCTTCCTTGTCTTGGGCCTTGTTCTTACGGTGCTCGCGGGCGCGGGCCTCGGCACCTACTTCGTCACCGACGGGCGCGCGCGAGAGGGCAAAGGCGGCAAAGGAAAGGGCCCGCCGCCGGTGACGGTGATGATCGCCGCCGTGCAGCAGCAGGCGCTGCCGGTGCGCCTGCAGGCGATCGGCAACGTTGAAGCGTTCGCCACGGTGGCGCTGAAAGCGCGCGTCGACGGCCAGATCATGGACTTCAATTTCCGCGAGGGCCAGCCGGTCAAGAAAGGCGACGTGCTGTTCCGCATCGATCCGCGTCCGTTCGAGGCTGCGCTGCGCCAGGCCGAGGCGAACGCGCTGCGCGACCGCGCGGCGCGCGACCAGGCGCGCTCGCAGGCAAAGCGGTACCTGGAGCTGATGGAGAAGAACTTCATCTCGAAGGAGGCCTACGGGCAGTTCCGCACCAACGCCGAAACCGCGGAGGCGACCGCCAAGGCGAGCCAGGCGGCGTTGGAGAACGCGCGCCTCAACCTCGAGTACTGCACCATCAAGTCCCCGCTTGACGGCTATGTCGGCCGGGCGCTGTTGCAAGCGGGAAACCAGGTGCGTGCGAACGACCCCAACCCGCTGGTGGTCATCAACCAGGTGCGCCCGATCTACGTCAATTTCAGCATCCCCGAGCAGACCCTGCCCGAAGTGCGCAAGCGCATGGCGGCCGCGCCGCTCGTCACCGAGGTGCTGCCGGTCGATCCCGCACAGCCCGTGACGCAGGGCACCCTCATCTTCGTCGACAACGCGGTCGATCCGAGCACCGGCACCATCCGCTTGCGCGCGCAGTTCGAGAACCAGGACGCGCTCCTCTGGCCCGGCCAGTTCGTCACCGTAAGCCTGCGTCTCTATGACGAGGCGAACGCGCTGGTGGTGCCGGCGACCGCGGTGCAGAGCGGGCCCGACGGGCAATACGTCTACGTGGTCGGCGACGAGATGACCGTGGACGTGCGCAAGGTCACGGTTAGCCGCACCGACGGCGAGCGCGCGATTATCGGGAGCGGCCTCGCCAAGGGCGAGCGCGTGGTGACGCGCGGCCAGCTGCGCCTCGGGCCGAAGACGCGGGTGCAGATCGGCAAGCCCGGCCCGGAGCCATCGTGAACTTCTGCGAGCTGTTCGTCCGCCGCCCGGTGATGACCGTGCTGGTGATGGTGGGGATCCTCATCTTCGGCCTCGCCGCCTATCGCCTGCTGCCCGTCTCCACCCTGCCCAACGTCGACTTCCCGACCATCCAGGTGACCGGCGAGCTGCCCGGCGCCAGCCCCGAGACCATGGCTTCGGCGGTGGCGACGGTGCTGGAAAAGGAGTTCTCCACCATCGCCGGCATCGACGAGATGACCTCGGTGAGCGGCCAGGGCATTACGCGCATCACCATCCAGTTCGCGCTCGACCGCGACATCGATGCCGCCGCGCAGGATGTCAATTCGGCGGTCGCCTCGGCGGTGCGCCGCCTGCCGGCGACCATGCCCTCGCCGCCCAGCTTCCGCAAGGTGAACCCGGGCGACTCGCCGATCTACTACCTGGCGCTGACTTCGCAGGCGCTGCCGCTCTCGACGGTGAACGAGTACGCCGAGACTTACCTCGCGCAGCGCATCTCGACCATCAACGGCGTGGCGCAGGTCAACGTCTTCGGCCAGCAGAAATACGCCGTGCGCGTACAGCTCGATCCCAACGCCCTCGCCGCGCGCTCGGTCGGCATCAACGAGGTCGAGCAGGCGGTGGCGAACGCCAACGTCAACATCCCGACCGGCTCGCTCTACGGCAAGGAACGCACGTTCGCGGTGCAGGCCACCGGCCAGCTGCAGGACGCGGCGGCGTTCCGGCCGGTGATCGTCACCTATCGGAACGGCGCGCCGGTGCGGCTGCAGGAGCTCGGGCGCGTGATCGACGGCGTGCAGAACGACAAGGTCGCCGCCTGGTTCAAAGGCAAGCGCGGCATCGTCCTTGCCATCCAGCGCCAGCCCGGCACCAACACCATCGACGTGGTCGACAACATCAAGAAGCTGCTGCCCACGTTCCGCGCCGAGGTGCCGCCGTCGATCGACATCGAGGTGCTGTATGACCGCTCGGTGACGATCCGGGCTTCGGTGAACGAGGTGCAGTTCACGCTCTACCTCGCGCTGATGCTGGTGGTGCTGGTGATCTTCCTTTTCCTGCGCAACATCCCCGCTACCATCATTCCGGCGCTCGCGCTGCCGATGTCGATCATCGGCACCTTCGCGGTGATGTACCTGTTCAACTTCAGCCTGGACAACATCTCGTTGATGGCGTTGACCCTTTGCGTCGGCTTCGTGGTCGACGACGCCATCGTCATGCTGGAGAACGTCTCGCGCCACGTCGAAATGGGCAAGAGCGTGATGCACGCCACGCTCGAGGGCTCAAAGGAGATCGTGTTCACCATCATCTCGATGACCATCTCGCTCGCCGCGGTGTTCATCCCGGTGCTGTTCATGGGCGGCGTGCTCGGCCGCCTGCTGCACGAGTTCGCCGTGACCATCATCGCCGCGGTACTGATCTCGGGCTTCGTCTCGCTCACGCTCACGCCGATGATGTGCAGCCGCATCCTCAAACCGCACCGCGCCGACGCGCGCCATGGGCGCCTCTACATGGCGTTCGAGCGCGGCTTCGACGCCTGGCGCGACGCCTACGACGTGTCGCTTGCCTGGGTGCTGCGCCACCCACGCGTGGTGCTGGTGCTGTTCGTCGCCATCTGCGTCGCGACCGGGGTGCTGTTCGCGCGCGCGCCCAAGGGCTTCCTGCCGAGCGAGGACTCGGGCCAGCTGTTCGCCTTCATCGAGGGCCCGCAGGACGCCTCTTTCGAGGCGATGGCCGACCTGCAGGCGCGCGTCGCCGAGATCGTGCAGAAGGATCCGAACGTCGAGGCGGCGATGTCGTTCGTCGGCGCCAGCGGCTTCTCGCCCTCGCTCAACGTCAGCCGCATGACGATCACGTTGAAGCCTTTCCGCGAGAGAAAGCCGGCCGACGAAGTGGTGCGCGGCCTGCGGCCGAAGCTCGCCAATATCCTCGGCACCAAGGTCTTCATCCAGAACGTGCCGGCGATCCGCATCGGCGGCAGCCTGACCAAGAGCCCCTACCAGTACGTAATGCGCGGCGCCTCGTCCGACGAGCTGTACCACTGGGCGCCCACCATCGAGCAGAAGATGCGCGCGCTGCCCGGCCTGATCGACGTGACGAGCGACCTGCAGATCACGCGCCCCGAGGTCACGGTCGAGATCGAGCGCGAGAAGGCTTCGGCGCTCGGCGTGACCGCGCAGCAGATCGAGATGGCGCTCAACAACGCCTACGGCTCGCGTCAGGTCTCGACCATCTTTACCTCGACCAATCAGTACTGGGTGATTCTCGAGCTGGCGCCCCAGTACCAGACCGACCCGTCGGTGATGCCGATGCTTTACGTGCGCTCGACCACCGGCGCGCTGGTGCCGCTCAACGCAGTGGCCAGGCTCACGCCGGGGGTCGGGCCGCTGCAAGTCAATCATCTCGGCCAGCTCACCTCGGTCACCTTCTCCTTCGACCTGCGGCCGGGCGTGGCGCTGTCGCAGGCGATCGACGAGGTGGGGGCCGGCATGCGCGAGCTGCAGGTCCCGGCCACGCTGTCGGGCACCTTCTCCGGCACGGCGCAGGCCTACCAGAGCTCGCTGCAAGGCATGGGCATCCTGATCATCCTCTCGATCGTGGTGATCTACCTCGTGCTCGGGGTGCTCTACGAGAGCTTCATCCACCCGCTGACGATCCTCTCCGGCCTGCCGACCGCCGGCCTGGGCGCGCTGCTCACGCTGATGGCGTTCGGCGTGGAGCTCAATATGTACGCCTTCGTCGGCATCATCATGCTGATCGGCATCGTGAAGAAGAACGCGATCATGATGATCGACTTCGCCATCGAGGCGCAGCGCAAGGACGGCAAACCCGCGCACGAGGCGATCCACCAGGCCGGCCTGATCCGCTTCCGCCCGATCATGATGACCACCGCGGCGGCGCTGATGGGCAGCCTGCCGATCGCGATCGGCTTCGGCGCCGGCGGCGGCGCGCGCATGCCGCTTGGCCTCGCCGTGGTGGGCGGCCTGCTGCTGTCGCAGGTCCTCACGCTGTACATTACGCCGGTGATCTACCTCTACTTCGAGAGCCTGCAAGCCTGGTTCTACGGCCCGAAGCGGCCCAAGGAAGCTGCCGATGGCGAACCTCGAGTCGCGTAGCCTTGCGGTGTTCTGCGACTTCGAGAACGTCGCGCTCGGCGTGCGCGAGGCGCGGTACGCACAGTTCGACATGGCGAAGGTGCTCGAGCGCCTGCTCGCCAAGGGCTCGATCGTGGTGAAGAAGGCCTACTGCGACTGGGAGCGCTACAAGGAGTTCAAGGCGACGATGCACGCCGCGTCGTTCGAGCTGATCGAGATCCCGCACGTGCGCCAGTCGGGCAAGAACTCGGCCGACATCCGCATGGTGGTGGATGCGCTCGACCTCTGCTACACCAAGTCGCACGTCGATACCTTCGTCATCGTCAGCGGCGACTCGGACTTCTCGCCGCTGGTGTCCAAGCTGCGCGAGAACGCGAAGACCGTGATCGGTGTCGGCGTGAAGAACTCGAGCTCGGATCTGCTGATCAACAACTGCGACGAGTTCATCTACTACGACGACCTGGTCCGCGCCGACGAGCAGAAGCGGCGCAGCGCCAAGAAGCGCCGCGAAGCCGCCCCGGCGAGCGCCGCCGGCGACAAGGCGAACGGCGACAAGAAGCAGGAGGCGTTCGATCTCATGCTCGGCACGCTCGAGGCGCTGATGGCGGAGCGCGACGCCGACGAGCGCATCTGGGGCTCGATGGTCAAGCAGGCGCTCAAGCGCCGCAACCCGGGATTCAACGAGAGCTATTACGGCTTCCGCGCCTTCTCCGACCTGCTGGAAGAGGCGGCGGAGAAAGGCTTGATCAAGCTTGAGCCGGACGAAAAGTCGGGCGGCTATCTCATCCGCCCGGCGCAATAAGGACAGACCCGGGTCAGCAGACCTCGCCCGTGCCGCCGGCCGGGGACTCCGGGACGTCATCGCACCCGGCCTGAAGGTGCTGTTCGTCGGCATCAACCCCGGGCTGTACTCCGCCGCCACCGGCCAGCATTTCGCGCGTCCCGGCAACCGCTTCTGGCCCACGCTGCATCGGGCCGGGTTCACGCCGCGCCAGCTTCATCCGTCGCAGCAGGCCGAGCTGCTGCGGGGCGGCTACGGAATCACCAACATGGTGAACCGCGGCACCGCCACCGCGGACGAGCTGGAGGTCGAGGAATTCGTGAAAGGGCGACGGCGGCTGGCCGCAAAGATACGGCGCCACCGCCCCGAGGTGGTCGCGTTCCTCGGCGTCGGCGCCTACTGCCACGCATTCGGACTGCGCAGTGCTGGGATTGGACGACAGCGCCAGGCCTTCGAAGGCGCGCAAGTCTGGGTCCTGCCCAATCCGAGCGGTCTGAACGCGAACTACCAGCTGCCCGAGCTCGTCAAACTGTTTCGTGCCCTCCGGATCGCGACCGGCGCCGTCGGGGCGTCACAAAAAGTGGGATAAGTTGATAGCCGGCGTTTCTACCCGGGAGTCCGAACATGGCGACTAAGCTCGACAAGCATCTGAAGAGAGAAATCGATATCGAAGGCCAGCCCTTCATGCTGACGATCGGCCCGGAAGGATTGAAGCTGGTGCCGAAAGGCAAGCGCAACGGCCTGGAGATTGCATGGAAGGCCCTGGTGAGCGGCGACGCCGCGCTCGCCACCGCGCTCAATGCCTCGCTCAAGGTCTGACGACGGAGACCCTTACGGCGGATTGAGCTGCTGGTACGCTGCGTTGGCGACGTTGAGCAGGTCGTCCTTGCTGATGTCGGCCGAGGAAACTGCGTAGCCGAGCTTGCTGTCGACCCAGTAGAACACGCCGACCGTGCCCTCGCGCGCATAGCGGAACGCGGTCGAGCGGTTCGTGCCCATGTCGGAACGCACGTAGAGCGTGACGCGCGTGCCGCGATTGCACTGGTACATGAATTGCGCCACCGGACCGTTCTCGCCCGGCAGCAGGCGGCCGCCGACCAGGCTGTAGCCGACGGCTTCGAGCTTGGGCGCGCGCAACTGGTTGCCGAGGCGCTTGGAAAGCCAGGCGACGAGGTGCGCTTCCTGATCGGCGCCGACTTCGACGGGATGGCGCACCTCCGGCGAGTAAGTCACATGCGCAACGACCGCGCGGTGCGCCATCGAGTCGGCGACATCCGCGCTGGGCACGAGGCCGGGGGACGTGCCGTGTAGTTGCCAGCCGGCGATCGCGCCCAGCACGGCGCCGAGCGCCACCCAGCCCGCGACCATCGCGCCATACCGCACGCGGCCCGAGCGGATCGTGCGCTCGAGGCGTTCGGGCACCGGCTCGTCGAGCACGCCGTCGTAGGAGCTGCGCAGCTCCGCGGCGAGCTGGCGGTAGCTCTCGATGCGCTCGGCATCCTCGGGGTGCGCGGCGAGCCACGCGGCCACGGCCGCGCGACGCTCTTCCGGCAGCTTGCCGTCGGCGTACGCCTGCAGATCCGTTTCGCTGACCTGTTGCTCGCTCATCGCCTACTTCACAACCTTCAATTTTGCCGCAACACCCTGGCCCTGCATCATCACGCGCAGCTTGTCGCGCGCCCGGGACAGGCGCGACATCACCGTCCCGATCGGAATGCCGAGCGTGCGCGCGACTTCTTCGTAGCTCATTTCCTCCAGCGTCACCAGCAGCAGGACCGCGCGCTGCTCCGCGGGCAGGCGGCCGATGGCGCGGTCGAGATCACGCACCAGCAGCGCATCGCCTTGCGGCGCGCGCTGCGCGAGCTCGGGCATCTCGTCCTCGAGCGTATCGGTGACGCGCGATGCTCGCACGCGGTTGACGTGAACATTGTGCATAACTGTAAAAAGCCAGGCCCGCAGATCGGTCCCGCGGCGATAGAGGTGCAGCTTGGCCCACGCGCGCTCCAGCGTGTCCTGCACCAGGTCATCGGCGGTAGCCCGATCACCGACCAGCGCACGGGCGTAGCGCCGCAGCCGCGGGATCAACTCAACAAGGCGCGTGGCTTCGTTCATAGAGGGAACAAGGCTCCCAGCGCCCCTATTCCACGCTATTTCCCCTCTTCCGGCAATGGTGGAAGCGAGCGTAAGTACGCAATCAGGGCCGCCAGGTCGTCGGGCGTCAGCTGGCTCGTGGTATTGGCGATCACCTCACCCATTTCCTTGGCGGGGACATCGCCGTCGGCGGTCAGGCCCGTCGTGAGGAAGTTACGCAGTTCGTCGTCGCCCGATTTCTTGAGCCGGGTCGGCGTCAGGTTCGGGGCGATGTCCTTGGCGCCGCCGAGATACTGGTCCTTCTTCGGCCCGCCGAGGAAATTGCGCGGCGTATGGCATTCGCCGCAATGACCGAGCGCCTGCACCAGGTACGCGCCGCGATTGAGCTGCGCGCTCTTCGACGCATCGGCTGCGAACGGTCCCGGCGTGAAGAACATCCACTTCCAGAAGGTCACCGAGAAGCGCCAGCGATAGAAAAAGCCGAGATCGTGTTCCGCGCTCTGCCGATTGCTCTGCGGCAGCGAACGCAGATACGCCCAGAGATCGCGCAGGTCCGCGTCGCTGATAAGCGTGAACGACGGATACGGAAATGCCGGAAAATAATTCGCGCCGTCCGGTCGCCGGCCTTCGCGCATCGCGCGCATGAAGTCCGCCTCGGTCCATTTTCCGATACCGGCTTCGGGATGGGGCGTGATATTCGGACCGTAGAACGTTCCGAACGGCGTCTTCAGCGCGCGGCCGCCGGCGAACGGCACCGGCTTGTCCTTGCTTCCCTCTTTCGCCTCGGCGGTGTGGCAGCCGACGCAGCCGCCGGCCTTCGCGAGATACTCGCCGCGCTTGGCGTCGCCCTGCGCGAAGCAGCTGGTCGCAAGCCACAGAAAGAAAAGCCCCGCGAGAGCGGGGCCTTTTTCGAACATAGCGGGTGGACTACTTTGCCCTGAAACTTTCGTGGCAGCCGCCGCAGACCTTGCCGACCGCCGCGTACTGCTGCTTCACGCCGGCCTCGTCCTTCTTGCGCGCCACTTCGCCGAGCTTGGCGGTTTCGGTCTGCAGGCGTTGCGCCAGCTCATCGAACTTGGCCTTCTGCGACCAGATCTCGGGCAGCGCCTTGGTGTTCTTCTCGTCCTTGGTGCTCTCGTGGAACCCATCCCAGGGCATCTGCGCCAGGTTCTCGAGGTACGTCGCATTGCGCGAGATCACGTCGGCGTTGTAGGGAGAAACTTTGCCCGACGCCATGCCGGCGATCGGACCCCAGTACTTGCCGATCAGGGTCATCGCCGACTGGCGCTGCTTGACCATGATCTCAGGCTTGACCTGCGCGGCCGCGAAGCCCGCGAGGCTACCCAGCGTTACCGCTACCGCGGCCGCCACAAGGCTCTTCTTCATCGCTTCCTCTCCTCTTGTCGCGGCATGGGCCGCATCGATTGGTAACACACCCGGCCGGGCAGGTATTCCGCTAGCGCAACCCCGCAGCGTACTCCGCTACCGCGCGGATTTCGCGGTCGGTGAGGTGCGCGGCGACCCCGCGCATCATGCCGTTCGGGTCGTTGGCACGGCCGCCTTCCCTGAATGCCTTGAGCTGAGCGGCGATGTATTCCGCATATTGGCCCGCGACGCGCGGATATTGGGCCGGAATCCCCGCACCCGCGGGACCGTGGCAGCCGGCGCAGGCCGGGACGCCACTCGCGGTATTGCCGCCGCGCCAGAGGCGCTGTCCGGCGGCGGCGAGGTTCTTGTCGCTCGCCGCGGCTGGCTTGAACTTCTGCCCGCCGTAGTAGGCCGCGAGCCCCTTCATGTCGGCGTCCGACAGGTTGGCGACCATGCCCGACATGATCGGGCTTTCGCGCGCGGGCTTCTTGCCGCCCTGCCCCTTGAAGTCGGCGAGCTGCTTGTGCAGGTACTCGGGAAACTGGCCGGCGATCTTGGGATTGCTTGGCGCGGTGCCGTTACCGTCGGCGGCGTGGCAGGCAGCGCATACCTGGTTCGCGGTGGTCTGCGCTTTGGCGGCGTCCTGCGCGTGGGCCTGCGCGGCAAACACGGCGGCTGCGGCGCCGCACACCAATGCACGTATCATCCCCTGAGTCCCCGAATCGTCGAAAGGCGCGATTTTATTAGATTATTCCCGCAAGCAGGGTTCCTCGCGTCCGCCGCCCGGCCGGGCGACCTGCCACCGCCCGGCCCGCCGGAGCTGGCCTTCGTCGGGCGCTCGAACGTCGGCAAATCGAGCGCGATCAATGCCCTTGCCGGGCGCAAACGGCTCGCGTTCACCAGCAAGACCCCGGGCCGGACGCAAACCATCAATTTCTATTCGCTGGGCGAAACGGCGCGCCTGGCAGACCTCCCCGGCTACGGCTACGCCAAGGTTCCGCACGCGCTAAGACGCCAGTGGCAGGAGCTGATCAGCGCCTACCTGAAGTCGCGTTCGTCGCTCGTCGGCGTGGTGGTGATCATGGACGCGCGCCATCCGCTTACGCCGCTCGACGCGCAATTGCTCGACTGGCTCGGGGATGCCCGCAGTCTGCTGCTGCTCTCGAAGGCGGACAAGCTTTCGCGCGCCGAGCAGGCCGCGACCTTGAAGAACGTGCGCGCCGCCGCCGGCGCCGGCGCGATGCTGTTTTCGAGCGTGACGCGGCAGGGCGTAGAGGAATGCCGCGGCCTGCTCGAGTCGTGGCTCGAGCAGGCCGCTGAAATAAAAAGCCCCCGGTAAAGGGGATATAAACCGGGGGCAAAACGCCTTAACTTTGGATTAAGGCACCCGCTCAGGGAGGAGAAGCGGGAGACGATCAACTCGTCCAAAGGTAAGATTCCCCGGGCCCGGCAAAAGTTCCCACCGCCAAAAACCGCAGAAAAAGATGAACATTTACGGCAGCTTCCCCGCTCTGCGCATGCGCCGCATGAGGCGCCACGACTTTTCGCGGCGCCTCATGCGTGAGACCACACTCACGCCGGGGGATCTGATCTATCCCGTGTTCGTGCTCGATGGAAAAGCCCGCACTGAAAAAGTGGCTTCCATGCCGGGCGTCGAGCGCATGACGATCGACAAGCTGCTGCCGGTCGCCGAGCAATGCCTGAAGCTGCGCATTCCCGCGCTCGCGCTTTTCCCGGTGATCGAGCAAAAACGGAAGACGCTCGACGGGCGCGAAGCGTTCAATCCGAAAGGACTGGTGCCACGCGCCACCGCCGCGCTGAAGAAGCGCTTTCCCGAGCTCGGCATCATGACCGACGTGGCGCTCGACCCGTACACCTCACACGGCCAGGACGGCGTCATCGACAAGAGCGGCTACATCCTCAATGACGTAACGCTCGACGTGCTGGTCAGGCAGGCGCTGGCGCAGGCGACGGCGGGCGTCGACATCGTCGCGCCCTCCGACATGATGGACGGGCGCATCGGCCGCATTCGCACCGCGCTCGAGAAAGCGGGCCACATCCACACCAAGATCATGGCGTACTCGGCGAAGTACGCCTCGGGCTTCTACGGGCCGTTCCGCGACGCCGTCGGCTCGGCGAAAGCGCTCGGCAAGGCCGACAAGCAGACCTATCAGATGGACCCGGCGAATTCCGACGAGGCGCTATGGGAGGTCGGCCTCGACCTGGCGGAAGGCGCCGACATGGTGATGGTGAAGCCGGGCCTGCCCTACCTCGACGTCCTGCGGCGCGTGAAAGACGAATTCAAGGCGCCGACCTACGTGTACCAGGTGTCGGGCGAATACGCGATGCTGCGCGCCGCGATCGCCAACCAGTGGCTGCCGGAGTCGTGCGTGATGGAAAGCCTGATCGCGTTCAAGCGCGCCGGCGCCGACGGTATCCTCACCTACTTCGCGCTCGACGCGGCTAAGGCGCTCGCAAAAGCGTAAGCGTCTTGAGGAAGCGATCGGCGTTCTGGTAGCCGATCACGCGCAGGCCCTTCACCTCGCGCCCCTGCGCATCGAAGAAGACGATTCCTGGCGGGCCGAAAAGTGAATAGCGCTTGAGCAATGCCTTGTGCTCGGCGGTGTTCGCGGTCACGTCCACCTGCAACAGCAGCATGCCGCCGAGCTCCTGCTTCACCCGCGCGTCGCTGAAGGTGTACGCCTCCATCTCCTTGCACGACACGCACCAGTCGGCATAGAAGTCGAGCATCACCGGCTTGCCCGGCGCGGCCAGCCTCTTGTCGAGCTCGGCGATGCTGTCGACGCGCACGAACGGGGTCTCGCCCTTGCCGCTGAGGAACAGCGGCAAAACGATCCACGCCGCGACCGCGAGCAGCAGCACGCCGAAGAACTGCTTGACGCGGTTCAGCCACGGTCCCGACTTCGGCAGCAGCGCGCCTTCCGAGATGCCGATCACGATCAGCGGCACGCCCATGCCGAGCGCCATGGTGAACAGCGCCGCGCCGCCGAGCGCCACGTCGCGCGT
>Ga0134122_10002597_pt1 | contig 13313 bp, 11 predicted proteins | sample KB302_FD_96461 | JGI IMG/M metagenome (GOLD analysis project Ga0134122, IMG submission 96461) | Terrestrial soil microbial communities without Nitrogen fertilizer from Kellogg Biological Station, Michigan, USA - KB3-0-2 | ecosystem: Environmental > Terrestrial > Soil > Unclassified ... | reverse complement strand
GCCGCTTCCGCCAGGACCTCTACTTCCGCCTCGCCCACCTGCCGCTCGAAGTGCCCGCTCTGCGCGACCGGCCGGAGGACGTACCTCTCCTGTTCGAACATTTCATCGCCCGGTTCGCGGAAAGGCACCGTCTGCGCTGGCGCCAGATCGATCCGGCGATCTACCCGCCGCTCTGCACCTACCCCTGGCCGGGCAACGTGCGCGAGCTGTCGAATCTGGCCGAGCGCCTGGTCGTCTTGGGCTCCGATCCGCTCGGCCCCGACCAGCTCCCCGCGGTGCTCCTGACCGGCATCGCTTCAGGCACCGCGGCGCCCACCGGGCTCCTCCGTCCGCAAGAGGTCTGGCCGCCGCTCCCCTGGCGCGAGTGGAAGGCGGCGACCGAGCGCGAGTATCTGGAAACCGTGCTCCAGCGCGCCGAGTGGAGCTTCACCGCGGCGGCGAAGCTGCTCGACCTCCAGCGCACCTACCTGCACGAGAAAGCCGCGGCGTTGGGGCTCGAACGGCCGAAGCGGCCAAGGGCGGACGAGGAGTAATCCGGGCTCGACGGTTTCAAGGATAATCCCCCCGCCATGATCATCAACCCCTCCGTCCCTCCCGTCGTCGTCCTCGGTGCCGGCGTCTCGGGCCTAAGCTCCGGCATCGAGCTGCTCCTGCGCGGCTATCAGGTGGAGATCTGGGCGCGCGATCCTCCGGCCGCGACCACCTCGGCGGTGGCCGGCGCGGTCTGGTTTCCGTTCCATGCGGCGCCCGCCGAGCGGGTCGGCGGCTGGGCGAAAGAGACCTACGACCGGTTGAAGGAGCTCGCCGTGGACCCTGAAAGCGGGGTGACGATGCGCGAGGGCGTCCTCTGCGATTCGGAGCTGTCCGACGGCTCGACCTGGCGGCCGGCGGTGCGCGGGGTGCGCGAGGCAGAGGGGGGAGATCTACCTTACGGGCGTAAGGGCGAGGTCTTCAAGGCGCCGATCGCCGAGATGCCGATCTACCTCGAATATCTCCACCGCCGGTTCGTGGCGTTCGGGGGAGTGCTCCACCTGCGCGCCTTGACCTCGGTCGCCGAAGCGTTCGCCGAGACCGATCGGGTGGTCAACTGCACGGGACTCGGCGCCCGCGAGCTGTTCGGCGATGCTGAGGTCTATCCCGTCCGCGGCCAGCTCGTCCGGCTCACAGGCGTCGCGTTGAATCGCTGGTACCTGGACGAAAAGGGGAGCGGTGGCGTGTCGTACATCATCCCGCGCTCGCACGACATCGTGCTCGGCGGCACCGTCGAGCCGGGGATTGAAGATCTGACGCCCGATCCGGCGGAAACCCAGCGAATCCTCGCCCGCTGCGGGCGGTTGGCTCCGCAACTTGGCGGGGGACAGGTCGTCGCCGAGAGCGTCGGCCTGCGTCCGGGGCGTTCCGCCATCCGGCTGGAGGTCGAAGAGGTGGACGAAAAGCATGCCGTGATCCACAACTACGGCCACGGCGGCTCGGGGCTTACGCTCTCCTGGGGTTGCGCGCGGGAGGTCGCCGAGCTCGCCGATCGACGCTGGGGGATCGATCGGGGAGCGGGTCAGCCGGCAGATTCCGGCGCGTAGCGGAAGACCACCAAAGTCCGATCGTCCTCCGCCGGGTGTCCCGCGGTGTGGGTCTCGATCGCGGCGAGCAGCCGGTCTCGCACCTGCTCGGCGGAGTCGGTGGGTCCGGAGAGCGCGCGCACGACGCAGTCGTAGCCGAATGGCTCGTCTTGCGCGTTCGAGGCCTCGATCAAACCGTCCGAGAGCCAGACCACGACGTCCCCGGGCAGAAGCTTGATGGTCTCTGCCCCGTAGGTCTGGCGCATCACGCCCAACGGCGAGCCGGGGAGCATGATCTCCCGCACCGTGCCACCGCGCAGGTGGTAAGTGGGGGGGTGGCCGGCGTTGGTCAGCTCGATCTCCGCCTTTTCGAGGTCGATCCGGGCGAGCGTCGCGGTGACGAAGAAGCGGGTGCCGCTCTCGCCCCGGACCACCCGGTCGAGTCGGCGCATGATCTCGGCGGGATTTTCGACCTCCTCAACCAGAATCTGGAGACCGGCTTTGACCATCGCCATGCGTAAGCCGGTGTGCAGGCCGTGGCCCGAGACGTCGGCGATCATCACCGCGAGATCCTCGCCGCCGAACGGCAGGATGTCGTAGTAGTCGCCGCCGATCGCCGCGCTCGGCTCGAACAGGGTCGCGAATTCAACCCCCCGGCCGGTCGGCAGCCGCGCCGGCAGCAGGCTCTTCTGCAGATCGCGGGCGATCGCCAGCTCCTTGTCGAGCAGCTCCTTTTGCGCCGCGCTCGCGACCAGCCGTTCGAGGTTCGCGGCCATCGCGTTGAACGAGCGCTGCATTGCGCCGATCTGGTCGCGCCGTTTCACCGGAATGCGCACCGCGAAGTTCCCCTCCTGCACCGCGACGGTCGCCCGGGACAATCGGTTGAACGCCCGCGAGATGCCGAAGATCAGGACCGACGCCATCAGCGCCGCGACCACGTAGACGTCGAACAGGAGGAAGACGACGATCACCAATCCGCCCCATACGGCGGCGTCGAACTCCGCCGAGGGCGAAAAATAGTGCAGGCGGATCATCCGCGGCGTCGTCCGCAGCTTCGCCGCGACGTATTCCGCCGAGCGCGCGCCGGTCTCCAGGTCGAGCAGCGAGCCCGCCGCCTCGCCCCAGATCAGGAACGGGGTATCCCAAAAACGCTCGCCCTTGGAGCGCACTTTGAAAAATTTTGCCGCTTCGCCTTGCGCCGGACCCTCGTGGAGACGCTGGAGGTTGAACGTCCTGCCGCCGGCCTGGATCGACAGGTTGTCGTCCTGGTGCACGTCTTCCGGGCGATAGAGCTCGATCCAAAGGTCGCTCCGCTCGGACAGTTCCTGCTCCAAATCGCCGACGTAAAGCGCCACCACCCCGCGCTTGGCGTCGCCCGCGGCGGCGGCGAGGGTCGGCGCGCCGTTCTTCCGCGAAACGAAGGTGGTGGGCTCTTCGCGGGTCCGCTCGGATGTCGGCGGCTTGGGGCTGCCCGCCTTGGTCAGCCAGTCGGGCCATTTAAGCGGAGCGCGCGGATCTCCTCCAAATTTCTTGCCGTCCCTGTAGTAGCCGAACACGATCTCCGGCCCGGCCGAAGCCGCTTGGCGCTCGTCGTGCGCCATCTCGTGGAACGCGATCATGGCGCTCTGGCGCAGCTCGGACGTCAATTTGCGCGTGCCGTCGCGGAACAGGTGGCCGAGGAAGAACCCGGAAAGAATGTAGAGCCCGATCGAGAGCGCGACAAGGACCATCGGGATCGGCAGCACGCCCACCAGGAAGTAGGAAAACGCGAGCCGCCGGCCGACCTTCCAGAGGAACGCGCGGTAGGCGCGGATGGCGATCCAGCCCAGGATCAGGACCAGGAGGGCCGCCAGAATCGCTTTCGCCGTCGAGCTGGCGTACGGGATTCCCGCGTTCGCGACCGCCGCCAGAACGATGGCGAACAGGAAAAGGCCGAAGGCGACGGCGGCGCGTTTTTTGGTCTCGGGCTTCACGAGGTTGGGCGGGGATGGGTTAGAGCCCGAAAGATCCTACGCTTGAGCGAGCGTGGGGTTGCGTCCCGATTGGCCGGGGCGTCGCGACTCCCGTAGAATGAGTTTCCTTGGCCGGATCCGGTACGCCGTCCGGCCCTTTCATCTTAGCTCGAAGTGGAGGAGAGCTCATCGTGTCGAGGATCCCGCGTTCCCAAGAGCACCTGAAGACCGGATTTACCGCCGAGGCGGCGAGCGCCGCGCGGTTTCGCGCCTATGCCACCCGCGCCGAGCGGGACGGTTTGAACAACCTGGCCCAGCGGTGGCGCGATCTGGCCGCATCGAAAGACCAGCTCGCGGTCCGGCTGCTCGAAGCGTCGGACCAGGTGCTCGGCGGCGAGGCCGACGTGGTCGGCGCGATCTCGGAAGAGCGCTACGAGAACGACGTGCTTTATCCTAAGATGCTGCGCGACCTCGAAGGGGGAGCGGCCGAAGCCCTCGCCGGAGTGGTCGCCGACCAGAAAGGGCACCTCGGCCGGCTGGAGGCGCTGCGGAAAGAGCTGGGCGCGTCCCAGGGCGACGTGCGATAGGGGACTGTGCGGGCTGGTACGGCAAGCCGGTGCCTCGGGTGCCTTGCGGCAACCTTTTTGCATAGACTGGAGCGGCCCTCGGTGCGATGTCTACGGCTCTGCGAGGGCTACGAGTTGTACGCGATTTCAGGGATGGACAAAGGAGAGAACAGATGGGTCTGATCGATTTCCTCAAGAGCGCCGGCAAGAAACTCCACATCATTCACGACGACGCGCCCGCCGCGGCACCCGCGGCGGCATCGGGCGGTCCGACGCCCCAGCAGGTTCAAGAGCTGAACGACCGCAAGCACGAGGTTGCGCTGGTCAAGCTGATCGCCGAGATGGGCTTCAAGATCGACGACCTCGGGGTCAACGTCACGGGCGACAAGGTCACTCTCACCGGCAAGGCCGACACCCAGGCGACGCGCGAGAAGGCGGTTCTGATGGTCGGCAACGTCGACGGCATCGCCCAGGTGGACGACCAGCTGAAGGTCGCGAATCCGGAGCCGGAAGCCACCTATTACGAAGTGGTGAAGGGCGACACGCTGTGGAAGATCGCCGCCCATCACTACGGCCACGGCGACAAGTACCCGGTGATCTTCGAGGCCAACCGGCCGATGCTCAAGGATCCGGACGAGATCTACCCGGGCCAGAAGCTGCGCATCCCGGCGCTGCCGAAATAAGGACGCCGAAAAACCTCTCTCGCAATGTAGGGGCGGCCCCCCGTGGCCGCCCTTGATTCCCCACGATGGAATCGCGCGCACCGACCGGTCGCGCACCGCAACCGAAGGGCGGCCACGGGGAGCCGCGCCTACCGGGTTGCGCCCGCGACCACCTCGATCGCGACGAACCGCGGCTCCGACAATTTACGGCCGTCGAACGTCCGGAGCACCAGGCCGGAGCCTTCCTTCGTCGCGACGCACCCCGAGAGCAACAGCCAGCGTCCCTCGCGCGGCAGCAGAACGTGGCTGACCGCGAGGTTGTCGCCGTCCTTCGTGCGGATCGTGCTCGGCGCTTCGACCTGCGCCACCCAGGTGCCGTCGGGATCGCGCCGGGCGAGGATCAATTTTTCCTGGCTCGGCACCCGTCGGTCGAACCAGGCGAGCTGAAGCGCGCCGCGCCGCTCGCCGAGCGGCAGATCCACCCAGTAATCGGTTCCCGGGTGCCAGGGACCGGCCGTCGAGGGACCCCAGGGCGTCCAAGTCGAGCGCTTCCAGCTCGCTCCGGCGTCGGTCGAGCCGTAGACCGCGCCATCGGAGGAAAGATACGCGGCGTCGCGCTCCGACAGGGCGAGCAGCTGACCGCGCCGTTCCGCGGGCAGGGCCGGCAGACCCGCGGCCCAGAGCGCGGGCGGCGCTCCGGCGCGGAAACGGCCGGTGCCCACGACGATGCCGTCGGTCTGGCCCGGGGCCGGAGCGGCGGGGAGATCGCCCACCGCGGAGACGACCTGATGGCCGCGTTCGCTCCACTCGCCGTCGAAGCGCCAGCCCCAGGCTTGCAGGTCGCCCCCCGCGACGCCCGTTTTCTTGCCGTCGCCCGGAAGGTTCGCGAGCAGAACGAACCACGGGGCGCCGCCCGCATCGTAGGTCGCGGCGCTCGTCGCCCCGGCAGGGGCGGAGAGCGGCTCGCCCAGCGGCCGAAACATCCCTTCGCTCCAACGCACCGGTTGCAGGCACGACCCCGAGCAGGGCTGCGCCGCGATCACCGGACCCGGTCCCACGGAACCGCCGAACCGGCCGGTCGCCGGGTCGGCGAACGCCCGCGCCCGATCGGCATTCGCGTCCAGCTCGATCACCCAACCCGCCGGATTTCCCTTGGCGGTCTCCGCCGGGCTCAGCGCGAGCAGCGTCTGTCCGGAGGCCGTATCGACGCCGATCACGGTGAGCGCGGCCGATGCGTCGCAGATCGCCCGCGCCGGCTTCGCCACCTCCGCCGCCTCCGTGGGGACGGCATAAAGGACGATCGCGAGGCCGAGGAGCAGGGGAGCGGAGCGGTTCATTTCGTAGAGGTCCCTTCGTTGTTTCCGACCACGCGGGCCGGTACGCCTGCAACCGTCATTCCCGGGGCCACGTCCGCAAGCACGACCGATCCGGCGCCGATCATCGCGTCGTCGCCGATCTCGATCTTGCCCAGCACGATCGCTCCGGCGCCGACGGTGACCCTATCCCCAAGGCGCGGGCAATCGAGCTCGGTAAAGCGCGCTTCGCCGAGCGTCACGCCATGGAGCAGCGTGCAGTCCTCGCCGATCACCGTCCGGCCGCCGATCACCAGGCCGATGCCGTGCGCCACGATGCAGCCGCCGCCGATCTCGGCGCGCGGCAAAATGTCGATCGCGCAGGCGGCGACCGCCCAGCGGCGGCAGATCGCGGGGAGGAGCGGAATCCCGACCAAGGCCAGCGCATGCGCGATGCGGTGCGCCACCAGCGCCTGAAACCCGGAATCAAATAGGAACGCATCGACCAGCGTGGCGGCGAGCCCCCGCCCCTTCACCGCGCGAAGGCGTGCGAAATCTTTGCGCAATCGCGGCCACATGCCGGCAGAATTGATCTCCTGAGGGGCCATCAGGCGTACCTCCGCACACCGGAGCGGAACGCCCGCAGGGCGCGCAGCAAGCCGATCCGCGGCAGCCGGCTCCAGAGCGGATAGAGCCCCGACGCCTTGATCCGGCGCTCGAACGCGCTCTCGCCCGGGTTGACGATCATCCGCGGCAGCGCCAGCCGGTCCGCCCGTTTGGCACCCGGCGCCCCGTGAATCGACACCGCCGCCAAATACCCCGCCCGCTCGACCGCGGCACGCGCCCGGGCGTCGAGCCGGCCGTAGGGATAGCAGAAGGTGGTGATCGGCCCCCCCAAAGCTGTGGCCAGCTCGTTCTTCGAGGCCGCCACCTCATCTTTCAGCTCTTCCTCCGTGCAGGTGGTCACATCGCGATGCAGCCGGCCGTGGCAGCCGATTTCCACCCCGGCCCGCGCGAGCGCGGCCAGCTCCGGCCCGTTGAGCAGGCGCTCCTTGCGCTCCATCGCCCGCGGATCTTGGCGGTCCCACCAGTTCGTCCCGCCCAGCTCGCCGTGGAGAGCGCCGCTCAAGGCGAACAACGTCGCCGTCATGCCGCGCGCGGAAAGCTCCGGCCAAGCGTGCTCGGCAAAGCAGGAACAGCCGTCGTCGAACGTCAACACCACCGCCCGCCGCGGCAGCGGGCTACGCAAACAGGCCTCGGAGAGGGTCAACGTCCGAAAACCGCCGGCCGCGAGCTGATCGAGGAACGCGGCAAACTCCGTCCGCGAGAGATACGAATTCGCATGGAGGGGAGGCGGTACGAGCGGCATCGGCTCGACGTGGTGGAGCATCAGGACGGGAGGGAAGGGGGGCATGATCGTGGTCAGGAGGATCTATCGGGCCAGCTCGGCACAGAGCGCGGCGTAGGCATCGATCGTCGAGCCGACCGGAAAACGCTCGGCGCGTCGGCGCGGCAGGTTCTCCGTCCCTTCGCCCCAGTTTCGATCCAGCCCCTCGCCGAGCGCCAGAGCGTAGGCGTCGAGATCTTCCGGATCGCAGAACCGGCCGGCCTCGCCGATCACCTCACGGCGCACCGCGTCGTCGGTCGCCACCACCGGTTTTCCGCACGCCATCGCTTCGAGATAGGTCAAGCCGAAAGACTCCGTCTTCGAAGGTAGGGTAAAGCAATCGGCCGCCGCGTACCACCGGGGCATCTCGGCTCGCGGCACGGCGGTGCGCAGATATCGCCGGGGACCGAGAAGCCGGGAGCCGAGGGCGTCGAGCGTCTCCTCCTCCGGTCCGCGGCCGAGAGCGACCAGGCTGCCGCGGCCGAGCCGGGCGAGCGCCTGGACCGCCAAACCCATCCGCTTGTGCGAATCGATCGCCCCGGCGGTGAGAACGATCGGCCGTTCGAGATCGAGATCGACGGGCGTCAACCCCATCGTGAACCGTTCGAGATCGACCCCGTGGGGGATCACCTGAATCTTCGCCCGCGGCGCCCGTTCGCGAATCATCCGCGCCGCCGCCTCGGTAAAGCAGACCACGCGATCCGGATTTTGCCTGGCGAACGCCCCTTCCCACTTCGGATCGTTGCCGTGCGCCAGGTCGATCCAGGGCAGGCCGCGCCGACTCTTGAGCCACCGGGCGACCCTGGCGCCCACCAAGCCGCCTTCCATCACCAGCAGATCGAATCCGCCGCGCGCGATCCGGCCTCTGGCGGAAAGGGCGGCCGTGCCCCACTCGATCGACAGCGGATCGAGAAACAGCGTATCGAGCACCTTCTTGGTAATCCGCGTTGCCCGATACGCCCGGTCGAGCCAACGCGCGTCGCGCGGAATGGCGCGGATCGGCTCGTACCCGACCCCCGGTGACGGGGGAGGCATACCCCGCGAGAAGATCACGGGAGCCAACCCGCGAATCGCCAGAGCCGCCGCCAGCTCGACCACGAACGCCTCGGCCCCTCGGTTCTCGATGCCGATCCCGGGCATCACGAACGCGATTTTGAGCGCCTGGTCGCCCGCGGCCTGTGCGGTCGGGCTCACGCGGGTTTCGCTCCGGCAAAGAAAAACTCACGGAACGGCCGGCGGAAACGCGCGAGATAGCCGAGCCCGGCGAGCGCGCAGGCGGCGAGCGAAGCAAGCAGTCGCGCCCAAGAGCCCTCCGGCAGTTGCCATGCCGCGAACAGGAACATCGGCAGCGGCAGCAGATAGACGAACGCCAGATCGCGCACCAACCGCCAGAATTCGAGACCGGCGATCCGCGCCACCCGCCAGGTCATCAGCAGGTTGCCGAGCAGCAGGAAATGCGCCCAGGCGACCCCCACTCCTCCCCATCGGTGGGCAAACGGGATGCCGAAACCGAGCAGCGAGGCGAAATTGAGCAAAACGATCGCGAGCCAGATCCGGTCCTCCCGCTCGACTTTCAGCAGCTCGCCGCCCAGGCGCGACATCGGATCGGTGAGCGGCACGAAGCAGAGCGCCTGAAGGATCGGCACCGCCCGCTCCCAAGCCGGCCCCAGCAGAATGCCGACCAGCACCAGATGGGCGTTGAAGAACAAGAAGTACGCCGCGAGCGTTTCGAGCGCCAGAATCGACACGGTGCCGAGCCGGAACGCCACCAGGAACCGCGGCCGGTCGTTGCGATACTCGACCAGCGCCGGGTACAACACCCGCGCGACGGCGGGAAGCACCAGCTCTTGAAGCCGGAATCCCCACCCTCGCGCCTTGCCGAAATAACCGATCTCCGCCTCGCCCCGAGAACCGAGCGCGAAACGGGCGACATAGGGCATCGGCAAAGCGGCGAGCGCGATCAGAAAGAGGGTGCTGCTCTCGCGGATCAGCGTCGGCAGCAGCCGAAGATCGACATCGAGAGGAATCTTTCCCCAGGCCCGAATCCAGAGAAGAGCCGCGAACAGCGCCGCCCCGCAAAGCTCGGCACAGACCAGCGACCAGACTCCCGCGCCCCGAAACGCGAGGGCAATGCCGATTGCGGCGATGGTCAAGCCCCGCAACAGCTCCGGCCCGACCAGCCGGCCCACCTCCAGCCGGCGCTCGAACCAGAGCTTCGGCACGACGGCCAGGCCATCCAAGAAGATGTAGATCGCAAACCAAGGCAAAATCGCCGGCAGCCGCCCCTGGCCGAACCCCGAAAACAAAGGCGCCGAAGCGGCCACCCCGGCCGCCAAAAGCGCCCCCGTGCCCGCCGTCCAGGCGAACACCGTCCCATACGGCTGCCGCTCGTCGCGGATCAGCTGATACCCCAGCCCCAGATCCCGAAAGATCCCGGCGATCACCACAATCCCCAGGGCCACCTCGAACAGCCCATGATCCCGAGGCAAAATCAGCCGAGCCAGCAAAACGTCCGACGCGGCCCGAAGGACCGCCCGGCCGATCTGGCTCCCATACGCCGCAAGCGTCGAGGAGAGAAACCGCTTTTCGGTGGTCAAGGGGTGGGTTCCCGCCGGGAGGTGGTATTTAAGTCCAGCTCACTGGTGTTCTGGTCTAGCTCACTACTGATCTGGGCCAGCTCACCAGTGTTCTGGCTCAGATCACCAGTGTTCTGGTCCAGATCACCACTGTTTTGGGCCAGATCACTACTGTTCTGGTCCAGATCACCACTGTTCTGATCCAGCTCACCGGTGTTCTGGTCCAGATCACCACTTTTCTGGCCTAGATCACCAGTGTTCTGGCCCAGATCACCACTGTTCTGGCTCAGATCACCAGTGTTCTGGCTCAGTTCACCAGTGTTCTGGCCTAGATCACCAGTGTTCTGGTCCAGATCACCACTGTTCTGGCTCAGCTCACCAGTGTTCTAGTCCAGCTCACCAGTGTTCTGGCCCGGATCACTACTGTTCTGAGCCCGATCACCCGGTGATCTCGGCCGGCTCGGTCTTTCAGAACACGGCGTTAGCGTCGAGCTGGGAGTCTATAGGAGAAGGCGAGAGCCTCGACCGCCCCTCGCGCGACGATTCGCCGCTCCGGCTTCCGGCCCCGGTTCCCGTTGGCTCTATGATGTCGCCTTTCCACAACCCGGGTGGCCGAGAAGGGGAGCCAGATGCTCGCACAGGACGCAATCTCGTCATTTCTTTTCCATGGACGCTACGAGAAGAATCTGAGCCCTAAGACGCTCAAAGCCTACTCGATCGACCTCCGCCAGTTCCACGAGCACCTGGAGAAGAAAGAGGCGCTGGCCATCGCGGCCGTGGACAAGACCCTCCTGCGCGACTTCATACGCCTGCTCTTCGAGCGCCACAAGGAGAAGACCGTCAAGCGGAAAGTCGCCACCCTCAAAGCGCTCTTCGGCTACCTCGAACGGGAAGACATCCTCCTCGCCAGCCCCTTCCGCAAAATGGATGTCCGCATCCGAGAAACCCGCCGCCTTCCCCGCACCGTGGGCCTCCCCGACCTCGAACGCCTCTTCCTCCACCTCTATCGTGCCAAAGACCGCGCCAACCCCGCCTCGGCCGAATACCGCACCCTCGTCCGCGACATCGCCGTCCTGGAGACCCTCTTCGCCACAGGAGCCCGCATCTCCGAGGTCTGCAACCTCACCCCAGCAGAGGTGAACCTCGATCTCGGCCGAATTCGCGTACTAGGAAAGGGGGCACGCGAGCGCATGATCCACGTCACCGACCAAGGCCCCCTCGCCGCCCTCCGAGAATACGCCGCCCTCTGGGCCGAAGAGATCGAAGCTGGAAGCCACTTCTTCCTCAACCGAGCCGGCCGCCGCCTAGGAGACCAGGCCGTTCGCACGTCCCTTCGCCGCCACACGACGGCCGCCGCGCTAGGCTTCCATGTGACTCCCCACATGTTTCGCCATTCCCTCGCTACGCTCCTGCTTGAAGAAGGAGTCGATATCAGGTACATTCAGAACCTACTCGGGCACAGTTCGATTACAACGACTCAGATCTACGCGCAGGTGCGGGATGTGGAGCAGTGGCGGATCGTGGGCAGCAGACATCCGAGGCGCCGGATCTCTCCGGGCTAGTGATGATCTGTGCCAACGGATGCCTGTTCGGTTAACCTGATGATAACTAGAGATTATAGCTATGAATTCTGACGACCTCGCGCTTGGACCCAAAAACGAGGCGAGTAAACCTTCACTAGATCAACTGGTCCCCAAATCCGACTTCACCCATAGGGTTATTGAGAATCTCTTTGTTGAAGACAAGAGCCTACATCGCTCTCTTTTCACAGGAGCCATCTTGCGCTCCTGCCAATTTCAAGATGTCGACTTCAGCCGAAGCGACCTTGACGGGATGAGAATCGAGAGTTGTCAATTTATTCGCTGTAATCTAGAAGGCGCTGATATCAGGTCATCTGTCATCTCTAGATCAAAATTTCAAGATTCCAATTTGAATTCCGCGATGCTCACTGATTGCACTGTGGTTGACAGTGTTATGGATGGTTGCGCTGCTCGCTCCTCGGTTATCTCGAGGACATCTTTTGTGGGATCTCGGCTTTCACGGTGTGAACTAACCCGGGCGTCTTGTACCCTCAACACTTTCACCTCAACCGAGTTCTCTTCGATGTCTCTTGGTGACTGTACGTTTCTCTACATGATTTTTCGTTCTTGCCTGCTGAACAATGTCTCAATGAACGCCGAGTCACTAGGTTTATCGTTCGGCATCTCCCTAGATCAGATCTCCAAGATGCATATTCTTTACTTGGGTGACCAACAAAGCATGCCCGAACCAGCGGAAATCCCTGCCGTGCTTCTAGATTCATACGCTGAACGTAACTGGGCAATGGGCATAGCGGTTGTTAGTATCAATTTTGGCATGACATCTATTGCCTTAGCCTTGCACTCTTATCTCCAAAGTTCGCTCGATGATCTTGCATCTGGAAGAGCCGTCAGGACCGAGGAGCTGCATTTTCTCGTCGATGTTCTGAGAGAGTTACGCTCGCAGGAGCGACTCCCTCTTCTAACTTTAATTGAATTTTCCGACGCTTTCTCGTCATTACTTTATCGGCTCGATCAAAAAGGGATAACTGATGATCTCTCCAGAGAGCGTCTAGAAATTCAACGATTCGCGGGGGAAATATACTACCTAATTCAAGAACAACTAGACATCTTTGAGGCATCACGATTAAGATTTGGTCAAGGCAGCAATAGTGACGAGGTGAATCTCGAGATTACATTCGAAGATCAGCCCAGTATAGATATCATTTCTATCTTGAACGAACTCAGCCAAGCATCTGGTTTTCAGATAGGAAAACGCTCCAGCCTTCTTGCGGTCAGGCGTGGTTCCTATATTGAGATCGTTTCCACTGTACTCTTCTCGGTTCTGTCTCTTCAAATGCTTCTTTTCCTTTTGAACGGTTGCATTATCCAGGTTACAGAGATGAAGGCACGCCTTCGTGCGCTCACCCGAAAACGACTTCCGCCTCAGTACGCTCGGGATGCCTTGGCACCAGCTCAAACGATGCCCGCGCATCTAATGAGAGGGTTTCGACATCTAGCGGCCTATGCGCTTAGGCTCCCTTGGCTTGGTGACCCTCAGCTAGGAGGACTCACAAGGGAAAATATTAAGGATGCCAGGATAGTTAGCGTCAACTCTGAGGGTAACTAGCTGCCGATAGAAACTGCGTCAAGCGCACAAGCGACGAACGAAATTGCAGGCTGTCGAGCGCTAGATTTAGCCGAAAGCTAAAACCCCACGCGGGATCGAAGCCACTCCTTAGGCCGGAAATAAATGTTGTGCCGGTGTTCCTAACAAGGTCCCATAAGAATTGCTCATCGTCGGC
>Ga0134122_10002596_pt1 | contig 13313 bp, 10 predicted proteins | sample KB302_FD_96461 | JGI IMG/M metagenome (GOLD analysis project Ga0134122, IMG submission 96461) | Terrestrial soil microbial communities without Nitrogen fertilizer from Kellogg Biological Station, Michigan, USA - KB3-0-2 | ecosystem: Environmental > Terrestrial > Soil > Unclassified ... | reverse complement strand
TCTTCTACACGACACCGGAGACTGGGTCCCGCGAGGGGAACGAGGAGCGCCCGGGAGCGAGGGGAGCGCTTCCGCCCGGCGGGCAAGGCTCAGGCTCTCCTGTAGACCGCCTGGCGATGTGCGGTGCCCTTCTTGACGAGACGGAGCCCGCCGTCGAGACGGAGCCCGCCGTCGTCGAGCAGGCGGCGGAGGATCGTCGAAACCGACGCGGGAACGGCCGGCCTCCGCTCGCTCGTAGCGCCGGTTCACCTCCAGGGTCACTTGGTCGGCGTTGAAGGCCGCGCCGGCCGGCAGCTCCGCGATCAGCCGCGCCACCCCAGGAATTCCTCCGCCTGAACGACCTGGAGATCGATTTTCGACAAACCTCCAGTAGGCCACGTCATGCGCGGCGAACGGTGAGGTTGTCCTCCTCCTCGCCGCCGATGATGATGACGACGTCAACTCCCTCCGGCGGTCCCCAGAGAAAGTAGCTGTTGTGAAGATTCATAGCCCTATGTCTCTTTTTCTCGTTGCTCCCGCTTCCGCCCGGAGATCGGGGATTGGGTGGCACGTTTTCCGGAAGTTTGATAAAATTCAAACCCAGCGTCCTGGCCTCCGAGTCGTACGAGGCTCTGTCAGTTATCAACCCTGTAGGGAGGGAGGGCATCTGCCATGATTCGCTTCGACGTTTTGGTTCTTCTAGGTGGCTTTCTGGGTTATCTGGTATCAGTTATTGCCAGCACAGCGGTTGTGCTGTTGTTTTTTCGGTCGAATGCGCGGCTTCTGCCCGGTGGCAAAGTCACGAAGCTGTTCACCGGCGAGGCCACGAGCCGGTCTGCGGCGCCGGCAATCGCTTTGGGTGCCGCCACTCTCTGCGAGGCCTACCTGCTGAGGCATGCGGTTTTCGGGGTAATGACTTTGGTCCAAGATTTCTTGGTGGTGAACGGGAATCGCATGGTATCCGGCGTCTTGCCCCTTGGGCCATTATTGAAGTTGATGGGTATATCAGCTCTACTGCTGGTCGTCCTAAGCATCCTCAGTGTGATGTCGATATGGATTGCCAGTACTTTTTTCAACTGGATGACCCGGGGAATCGATGAGCTTGCGGAGATTGCCAGCGGGAATATTCCGGTCGCCATTCTGTTTGCTTTTGTCCTTTTTTCGATTACGGCCATTCTCAACGAAGGGATCGAGGATGTCTCCCGAGCATTGATCCCTTATACCCGATCGGGAGTGGTGCGGCTGCAATGAGACCAACGCCTCTTCGATGGGTCCTGTGCATTGGAGCCATGGTCTGCTCGCTCTGGGGAATCGGCCTGCTCCAGGCCGGTGGCGCGGAAGCAACTCCTGCGAATCGGGTGTCCCAAAAAGCGCATTGCCCTCCGGTGAAGAAGGAAGACGACCCGAGCTCTCTGGAGATTTGTTATCACGACTTTTCCGGATCTCGGCACAAGTTCACTTGCCCGTTGAACGCTGCCCCCCACGAGGAGGAAGAATCTTTCGGTCTTTACCTCGATCACGAGAAGATCTTCAATGAGCTGGATCGACGACTGGCGGAAGAGATTCTGAAAAGAATCCAGACCGTGGGAGAGCCTCTCGTAGGCTATGCCGATGTAGAAATAACTCACAATGGAGAGGCCTCGAAAACCCCTTCGGACACGGTCTTGTGGTCCTACAAGCCACCACGCTTATGGAAGAGAGAGCTTCCTGGCGCCCTTCGCCAAACTACCAAGGCGATCGAGGATCAAATACCCAAGCTCGCCGATGAGATCTACCAAGGGTACGTTCATGAGCGTGGGTTTGCTTTCAAACCGTCTGCCAGCCAAGGTCAAGACAAGCGCGAGCTCGAGATCGCCTATAAGAGCATCGCTGATAAAGAGCGAGCGATGTTGGCGGATTGCTATACCCTGTTCGTGAGAGAGGCGGCGCCAGAAGATGACGCGGCGATTGTCAACCTGCTTTTGGCGGCGCTTCAGGAAATGCCTTTGCTCAACGATGATTACCCCCCCGTGGAAGAGGAGGGACGCTACATAGATGGTTTCTGGGTTCCTCTAAAAGTCTTGAAGTCTCGGTATGGAGATTGCGATTCGAAGTCGGTTGCCTTTTGTAGCTTATGGCAAAGCCCGGGTCCGCAGATCGTGCTGTTCGTAAATGATATACCGGAGAAAGAAAAGGATCGGCTTCCCCCAAGACTGCGAACTGACAAGCATGCCCTGCTTGGGATTGAAGCTATCCCTGGGAAAAAACAAGCCTTTGAGGAGATCGGTAACCGAAAATTCGTCCTATGCGAAGTCGTGGCGATGCTTGGGCCTGATATGGAAAAGCTCCATCAGGGGAAGACGCTCTTTTCTTTCCTCCGGCGCCAAAAGTACTGTATGACCAGCGACTGTGGATTCGAGCCGTGACGCCGTGGTCTTGCCGAATAGGGTAGAGTCGAGGACGGGCGCGGTGGCTGTAGATCGCGGGAGTCGCCGTTGCCAGCGGCTTTCCCGGCTGTACCCGCTCGCCGCAGGTCGACGCAGGCTGCGCGGTTGTCCTCGTCGCCGCCGCCGATGATGATGACAACGTCGGCTCCCTCCGGAGGTCCCCAGAGAAAGTAGCTGTTGTGGCCGCTGATCGTCGGCGGCAGTCCGTAAGCGCGGCTCAGCGCGTCCACGGCGCCGGCATCGCCGTAGTTCTGGCCGAAGACCGTGGCCATGTAGCGCTGCGCGACGCCCTGTTCCACTTTTGGACCCATGCGCCCCCAGAAGGGGGTCCAAATCCGGGACCAGGCATCTCAGCTCCGATAGCACGTCCTGTATTTTCAGCAGCTTACAGCATCCTTCTGGCCGGTCCAACTTTTGCTGAGCCCTGGAGCGGACCTTAAGACAGGAGGCTAATCATGGACAAACGCATCGTTTGCTTGCTGTTCTTGGCGGGACTTCTGCCCACAGCCGCGTCGATGAGTGCCCAGCAATGCCATCGCATCGTTCAGTTCTGTCTGGACCCCGTGCATGCTTGTCTGCCCGTCCCTACCAGTCTGAGACCCCTCTCGACCCTGGGAAACAACGATGACGGGTTCAATCCGGGGGGAGCCTGCGGGACATACTCCTGTTATCTGCTATTCCGTTGCCCGTGCGGGAATGCTCTCTCGAGTAGCGTTTGCCTCGATGGCGGCGGCGGCGGCGGCGCTTGTGATTGCGGGCCTAACAGTGGTGGCGGTCCCTGCTCCTACTCGCTCGACGACTTGAACAAGATGCTGGATTCCGGAAAGTCGAAGTCCGCCGGACACCCGAAGAGCGCGTTATCCGCACCGGCACAGCTCTATCTGCCGGACATCGGTACGCGCGAGGCCGCCTCCCGCTACCTCGATGTCCTCAAGCGGTTGCGATCGTTTTACCAGAAGATCGCGACCTCCAGCCTTGAAGCCAAGGTCTCGGTCAACTTCCCTGACCGCGCTGGAGAGGGAATGGTCGTGTATCAGGCGGATAAGGAGAAGTACCGGCTGCGCTCGATGGCTGATCCCCGACTCGGCCTGGCCGATGGGCTGGAATCCGCCTTCGATGGTAATTCCTATCAGTTGTTCTATCTGGCAGACTCTCGGCTTTCGCTCCACAGAGAGAATCCCGGCCAGGTTCCCGGGCCTTTCCCCAATCCTTTCTTTCTGCCGGTTTCCTTTCTCGGTGCGGCGGGCGACGCATGCGACGTGTGCGATCTTTCGGTTCGCGAGATCGTCGCCGACTCCCTCTGGCTCCCCCGCGAGAATGCCGCTCGCGGGCAGGAGACGGGCTCGGGGTCTTTTCTCATCCTGCCTGGCGGCAGTCTGAACGATCAGCCATTCTACTTCCGCTTGACAATCTCCGCGGACGGGTTACTCTCTCGGGTGGAATCCGTTTTTTCGAACGGCGACGTATTCCGCTCTCTGGATCTGCTGAAGTATCAGCCCGTTCCCGGGAGCAGCCAGCTCTTTCCACGCCATATCGTGTGGAACGCCTTCGATGAATCCGGCCAACGCCTCGGGGATATCCATTACATGATAACGAATCTTCAAGTGAACGCCCCCATCGAAGCCAAGAGCTTCAGCATACCTTTCCGAGACGCCAAAACGGTCATCGACGAAGACAAGGCCACTTTCCTGAAGCATCCGCAAATGCCCAGGCCTGGCAAGTCTCCCGAAGATTGAAGGGTTGATCATAAAGGAGAGGGGCTCTGGCTCGATCCTAGCCTGACGTAGGAGAGTCCCCCCACGTAGACGAGGCCGCCGCTGCCGGTGACGGTGACGGCCTCGAAGCCTGCCTTGCCGGTGAACGGTGGAGTCGGCGGGGATAGGGATAGATGGCGTCGCAGACATTCACACGAGCTTCTTCACCCGCGGCCAAAGCTCCCGCCAAGGCATCTTCAACCCTCTGCAGACGTAGACGGTCTGACGGTCCTCGAACGGCATGCAGTAGCCGCAATGGATCTCACCCGCTCGCCGCAGGTCGACGCAGGCCGCGCGGTTGTCCTCCTCGTCGCCGCCGATGATGATGACGATGTCGGCTCTCTCCGGCGGCCCCCAGAGAAAGTAGCTGTTGTGGCCGCTGATCGCCAGCGGCAGTCCGTAAGCGCGGCCCAGTACGTCCACGGCGCCGGCATCGCCGTAGTTCTGGCCGAAGACCGTGGCGCGGGCCCGCTCCTCCGGCGTCAACGTCCGGTACACGCGGGCCACCTCCTTCACAATGGCCGGCCAGCCGTGCATGTCCGCGAAATGCTGCGGCAGCTCGCCCATGCGATGCCTTTCCCCCGAGCTCGCCTCGAGGCCGAGCGCCTTTTGATAGCGGATGAAGCGATGGACCGGCAGGATGGGCATGGCCAGAGGCGCGAGCGCCGCACCGCCCGCCACCAGCAGCAGGACGATCGCGCCCGCCAGCGCTCGCCGCAGCCCTGGCTGCCGCAGCCGCTCGAGCCAACCCTCGATCGCCGTTCCTCCCGCCGCGAAGAGGATCGGGTATGAAGGAGCGAGGTAATACGGCTTCGAATGCTGCGTCAGCAGGACGGCGAGAGTCGTCAGGTAGATCCATCCGAGAGGACGGAATGGGCGACCCTGACGAGAGAAGAAATACCAGCCGAGCCCGACCAGCCAGACCGGCAGGCTCAGCGGATGCATCAGCAGGATCTGGTTCTGGAGAAACTCGGCGACCGGCAGCGCAAGGTTTTTTTGCTCCGCAACGTTGCGCATGAACTCCAGCGTCGGCCAGCCGTGGGCTACCTCCCATAGCACGTTGGGCAAAAAGAGAAGAGCCGCGAGGGCGCCGCCCAGCCAGATCCAGCGGTCGCGGAATTGACGCCGCTCCGGCGTGAGCAGAATCCCCACGAAGACCCCGAAGCCGAAGAACAGCATGCTGTGCTTGTTCTCGAGCCCGAGGCCCGCGATGAGGCCGAAGAGCAGCCAGAGCCGCGGATTCTCCCTCTTGAGGATCAGCGCCACCACCAGCGCTCCGAGCGTCCAGAACAGGAAGTCGAAGCAGTTCATGGTGAAGATGTGGAAGAGGTTGAGATAGACGGGAGAGATCAGCACGCAGACCGCGGCCAGCCCCTGCGCGAAGAGCCCGCCCCCAAGCTCTCGCGCGAGCCGGCCGGCGAGGTAGATGACGAGAGCGCCGGTCAGCACCGCCACCATGCGCAGGGCGACCAGCGAGTCGCCGAAGACCGCGGTGACGAGGCGCGCGACCAGGGCCACGAACGGCGGGTGATCGACGTAGCCGAAGTCGAGATGCCGGCCGCAGGCGACGTAGTAAAACTCGTCGCGAAACCAGCCGTAAGAACGCAGGAAGGCGAGATGGAGCAACACGCCGGCGAAGGCGATGCCGACCAGGAGGATGTCGCTCCGCCGCCGCATGCTAAGCTCCCGTGACGCCATGGCTCGATGCCTCCTTGCCTGGATAACCTCGCTTCTCATGATCGGCTGCGCCGTGCACAGGACGGCGCCTTCCGCCGGGGACCACGACCCGATGAACCGTATCGCCGAATCCTACGTCAAGCTGGTGCTCGCCGTCGGGCAGCACGACGCCGATTACGTGGACGCCTACTACGGCCCGCCGGAATGGCGCGCCGAGGCCGAGGAGCGCAAGCGTCCGCTGCCGGAGATCCGCGCCGAAGCCGAGGCGCTGATCGCGGATCTCCAGGCCCGACCGCCGCAGACCGCCGACGAGCTCGTGCGGCTGCGGCACCAGTACCTGCTGCGCCAGCTCCAGTCGATGGTCTCGCGCATCGACATGCTCGCCGGCAAGAAGCTGACGTTCGACGAGGAGACCCGAGCGCTCTATGACGCCGTGGCGCCCACGCTCGACGCGTCGCACTTCCAGCGCATCCTCGATCAGCTCGAGACGGTCGTTCCCGGCGATGGTCCCCTCGCGCAGCGGGTGGAAGCGTTCCGGCAAGGTTTCGTCATCCCCCGCGAGCGGCTCGACGCGGTCTTCAAGGCCGCCATCGACGAATGCCGGCGGCGCACCCGCGAGCACATCGAGCTGCCGGCCGGCGAGAGCTTCGCGGTCGAATACGTGACGGGCAAATCGTGGAGCGCCTACAACTGGTACAAGGGCGGTTTCCATAGCCTCATCCAGGTCAACACGGAGCTGCCGGTGTTCGTCGACCGGGCCATCGATCTCGCCTGCCACGAGGGATACCCGGGGCATCACGTCTACAACGCGCTGCTCGAGAAGCATCTCGTGCGGGACCGCGGATGGCCCGAGTTTTCGGTCTATCCGCTCTTCTCGCCGCAGTCGTTGATCGCGGAAGGCACGGCGAACTTCGGCATCGAGGTGGCGTTCCCCGGCGGCGAACGGACGGCCTTCGAGCACGCGACGCTGTTTCCGCTGGCCGGGCTCGACCCCGCTAAGGCAGCCACATACGCCGAGGTGCAGCGCCTCGTCCAGATGCTGAGCTACGCCGGCAACGAAGCGGCCCGGCGCTACCTCAACGGCGAGATCTCCCGGGAGGACGCGGCGACCTGGCTCGTGCGCTACGCTCTCATGGCGCCCGAGCGGGCGGCGCAGCGCGTCCGCTTCATGGACCAGTACCGGGGCTACGTGATCAACTACAACCTCGGCCAGGACCTCGTGCGGCAGTACATCGAAAGCCGGGGCGGCACCGCCGATCAGCCGGCGAAACGCTGGCAGGAGTTCGCGAAGCTGATCTCCTCGCCGCGGTTGCCGTCGGGATTGAAGTAAGGACGCCATGAACAACGATGCCCAATCGTCCGCCATCGCCACCTTTCGCACCTTGCACGATTCGGGGTGCTTCGTCCTGCCGAACCCGTGGGACGCGGGAACGGCCGCGTATCTCGAGCATCTGGGGTTCAAGGCCGTCGCCACCACGTCCGCGGGCTTCGCCTTCGCTCGCGGATTGCCCGATGGAGCGGTGCCTCGCGACGCCATGCTCGGGCACGTCCGCGAAATCGTCGCGGCGACGTCGCTGCCCGTGAACGCGGACTTCATGGCCGGGTACGCGCACGAGCCCGCAGGGGTCGCCGAGAACGTGGCGCTCTGCATCGCAACCGGAGTCGCCGGCCTGTCGATCGAGGATGCGACCGGAGACAGCGCTGCGCCCCTTTATGACTTCGGCCTGGCGGTCGAGCGCATCAAGGCCGCGCGCGGCGCCATCGATGCCGCGGGCGTTCCGGTGATCCTCACGGCGCGCTGTGAAGCCTGGCTGGTGGGGCATCCGGACCCCGCGCGCGTGGCCATCGAGCGGCTCGTCGCCTTCGCCGAAGCCGGTGCCGACTGCCTCTATGCACCCGGTGTTCGGGAACCCGATGAGATCGCGGCCATCGTCAAGGCCGTCTCTCCGCAGCCGGTCAACGTCCTGGTGTCCAGACCCAGCCGCGCTCTGTCGGTCTCCCAACTCGCGGATCTCGGCGTTCGTCGCATTTCCGTCGGCTCCGGACTCGCGCTCGTCGCGTGGGGAGCCTTCATCAATGCCGCGCGCAGCATCGCGACCACGGGCTCCTTCGACGCCTTCGCCGATGCGGTTCCCTACGCTGAGATCAATGGCCTGTTCGAAAAGCGGGGAGGCTGATCGCAGCCCCGAGCTGAGGCGGGAGCTCCCGGAAAACTCAGGTGAGATCCTCCACGGTTACGGAATGAAGACAACGTTGCTCGGCGCGCAGGCGCTGTCGAGCTGGATGGCGTCGTAGCCGACGCTGAAGCGGCCTTCGGCGGTCATCACCGCCGTCACCCAGGCCTGCGCGATATTGGGATTGGCCGCCGGATAGGTGACACCGGCGACGTTGGTGTTCAGGTTCAAATAGATCCAGCCGAAGTCGAAGGGCGGCGTCGGATCCGAGCCGATGGGATTGCCGCCCGAGACGTGTACCCGCTGCGACTCCAGCGGGAAGCAGGTCTCGGCGCCGCCGAGCGGCGGCGACACGACGTCACCCGTGAAGCACAGGTCCTGCGGATTCTCCTGCTCGTCGAACGCCACCACGTCCGTCTGGTTCAAGGGGAACCACGCCGGCCGGTTCGCCGCGCCGCAGGTGTACGGACCGTTGAGGCCCGTGGGAATCGTCTTCGAGTCGCGCCAGACGACGAGGTCCGTGCCGCCATCGAAGAGGCCGCCGTGGACGAACCGCGTCGCGAAGGTGGTCGAAAGCGGCTCGCGCTGGTCCTGGCCCGCCACCGCGGCGTAGCGGCCGTAGAAGGAGTACTGGCCGGGCACGAACGGGCAGTGGCCCGCGCCGTTGCCGACGTAGCCGGTGAAACCGTCACCCGGGATACAGGACTCGACGTGCACCAGCGTCTCACCCTGGGCGGAGTTGTTCAACGGGTCGAGATAGAAATAGTCCCCCCAGAGGATGTTGCGGGTGTCGGCGATGCCGCCCGAGAAGTAGGTGGCCGAGCTCGGGAACAGCAGATTGCACTGCGTCACCGCGTCCACCGTGATGTAGCCGCGGACGAGGTTGTCCCCGTAGTTGGCGGCCACGCAGCCGCCATAGGCCGGCGCGTTCTGGCCCCGGTGCGCCGCGATCAGGTTGGTGAGGCGGAAGCTGTCCAGCACCGGGTTGGTGTACGGCGCCACGCAGGGGCCCGACGAGCCGCCGAAGTCGAACTCGGTCGGCGAGCCCGGCGTGAAGGGGCCCGTGAACGGGTTCACGTTCGGAGCCTGCGTCGAGCCGAGCGGCGGGCTCGGGCTGTTGGCGTCCCCGGTGTCGGCGCCGCGGTCCGCGGTCACCGGCAGGTTGCCGTTGAAGATGTCGCGCACGCTGATCGTCTGCACGTCGTAGCCCGTCAGGTAGACGTCGAAGTCCAGGGTCGGAATCGACTGGTCCGTCCACAGGGTGACGTGGGCGACCGCCGCCGCGGCGGAGGCGTTGTTGATGGAGAACAGCGTATTGATGCAGTCGAGGTTCACGAGGTCCACCTCGAAGTAAGGCAGCAGCAAGGTCGCTGCCGGCACGTCGTCGATGGTGCAGATCTCGGCCTTCACCGGCGAGCACCAGGCCACCAGACCGATGACAGCGAGGCAAAGCGTGACCTTTTTCACGAGCCCTCCTTCCATGGATTCTTCGCGAGCCTACCCGTCAGGAACCGTGCCTGCCGCGGAACGGGAAATCCGGCGGCAGCCGCAGCATCTCGAAGAGCACCGCCACCAGCTCCTGGTGGCTTCCCGCCCGGTGCGGGTTGTAGAACTCCCACACCGTGCGGCCCGCGGGCGTCACCTCCAGCGCCCGGCCGTTCTCCGATTCCGTGACGAGCGTATTGCCGTTCGGCAGCCTTTGGCAAGATCCCAGCGTCTTCGAGAAGAGATCCACGTCCCGGCCGCCGCCGTATTGCCAGACCGTCGAGCCGGTCACGACGTCGATCTCCATCACCCGCGAGCGGTCACGGGCCGCACCCAGGTTGTCGAAGACCAGCAGGTGGCCGTTGTCGAGGAAGGTCGGCTGGTGCTGGTGCCGCCAGCCGACGGTCTTCGCCCAGACGATCGTCTGCCGGTCCGGATCGAGGATCGCCACGGTGTTCAGCACGAACACCGAGATCAGCAGGTTCCCCTTGCGGAAGGCCGGATTGAGCCCGACAAAGCGGCCATCCAGGACCTCGATGGTGTTGGTGTGGAAGATGTCTCCCTTGCGGCGCGGCATGGTGCGCACCAGCGAGGCGTAGGGAGAGCTCTCGAAGCTCTTGAGGATCGAGATCTTGCGCAGCAGCCGTCCGGAAGGGCTGAGCACGCTGACGAAGTCCTCGAGCACGCCCTCGGTGGGATTGATCCGGGGTAGGATCTTGCCCTCCCGGTCGAGGGTGTAGATGGTGCCGTCCGCCGCCACGAAGAGGTCGTGATGGATGCCGCCGCGGTAGGCCCAGAGCACGCGGGAGCGGGCGTTCAGCTTGACCAGCCCCTGGCCTTCGTAGATGGCCAGGAGGTCGCCGTCCGGGAACAGATAGGCGCGGCGCCAGTACTCGAGCTTCGCCATCTCGGGGTCCGCGGCGAGAGCCGGCCAGAGCCGGCGCAGGGGATATCGCCAGCGGTGGAGGGTCCTCCCCGCCATGTCCATGAGCACCGCCTCCGCCGCGTGGCCGGAGACGTACAGGTTGAGCCCCTGGAAGGCGGCTTCGGGATCGTGCTCCACCACCACCGGACGGTCTTCGGCCGGCCGGTAGCCCTGGAGATAGGGCAGCGCCTTGACGTTAGCCGTAGCCTCGGTTTGCCCGGCGGCGGCGGCACGGGAGGGGCGCCATTTGCCTTGCAAGGGATCGTCGGCGGCCGGCCGCGGCGGAGCGGACGGGGTCGAGGCGGAAGCGGAGGGCTCGGGCGCGCGGCAGGCGGCCAGAAGCGCGAGCCCGGCGGCGAGCAGGATCCATGTAGGGGCGGCCCTACAGGATTTCGCCTCGGAAAAGGCCGCCGGTCGGTCGACCAGCGGCCTCGCGATCACCGCAACCCGGAAGGAGGAGAGTGCCAGCCGGTTACCGCACCTCACCCTGGATGTACGCCGGATCGTTGGTGAGGTTGTTGATCACCTGGGCCGCGCTCAGCACCTTGCCGCTCTTGACCTTGATCTGGACGGTGAAGCCGTTCTGGGCGCCGGCGGCCGGCAGCGGATGCTGGCCCGGGCTGAACTGGCGCATCTTGCCGGCGCCGAGGCGGACGTTCACCGGCGCGCCGATCGGCGTGCCGTCGAGGGCGCGGTAGATGATGTCGTACTCGGCCGTCGCGGTATCGGGGTTGAGGATCCAGATCGTCGTCCGGTTCTTCGCGTCCTGGCGCAGGCCGACCAGGTACTGCGTTTTACCGGCTCCCGCCGCGTTGGCGTCGCTGACCGCCATCATCGTCTGGCCGAAGCGCTTGGCCGGGTTCGTGTTGTCGTAGCTCTCGCCCTGGACGATGGGGAACAAGGCGCCGGCGGTGCTGATGGTCAGCATGCCGATGGCGTTATTGATGCCCCACTGGCCGCCGATGACGTTCTCCAGCCGCTCGGTCTTACCGGGCGGCAGGGTGACGTGCAGCGGTGTGGTGGTCGTGCCGTTGAGCCCGACGCTGGTGAACGTCACGTCGCTCGCCACCGGCTGATCGCCGGGGTTGGAGAGCAGCGCATCGGTCTGCCAGAGGCTGTTGTTGAGCCCCGGCGTGCTCAGCGCTCCGATGAGGTAGACCTTGGCGGCCCTGGCCGCGCCCGCCGCGATGAACGACGGGTCCTCAGAGGCCAGACGCAGGTTCGAGGCGTAGGGGATGATGCCGCCGCCGGTCTTGGTCTCGATCTCCACCCGGTAGTCGTCCGCGTTCGAGACGCCGAAGTCGTCGTGGATCTCCCCCACCTGGAACTGCCGCTGGCCGAACCGGGAGATGGTGAGGTCCGCGCTCGACTCGCCGATCTGCCGGCCACTCTTGTCGAAGAAGCGCAGGTGATAGGTGGCCGGGGTGTCGTTCGGATTGCTGACGCCGAAGTAGGCGAGGCGCTCCGTGTTGTCGATCAGGCCGACCAGGTGCTGCAGCGCCACGGGCTGGGCGCTCGAGGTGCCGGCGGTGTGGCTCATCGAGACGCCGGCTACCGTCTGGCCAAACTGCTTGCCGTCCGTCTGCAGGGTGGTGTTGAACGAGGTGATGATCGGCTCCACGGCGCCCTGGACGGTCACCGAGATGAAGCCGGCCACGTTCTCCTTGTTGAACAGCTCCTTCAGCACGTCGCCCACGTAGAACGTCGCGCCGGGTTGAATGGTGCGGGTGGCACGCGGCGGGTTCGACTCCGGAAGGCCCCGCTTGCGGAACTCCAGCGTGACGTCCATCGCCGCCGTCCCCGGGTTGTGGACGTAGAGGTCGCTCGACTGCACCAGGGCGCCCCGGGTCTGCGCGATCCAGGGCAGCACCACCGACTTCGACAAGCTGATCGGCTCGCCGGTGATCACGAACAGCCGCGAGGCGCTCGCCGTGGCGGTGCCGTTGCCCACCGTGAGCTGAACGAGGTAGCTCCCCTGGGTGTTCCAGGAGTGGCTGGCCTGCGCACCGGTCGCCGTGGAGCCGTCGTTGAAGCTCCACGTGAAGGTGGTGGCTCCCGTGCCCGTCCAGTTGAAGGTGACGGCCTGCCCTGTCGTGGCCTCGCAACGCTCGCCGAGGATGTCGGACGTGCACGAGGCGCTGGTGCTGAAGTCGGCGGTCAACGGCGGCCCGGAAGCCACGATGACCTGCTTCACCGTCGAGGTCTGGCTGTTGCAGATGCCGGCCGTGCAGTCCTTGGAGAGTGTCAACTTGACGGTATACGCGTTGCCGGAAGTATAGGTGTGACTCGCCGTGACGCCGAAGGCGGTCCCCCCGTCACCGAACTCCCACAGGTACACCGTCGGACTTCCGGTCGAGGAACCGGCGTCGAAGCTCACCGCCTGATTCACTTGCGGGCTGGCTGGCGAGAAGGTGAACGCCGCCGTCATGCCGCCCGAGCTCGGATCCGAGATCGTGACACCCTTTGAGCCGGTGGGGCAGGTGCCGCTGCTGGCCGAGATCGTCTTCGCGCCGGAGGTCGGCCAGGAGATCGAGATGGTGGCGCCGGTGCTGCTGCCGTTCACGGTGCCGCCGCCGGCGTTCCAGGTCCAGGTGCTCCCTGGCGTGCAGTTGTTCCCGGTGGCGGTGAAGCTGTAGGCGGTATTCACCGTGCCGCTGGAGACGCCGGAGACCGTCGTGTTCGGTGTCGGCGGCGGCGGTGGTGGCGGCGGCGGTCCGCTGGTGAAGATGTTGATCGTCGGCGTGTGGACCCACGGGTCCGAAAGCTCGGCGCCGCGCTTCAGCCGCAGCACCGGCGAGTAGTGGCACGGCTCGGAAGAGCAGGAATAGGCATGGGTCGTGACCGGCGTCGCGCTGGTCTGCTCGTAGGTGCCGTCGCCGTTCCAGTCGTACTG
>Ga0134122_10002594_pt1 | contig 13321 bp, 12 predicted proteins | sample KB302_FD_96461 | JGI IMG/M metagenome (GOLD analysis project Ga0134122, IMG submission 96461) | Terrestrial soil microbial communities without Nitrogen fertilizer from Kellogg Biological Station, Michigan, USA - KB3-0-2 | ecosystem: Environmental > Terrestrial > Soil > Unclassified ... | reverse complement strand
CGCTGCTCGCTTTCTGATTTCATCGAGAGCTTCGGGCGAGAGGACCGCCGTCACATTGCTCGCTGTCTCCATCGGGTTTCTGAAGGTTAGGATTGTCTGACCGAGTTGTACGGTGTCGCCGTGCCGAAGCGCGTGCGCATGAGTTGCCAGGCGCTCCCCGTTTACGAATGTCCCGTTCCGGCTTCCCATATCCGCGATGCTATAGGAGCCTTCGCGAGCTATGAGAATCGCGTGAGCGTTGCTCACAGTCGCGTCGGTCAGGACGATGTGGTTATGAGCTGCCTTTCCAATATTCGTTTCGTATTGAGTGATCGGATATTCGAGACTATCACCGGAGGGAAGCACTCCGACCAGCTTCGGAGCGTATTGACGCTCGATCAGCGCCGCCAACTGTGAAGCAGGCGCAAGCCTGATCGCAACCTTTCCACCAAGCAGATGCTTGGCTTCTTCGGTCGCCGCAGTGTCCGTCGGATCGGAAACCGCCAGGATTATGCGTCCGTTCTCTTGGCCGACCGGAAGCATCTGGTGATCTCGAGCAAACTGAGCGGTCAGCCGAGAGGTTGCCGTTTCATCAGGTTTCGCAGCTTCGAGATCAATTGATGACAGTTGAAATGTGCTGCTCAATAATTCGCGCAAGGCGATGTCGGTGGCGAGACCGTCTTCGATCAGCGCGCGCGCGAGCCGTCGGCCTTTCGCCTCGGCGCGAATGCGATCCACATCCTCCTGCTTTGCCAGCCCGGTGGACACGACAGCGTTAGCCAGCGATTCCTCGGTCAGTGGTGGAGGCGCCTGCGGCTTGGGAATGGAGCTTTCGAGGACCGCAGCGGTTCGGTCGTGAGCCGTCAGACGGAAGGTGAGTTTTGTCAGCCCTATACCGATGACATCGCCGTGCTGTAGCACTCGCGGCTCGGTGAGCCTCTCGCCATCGACGTATGTGCCGTTCCGGCTCCCGAGGTCTCGTATTGAATAGTTATCGTTCGCGTAGCTGATTGTGGCGTGCGCGGATGAAACCGCTGGATCGGCAATCACGATATCGTTTCGCGGACCCTTGCCGAGCTGGATGTCTACGTGAAACAAATCTTTATCAAACAGATCGCCGGTCGGAAGCAGTATTCTCAGCACTGCATCAGGGCCCGGAGCCGCTGCAGTCGGTGAAGTGTCGACGATTACTTGAGTGGTATCGGTACTGAGGACCTCGGTGGCGCCCGCTTGCTGAGACGAAGTAGATGGGTCTGTTGCCGATGTGCCGGCCTTCGCCGGATCCGACGCGCTTGGAGTTGCGACATCAGTCGATGAAGATGCGGCGTTGGCTTGGTCCTGAGCCGCGGGTTTGTCCGTGGCCGCAGGCTTTTCCGGGGCCTTCTTGTCTGTGGCCGCTGGGGTTCCGCTTCCGGCTTCTGCTTTTTCCACTTTTCCCTCGGGTAACTCGTGCCCACACCTGTAACAAAAGCGCTGTCCTTCACGCGCTACCGGTGACTTGCACTTAGGGCACTCACTCGTCATACGAAATTGTCTGAGTTCTCCGGTGTCTGAATCGGTTGTCCGATGATCAGGTGTCTGCTGCCAGCGCGATGATTCGACTACATCGAGATTTGACTCAGAAATGAGGCCGCTGAGCGAAAATCATAATAGCCTCTCGCATTCTCAAAAGCAAGAAATGGCCCGAAGCCTTTGTGTTTGACACTCGATGGGGTCAAGTCTACAATCAGGGCAGCTTAAGCCCGATCTAAGGAGTAGCCGAGATGATGGGACTTGGAATGCCTGAAATACTTATTATCCTGCTGATCATTGTTGTGTTGTTCGGCGCCCGGCGCATACCGGAGCTCGCGAAAGGACTCGGCGAAGGCATACGCAACTTCAAAGCGGGCATGCGCAGTGACGAGCCGGCGGAACTCGAGGATCGCAGATATCGCGACGAACGCGAACCGAGAGAAGAGCCAAGACGAACAGTCTGAAGTCTCTCACCGATTTCTCCCCTCTTTGGCCGTCTTGTTACTCTCAGCAATTCAATCGAATAACGTTTGCACAGATTAGGTGCGAGCAACTCATCCTCAGTCGAAGTCTTCTGCCAGCGGCTGACGTCCTGCGAACCCGGAATCCGTGTCGTGCCACCAGCCGATGTCATCTTCATCCAGCCTCCAGCATAAGTAGATAATTCGGCCATCGCGCTCGTACGGAAAATCAACGAGACCGGTGCGAAAGTCTTTGACGTGCACGCCCAAAACTTCGATTTCTTGAACGGCTTCGCTGAATGCGATCAAGTGCTTCAAGTAAGCCGGCCCGCTTGGGCTGCCGCCACCCAAGTCGGCATTCTCTCGGGCGGCGTCGATATCCACTCTCATATCGAGGAGGATCTCGCGCTCGCGAACCACTCGGCCGACGAGTTTTCGCAACCTGGGCAAAAGACTACGAGCCTCAGTCAACGTAAAAATCCTGGCTTCGTCCGTTTCTTCGTAGATCGCCATTGATGATGAATTATCGACCGGGGATGCAGTGCAAGGCAACCAGTGGCTCGGACCGGCCGGCTGGCCTGTGATCAAATCGGCGAGAGGCTTTGGTAGTCCGAGGGATCGCGCGCAGCCATCGCCGGCGATTATTCACTCGTTACAATCAAAGTCGCTTCGTAGTCTTTTTCATTTATCGTCTGGTTTACCTGCGGATGAGGACTCAACTTGACCAGTCTTATCGTGAATCCTTTGTATTTCATTGCGCTTGGCGGTACTCCGGTATTGGTGTTGAGGGTAGCTTGCACTGGTTTCTTGTTCTTCCTCGAGACCTGAACGGCGATGGCGGCATTGCCCTCCCAGATGCACTGCACGCCTGTCGGGCATCTCGATTCGTTGTGGACGGCGTTGAACTTGATGATCAGCTTCTTGACGGTTACCTCTTGTCCAACCTTGATTTTGAATTCTTTATCGAGAGGCAGCTTCTCGGTCAAACGCGCACCTTGAGCCGAGCCCGCCAGCATCGTCAGCAACAAGAACCGAATTAAGAGTTTCATTTCTCTTTCCTCATTCCACCTTAGTTAATCCTGCCGAAACCCATCAGGCAGGTCAAGCACCGCGGTTGGGGCTAGTGCGTCCCCAACCATCGACAATATTGAGATGCTTCGACCGACTTCATCGGGTGCTTGACGCTGGTTTCGCTGTCACAACCGAATGTCCGATCGGATAGAAGCCCGGCAGCTCAACCGGTAGTTTGCCCTTGAATTCGATCTCGCCCAGCACGGCCTTCAGCGCCGCTTCTTCGGCCGCCGGATGATACTCATAAGTGAGCACGTAGCTCGGCAACTCCGGAACAAATCCGATCACGTACGGGCTCCCGTAGAGCACGAACGCGAACGGCTTATCAAGCGCGGAGAGGTGTTTCAACAGGTTGATTTGACCCTCATTCAGATCGATCGAGCCTTTGTAAGCAGCAACTCGGATAAATCCGTTGACGATAACAACGTCAGACAGCGCCGCGAGTTTTCTGATCAACGCAAACTCCGCCGGCGAAGTCTTATCGCTCACGCTGATGTCGGTAGTTCGCACGTGCCGGCTCGCTAGCCCCGCGAGAAACGCCCGGCCAGGAACGCCGTCCCGCCAACCTTCGCTGCTGTCAAGCAGAGTGATGACCAGGACTCTTTGTTGATCGTTGAGCTTGAGCGGCAGCGCGTTCCGCTTGTCGCGCACGAGGGTGACCGCGGTTTCGATTATTTCTCGAGCAATGCGCTGGTGGTCGCTCGTCCCAAGCAGTAGGTCGAGTTTGTTAAGGTCAACGATTCGTCCCGTTTGCAGCCCGAGCTTTGCTTTTGCTGAGAGGATGCGGCGGGCCGATTCATCGATTCGCGACTCTTTGATCTCGCCGGATTGGACTGCTCGCTTGACTGCGACAAACGCCTGCTCGACGTTCGGCGGATAAAGCAACACATCGGCGCCCGCTTTGATAGCTCGGACTGCGGCTTCTCCATCTGGGAAGTGGGCCGTGACACCCTGCATGTCGAGAGCGTCGGTAAACACGACTCCCTCGAAGCCAAGCTCGCCGCGCAATACACCAGTGAGAATCTTAGGCGATAGCGTTGCGGGGAGGTTCTCAGTTTCGAGCTTGGGCAGGGCAATGTGTGCCGTCATCACTCCACCAACGCCTTCCTGGATGGCCGCGCGGAAGGGCGGCAGCTCGATGCTGTTCAACCGCGACCGGTCAACAGCGATCGATGGAAGCTCGAGATGTGAGTCGATTGAGGTGTCTCCGTGACCCGGGAAGTGCTTCGCCGTAGCCATCACGCCGGCTGATTGAGAGCCACGAATGTAGGCGCGAGCCATTCGAGCCACGAGGTCTGGGTCGCCGCCGAAAGATCGAATGTTTATGATCGGGTTGCGTGAATTGTTGTTCACGTCAACCACCGGGTAGAAGTTGACGTTGATTCCAATCGCACGAGCTTCCTCAGCGCAAACTCGACCCGCCTGAAACGCCATCTCGGCATTCGCAGTCGCGCCGATCGCCATCGCCCTCGGTAGCCGCGTCGCTCCGATATAGCGAAGCCCGGCCCCGCCTTCGAAATCCGCGGTGATCATCAGTGGCAGCTTTGAGAGTTCCTGCATGTGGTTGATTAGGAGAGCGACCCCTGCCGGCTCGTGAATCGTGTTCACCTCGCCCAGCATGTGATAACCGCCGACGTGAAATTCGGTGATGTCACGGCGAATCTGTTTGAAGACATCCCCATCCTGGCTCAGAAACATCCCGATTACTGCTGGAATGATTAGCTGGCCAACCTTCTCATCGAGCGTCATCGAAGCAAGAGTCTTCTCGACCCACGCCGCTTCAACCGCGCTCGTCGGTTTGAGCTGTGTGGCAAGAACGGGCAGAAACTCGTGAACGTTCGAAAGACTCAACGCCACGAAGCACAGAACGATTCTACGGGCTGCAAACATGGACTTCGAGTGTTTAGCTTTGAGCATCGCCGATTGTGTCCCATCCTGCGCGCTTCAAGTTTCTCAGGATCAGCGTCAATGCGATGACGCCGCACACAAGCAGAACAGCGCCTTTCAGCCAGTTGCCAAAAATGAAATAACCACTGCCGAACAGAAATGCATAGATTAGCACGCAGCCCAGCAGCCAGTTCCCGAACTGAGCCGCCAAGCTGCCGCCAGGGCTCATTCTGATCTCGCCGGCTTCGACGGCAACGCGGCTCCATCCGGGACCGTCGGGATGAACCCTGCGGTAAAACGTGACCAGCTTTTCCATTGGCTCGGCAGAAGTCATAAGCGTCGCGGCTAACCAGACGACGGTTGTCACTCCGACTGTCACGAGCATCAAATAAGCGAAGTCGCGCGGTGAGTCGCTGTCCCACTTGAGCTTGAGTTGAAGGAAGAGCGAGCAGGCAGCGGCGGCAATCATCGCGGAAACCTCGGACCAGGCGTTGATCCGCCACCAGAACCAGCGCAGCAGCAGCACGGTTCCCGTTCCGGCCCCGGTAACCAGCAGCAGTTTCCACGCCGAGCCTATGGATTCCAGATAAAACGTGACGATCAGCGAGACGATCATAAGCAAGACCGTCACAAGCTGCGATGCAATAACGTAGTGACGCTCACCGCCATCACGCTTGACGAACCGGCGATAGAAGTCGTTGATCACATACGAAGCGCCCCAGTTCAATTGTGTTCCTATCGTAGACATATAAGCCGCCGCAAACGCGGCAAGCATAAACCCGCGCAGGTAAGTTGGGAAAACAGACGGGTCCATCAGCGTTCTGATGTAGCCGGTTTCCTTGTCAACGAGATCGGGATAGAGAATCAACGATGCAAGCGCGGTCAGTATCCAGGGCCACGGCCTCAGCGCGTAATGGGCGATGTTAAACCAGAGCGTCGCAAGCAAACCGTGCCGCTCGTCTCTTGCGGAGAATATTCGTTGGGCCACGTAGCCGCCGCCGCCCGGTTCGGCGCCCGGATACCAGCTTGCCCACCAGTTCACGGCGAGATAAGTGAACAGTGTTATCGCAGGCATCCACACCGAATCAAACTCAGGGAAGAAAGCCAGACGCGAACCCGTCTGCCCGCCTTGCGCATCAAGAGCTGTGATTTTCACTTTCAGGGCGTCCATTCCGCCGACCGCGCGAACTGCAAGCACTGCCAGCACTATCACCATTCCCATCTTCAACACGAACTGAAACAGGTCGGTGACAAGAACTCCCCACAGCCCGGAAATCGTGGTGTAGAAGGCGGTGAATAACAGAATGCCTACGACGACCGTGACCGCTTGTCGTTTGTCGAGCCCAAGTGTGACTTCGAGGATTTTGACCATCGCAAGGTTGACCCATCCCATGATGATGCAGTTGATGGGCAGGCCCAGATAGAGTGCGCGAAAGCCTCTCAAAAACGCCGCCGGTTTTCCCGAATAGCGCAGCTCCGCAAACTCGATGTCGGTCATCACGCCGGCTCGCCGCCAGAGTCTTGCATAGAGAAACACCGTGAGCATTCCGCTCATCACGAAGTTCCACCATAACCAGTTGCCTGCGATGCCGTTCTTCGCCACAAAGCCAGTGACGGCGAGAGGAGTGTCAGCCGCAAACGTGGTCGCGACCATGGACGTGCCGGCGAGCCACCACGGAACGTCTCTACCTGAGAGAAAAAACTCGGTTGTGCTGCCTCGCGCGCGACGCGCGTAGTAGATGCCGATGCCGAGGTTGAACAGGAAATAGGCGGCGATGACCGACCAGTCGAGAAGTGATAGTCTCACGAGTCGGCGATTCTATTCGGCGAGCGCTTTCGAAGTCAACTTAGTGGGCTTGGCGGATTGACAACGGATTGAGTCCGGTCGCACACGTCGCTCGTTCGAAACTTTCTTCAGCGGCTTGGTCCTCGACGCTGTGGCATAATTCCTGACCGAAGATGGAGAAGTACGACGCAGCAAAGGACTACTACCGCGAGCTCGGGGTTCGGCCTGACGCGAGCGCCAAGGTGATCGATCGCGCGTACCGCAGCCAAGCCCGCAAACGTCACCCCGATCGCGGCGGAAGTGAAGAGGAGATGAAATCGCTAAATGAGGCTCACGATGTATTGAGCGATCCCGCTACACGCAGGGCCTACGACCGGGAGCGGCAACCCCGAGTTGCCGCAAATGCTCCGTCGCCTTCGTTCGATCCCGAGGCAGCGTCCAGGGCTGGCACGCTGGGTATACCGGTCTCTGATCCGGACTTCGCCGGGCTGGTGATGGGCGCTCTAGCGTGTTTCGGACTCGGGGTTCCATTGCTGTTGTTGGTCGAGATGCAATGGATATTTGTCCTGTGGCCGCTTCGAGTCATGTCTCTCGGCGCGTTGGGCGTCGGCGTGTACATGTCTCATTCTGCGCTGGCTCTCAGGCAACGCAAGCTCAAACAGGCCAGGCCCGCTGATTCACGAACCATGATCGTGATGGGAGAGGTTTTGTTTTGGGTTATCGCGACGATCGTGATCGGCGCGCTATTGGCAGCGCTTTACTTGAAGTTTTGAATTGCTCTGGGAGCGCAGGCCTCCTGCCTGCCCCTGCGCTCTGTGTCGCGCGAGAAGCAGGCAGGATGCCTGCGCTCCCAGGTTCACCGGCGGATGATCTTGGTGTCTTTTGGTAGATCGACTTTGAATACGGAATCCGGGATTCCCTGGTTTCTCTTAACACCTGTCAGAACGAAGTTCGTAGCGTTTCCGCCAGTTTCGACTACAGAGTACTTGACCGGTAGCCAGGTGGTTCGATCGACCCACAAGGTGAGTTTCTGAATTGAAGATTTAGCTTTTGGAGTTAGTTCCAGCTTTGCCATTCCCTGATCATCGCCGGGGTGCACGATATTGTACTGGCGTTTCAAGTCAGGCACCGAAGTGTACGGCGTGGCCACGAAGGCGAACTCATCGCCTTTTGCTGCAGCAGCCGATCGAGAGGTGATGATTGCCTGTTTGATCTTTGCCTGATAAAGCGTGATCAGGTCTCCCACGATCCAGATCGTCTGACCCTCCGGCCGTGAGTACGCGATCTTTACTTTGTCGTTGCCCTTCGCAACGTGTTTGAAGAATATCTCCCCGTTGTACTTCTCAAGCCCGCCGATGTTGTTGTCCCGTTTCACTTGTTCCAATGTGGCTTGTATCGAGGTGATCTTGGCGGCTGCGTTCTGCATATTGGCCAGGATTTCGTCGAGGTTGCCGTTTGGACGCCCATTTGAAGTCGAAGCGCCCGCCGCAAGCAATAAACCCGCGGCGATCAACTTATTGAATAGTCTTTTCATGACATTTGCTCCTGTCTCGGTTCCAACACGCGCGTTTCCGGAGCCAGGGCTACTTTTCCCAGATCAAGTATTTGACTTCGCCGGATGGCTCTTCATCCCTTTTGATGTACGAGATCGCCACCGGGTGTCCATACCTGTGAGCCAAATAGTCGGCAATTTGCTGTTCGACTTGGCTGACGGGCCCGGTCGCGCCGATCTCTTCGCTTCGGACGGTGATCGGCTTGTGAAAGAAAGTGCCCGGAGCGAAAAAGATAAAGGCGAGGATGAGGACGCACATTACGTCGTACTGCCAGCTTCCGCGTTCGTACGACCAGAACAGCGTTTTCTTCAATGTGGTGAATAGAATCTTCATCGAACCCTTCCCAGCGCACGCGCGTCGGACTCGCTTCCGGATACGACGTGCCCGTCGCGCATCTCGATCACTCGATCTGCGCGGGCGGCCGCTTCCGCGTTGTGGGTGATCATAACGATCGTCTGCCCGAATTCCTTGTTGAGGCTCCGCATCATGTCCAAAACGATTTCTGAGTTCTCGCTGTCCAGATTGCCTGTGGGCTCATCTGCCAACACCAGCGCCGGACGATTTACGATTGCGCGAGCGATCGCCACTCTCTGTTGTTCTCCGCCTGACAGCTCAAGCGGTTTGTGATGCATTTTGTCCTGGAGTCTGAGGAGTTTCAAAACTTCGCGACGTCGTGCCGGGTCGCCGCCGTTGGACTTGTTGTAGATTCTTTCGGCCAGCTTCAAGTTGCCCTCGGCGCTCAGAGTAGGGAAGAGGTTGAAGCGCTGAAAAACAAATCCGATCTTGAGCCGCCTCATATTGGTTCGCTCGGCGTCGTTCATTGATGTGAGGTCCTGGCCGTCAACCAGAACCTTTCCGGACGTTGGTTGAAGCATGCCTCCTACGACGTGCAGGAGAGTGGACTTGCCGCAACCGGACGGTCCCATGATCGCAACGTATTCGCCGGCGTCGACTGTGAGATTGACGCCGCGCAACGCATTGACGTCCACCTTGCCGACCCGGTAGATCATCTTCAAATCGATTGTTTCGAGAACTGGGGTCATATCGTGAAGCGAGCTAGCATAGACTTTGGTCTGTGCAAGCATTCGACTCTCGGCCACAGACTAAAGTCTATGCTACATCACTAATCATAGCTTATCGCTTCCACCGGATCGAGGCTTGCCGCACGGATCGCCGGGTAAAGCGCTCCAAGAACTCCACCCAGCACACCGATCGCCGCTGCCGCCAGAAGCCAAAAGGGTTTCAATTCGATCATCAGCCTGGTGTTTGATTCAATACCGTACTTGCCACCAAGCGAGACGAGAAAGCCGAATGCCACACCCAACAAACTTATCAGTGCGGCTTCTTTCTCGATCGTCATCACGATGAATCCTTTTGAAGCTCCAAGGCTCTTAAGTATCCCGATCTCGCGAGTTCGCTCAGTGATTGTCGTGTACATCGCAAGCAGAATGACCAGCGTGCTGATCACCAGCGCCAAGCCCATGACCACCTGCAGGAATATTTCGACCGAAGTAAGCCCCTGTGAATAGAGGGCAGGAATATCCGCGGCGTTTACCACGTAGTTGCCGGGATAATATCCTTTCAGCGTATCGATGACCTGCCCCGCAAGCTCCTGTCTTTCGCATTTCACCAGCAGAAACGAACAGTTGTTCGCGCCTCCCAGCAATTCTTGCATTGTGTGCAGCGGTATCTTAACTCGCCCGAGCATCGGGGGTTCGTAGATCCCGGCCACTGTGAACTCATGCCCCAGCGCCTCAATCTTCGAGCCAACGCGAACCGGCTCCCCATCCCTGCTCCGGTTGTGTTCGCTGTAAAACCGATCGACGATGGCCTCGTGCTCGGTTCCCGGCGTGAGCCCGTCGCCCAGACCCCGGCCAGAGACCATCTTGAGCTGGGTGGTTCGGATGAAACTGTCGTATTCAATCCCGTCAACAACCTCGAAACCGATACCGCCGGCGCTCGACTGCATCCACGAACCCACGGGCGATACCGCGGAGACTCCCGCAACCGGAGGTTTCGGGATCAGGTCGGGGTTTTCCGCTGTCGGCTCGACTCCCTGTAGGATCGCGCGAGCATATCCCGCCGGCAGCATCAGTGGCGTCGACGTAAGCGACGGGTTGCCTGCAGGAAGAAACCGGATCTCAGCTTCGACGTTTGACTGCCGCTCGACCGCGTCGTGCATCATCCCTCGCGCCAGCCCAACAAACAACACGACCAGGATCACCCCAATCGCTACACCGAATACGCTTATCGCGGTGCGCAAAGGACGCTGGCGGAGGTTGGCTACGATGAGGCTGTCCATAGGAAGTGATGCGAGAAGACTTATGGAGTTCGGTGGTCCAGATCTACTTCCGGAAGCCGTTCAGTGTTCTCGAGTTTGAACGTAGTGTCGGGAAGGTCGGAGTTTATCTCAACGGTGTCGGGCTCGAGCTTGAGCTCGAGCCGATAGCCATCGGCGTTTCTGCGATCGATCGTCACCTGACCTGGCCACTTGCGGCCGGAGTTGGGAATGTTGAACCAGCTTGAAAAGGTGACATCACTTGCAAGCTTGCCATTTCCATTCTCAAAGGTCTGCTGACGGACGAGCGGCGTGTCCGGCTGGTTTCGATCGAACCAGAACTTGCGGCGCAGCTTGACCTGTCCGGAGTCGTCGCGCTCCAGCACATAGAGAACATAGTAAGTACGCTCGACCAGTCCTTTTTTCTTGTTAGGCCTGGTGTCCGTCTCAACCTGACGCAGCTCTTCGCGAAAAACGTTGATGCGCTCGCCGTCTGCGATCGGCTTGATCAAGAAGGAATCGGTGATGTGTTGAGGCCGCAGGTTAAGTAGTCCTCCTGCCTCGGTCAGTCGCTTGTCCTTGGTTTCCCGAATCTCCGCAGCATCGAGGTGTTCGATCTGTTTGAGATTGGTGCCAAAGAAGAACCGGCGGCTCTCGCTTGGGCGGTAGATGGCAAGCTTGTAGCTATGCCCGTCGCTCACCATATCTGCAACCTGGAAGCCGGTAAAAGTCACCTTCATCCGCGTATTTTCAGGCCGTTGAAACCTAATCAGACCGGTAGCGGAAGGGAATTCATCGGCCTTGCCGCCGTCGCCGGTGAAGTAGTTGCGAACTACTACGGTCGCCTGCGCCGAAAACGTCCGGATTTCGTTGTATGAATTGATTCGGCTGATTAGCTGGTCGGTAGACAGCGCTTCGCTGACTGGAAGCTGCTCATTGACGTTAACTCTTCTGACGCAGCCGGAACCAAAGGCGGCCACTCCGATTATCAAAAGACCAAGTACTCGGGCACTTCTCACTCTCAATCGACTCCAGTATCCAGGTAACGCGCTCTAAGAGGCCGTCGGTCCAGGTAGACCAAAGAAACAAACTAACAGAGCGTCGGAATGATTGTCAACGAACGCGCTTTCGCGTTAAGTGCTTGAAGCGGTTGGGCCAGGCTCTGAATGCCTCTTTGTGTTTGAATGCCGTGTCTCATTGTCACCGGAGCGAACAGCCTCTAAGATTCGAGGTCAGGGGAAACTTATGCCAAGGCTCAGGAAAGCAGCGGACAGCCGAGCCCCAAATCTGTTTGGCGAATCGGAAGAGGATCAGTCAGCGGTTACCGAAGAAATGGACGGCGAAAGGCCGCTTGCGGATCGAATGCGTCCGCGTGAGTTTGAAGACTTCGTAGGGCAGGAAAAGATCATCGGTCCGCGCCGCGCCCTCCGCAAGATGATCGAGGAAGACCGGCTGCAATCGCTGATCTTCTGGGGACCTCCGGGAACCGGCAAGACCACCCTTGCTCGCCTGATCGCCAGACGTACCGCCGCTCGGTTTGTCCAGTTCAGCGCCGTTTCGTCGGGCATCCGAGAGGTTCGCGAAGTCATGTCCGAGGCCGATTCATTTCGGCGCAAAAACGGCCGCCGCACTGTAGTCTTTATCGACGAGATACACCGATTCAACAAGGCTCAACAGGATGCGTTCCTTCCCTATGTCGAAAGCGGCACGATCATCCTTATCGGCGCGACAACCGAGAATCCATCATTTGAGGTCAACTCAGCGCTTCTGTCGCGATCCAAAGTTTTTGTGCTTGAGCCGCTCACTTCCGAACATCTTGTCGAGATTATGAGGCGAGCGATTGAAGAACCCGAACGCGGCATCGCCGAGGCACGAATTGAAACATCAGACGAAATACTTGGCGCGTTAGCCGTTTACGCCTCGGGCGATGCGCGAGTCGCGCTCAATACGCTGGAGCTTGCCGCCGCGGTTGCCGAGGTGGACTCGTCGGGCAAGCGGGTTCTTACCAAGGAGACCGTGACCGAAGCGATGCAACGCGCGGCGATGCGGTACGACAAGGCGGGCGAAGAGCATTTCAACCTCATATCCGCGTTTATCAAGTCGATCCGCAACTCGGACGCTGACGCGGCTGTTTACTGGCTGGCTCGAATGCTTGAATCCGGGGAAGACCCGCTGTATGTTGCGCGACGGCTGGTTGTCCACGCGTCGGAAGACATTGGTCTTGCAGACCCGATGGCGCTGGTCGAGGCTGTTTCCGCGTTTCAAGCCGCGCACTTTATCGGGCTGCCCGAAGCGAAACTCGCGCTGACGCAGGCGACGCTCTATCTGGCGCTTGCTCCCAAGTCGAACTCGGTAATCGAGACTTATGGCGCGGCGCAAAAGGACGCGCTGGAAACCGAGCGCGAGCCTGTGCCGCTGCACCTTCGCAACGCGCCGACGGGGCTCATGAAAGGGTTGGGCTACGGTGAAGGCTACAAGTATGCGCACTCGTTCGAAAGTGGCCGCGCAGAAGACATGGAGTGTTTGCCCGAGGGGCTTCGAGGCCGGAAGTACTACAAGCCCAACCCGCGCGACAAAGCCGGGAAGTAGGACTTCGCCGCGTTCCCTTAACGCAAGAGAGCCAATTCGATGCTTCCACTAACCACAGAGACACAAAGACGCAGAGCCGGACCCAGAGGCTCTCTCCGTGTGTCTCTGCGTCTCTGTGTCTCTGTGGTTAGAACGCCAAACGCATTTACGAACTTTAAAGCCACCAGGCACTCAGAAAGAAATGGGGCAACCTATGTCTGAAGTT